>Ga0181563_10004304_pt1 | contig 13282 bp, 6 predicted proteins | sample 011ome_25_FD_133759 | JGI IMG/M metagenome (GOLD analysis project Ga0181563, IMG submission 133759) | Coastal salt marsh microbial communities from the Groves Creek Marsh, Skidaway Island, Georgia - 011512CT metaG (megahit assembly) | ecosystem: Environmental > Aquatic > Marine > Intertidal zone... | reverse complement strand
ATCTTTTATGGCTCCTTCAGTATTACGAACAGTTTCACCAACTTTACCCGGCATATTAGCGCCGATGCTTTGCCCTGTTGTTATATGAGAAACAAAGTTACCAACAGTGTACGGATTAGGGGTTACAACAGCACTAATCCCTGCAATAGCTGTTTCTAGATCTAAAATATTATTTTTTGGCATTACTTAATCCCCCGGTGGAAAACCTAACATCTTTTCGTTGGAAATTATCCAAGACTTTGGTATTGCAATTTCTGCATCGCCTTGAACAGCTACCCCATCTTCAATAAGAAAGTGTGGACATATAATTATTGTATCTTTATCTTCGTAAACAATGATTCCGCATGAGACTGCCAAGGCTGAAGTAATCTTCTTTAGTTCTTCTATGTCCCTCCAACCTACGTTAGAACCTCCAGAGGCATCACGCCATACGATCTTATGTATCGTTACCACTTGACCTTATCAGCCCAATAAGCCGCAGACATATTTCCACGCTTGATGTTTTTTCTGTGTCGAGCCTTAAAGCTTTTACGCTTGGCCTTCATACGCGCTGACTCACCAGCCTTTGGCTTTCCAGCAGTCTTAGCGCCTTGCTCACCAAAGCGAATAATCTTTTCTTTACCGTCTTTGCAGGCTTTGACAACATGAGACTTTTTAGGATGGCTGGGTGTTCGCTTAGGCTTGTTGCACTTCATTTTCTTTTTGTCGATCTTACCGCCTTTAGCAACATTGATCCTACCTTTAAAATTAAATCCATAGGCATCTTCGTCTTCTGAAATATCTTGACCTAAATAAGTTAATTTAGAATAATCATCTTTAGGGTTTGCCCTATCCTGTGCCGTACTTTTTGACTTGTCAAAATCGTATCTATCTGGAAGAACCTCATAATTCCCGTCAGAATCTTTTGTAAAATTAAAAGCCCCTAAAGATGTAAACATTTCAAAAACAGGGTCGGTAAAAGAAGCCTTGGCTAAATCGACTAAATTAGTGTCTCGCCTTTTTTGATTATAAAAATCATTTACGGCCTGCCCGTCTGCCATTGTAGGGTAGTCATCATACGTAACATACTTTCGCCCCTTTTTTTCAGCATTTGCCATAGCCTGTTTTAAAACTTCTTGTTGTTTTTTTCCAAGAGAGCCTACATCTATGTCTTCACCTTTTGATTCCATCCCCAGCAAATTGCCCAATAAAAATTTTCCAAAGGCCCTTGCGTTTGTAGGTATAGTGTTAGAAACAGCCTGCTCAAAATCATCAAATGTTTTTTTAGTTTGTCTAATAGCCTCTTTTCTTATCGAAGAAAGTGTGCCACCTTTAGGCTCAAAACGTAACGACTGTCCTGCCTGTATTTTGTTAGGATCTTTTATATCATTGAATTTCTGAATGTCAGCAACACTTACGCCCGTTTCTCTAGAGATTTTTTCAAGCGTATCGCCTTTAGCAACTGTGCGTGTTTTCGGTTGTTGAACTTCTTGATTAGAATCAAAAAACTTTTTTACCATTCCAATAAAGCCGCCTTCAGCCGCAGTAAATCTAGGATCAGTTGGATCGAATCTAACTGCCGTAGCAGATTTAAACTGCTCTGGCTGAAACAACACATAGGAATAACCAGACCCTTCAGGCACAGACGGCTCAAAAGCATTTGTATATCTAATTGAGTCAAAGCCGTAGGACTCTAGCCAATCTTTTATTTTTAAACTTAACTGTGCATTTCGCAGTCCTTCAAGGCTGTCTGTCAAGAAGTTAATTGTGTTTCCATTAATCAAGTCTTGGACAAAAGCACTAGACCCCCTTATCTCTGACCTTAAATCTATATATGCGGGGTCATCTAAAATTTCTTCTACGCTAAAGCCTGTTTGATCTGATATTGCCTTAACCCACTGTTGTGGATCAGCATTAAACTCATCAGGAGTCCAGCCCTGATCTTTCAGGTCTAGAGGATTTTTTATGTTGACGCGGCCCTTGTTCATCACAACATTGTTAAAGCTTGTTGCAGAACGTAACATTGCCATTTCTTCTACTTCATTTAGCTGAAGCGTTCTAGCAATATCATCAAAAGTATTTTTGTCTAGATCTAACTCAGTAGGATTCCAGCCCATACGAGTAAAAGCCTGCCGCATCGCAAAAAATTTATTAAGACTTTTTTCTGGGATAATTCTTTTCTTTATAGGAAATCCATCAGCGTCTGCAACAGTAACAAACTGTGCATCTGAAAGAACCATATCTCTAGCATCATCACCAAAGATCTTTTGTATCGCCATAAAATTAGCTTGGCCCATGTCGCCACCAACGTGAGTAGATATTTCAGCGGGGAACGGAAAGCGTAAGTCATACTCCCGATCTGCACCAATATCTGTCGCACGGTATACGTAGTCTGTCTCAATAGAATCTTTTAAGAACTCTTGCTCTGCTACATCTCTATTTGTAATTTTTGTTATAGGCTCGTCTTCAGCGCCAACCTTTTTAGGCAGACGCGCAGTTACAAACCTTTTATATTCAGGAAGAGTTTTAATATTTTTTACTACGTTTTCTGCCGCTGTTTGTATGGCAGTTTCTGACAACAGGCGAGCTTCTTTTTTGGCAGAGATTATATCCCTGTAATACTCAACAACAGCTTGGTCGGCTTCTTCTAGTTCTACGTCTTTGTCTGCAACTTTATAATATCTGGCATAACGTAACTCAGGAAGCTGGCCTACCAGCATTTCATCTAAGCTATTATAAATAGCCCCATCAGGGTCAATGCCTTTTTCTTTGTTAGAAAACTTAGGGCTTTCTCCTGTAATTAAAGAGCGCACAACTTTTTGAGCGTACTCAACTTGGTCATTGTTTGTAAAAGGTACGGCTTCATTAATACTAGCAACTGGTGCTTTAATTTGAGTACTAACTTTTTGAGCATCAAACACATTATCTGAAGCTTTGACAATTGTTTTTGCAAATAAAGATGCAAGACTCATTACGCTCTCCTTGCCAGCAAACTTCTAGAAAGGTCTTCTTCGTCCATGAAGGCTTCACCAGCCTGTTCGTTATAGGGTAGTCCTGTCATCTTATCTATACGCTCGTCAGGTTCTGTAGGAACATTGGGTACATCATCTACAACACCGCCTTTACTATATAAAGCTTTACGTTTTGCATATGGATTTATATCTTCAACACCCTCTGCTATGCTTTCATCAATTTTCCTAAGCTCTTTTTTGTAATCTTTTATGGCGTCTTCTCCAAGAATTGTTGTGCCTGCGCCATAGCCCGGAACCTTTGTGCCTAAAACTGAAGCTATTTTTCCGCGCCTAAATATTACAGCGGTGTCTCCAAAAGTAGGCCCAAACAGACCAACAATAAGTCCCGGCGTCCCTAGATACTCAACATTCTTTCCTGCCCGATAAGCTTGATCTAAGAACAAGCCGTTACCGCCCCAACGAGACAGTGACTCAAAGCCTATTTGAGCCGCACTCTTGTCTTCAAAACCTTCACCTCGTGTACGCATATAGTTAGTTGCGCCTGCTACAGCCGTCATAGCCAAAGCAGTAGGCAATAATTTTTCTGCGGCAATGTCAGGATCTTTCAACAACCTTTTAGCTCCGCGCTTTAATATGTTATTTGTAAAGGCTGTAGGATATCCCATCAACTGAAATAATAAGCTACCAAAAGGTGTGCTGTGTGCGCGAGGCTTTAGACCTGACATTCTTGAAGGCTGTAAAATAATTTGGTTAGTATACCTAGCCGCACCGTTAAGAATACTTTTATAAAACTTATCATCTACATTTCTGCCACGGTTCACCCACGCTTTTGCTTCTTCTGCATCAATACCAAACTCAGCTAAATCATCTAGCTTTGTTTGCATACGACGAGTTATGGGCGCATTACCGTGAGCGGCTACTTGATCTATCGTGTTTGTTAAATATTTTTTGCCTGTCTGAAAAGAAACATTCTGAACAAACTTTGTCCACTGATCTAGAAGAGTTAGTCTAAAAAATACATTACTGGCTTTTTGCATACCTTCATTAGAAACCATGTCACCCGCAAGACGATCTGCCATAGATTCTAGTGACTGCTCCATAACCAAACCAAACTCTTGCATCTCATGCCAAGCTTCTTCAGGCGTCAGCCCAAGCTCTTTAGTTAGTTTTTTATGAGCATCTTCGGTCATAGCTTTGAAACCAACTTCGTGTGCCGACAAAAGATTATCAATGTCCTGTTTATTTTTTGCACCCGAAATCTTTAATGCAGTTTTGAATCCATCTATGGTTGCGCCTCCCGCAACACCAAAATTCAAAAGCACCTCAGTTAAACTAGACAAAGTTGCTAAGGGTAGAAGGGCCATGCGCTGTACAAGCTGTACGCCTTGAAAAGCTTTATTAGCTGTCTCTGTACCCTCGCCAGTTATAGTTCGATAAAGATCTCTAACTCTTTCTGAGTCTTGTCCTGTCCAGCCAGCGCCTCCAGCCCTTGCTTCTTTAGCAATAGGCTGAAGCCATTTTATTTCAAAGTCATTTAAATTCTTTACGCCAAAGACCCTTTTCTTTGCAAGGGCCATGCCTGCCTGAGTCATATAATTAAAAAATGTTTGTTGAACGTCATTGTTCAAAAACTTTTCAAACATTGCATCGTCAGTAATTTTTTCAAATGTTCTATTACTGCTAAAGAAATAATCTCGTGATCCACTGGTAAGCTGAAGCTCTTTGTTTAGCATCCCCTCTTCGCCGTCTACAATATTGTCGGCATCCGCTTGGTTTTTAGCCTGACCTGATTTAATTAAAAGTCTTTTAAATTCTTCTTTATTATTTTCAATTGCAGATCTTTTCCACTGTCGTGGAATATAATTTTTTACGGGAGTGCTAATGAACCCTTCTCGACTAAGTAACTCTCCAGCGGCCTGATAAGCTTTTCGGATTTGTGCTGATGACGCATTAACTGCCGCAGAATAATCTTGTCCTGAAGATGAACGACCACGCAAAGCTAAAGAAAGTGCATCGTTGATCTCATCGTTTAGCGTAACATTAAATTTACGATCAGTTAGAGGCAATACAGCTTTTAAAAACTCTTTATAAAATGCGCCTGTAATATTGCGCTGGGCTTCTGCAAAGTCTTCTGAAATAGTTTTTTGTGCTGTTCTTTCAGTCAAAGGATCTCTTAAATCCATAGCAAATTCAGTACTTGTTTTTTCTTGCAGGAGTTTTGCTGTTGGTGAAACTTTATTATAAGGCGTTAAAAATCCAGCAGACTTTCCAAACATTGCATAAGAAGTAAACCTAGTAAGTAGTTTGTTTAAATCCATCAACAAACCATCTTGCATTTTAGGTGTGCCTGCTTCTCGCCTAGCTCTGGCTAACGTAAGATCGACAGCTTCTTCAAAAGTATTTTGTCCACCGCCTACCATTTTTATAAGCTCTTCAAGATCTGAAAGAACTAATTGCTTTCCGGGTTCTTCCCCTCCAGACGCCACCTCATCTACAAGTTTATTAGCAGACGCTGAAATTTTTTCTGCCATTTTTCTTGCATCTTCAGGCGTTCCAAAACTAAATTCTGAAGTAGTTTTTCCTCTTTGAACTTTAACTTTAGTGCCGTCTAAAGTTACTTCTGGGTTTTGGTTTTTATTTATATATTCAATTGTTTCTGCCAATTGATTTAACAGTTCTTCTTGTCTTGCACCTGTAGCCTCTCCCAAAAGCTGTTGAATCTTTTGAGCAGGATCAGGCTCTCCCATAGCCTCTTGGATTGCGAGTCTAAAGTTTCTAGGAGCGTCTGTACGCGCCTGTAAAAGCTCTGAGACAGCCTGCCTAAAGTTCTCTCCGGGGTTATCTACAAGCGCCTGTAACTCGTCCTGAAACCTCCTAGCAGGGTCTGAAGGCGGCTGGTTTGGTAGCCTTAGATCAGGCAACGCCAAAGGAGGTGGCGGTAGTTCAGCAAGTTCTTCGGCTCTTCTCTTGAGCATTCTTTTACCAAAAGCTTCACCAGCACCATGAATTAAAAAGCCGCCTGCACCACCAAAAGCCGTGTATGCCGCAACTTCAGCAGGGCTAAAAGAGTCTCGTGCGTCTATGTTTAGATCTAAAAACTGTTCTGCCGTATTCTGTAGACCTGTATATCCTGCACCAAAACCAGTAGATTTTGTCATGGTTGGTTGCATTAGCCGACTAGAGTTTACGGCTTTGTTTGCGTTCTGTGCGCGAATAGAAAGATCTAAAAGTTTTGATGCGGCCTTGCCTGCACCAACCCTTGTGGCAAGTGTAGCACCCGCACCTAGCCCCATGCTTGCCGCACCAGTAAGGATAGCTGGCCCTAGATAAGCCGCGTTACCATAGTTGAACAATATATCCGAACCATAATCTGCAACAAAATTAAATGCCTCACCTATGTTAGAAACCTCTGCACGATCAAACTTTGTTTTCATACGACGATATGCGGCTTTAACTTCTTCTGGGGCATCTCTTAAAGCTACGGCTTTATTTGCGGCAGTTTCTATCCGCATAATATCATCTCGCAAGAACTCAACAGGGTCTGTGTCATCGTCAGGATCAGTTGCTTGATCTATGCCTGAAGAAACAGTAGACATAAAATCATCTTGATCTTTAAGGTAACTTAAAACCAGTTCAAAATCTTTTACAGTTTGCGGATCTTTTTGAAAGTCTGTCATGCTATAGACAGGAGCTTTTGCCTTTGTAGTAAAATCAAAATTATACTTAGTCGTAGAAGGCTGTGCTTCAGCAACTTTTTGCTGTTCAGCTAGGCGTTCTGCAAAGTAATCATCTACAGTTCTAAATGACATTTAATTAATCCTACTAAGATCTATATTTCTTAAGGCTCCGGTTGTACCAGCGCCTAACTTGTCCTGTAATTGAATACCTAAAGCATCCATTAAAGAATATTGCTCTTGATTTAAATTAGAAAAAATATCTTGATTATCTTCGACATATCTCATTACTTCTTCAAGTCTTCCTGCGCTTTGTGCGGGAAGAGTTGAATTTAAATAACCATTTACATTTTCTTCTATTGTCTCTCTAATCCCTAGTGGAACATCATCAATATCACCATACTCTTCTATCGTAGCATGATAAGTTAAAAGTGCATTTTCTGCTGAAGGATTTAAAAGCGTTGGGCGACTATCGTGAGCTTCCATATCTAATATTCTTGCTCTAGCCGCAATAGACATACGACGAGAATCGGAAATATCAGTATTGTCAAAAACAGCATTAAGCTTTTTATCCGTCAAATAAAGTGCTGTGCCAGCAGAAGCAACAGCGGCATTTTGTACTGTGGTTCCACTTGAAAAATCACCGTCATTAGGCATATATGACTCAACAAAATTATTTATATCAGTTTCTAAATTTCTATTTGCCTGTCTTACCCTAGACAGAAAAGTAGCCGCCTCATCTTTCTCCATAGTGCTAGAAAAAGAAGATTTTGTTGTCTCTACAGAAATTGGTTTTTTTGTCATTATGTCAACAAAAGTACCTGTCCAAGTGCCGTCTGCTCGTAGCTCTTTTGCAACAGTCCTTGTTGTTTCTTTACCAAAAGCATTTACTTCCTTTAGTTGAAAAGGTTCATAAGTCATTTGAGCCTTTAACATTTTGCCTTTGTTTTCTTCTACAATTTCAGCAACATTAGTAGAGACTAACGAGTTTCCTGTTGCAGTGTAAAACTTATCAAAAGTTTCTTGAAACTCTTTTGAAGCTTGATAAATATTTGAAGATGTTGTACTACGATATACTGCACTATCTGTATTACGATCTTCTTCGTCTAAAAAATAAGAGGTTAATTTTCTTAGTCCTCGACCCATTACGCCTTGGTCAACTCCAGAAGCTTCGCGTAAAGATTTAGCATAGGCTAAACGATCACCGCCTGTAGTCAAAAGAACCTTTTGTGCCGCTGAAAGTTGTTGGTCAAAAGCATTTATATATTCTCCAACAGTCTCAGAAGCTCTTTGGTCGGCTAATTTATTTACAAATGCTTGGTCGTAGTACTTACCATCTTTTCCAAGTTCAGTGTCTAGCTTTGCTTTGTACATTTGAAAAAGCTCATTACGAAAGTAAGCCTCTTTACCGCCCTCATAGCTTGCCGCTAATTTGGCTCGTTCTGCAACCCTTTGAGATTTATCAACAGCAGAACGTACAATAGCTCTTTCATCCAGAACATCTTTTCTGTTTATAAAAGAATTGTACTTTTCTACTTGTCGGCCCTGTAAAACATTACCAATTACTTGGCCTGCAAGATTAAAAAGCATACCTTTAGTATCGCTCCTTTCTTGCCGTCTGCGGTTTTGACGAGTCTGCTGTAAAAGAGACTCTGCGTTTTGTAAGGGGTTTTGAGTTAAATCAACCATTATTATCTACCTGTATTATCTAGAAGACTGCCTTCTTGTGGCCCCATATTTTTAGACAACAAACTATCAATTGTTTCTTGAGGAATTGCCTCAATCTTTGCTTGCATTTGTTGATCTAAGCTTGGCATAGCTTTTTTATTTTGTTCCATATCTGTCTGTACTTGACGGCCCTTTACTTCTGCAAAGGATGATCCAAGAGACTCTTCTTCATCTAGGTCATCTTCTAGATCATCTCTAAAGAATGTCGGATCTATGTCAGCCCTTTCGCACAGCGCCAAGAAAATATATGTTGTTGGTTCAATCAAAAGATTCATTAATTGAAATGACCACTTACCTTCGTAAAAGCCGCCAAACAAAACAGTCTGTACAACTTCCATAAGTGGGAAGCCATCAGCCATTAACTTAATAAACCTAGAATAGTTTTCTTCTTCAATGGCATTCTCAAAAATATAGTTCAAAGCCTTATGAAGATTTGTAAACTCTGGAGGTCTATCATGGGGCATGGGATTGTCTGGGTCTGTAGTCAGACTCATCCCCGGTATAGGGAACCTACGCTCTAAGTTAATGTTTAAAATATCTTCGTTCATGCCGCCAGTTCCTCATAAGCTTGAGCAAGACTAGCCTGTAAGCTAGGTGCACCATAATACCCTTGAGAATATATATTATTATAGTTTGAGTTTAAAATGTCTTGCTGTATTTGATAGAAGTCGGAAGGGCCAGTACCCGCCATCATACCAGAAGTAGATAGGCCGGGAGAAGTTTGAATAGGCGAGGGCGTAAGATAGCTCATGTCCACAAAAGCAAACGGATCTTTTACTTGTTGCATAAACTCTTGTTGCTCTTTACCAGCCTGAAAAGCATCTATTGCTTTTGCCGCTCCAGCTAAACTTACTTCAAAGCCTGATTTTTTTAAAGCAGTTGCGGCTTTTGTGCCTAGAGATGGTGAAGCGTCCGTCATTTTTTTAATAACATCAGGATCTGTTACATTTGTATATGCGTCAAATTCTGTACTAACGGCACCTTTTCCAAAGTTTGGATCTGAAAAAGTAGAACCAACATCAATAGAGGTTGAAGTAAATGGATCAGCCGCCGCAGGCCGCGTAGCCATAGAAATTTTATCTGGGGTTAGTGCCGCTGTTGGGGGCAATCCCTGAGAAGGCGACAACAATGAAGAAGTAGGCTCAGTTCCACCGACTGTAAAAGAAGCTTCTGGTATATTTAAAGGTGTACCCATTTCAGCAAGCTCTACATAATTTGTTGGGGTAGCTCCAAGCTTGTAAGTTGTTCCTTCTGTGCCTAGTCCTAAACTATCTGCAACATCAAGACCTACTCCCTGATTTCCAAGAGTTCCTGTCGCCCTATCAACACCTATTGAGGTTTCGCCCGTTACTGGATCGTAACTAATATTAGAAGTATCAAAGTCTCCTGCTACGCTTTCCTGAAGGTTTGCTTGAATACCAAACTTGTTCATGCTAGAATCAAACGTAGATTTAGAAAACAATTGTCCTAAATCAGATCCTGCGGTACTCCAAGCTTTTTGGGTAGCATCCCAAGCGTTTGAAAAATTCATATTTGTAATATCAATTCTACCGGCTGTAAGATCTTTTAAGAAACCACCAAAAGCTTTGCCGCCCGGAATACTATTAATTGTAGCGCCTACCATGTTACCGATTGTTTTAGTAACAGCAGAAGTTACTGACTTAAAAGCCTGACCAACACGAGTACCTACTTTTACTGCGGCATTTAGGAAGTGTCCAGCACCTTTAACAACAGCACCCAATGCACCACCTAATTGTGTTCCCATCATTCCGGTGGCTAGTCCTCCTAATGCCGGTAGCGCATAGGGCATAATAAGCGCCAGACCTATTTGGCCTACAATGCCAATCTTGCCCATAAACTTACCGACCTTTTTGAAGACACTCTTAACTGCCTTACCAATTTTCTTAAAGACCTTTTTAATGCCTTTAAAAATCTTTTTAAAGAATCCCATAATTAAGGCCCTCCACCGCCGCCTGAAAATATGCCTGAAGCAAGTTGCAACAAGTTTGTAATGTTAGTATTTGACTCGTTACTGGCGGCTGTTTCGTTCCCGATTGCCGCAATATAAAGTTGTGTATTTAATGCTTTGTCATTTTCAAAAGACTGTCGCAGATATGCCGCCTCATCTCTAGCCGCTAAAAGTTCTGACTCATAAGTCATTGCAGATATCTGAAATTGTTGTTGAACATTGAGTTTATTCATTTCATTTTCAGCGGCAGTGTTCATAAGATTCACTTTACGGTCATATTCAACAGCAGACTGAGAAGCAATAAAAGCATTTTGAGCATTAAACTGTTCGCGGTTCGCGGCTATCTGAGCATTTGTAATACTTGCCGCAGACTCTGCTCTAATATTAGCGGCTGACACAGTAGCGTCTGCACCAATTTGAGTTGATTCAATTTGTGCGGCAGTCTGCATACCCGTAGTAGTAATTTGAGTCTGTGACTGCAATTGAGCAATACCTGTTTGAGTTTCTGCCTGTAAATTTGCAAGATCAACCTGTGTAGTCAACTGCTTGTCTAGCTGAGTCATATTATTAACTTGACCAGCATTAAACTGCGCCACAGCATTAGCTTGTTGCGCGTTAGACATTTCAATCTGAGCCGCTAAACTATTATTAAACTGATTGACTTGATTCTCGCTTTGAGCATTAAACTGCTTTGCGGCGTTTTCCATAGACTGATTAGACAACAAAGTTTGTTGCATCATCTGGGCATCAAGTACTGCCGCCTGTTGACGGTTGTTTAAGTTTGTTAAATCCATTTGCAAAAAGGCTTGAGCATTTTGAGCCGCAAGCTTAGTTCTGTTGTTTGCATTAGTAAGATCTAACTGTGCCATAGCCGTAGCATTTTGAATAACAGTCTGTTGACGATTATTTAAATCTTGCATAGTCATAGATTGCATAAACTTACTGTTAGCTAGAGCAACCTGTTGTTCTGCACTAAACTGAGACATATCCATGTTAGCGATCATTGAAGCATTTTGAACAGCACGTTGCTGATCTACATTCAATTGTGCAACATTCATTTGACTTGCAATCTGAGCCTGAAGCATATTAGTCTTCATACGAGAATCAAGATTTGCAAGTCTTGTTTGTTGTTCAGCCGTTAAGTTTTCTGAGCCTGCTTGATTTAAAGCAGTTAAGTTTGCAAGCTCCATTTGCTGTTCGTTACTTAGGTTTGCCAACTCCATCTGTTGCTTGAAGCCTGCATTCTTAGCAAGAAAGTCTGCGGCAGTTTGCATTTCAACAAGCCGTGACTGATTCTCAGCAGACATATTTGCAGCATTAGTCTGAAACTCAAACTGAAGATTAGCTAGTTCAGTCTGCTGTTCGTTACCTAAGTTTTGAGCATTGATAGCTTGCTGGTTCTGAACATTTTGTATTGCTGATTGCTGACGATTTTGAAGGTTCGCCATTCTTGTCTGCTGTGCTTGAGCCGCAGAAGTAATCATAGCGTCCTGAGCAAACTGGCTTTGAAGCACTGACATTTGCTGTGCCATCTGAGCCGTCTGAGAAGCCGCTGTCTGACGATTAGCGGTGTTCTGTAGCCTTCGCTGTGCGTCTAGATTAGCTTGCTGTACATTGGCCTGTTGCTCGTTTGAGAGGTTTTGAGCGGCCCTTTGCTGTAGTGCCTGTGCATTAGACTGAGCAATTGGCATAGCACTTTGAATAATAGAATTTAAAAGTGCATCACGGCCTACAGTAGAGGCTGTTAAACCTCTTTGTTCTAACATTCTATTTACTTGTTCTACTGCTGGTCTAGCCCATACAGGAACTTCACCATCTTCAATGCCTGCAAGAAGTGTTTCCATCTGTGAAGATACAAGAGCCTCTGTAGGTAAAGCCGCTACAGCCGCTTGTACTTCTACAGGCTCATCGTCTATTTGAGCCTCAACAGTTTGAGGATCTTCAACGATAGTTGCACTAAGCTCTGGAGGAATTTCTCCAACTGCGGCAATCATTTCAGCCGCCGCACCCTTAGCCGCAGTACCTTTTACTTGACGTACTTGAGCCGCTTCATAATTTAATTTATCTAATATCTGAGCGGCGTCTGCATCTTTAGCGGCTTCACCAATAATAGCTTCTCTTTGAGCTACTTCTGCTTCTTTTGTAGGTGCTACATCAGTAGTTTTACCAGTTACTTTATCGACGTAAGCACCGTCAGAAATTTCGTATTGTGCGGCTTCTGCTAGTGCCGCCTGTTCTTGTGCGGCATCTCTTTCGGCGGCTACAGCCCTTTCAGTTAAAGTTTGTTCTTCAAACTGAGCAATAGCCCCTTCACTGAGTTCGCCCTGTGCGGCCTGAACAGTTGGTACGTCTTTAGGATCAATAAGGGTTGCATCATATGTAGACGCTTCTATATCGGTAGGCTTTGCCGCTAAAGTAGTTGGCGCAGTTTCTACATCTCCAGAAGGCGGTGCTTCAATCCTTGTCGGCATAGCCATCGCCTTTGTACCAGCAGGGCGCGGCGTTGTATTCGCCCTTGTACCAAAATTTGATGACTCTTGATGTGTGTAGCCCGGCTGAGAACCCGGTCTAGTTCGAGTTCTTACGGGTCTAGGCGGTGGTTGAGTTGGTATGGGTGATGACTTTGTATCACTAGAGCCTTTTACCTCTTTTGGAGGTGGAGCAGGCTTCCCTTGTTTTATATTAGCTGTTTGACCGCCCTGTAGTTGTTTCAACATCTCAGGACTCATCATCCTACCGCCTGTTTGAGCCGCATAACGAATACCGCCTTCTCTAGCACCACCACGACCTTCTTCGTCTTCTTCATTTTCTTTTTTCTTTTTGCCGGTGGGTAAAGAAGAAAGAAGATTATTAGCAACATCTTCAGCATCTTGAGGGATAAAAGTTTTAGATTCGTCTAGGATCGCTTCTTCTGGAATAGGCTGACTTGGAATTGTTTCATATTTTATTGGTTCAGTTTT
>Ga0181563_10004294_pt1 | contig 13300 bp, 9 predicted proteins | sample 011ome_25_FD_133759 | JGI IMG/M metagenome (GOLD analysis project Ga0181563, IMG submission 133759) | Coastal salt marsh microbial communities from the Groves Creek Marsh, Skidaway Island, Georgia - 011512CT metaG (megahit assembly) | ecosystem: Environmental > Aquatic > Marine > Intertidal zone... | reverse complement strand
TTGGCGATTTTATTCCAATCTTTGGGCAATTGGAATAAGAAATTAGCTTATTTTCGACCTCTTAGTCGCGATTTTTCGGGAATAGGAATAACTTTGGGCATTTCACTATTCTAATTTCGACCTGTTCGTCAGCCTTACCCAGTGGGAAGTTTTTGAACGTCTTGATGAACAAGACGTTCGAAGCAACGCACTTCGTTTGGCGCCCGTCGGCGACGTCGGCGCATACGACAGAACGGTGCGCGGAAGGCAAGCAAAAATAGTGCACGAATGCAAAACGAGAGACTGAGATTGCCGAAGTTTGCGCGGGGTGTATCGGTTCGCACTCATGTCGTCGTCGTCGTCGTCGTCGTCGTCGTTTGCCAAGCGGTGTAGGCATCAGCTCAAAACGAAAGTGAAAACACCAATCCATCGGTGTTGCGGGATGAAATCGTGGCATTTCGCGGCTGTGGTGTTATTTGCGCTTAACGTTATTGTTTCGGGTAATGTTAAGAAAGATTCTCGCAAGGAAGTGGTCATCACTGCGATTTTACCCACGACAGTGAGACAGCTTGATTTCGCGCGCGCCGGTCTTTTGACGTGTGGAGATGTCTTGACGCCAGAAAATGGCATCAGAGACTTAATTTATGTCGTGCCTAAACAAGATATACGGACATTTGAGGATCATCTTCCCCGAACTAGAGTGAACTCGAGAATTGTGGCAGAGGATGACTTTGTGCCCGAGTTATCTGGTAGACCTTGGCCTGGGGCACATAAACAACAGATCATCAAGCTGTTGAGCTATAGGCAGACTTCTAGTACGCATATACTTTTCTTAGATTCTGACACGATGTGCAGTCCGAAATGGGCCCAGCAAAGACTTAGTAAGCAGAATTTCGTCAGATCTTTTGTCACGCATTCCTGGTTTAGTAAACCTCGCGTGCGTGTGTGCTTGCAGTCGACAGAGATATGGTTTGGTAGGCGACAGTACGAGCGCACTGCACTGCATTGGCACATTCCTTTAGAATACAAATTTGTCATGGGCTGGACGCCGCAGTTATTAAGCGCAGAAGGTCTCAAACATGCGGTTGAGCACCTCATGAATGTTCGGAATGTCGATTTGCAAGGCTTATTTTTCAAAGAGCCGAGCTATGACTGGACCGAGTATGCTACGTATTTTCTGTCACTCAAGCACGCTGGATTATGGAGACAATACCATTACGATGTGCAGCATGATCTAGATATCGATGGTGGGCGCTTCGGCGTTGAAACGCAGATTCCTGGGTGTCTCCACGTACGCATCAACTCAGTTGATTCATTCAGGCGCGTTGTGGATGAAGATGCCCTCGTACCTATGATCATGCTTGACGATCATAAAATAAACAGCTCTGATGTGGTGACATTAGCACAAAATTTCGTACGTGATCATTGAGATCGAAGTCGCACACTGTCGAGACTCTGAACTACTCAGTGGCGACGACAGCTCACCACCTATATTTTAGCGCATGTACTTCACCCACACCAGAATTGACCTTGTTCAAATTTATCTCTAATTTACTTTCACAATAGAATTGAATAAAGTCGTATAATTACTAGATTACTCGAATTTAAATTTTCAGCATGAAGCATATTTCTAATGAACGTGGTACTTTTTTGTGTTTTTAATTTCCCGTGACGCGTGGACAGCGCGCTCAAGTCAAATCAAATTAAATCAAATCAAATATACAGTATAGTTATAGTTGTTACATTGTACTCTTTGCGACTTGTTTATACATTGAGTGTAGTGCTGTCTCGGTTCGTTTCTCCGTCGTCTCTAGAAATTCGTCAAAGATCGCGGCGCAACTCTCACGACGAGTTGTTTGTTGTTCTAAATTTTCACTGATTACGCGGTGAATTTGAGGTAGTTCGGTATTTTGTGCCAAACAACCTCCCCAATCGATAATGTTGCTGAAAGGTAACTCTGTATCCACGTCATCTTGCTCTAAGAAAGGAACAGGGATCGCTCCAGCGAGGAGAGTTTCCATGAGCCTATACGACGCCGGAGATCTACCAGAAGGCACAAACGCGTAAGTGCTGTTCAGTATATCGCAGTAGTTATAATTCTTAGCTTCTCGCTCTTCTTCTTCCAAATGCGGACGAGTGATGAGGCTGTCTAACGGGATCTGCCTGTCATTTGATATGTGCCTATAAGTCGTGAGCACGACCACTCCATTGTCTCGGTCTTCAAGAAGCTTGAGCAAGTAACGATGTGTTCCACGGTTTTTAAAATACGTCGTACCCTTGAAGGTCGCGTGAAACTTTTTAGGACTTGTAAAGTCATCTGGATCACACGCTGTATTTTTTGGTTCGTGAATCAAACAAACATCCTTTTCTGTCTGAAAGTACGGTTTTCTACAGTTCGCCACGGCGTATCGCACTCTTGATAAATCTTTGCCTGCGGTATTCTTCTTGTACCTCAACCACAATTGCGTAGGTCGGCGGTCCACTATGATCAATCTTCCTACATCTAAATATGGTATGAGCGAGTTCTCGAGCGCACACGTGTGACTTATCAACGCGAACGCGGACGCTGCGTGAGAATTGCTCGACCGCCATTTGTGACTGAGCAACGTGGACCAAGAAAACCCAACCTCCTCTTCCGGCGTACACGATTTAGGTATGTAAAACGTAAAGTTGTGCATCGTCGCGACTTCCCAAGGCTCTAGTTTCGCGCCTGCTTTAATATCGCGGTGCTGCCTCGTCGAGCCGTGTGCGCGTGATGTCGTTCGCGATGTCGACTCTCCTTTACCATACGCCGCAGCCACGCACAAGCAAACGAAAAAAACGACACCGAGAACGCAAATTTTGCTCCCGTGTTTAAATCGTTGGCGGAAACGCATATCAGCACAAAATCACTCTCGCGCGCGTCGGCGGTGGGAAGTGATGTTCCACACCTACGCACGTTTACGTATAAACTCGAAAGTTTCGAGTCGAAACTGGTGAACGAATGACGAGGAACGAGAGTAAATAAAACGGTCGGTCGGTCGGACACGTGCGTTCATCGGGGGAATCGAAATTTTCGACTCGAAAACCCCGCTGACGAGGCGCGCGATCGTTGATTCTTGGAAACCGGAGAGTTCGACGCCGAATCGCGCGCGCGTCGAGAAGATGCACACGACGTGAAGGCGTGCGTAGATTGCCGTTGATTAAACGTCATTCGATGCTTCGCGGCGCCTTCTGACCGGGCAACTTGCGTCGAATAAAAGTCGTTGGAATGATCGACGTGCACCGAGTCAGGCTTCCGTGACATGCTTGCGTCGAGCTCTCGTCGTTGCAAATGCGCATCTAAGCGTGGTCATCAAATTTTTATCATACTGACTTTTTGTGGCTCAAGTCTCGCGATTGCGACTGCGTTGTTATTTTTGTTTGCGCTAGACTCGTTTGACTCAAACGCTGCAGCTAAAGGTTTAATGCAAGACACAAGGCCAACAACAAACTCGCCCGCAATCGAATGCGGAAATTTCCTAGGACGAAGCTCCTCGTCTTGGTTGAATCAACCAGTGCACGACGATTATATTAATATCAAATGTGATGTTCACCTTGGTTCTAGACCAAAGCGACACACACCTTGGATGGGAACAACGTGTGAACCTTGGTTGACACGCTGCGCAATAAAAGCCATCGAACGAGTGCTGCGACCGACAATGCACGGCCTTGAATGGTCATGTGGTAGTGGTACGTTATGGTACCTCCAGCACCTAGCATCGCTCCATTCGATTGAGCACGATGAGTACTACATGTCTCTGTGTGAAAATAAAGTACTATCACTCGGCGAAAACTTATCAAACAAGTGGACGCCTTTTCATGGATCGAGAAATGCGCTGGTTGATTCTACTGGTTCAATAGTGCCAAGCGAGTACATTTCTCAAGCTGCAAAATTCGAACGTAAAACGTTTGATTTCATCGTGATTGATGGCAGAAACAGGACGGCGTGCGTAAAGTTTGTCATAAAACACGGATTACTTCGCGAGCAAGATGGTATCTTAGTATTGGACAATTCTGAGCGCGCTAGATATGCCAAGGGCATGAATGAGGTGCCAAAACACTGGCATCGCTACGATTTCGCGACGCCAGTGGACACTACGACGATATGGATCAGTCAACTGCAGCGCGACACGGAACAACGGACCAGTCCCTTCATTAACGCGCTCAACTAGACTGGGAGCTGAAACACCACACCAGACCTGAGACCACACAGACCTGAGACACTTGCGGCTGGTCATCCAGATGGACGACCAGCCTGCAGCAGGCAGCTGCCAGTGTCTCACTGGAGACCCTTGAAATGTTTATATCCGCTAGCATATAGTCAAATACACATACATTGTATCGTTTAAATCTATTAACCATGTTTTTTAAACGCGTCGGCGTGAGCTTGTTTTGGAGGTACGCGAGCGGGGATGCCTTTTGCTTATTAGGTGTGGTGAAGTGAACCGTAGTAAACCGCGCCCACGACAGCACGATTCATACTCTTCCGTCGTCGCCACAACGGTATATAATATATATATAGCATCACTGGCGAGCTTCAGGCCGACGTCGTCCAGTATCTTGGCGAATGTCGCCGGCGAGGCCGTGGGGCGTTTTCGTTTTGGTGTGCTTGATCGGCTTTCTGTGCGTCTTTCGCGAACAGCTTGCGTTGACAGTGCAACCTATAAATATCGCATGCGAACATAGAGCAGTTGCAAGCGTCGATTTTTCGAGCCGCTGTAACTTGAGACCAAAGGTTATTGTGTACAACAGGATACCGAAAGCAGGCAGTTCCACGACTTTAGCGCTCATACGGAAACTTGCAGAATTAAACAATTTTACCCTCGTTGGCTTGAATCCGCCGTTTAACAGTTACTCAAAAGCATCTCGAGCTATTATGGACGCCATAACTCGACCAGAGAGAACTTTGATAGCTGGGCATTTTCATTTTCCAGAGATCTTCTTTGGCAAGGATGTTGAATACATTAATCTTTTACGCGAGCCTGTGTCACGAATTGTCAGTGATTATTACTACTTGAGATACGGTAATCGAGGGAGAAATGATAAAATAGAAGTGTTGCAAACGCGTGGTAATTTTACATTGGATGAATGTGTCCGGCTAGATGACATGAACAGAAAAAGGTGCTTAAATGAAGACTTCGTTAACATTCTTCAAAGTAGATATCTTTGTGGAAGAGACGGAGGTGAATGCGAAGGACTCGCTCTTCCAGAAGTGAGCGCACGTGCGATGAATAATATGAATAGCGTATACACTGCTGGTCTTTTGGAAAATTATCGGGAATTCTTACAATTACTAGAGCTTGCATTCCCGGAATTCTTTCGTGGAGCTAGCTCGGCTTATCACGGCGAACAAAAGAATATTGCCCGCACAAAGCCTGACTATATCGCTCCAGGGCAAGAGACAATCCATATACTTTCTAAGTTAATCAAATGGGACGTCAAGTTGCATAAACAAGTGGAATCTCAGCAACAACAACATCTACAAGCATGCAGTTCTGTGACAAAACACTCTTCAATGCCAGAAACCTTCGCAGAGTAAAATCAAGTCTTTTACTGCACTTACATTTTGTCGTCAGAAAGTCTTAGCATGAAATAATTTTGCAGCTACCGGTAATGAAAATTCAAAATATAACTTTAATGCACTACAATTACTTTGTTGGTTTCGCTTGCCATTTGTTCTTTGTTTCAAGTTGTCTCGTGAGACGAAACAACGTGAATTCATGGATGGTCAAGAAAGTCAGTGTAAACATCGATTGCGTGCTCGTCATTAAATACTAAACGCTAAACTATTTCAAATTTCTAAGGTAATTCGTCACATGTAACTCGTCACATGTAACTCGTCGCATGTAACTCGTCACATGCGCGTTCGCCACAGAGCAAGGTTCACTTGCATCACCAAACTCTGACCGTTGTTTACAGGAAAGATTTGAGCTCCTCTTCCCAGTACGCGCGAGTTAATGGCATCGCCGATGGTGGATCTGCGCTAATTATATCATCCATCTTTGAGAACAGATCATCTCGTGTCATTCGCTCCCAACTCTTGATATAAATCACTGGTAAACCAGGGAGTATTTTGTGCAACAAGTGATACTCGTCAACGAGGGGAAATGCACCCATGAGTAATGCTTCATGGTGCCTCCAGCAGTCATGATGAGTTCCCGCAGGTGACATCACAAATGCCGATGCTGCGTAACGCTCCAGTGTGAGCGATGAATTCACTTGCATATACACATTTTGCACCGAAACATTTAAGGCTCGCTGTAGAAGCGCTAAAGACGAGGCTCGTTTTTCTCCAGAATTTTTGCCAGCGACGTTAAAATTCGCTTCAATGGCCCTAATCGAGCACTGCAGCTTTCGCTCGCAGCTGTTTGTGAATGTCATTCGCGTACGCTCTACTAATGCTAGAATTTCACCTGTGGTCAAACCAATCTTTAACGTCCCGGTGCCAAGACCAATTGGCAGGAACCTCAATTTTGGATGTCTAAAATTTGACCGGTGCTGCGACACAAAGTAGGCATTTATTCTATCGTCTTCTAAAATTTTCCGGAAACACTTTGAAGCCGCGGTGTTTAAATCTGCAGGCGAACCATGATGGTCGTGACCGTGCGTCACTAAAACAAACGACACGTTACGCTGCGGGAGACCCGTCAAATATTGTTCAAAACAGCATATGTCTCCTTGGCTAATTTTAAACAAGCGACTCGAAAGTGGTTGATTGTAGTACGTCGTTTTTGAGTTGTCGCACCGAAAAGATAGGTGAGAGAACATTCCAGTGGTCACTGGCGTTCCTTTCGTAAGCGCGTCTATGACTTTGCCGAGAAATTTCGCCTTCCAACACGTGAGCTTCCAACACGACTCACGCCATCGACCTCCCAACTGGTCTAAAATGAGCGGAGGCTGAGTGTTACCAGCGAAGCGTCGATAACTTTCCAAAATAAAGGATGGTGCGTTGCGTTGCGCCATGTACACGTGTACGACGTAAATAAAACTGAAGATGAGTAGAAGCAACAGCGCGCCGCGCGAGCGCTTCGCCAGGACGCTGCTTCGACCTTTACCGCCGCCTCCGCGCGCCATATGCTTCAAATCAAACCAACTTATGACCATTGTCCCGTTTCAGTGAGTGAATGTCAAGCACAATCAGTCTCACGCACCCTGTCGTTCCAGTGACCCGCTGTCGTTTTCCTGGTCGTCGTCGTCGTCGTCGTCGTCGTCGTCGCTGTGTTGATGGAATCGAGACGAGCTCCGAAGCGATGAGGAATGGAAAATATAGAACTCGGTCACGACCCAAACGACTCGATGAGTATTGCACGGCGAATCTTATTCAGATCAGAATTTTCTCTCTCCAGTGTCTGGCGGCGCGACACACACCGTCCTCTCCATCACGCAAAATGAAAAGCGTCATTCAGTCATTTGAGGCCCGCCATCGAGTCTTATGTACACATACGGCACCCGTATATTAATGGAAAAATCTATAACCAACGTTGACGTTGGTACTATGCTGATATGTCCATCTCGCAGTTTAGAAGTCAAGTCTCGCAGTCACAGTTCGGGTTTTGGCGCCATAGCACGCGCCGCTCAGCGCTGGGCGACGAGGCGGCGAAGCACATGAAACGAGGGCTATGGCGCTCGCTCGCGCCTCTTGTGTTACCCGTGTTCGTGCTCGCGGCGTGCGCGCGACGACGCTCGATGATCTTGCTGGATTTCGGGCGCGCGGCACAGGTTCACCTGAACCTCACGTCACCAGTCGATTCGTCGCGCGAACATTGCATACATCGCATCGGAGACGTGATATTTGACGAGCTGGATCGAACGTGGCGTTATCCGTCGAATTGCGCCGCGCATTTGCACAAGTTTGACGCGACCCTGGCACGTGAGGCGCTTGTGGGTAAGTCACTTTTCTTTCTAGGTAATAGCGTCAACAGGAGACTGCTCTATGCGGTCGCACACATTTTAGGTGGTAGTAACGCGACGTATAACCGTTCACCAGTCGCGGCAGAGATCGTTCAAGATGTTGGTTCGCACACTATTTTCGAAATTGGCGTCAATGCGTCTGGGCACTGCTCGCGTCAGTATAGGTGCTCGACTGCTGCTTTTGGGATAAATGCTCAAGCGCGAAGCATTTCAGAAAGCTCACTGCAAACGTTTAATTGCGAAAATAAAAATGAGTGGATTGAAAAGAGAAAACTGTTTGATTCAGCGATCGCGTTGGGGTTCCTCTTCACGTCGACTCCGGTTGTACCAGTCGCCGTTCGATTTTTAGAAATATGGGCTAATCTTGACGATGCAAGTTTTGCGGCATCACCTGTGGATAATTACGATATTCTCGTTGTTCAAATACTTATTTTGGACACAAAAGAAGAAAATTATTTTGAAAAACTATACCAAGCGTTGAAAAAGTTGATGCGCCGACGCAAAGCGCTCGGTCGCCCGGTTCGAGTCATTCTTTGGGGATCTCCGCATAACCTCGCTTCAGAGTTACACACCACAACAATCATAGAACTAATTCAACAGAAACTACGACCGCGAATGCGCGATATTGGAGTGACAATGCTCGATGTCACGTTTGCCACCGCTCACGCCAGCGCGCTCACCTTGGGGCAGCATCAAAAGGGAAGCCTACATCACTTTATGGATTTCACCAGATTGATGATCGCGGATATGTTAATAAACACCATCAACACGCTGTAGCACACACACCTACACAGGCTTTATTGTATTGTTTATGTACAACACGCAGACACGCACATTCACGAACATCTGATATCTCGACGCCGTGTGTTCACGCGTGATTGACAGAGCGATATGAAAATCATGTCACAACCAAGAAATAACATCACTATATATAGATACTAATCCAAAAGCGAAAGAAATCAACATCTTTCATTCGTCTCAAGCCACAGTTGATACGCTCTCATCATGCGATGCCAGAAAAACCGCCGCTGGCTGAGCGGAACTTGTTATTTGCAAGTGTGCCCCAAATCTGCAAATGAACAAAATCCATAACCATGCATACTTGTATCAGTTTGCGATGCGCCGTATGAGTATACAGTACAGTACACACACCCTCGGTTGGGTTGGTCCAGACGCACGCGGTCGTCGTCCGTCGCTCGCGTGGACGCCGCCCGCCAACACACGTCGTCGCGTCGTTCGTCGAGTCTCTTCGTCGTTCGTTCGCGCGCGTTTACATGGGGGTGCGCAAGCGATATGCGTGCGCGCGACGCGCGTGTGCGTGCGCGTTCGCGTGTGCGTTGGCGTTCGCAGCGTTCGCGGGACAACGCGGTGGGAGCGTCGTCGGCATCGGCGTCGGCGTCGGCGTCGGTGACGGTGACGGCAGCCGCGGCCGTGCTCGCGGTGGTGTCGGTAGTGGGGTCACGGATGACGCCGCGCGCGGCGGTGTGACGCCGCAAATGCGCGCCGAGGCGGCGCTTCGAGCTGATGATGAAGATCCTGATAATGATGTTGACGACGATATCGATATCGATATCGATACTGACGCTGTGGACGAATCGCATGAAATAAATTACTCGTGCGCGGCGTCGTTTAAAGCCAGGTATGCGCGACGCGACGAGGCGAGCTTCGCCGTGGCGTTGAATGTCTCGCACCTGGACGCGCGGTACTGGGACACAGGCGGCTGGCTCGGGCAAGAGCAGGAAGATCGCTGGGTGTACGAGCACTTTTTCCACGACGCTTCGGCTGGGAGAGCTGTCGGTGATGATTTGATATTTCCATCGCGGACTTTTGTCGAGCTCGGGGGGTTGGATGGATTTCGGTTTTCGAATACGTATATTTTTGAAAAGGCATTCAAGTGGACGGGTTTAATCATCGAGGGCGCGACAGAGAATTACGTCGCTCTAGAGCGTAATAGAGGACAAGGTGACGATGACGTAGTGACACTTCATGCGGCCATATGCGAACCTAATAAGATTATAAAATTGCACGGGTCGGGGCCTTCGGCGAGTCAATATGCGATGTCGCGTAAATCATCGTGGGCACCGTGCCTAGCTATGCAGGACGTGTTGGAAAGAGTTGGCATGGAAGCGATTGACTTTTTAAGTCTTGATGTCGAAGGCGCAGAACTCGATGTTTTGAAAACGATGAATTTTCAACAAACACCTACGTTTGTGATATTAGTCGAGATGCGCAAAGTCGACGAAGACACAAATCCGAGTATTAGAAAACATTTGCATCGTGAAGGATTTTGTTTATTCGCCCAAGACGTCGGACACTCGAATGAAGTTTGGGTCGATCCAAAATTTCAGCGCGATGCTAGCAGTAGTCTCAAGGAGAAGGAAGCGGCGGCGAAGGAGGAGGAGGAGAGAAAATCCCTCGCGAGACAATGCGAGCCTTTTCTTGGCATGTCAGCGTCTTTATGGATCAGACATCCGGTGACTGTGACGTATTCAAAGCTTCATTGTAGTAATGTTAGCATGATGGCTGATGAAAGGCCAAAGTATCAGTCTCAAGGTCAAGCGTTGGAAACCAACGACGCGATGGGCGCGCCGACATCGCCGTGCGCGCCTCAGATTACTCGCTGCGCGCGAGAAGCTTTGGAGAGAGTGATGAAACCCAACATGCATGGATTAGAGTGGTCATGTAGCCGTGGTACGCTTTGGTATCTACAGCGACTCGCATCTCTGAATACGATTGAGTATTCAAAAGATTGGCTCCAACATTGCGACAAGCACGTGTCCTCCATGGGGGACGATGTGTCGAGCAAGTGGTTCAGCCACTTTGTACCTCCAGTGCCTGACGTGGAGCAAAATAACACCATCAGCGCGTCGTCGCATGGTGTCAAAAAGCGCAAATTTGACGAATTCAAAGACTATGTGAAATTCGCAGCGTCTATGCGACGACGGATGTTTGACTTTATCGCCATCGGCGGCGAATCACGCGCCGCATGCTTGAAACTCGTACTCGACAAGCGCTTGATTCGCGAACAAGACGGCATAGTGGTGTTCGACAACACTGGTGAGCCCCGCGAATATTTCGACGCCATCGCCGCCGTTCCAAAACACTGGCACCGGTACGAGTTCAAAACAGACGTCGAGCGCCGCGCCGAAGCGCCGACGACCATCCTCTGGATCACGCAAAACATGGTTCCCACACCAATCTCGAGATAAAACACCAACACACCATCGCGCGTTCTTCTTGAGCGCCGTCCACGTCGCGCGCGCGATGCGCGCCGTGAAGCGCGTCGCGTACGCATCGAGGCCTGTGCGTGTGTCCAAAATTCCGACGGCCGTTTTGTAAAGTGTGATTATTTTATGTCCGTTTTATACGCGCGTGATAACTTTTATGTTGATAAATAAGAATTTTTCTTTTCCTTGCGATTGCGATCTCGCCAGCGGTTGTGGCGCGTTCGCCCGCGCGCGATCGCGAAAGTCGCCCGTGCGACGACGATGGCGCGCAACGCGCGCGTGTACGTAATATCATACATCGGTTTCTAGCGGCTCGTCGCGCGCGTCGATGGCGCACGCGGTCGGCGAAGAACGATGGTGTCGATGGCGATATGATGTGTTGGGTGGAGGGACCGCGCGATGACGACGGGCGACTCGGCACGGTGACGATCATGTCCAAACATGTTTGGACGTGCGAACGCGCGTTATGCAACGTTTTATTTGATTATCTGTCGCTCTGGAGCCCGAATTTTAAATTTCGATTTCATGTGCGCGTCAAAGCACTTACAGTTACAAATCACAACGTACGCCGACGCGCGCGGTGTGTTTTACAACGCTCTACGAGTACTATGGCTACATGCTGCGGGTCATGACGCGTGGAAGTAGAATTCGATTCGTTGGCTCGCGTCGTGGCGTCTTACGTCACATTTTCGTGTCCTCAAAGTCGTATGTGTCGTCCGTTCACTGACGAATCGTGATGCGGTCGGCGAGCGCTCTTTAAAGTGGAACGCACCTGTAAGCACCGCCGAAGTTTCATATGAATAGAAAATACATGGCGGCATGTAAAGTAAGTATGCGCTTCATTTAATTTGGAAATACGATGACACACCACACACGCACACGCACACGCACACATATATATATATATATGGCCCTTTCGAAACAATCCCGCTTCGCTTTCGTAGCTTACACATGGATCGAAAATGGTCAGTTGACAGCCTCTTCCTCTTCGACGTATTGAGGGATATCGATGCCCTTGGATGCGATGAATCTTTTAAATTTTTCCGCTCGAGATGCTCTGATACGCATGAATAATGGAAATAGAATACTCAGTGTTGTGTAGACAAACATCGTTCCGGCGTACGCCAAGGAAATACGCTGCGTGGCTTCGATGGGCTTCTCGCGCGTGCACTGGAACGGTGAATTAGTCTTTGTAAATTCGCACAAACCCTCGATTCCACCATAAAACGTACCAATCTGTTTGAAAGCCGTTATGGCTTGGGATTCAGATGCCCCGGAACACAAACAAACCAACTGCAGATGAAGATGTGCACACGTATATGGAGGGAGCAATATCAGCCACTCCGTAATACCCCGCATTATTTACATTATTTTGCAAAGGATCTTTTGCGATGCCTACGTTATTAAAGAAAGGATAAAAGTAATAATCCGAGCCTGAACTCACCACCGTCTCTGAATTCGGCTCTGCGATGTTCGCCAAGCATTTCAGAGTACGAATACGATACGCCGTAGTGCGGATCACCTTGCAAAGGCTCGCAGTCAAAACCCGCGAGCGACCACGACGTCCCAACGACCGATTCAGTGACGGTAGCGACTAGAATGCCAAAAGTGCGGGCGGCGAAAGCAGCGCCGCTCAGCGCGTAGACAACTACGGAGCACGTCGCGGTTGCCGCGCGAGAACACACCAAAGTACACCACGCGTCCGCGTCCGCACTTCAAAGACGCATCCATGTCACGAAAACTTTGCGGTGCAACTATCGCGGCGTTCACCCAGTGTCCACCACTCCCGTCGCCCTCGCGACATCCTTCGCGTCCAATTCGCCGACAACGCAACCTGCTGCGATCGTCGGTCGACGCTGTCGCTCTACTACGTCATCTATATACCTCGCACGCGTGCGCACGAATGACGTCGCTTCTAATCCATCGACGCGCACACGAAGAATAGCAACACGCGCGACGTTTGAAGTGGTGCGCGCGCGATATGTACCAACCGTCGCTACGTGGACACAGCTGACGTCGCGCGCGCCAACCGAACGAAACCACGCGACGACGACGACGACGACGACGACGACGGTGACGACGACGACGACGACGACGTCCCAAAGCCACGACGATCGTCCTATACATGGGACGTCCTATATATATTGAGAGAGACATCACCG
>Ga0181563_10004292_pt1 | contig 13302 bp, 5 predicted proteins | sample 011ome_25_FD_133759 | JGI IMG/M metagenome (GOLD analysis project Ga0181563, IMG submission 133759) | Coastal salt marsh microbial communities from the Groves Creek Marsh, Skidaway Island, Georgia - 011512CT metaG (megahit assembly) | ecosystem: Environmental > Aquatic > Marine > Intertidal zone... | reverse complement strand
CTGAAAGTATCGCAAATTACAACCTTTCGCTGACTTTTCTTAATGATTTCCTTCATCACGACGACGGCCCCCGTCATGTCCGCAAAGGAGTGTGCGCGGGCACCCGTGCCTCAGCACCGGCGATTTCGATGGCCGCGCACGCGGCGGTGCGCGTCCCGGCGGTGCGCCCGCACTGCGGCGCGGGATGCTCGCGCGAAGGAAAAGCGCGGGGCTGCGTCCGGTGGACCGCCCCCGCCCGTCGCGGCGCGCGCGGGGTTCCGCCCGCGAGGCTGGCGGTGGTCCCCCGAGCGTCCGCGGCGGGACGCGGCGCGTCGTCGCCGTACGGCGGCGAGCCTTCGGGATACGGAAGCGCTCAAGAGAGCGCGAGACCGAGTTTCAGCGCGTCGCGTCCGCGACGGACGCGCGACGCGCCGGACGTGCTCCCCGTGAAGACGCTGGTGGAGTGCGCCATGCTCAGCGCGCTGACCGGGTTGCTGTTCCACCTCTCCACGTTGTTCCGCGTGGACGCGTGGTTCGGCGCGCTGTTCCCCCTGCCGGTGGTGATCGCCGCGGCGAGGCACGGCAACGCGGCCGCGCGACGCGTCGCGGTCGTCACCACCTTGCTTCTGTTCGTGCTGTCCGGCCCTCTGCGCGCGGCGAACTACGTGTTTCTGCACGGCGGCATGGCGATGTGCCTGGGCGCGCTGTGGAACGCGCGCGCGAGCTGGTGGGTCACCGTCCCCGTCTCGGCGGCGGCGCGGTCCGGGGGGATCTTCGCCAGCCTCGCGTTTTCCTCGCTCGTGCTCCGCGAGAACGTGATGAAGCTGTTGGTGACGCAGATGTTCGGGTTGCTGGACCAGATCGCGGCGAACGTCGGATCCACCGCGTCGCCGACTGTCGGCGGCGTCTGGGCCTGCGCGCTTTTTTTCGTCGCGCTCAACTCGGTGACGTACGTCGCCATCCTGCACGCCGTGTACGCCGTCGTGCTGAGAGCCGTGGGGGGGGTAGACCCGGAGTACGTCAACGCGCCGGAGAGGGTGAAGAAGGTACTCGGCGTGCCGCCGTACGGCGCGCCCGGGGTGGCGAGGTAAAGAAAGGCGCGAGAAAGACGTCTACGTAACCTTATTTTTGGCTTTCGTTTGACTTGTGTATTTTAAGAAGAATCGTGAAGAAACTACAAGAGTGTCGTCTCCGTTCGGTCCCGCGCCTCACACCGGGAACGCGCGCTTTCGGTCGAGTCGCGTCGAGAGAGGGATGTCGTTCCGAGGCTCGGTGACCGGTAAGCTCCTGCTCGTGCTGGTCGTCGCGCTGTTCGCCCCGCCGACCGCAGGGCAGCTCGCGTCGGACGCGCGCGAGCCCGCGTCGTCGGCGCCTCCGCGCTCCATCCCGAACCTCGCGGCGGGCGATCTCGCGCCGTCGGCCGTCCCCGGGGGCGGGCTTCACGAGGACGCGTCCACGGCGTGCGCCGGGTGCGCCGCGGTGGCGCACCAGCTGCGGCGGCTGCTCGAGCGACCGCCGCGGCGCCTGCCGGTCACCGAGATCGACCCGGCCACGGGGAAGGAGACGCGGGTGCCTTATTCGCGCTCGCGCGAGTTTTTGGCGGCGGCGCTCCGGCGCGCGTGCGAGCCCGTCTCGCTGGCCTCGTTCGAGCGCGGCAGGACGTGGCTCGGGGACACCACGTGGCGTCCTGACAGCCTTCCCTTCTTCCCCGAGCACGACAAGCCGGTGGACGAGGACCTGCGGCGCATATGCCTCGGGTGCGTCTCGTCGTACGCGGAGGCGTTCATGTCCGCGGCGGCGCACCGCGGCGATCCCGGGTGGGTCTGCCGCGAGGCGCTGGGGTGCGGACATAGGAACACCGGCGTCACCGGCGTCACCGGCGCGTTTCTCGAGACCGCGCGTGTCTTCGATACGCTCGTCAGGAAAAACCCGTCGGCGCTGCTGAAGCTCGCGCCCGTGTTCCTGGTCGCGTTCGCGGCGCCGTTTCTGTTCCGGCCGACGTTTGCGCCGCCGCGCGCGCCGGGGGACCAAAACGAAGCGCTCGCTTCGGTGCGCGAGAGACGCGCGCGGCGCGCGCGGCGAGCTTTTTCTGCCGCCGGAGCGCCGGAGAAGGAAAAGAAGAGGTAAAGCGCGGGCGCCTTTTAGGCATAGTAGGTAGGCATACGTAGCGCGCGCGGTCTCTTTCGTCGCCATCACAGTCACGTCATTCGCGATTTTGATGAGAGCGTTTCGTTAATCAACCTTCGAAGCTGGAGATTTTCCCACTGAGATCAAGTGCCTGGCGGCATTCCCCACCCGGGAACTCTCGAAGATGTGTTCTCCTGGCAGTTGTGGCTCAGCGCGTGCGCTCGGCGTCCGTCACTTTTCGCGGCGAGGCGGCTGCGAGTGGGCGGCGCCTGTCGAAGCGCGGTGGTGCCCGACCACCGGCGACGGGAGGCCAGAGGCGGGGATAGCACGACGGACGCGATGGGTACGTGCGCACCTCCCGATCGACGCGGCACGCGACGGAAACCCGACCGCGCGCGACCAGCCGCCGACTGCATCGCGTGCTTTCGCCCGTGCCGGGCGGCGGCGACGCCGCGAAAACGTCGGCGGGGCTGACGCGCGGCAGGTGGCCGAACGAGCCCGACCCGAACGCGCACACCACTACGCCGGCACCCCCGACGTTCCCGCGCGCGTCTCGATTCCGCCGACGACGCGCCCAGACCCAGTAGTCGCAGTAGTCGCGTCCCCGCGCGCCGATCCGTCTCTCCCCGCCTCCTTCGAAAAAGGCGCTTTTTTCTCGGAATCGCGCCAATCATAATCTTCTGACCGAACGCGCGTACGCGACCGACCGCACAGGCGACGTCGCGTCGGACGCTCCGCTGGTGTTCGACGTGACCTCGACGCTGGGCACGAGCCTGGTGGTGGCTGTGCCCGCGTCTGTGGTGGCGCGCGCGGAGCCGGGGGGCGCGAAGGCGCTCCGCGATGCCGTCGCCGCCGAACACCGCGCGGCGCACCCCGAGTACGGCGACGTGTCCGCGACGTTCATGTACGGCCTGCGGCAGGTCCCCGAGAGCTCCGCGTCCGCGTTCGGGGCCCTCTCGCAGTGGGTCGCGGTCACGGACACGGCGCTGAGACACAGGACGTTCTGCTGGCTCATGGTCGCGCTCGAGCCGAGCGTCGTGCCGCCCGGCGAGGCGGAGGCGCTCGCGGCGGCGGCCGGCGCCGAGGCCTTCGGGAGCCCCGTGGGGATGCGCCGGATCAACCGCGCGGCGTGGGAGCGGCTCGCGCAGGACAGGGGGGGGATGATCATGAGTCCGCCCGGGCTCGTCGCGTCGCCGCACGGGGCGCTTCCCGGGCCGTACCCGCTGGGGATGTCCCCGCTGGGGATGCCGGGGGCGACGCCTCATTCGGCGGCGCCGGCGCCGGCGCCGGCGCGGGACGCCGCCGGCGCGAACGACAAGTCGCGTCTCGGGAAACGCACCGCCGCGCAGAGACTGGAGGACGAGACAGCCATGCCTCCTCCCGAGGCGAAGCGCGCCAAGACGGGCGATGGACCGGACGCGGCGGATCGCGGCGTCTCGAGGGCTGAGAACGAATCGGAAACGCGCGAGGCTATGGCTTTGGCCGAGCGCGACGCGGCGGCGGCTCTCGCGCAGGGCGTCTCGGACCTGTTCAAGCACGGCGGCGAGGCGAGCGGGACGGTCCCGCTGCGCAACGTGCTGTTCGCCAAGTCGCTGAAGCGCTCGAACGGGTTCCTGAGCGCGGTGGAGAAGCTGGACTCATCCTCGCCGGAGGCGCTGATTGCCACCGCCGAGCGCGTCGCGACGGCGATTCGCGAGACTCAGGCGGTTTCGAACATGGACGTGTTCGACGACCTGATGGGGCGGCTGGAGGCGTTGAACGCGTCCGCGTCGCACTCCGCGGCGGTCACCAGGAGCTCCACCCCGGTTCACGTCGAGTTCGGGAACGGCAAAGCGCTCCAGAGGGGTGACCGCGAAACCGCCGGGGTCTCGCCCGTCGTGGCGGCGCCCGAGGACGCGGTGACCCTGCTGGCGGTGGGCGTGCTCTGCGCGCGCGTGTTCAGGGGCGGGTACAGGAGCGGGCGGGGTGTGCCGACGCGCATGGCGCACGCGCTGCTCTCCGTGAAGAAGCTGAGCGGCTCGGAGCGGTTCGGGCTCGTGGGCGCGGCGGTGATCGACGCGAGCCTGAACGAGCTGGGATTCGACGGCGGCGGACCGGACGCGAACCAAAACCAGAACCAAAACCAAAACCAGGCGCGCGGCGGCGCCGCCGCCGGGCCGGCGCCGTCGCCCGCACCTTCGAACACCTCCGCCCCGAAAGCCTCGAAGGCTTCCCGTGAGGAGCGGGAGGAGACCGCACGGAGGAGTGAGGCGGAGAAGCGGGACGCGCCCGCCACGCCGAAAGCGACCGCCGTCGCGGCGTCGTCCTCGTCCTCGGACGAAGACGGCGACTCGGACGGCGACTCGGACGGCGACTCGGACGGCGACTCGGACGGCGACTCGGACGGCGACTCGGACGACTCTTCCTCCGCGAAGGAGGAGCCTCCTCCCGCGAACGCGGCGACGAAGGTGGCGGTAGATCCGAAGGCAAAAGCTTCTGCTCCGACAGAGGAGGCGACGGCGGAAAGACAGACTGAGACGCCGGCGGCGCCCGCGGGGGCGCCGTCGAAGAAGAGCGCTTCGTCGGACGTCTCGTCCGACGCCGCCTCCGACTCGTCCGACGCCGCATCCGACTCGGACGATTCCGACGACTCCGACTCCGACTCCGACTCCGACTCGGACGCGTCCAGAAGCTCCGCCTCGAGCTCGTCCTCGAGCTCGGACTCGGACTCGGACTCGAAGCGAGACGATAAAAGCGCGAAGGACGAGGGCGAGGCTGTGGCGATGGCCATTCGCATCGCCGAGGAGGACGCCGCCGTCAAGCGCGCCAACGTCGCGAAGAAGGCGGAGGCGGAGGCGGCGCGCGCGCGACGCGCGGAGGCGGCGAACGAAGCCGCGAAGAAACCCGCAAAGAAAGAAAGAAAGCCGCAAAAGCCGCAGCAGCAAACGCTTGGCGGCGGAGGGGAAGAGGCTCGGACCCCCGACTTCTCGCTTCCGGAGCCGCGGGTGGCGGCTGCCTCCCCGGCGGCGCGCGCCGCGCCGAACCCGAACGACACGTCCGACAAATCCGCGAAAAAGTACACGCACCTCGCGACGAGCCCGGGGAACCTGAAGATGCTGCTCAAGGCGGCGACGGCGAAGCGCCGCACGAAGAACGCGAACGCCACCTCCGGGCTGTCGACGCCCGCCTCGGCGGCGGCGACGCCCGCGGGGGTCAGCCCCGCGCCCGCGGCGCGCGCGAAGCTCGCGGAGGCGGCGACGGAGCGCGTCGACGCGAAGGCGCGCGTCGACGCAAAGGCGCGTCCACGCGAAACCGAAACCGAAACCGAAACCGAAACCGAAACCGCCGAGCCGCCGAAGCCGGCGGCGACGCGACCGAAACCCGGCGGTCCCGCGGCGTCCGGGCCGACTCGGTCTGTCGGCAGCGCGGACACGACCAACACGCGTCGCTCGACGCGCTCGGCGTCGGCGAAGCGGGCCGAGCCGGCGGCGGAGCCCCGGCTTGGTCCGGCGGACGCCGCGACCCCGATCGTCGTCGCGAACCCGGTCGAGACCGGCCCTTCGTCGGTTCCGAACGGCGCGCCCGACATGATCCCCGTGACGTGTGGCACGAAGGCTGGGCAGTACATCCTGAGCGAGAAGAAGATTCTGTTCGAGGGCCGGAAGATAGCGCCCGCGAAGTTCGAGGAGCTGGCGGCGCTCAAGACGAAGCGGTGGAAGCGGAACATCAAAGTCGTGGGCGAGGTTTCGGACCGCGCGGTGAACATCGGCGAGATGCTGGACATCCTGGGCATCGACACCGCCGCGGGGGTGGAGCAGCCCAAGCACAAGCCGCGAGCGCGAACGCCCGCGAAGAAATAGAGACTTTTAAAATCGTTAAAATTGTCGGACGTCCGTACACCACGCGTCCGCGCGTCTCGCGCGTCCCGCGTTCGCCGACGACGACGAGCGCGCGTGGGGTTTCACTAAAAAAATCCCACTCGCCAGCGTTGCGTCCACCGTCCAGAGTGTCGGAACCTTTTTCGCGTAACGGTCACTTTTACCGCGTCTCGTGTCGCGCCGCGGCACACCGCCGAGCGCGCGACAACCGGCGCACGCTCTCGCGTTTCGCGCGTCACGCTCGTGCGACACATCCAAGGCGACTCGCGCGCTTCCCTCTCGACCCGAGCGCGACCGTGGCGAGGCCGTGCCCTCCCGCGCGCGTCTCTCGGGATTTTCGGGCCGTTCCGAGATTCACGAGATGACGGGGGACGACGACGCCTTCGAGATGCTGGAGGAGTCCGCGCACTCCTCCCGCCGGTGGATGGACCTGGAGGCTGCTGAGCTTCACGCCGCGCGCGCGCGCGTGGAGCGCCTGAAGCGTCGCTCGGTCAGCTCCTCGCCACCTCGCGAACGGCGCCGGCCGGGCGACCCATCCGACGGGGACGCGCCTCCCGGATTGGGCGGCGAGACGTGGTTCCGCAGGCGCGCGTCCAGAGCGGCCGACGACGAGGACGACGCGTTCCCTTCGCACGCGTCCTCGGACCTGCGCCGCCGCGGGGACATCCCCGGCCCCCCGCTGGTCGGAAAGGTCACCGCGCGGAGCTACGAGGTGGACCGCCGGGGTGAGAGCCGGGACGCCGCGCGTCGCGAGCGCGAGCGACGCGCCGCCCGCCCGAGGCCTCCCGGGGACGCGCACGCTCTGCGACCGACGGTCACCGCGAAGTCTCGAGAGGTCGAACCCGTGCCTCCCTCGTTCTCGCCGCAGGAAGAACTCAAAGCGCCCGCGAAGGTCGCGGTGCCCGCGGTGCCCGCGAAAGCTCAGCAGACCGTCGAGGCGGCGCCCACGAAGCCCGCGACGCCTGTCCGGGGAGAGACCGCGCCGCCTTCGCCGCGGCCCGCCCGCCCGCCGCCGACGCCGTTCCGCGCGCGCTCGGAAGGCGTCACCTTCGTGTGGTCGGGGTCGGATTCGACGCCGCCGCCCGACGAGAACGCCGACGAGAACGCCGACGAGAACGCCGACGAGACGCGCGCGGAGCGAGACGCGCAGGAAGACGAGCGTCCTCGCGGGCGACGCGAAGTATGCGAAACGAAAACGAGGACGAAAACGCGCCGCGCGTCCCCCTCGCCCGTCTTCGCGCCGCGTCGCTGGGGCGCGGGCGCGGCCGCTGCGTTCGGGTCCGGCGCCCTGCGTCTCCGCGGCGGCGCGTTCGCGTTGCGCCGCTCGGTGGGCACCGCCGCCTCCGCCACGAGAGCCGCCGCCGCGCGCGTCGCCGGCTCGACGAGAGCCGCCGCCGCGTCGGCGGGGGCGTCCGCGCGGCGCGGCGCCGGCGCGGCGCGCGCCCGCGGCGCGGCGTCCGTGCGCGACACCCTCGTGTTGGTGAAGGAGGCGGCGCACGCGGAGGAGTTTGTCGGAGGCGTGCGCGCGGCGCTCACGAGCACGAAGGCGTTCCTGCTGGAGAACCCGGACGTGACATGGAACGCGCGCGTCCCCCCCCTGCTCGCCGCGCGCGCCGGCGCGGCGCGCGGCCTGGGCTGGTTCAAGGTCCTGGAGGGCGACCAGCCGCTGGACGCGCGCGGCCCGGGGGACGCGCCGAGCGTCCGCGCGGAGGCCACGCCGCGGCGCTCGCGCCTGGCGGACTGCGCGGCGGACCGCGCGCCCGGCGTCACCGTCGCCGCGTGCGGCGAGCGCCTCTTCTCCGCCGCCTTTCCCGCGCGGCGCCGGGATCCGGACGACGGGTCCGACGCGGACGACGACGACGAGACCCGCCGCGCGCTGTTCGAGAACTTCGAGGGCTACGGCTCTCTGGGCGCGGACTTCGCCGCCACCGCGGCGGCCGCCGCGGCGGCGGTCGCGGCGGACGCCGAGCGACTCGAACGCGCGCTCCGCGAAGCCGACTGGACCGCGCCGCTGTCTCCGCTCCCGCCGCGCGCTGGTACCGGAACAGAAACGTCCGAAGTCGTGTTCCACCCGGCGCTCACCCCGAAACGCAAGGGGGGCAAGGTGGACGCGCGCGCGCTGCGCGTCGAGGACTACGAAGAGAACCTGGCGACGCGCGTGCGCACGCTGCAGCGCATGTTCCCCGAGGTGGCGAGCGAGATCGCCGGAGCCGTCTACGCGTTCCAGGAGGACGTGGCGGCGAACGCCAAGGGCGCGCCGCGCGTCAAGTCGACGCTGGCCGCCAAGGGCATGACCCGTGTGCCAGTGGACGTGCGCGCGGCGACGCGCGTGGTAGAGGAGCTGGAGGCGGCGTCCGTCTCCGTGCTCATGCACGGCAAGGTCCCGACGGGCGCGTCCATGCGCCGGTGGCTCGGCGAGCTCAAGGCCGGGCGCGGCATGGGCAGAGAGGCGTGGCGCGACGAGCACGGCGCCTTTTACGGGCCGGGCGCCGCCGGTGAAAACGTCACCAGCCCGCAAGAGAGCCTCGGGTCTCAAACTGAAGGCTCCCCGGGTTCGGGCTCGTACGGGGGCTGGGACGCGGTCGCCGCGGCCGCCGCGGCCGCCGGGGCGCCGGCGGCGGCGGCGCCTTCGTACGCGAAGGCGACCCCACGATCGCGAGCCGCGACGAGCAGACTGGCGGGCGCGTTCGCGGGGTGGACCGGACGCGCCGCCGACGACGACGCCTTCCTCTCCGTCTCCGACGACGCGGGTTCGGCCGAGGCGGCAAAAGCGACAAACGCGACACACGCGGTGGGCGCGTTCCGCGCGTGGCGCGAGGTTTCCTCGACCGGGCCCATCCGCAAGGCGACGCTCGACACCGTGCACCGCATGCGCGCGGACGCCAACGCCGAGGAGAACGCGAACGCGATGACGACGCGGCGCGCGGCTCCGTTCGACGTCGGCGCGCTCGCTGACCGCACCAACGTCGACACTCGTGACTCGTCCGGGAAGAAGAAACCCTCGCCTCCTCGTCGTTTCTTCAACCTGGTCGCGTCGCCGTTCGCGCGGCGGCGGCGCGGGGACTCGCCGCACTCCGACTGGGGCTCGTCGGGCTCGGACTTCGAGTCCGAGGGCGTCTCCACGGGTGCGGCGGCGCGGCGAACCGAGGCGGGCTCGGCTTCGCGCGGCCGGTCCAGTCCGAGCTCGGATTCCTCCGACGTCTGGATGTCCGCAGGCGCGGCGATGTCCACGCCGGGGAGTGTCGCGTCCGGCGCCGTCGCGTCGCGGCCGCCGGCCAGTCCCAGGTTCGAGTCCGCGCGGTCGCGGGGCGCCCGCGCGAGCGCGACCCCCACGGTGTACTTCCCCGCCTCGCCTTCCTCGGAAGACTCCTTCTCCGCCGCGACCGCGCGCGCCGGCGCGCCAGCGCCGGCGTCACCCGCCACCCCCGGGTCGCTCTCGAGCGAGGTTTCCGAGGACGCGAGCCCCGGCGCGCTAGACCGCGTGGCGGATGCGTTCGTGCTCGACGACGCCAAGTCCCCCGGCCCCATGGGCCCGGTGCTGCGCGAACCAAAGACGAACGCTCGCGCGGTTTCCAAGACGAACTCCACCGTGTACACGCTGTCGCCGACGTCCCCGCTGGTGGGAACGAGGCGCGGCGACTCGAGCGACTCTCTCAGTGACTCGCCCTCGAGCGCGTCGGAGGCGTCGGACGGCCCGTTACCATTGTCGCGGAAACGGTCGTCCCCGCCGGGAAGTCGCGCGAACAAACACGCCGCCGCCGCCGCCGTGGGCGCGCCCGCCGGCTTCGTCACCGCCGCGCGCGCGGCGTTTGAGCGCGAAGCCGCCGCCGCCGCCTTCGACGCGCCGACGCCAGCGCGAGGGAGCCGCGTGCGGAGGTAAAGCGAACGTGTGACTGACGACGCGGTATAGAATGTGCGGATGATACTAGAGCTATGTATGTGGTATGATTGGTATAACCTATATCACCCCTTCCCCAGCTGGAAGAGCACGTCGGTGCGCGCGACGTACTTGTGCCTGGCGCCGTTCGCGCCCGGGAACACCGCGCTTCCCTCATGCACGGGCGAGTCCTCGGCGTCGCCGTGCGGGAAGCAGAGCGCCGCTCCCTCGCGCGGCTCGACGGCGACGGCGCGCACCTCGCCTGGTTTCCCCGGCACGGCGCCGAAGAACGTCGTCGCCCCCCCCTCGAACCCGTCGCTGAGGTACGCGAGAAGCGTCAAGCGCGACCGCTTTTGGCCTTCGCTCGCGTCCACCACGTACTCGCCTTCGTTCGTCAAAAACGCCTCGGGCCAGGACCCGTCCACGTGCTTGCGGTACACGGTGTTCGGCCCGTAGCGGAACAAACGAAGCCGCGCGTTGACCCCCACCGCGCCCGCCGGCGCGTGCGACTTCACGCGGCGCCACAGCCGATCCGCCGTCTCGGGCCACAAGAGTATTTCGCAGTAGTCCAGCTTCGTCGAGACTTCGCCGCCGTCGGGTATCGTCGTACGCGCGCCGGGGGTATCGTCGCGTAAGAACCCGACGGCGTGCGCCGCCGCGCGGAACGCGGCGGTTTCCGTCTTGGTCAAAAAGTTGGTCAGCACGAACGCGCCGGGCAAACCCGGGACGTCCACGCGGTCGGTGTCCGGTTCGAGCCCGGCCGGTTCCAGCGGGATGACGCGCGCCGAGGACGGCGCCCACAGCCGAAGCGCGCGGCGGTCCGCGGGGCGGCGCCGCCCGTCGTCGTCGCTCACCAGCCAGAAACTCTCCTCCCCGGTGACACCGCCGGGGTACAGCGCCGCGGCGGCCGCCTCGGCCGCCTCGGCGAGCGTCTCGCGCGGGTTGCCCGACGGCGGCCCGCAGTCCGCCGCCTCGCCGCGCGCGCCCTCCGGCGGCCTCCAGAGCGCGGGCGGGTGAAACCTGAGCGCCTCCGGCGGCGCGAGCTCCCAGGGCGCGTTCCCGGAGAGCGCGCCGCGCAGCGCGCCCTCCAGGAGCGCCAGGGCGTCCGGCGCGTCGGCGCCCCCGGGCACCATCCCGCACCCGCGGACCAGCACGTCCTTCCCCAACGCGCGGGCGGAGGTTTCGCTTCCGCCGCGGCGGGCCATGAGCGCCAGCGCCTCGTGCGTCATGCCCCGCGCGCAGCACGCGAAGAACACCTGCCGCAGCTGCACCGGCCCCACCGGGAGGCCGCAGAGCTCCATGCGCGTCAGGAGCCTGAGCGCGGGCTTGGCTTTCCCCGTGCGTTGGCACATGCCCAGCACCTTGGAGCACAGGTCCAGCGAGCACGTCTCCGCGCGCTCGCCTCTTTCCACCTCCGCGAGCAACGCGTCGAGGGCGACGCAGGCTTCCTGCGTGAGGTCAGCCTCGACCGCGCGCGCGACTCGGCCGACGGAGGTGGTGGATCTCTTAGCATCACGCGCGGTGGCGGTCGGTCGGTCGATGTTCACCCCCGCGGCGTCGTCGGTCTGCATGCCCATCGCGTCCCCCAACGCCGCCGCCGACACGGGCGCGTGCGATTTCTTCTTGGCGCTCGTGCCGCCCTTGGCGCCGAGCATCGCGGCCGCCCTCTTGTTCTGGCGCTTCGCCGTCTTACCCATCGCGGCGACTCGATCGGGCCCGTGCCTCTCGCGCGACGCCTCGCCGTGAACACTCTGTACCCCCGCGCGTCGCGGTGTGGTCGTTGGCACCGCCGCTCGTCGCGCTTCTAAAACGAAGTGTCGTCGAGCGACGGGACGCACTACTCTGTCGAAAACGAAGCTCGGAAAAGCGCAGTCGACGGCGACGATCTCTGGCGTGTGATTGGCCGATGTATGCTGGTCAATTAGACCCTCGAATCAGGGTCTAATTGATCGACTCGTCAGATCGGCACACGCCAAAAAGTTCGCGATTGCGACGTTATCGGGTGACCTCGAGCGCCCGCGCTGCCGCGCGCACACCTTCAGGCGCGCCTGCGGACCGAATCGTAGCTTCCGATCCGCGCCAACTCGACCGCGGACCACCGTCCCGCCGTCCTTCGAAAAAGAAAAGGCACGATGCGCTGCGTCCGCGCCGCTCGCGGCGGTCGCGTCGGAGCCGCCATGTGTGTGGCTCTTTTCGCGTTGGCGATCGTGGGTGCGCGCGCGCAGAACGCGGGCCAGGACGTCAACACGGACTGCACGTGCGCGTGCGCGGTGTCCGCCGAGGCCGAGGCGACCAAATACGACATCGCCGTCGGCTCCGAGGCGGCGTGCACGTCCGCCAAGTGCATCACCGAGCGCGCCGAGTGCTACACCGGCGGTTCGGTGACGGCGTCCTACCACGACTGCACGTGCCACTGCTGCAACGTGGGCTCGTGCCAGAACGGCATGCAGCCGTACACCTTCATGGCGAACTCGCCGGAGCGGTGCACGGCGTCGGCGTGCGCGTCCGAGTTCTACCAGTGCCCGAACGACCCGAACAGCGACATCGCGAACACCGCCACCGCCTCCTTCACCTTCGCCACGTACCAGGATTGCACGTGCGGGTGCAAGAGGTCGTCCGGGGACGCCTTCGAGTACAAGATGTTCTACGCGGGCTCCCCGGAGATGTGCACCGCGAACCGGTGCTCGTCGAACTACTACGCCTGCCCCGACCCGGGCGCGCACACCGTGGCGGAGGAGGGCGTGGTCGAGGCGACGTACAGCGGCGTGGTGCCGGAGGCCCCCGCGGCGCCGGCGCCGGCGCCGGCGTCGTCGCGGGTCACCGTGACGTCCAAGTCCACGGAGATGCCTACGTACGCGGCGGCGCTCATCTCCATCTTGGTCATCGGGCTCGTGGGCACGGTGGTCGGCATCTTCGTGCACAGGAAGGTGCAGGCCGAGCGCGGGTTCAGGTGGGTGAAGTTCGACGAGAACGACGATAAGCGTGCGGACGCGGACCGGGTGTGAGCGCGAGCGCCGACGAGCCTCGGCTTGCGAGTTGGAGACGGCCAAACGAACGAGTCCCGCTACCCGCGAAGAAGTCCCACCTTATTACGTGTGAGGGAGCTACAGTAGCGGTACTACGTTTGTGACGAGAGCGACGCACGTTTTCGCTTCGCCGTGTGCGTGCGCTCTCGTGATGACAAAGCGCTCTCCGCGAAGCATCACGTGTCCTCACAAAACACATCTAGCTAGCTGGCGATCTACGAAGGTCATAGCAAAAAAAAGCTACACGAAATCGCTCGCTCCAGTCGCTCAAACTGTCGTCTCCTCCGCGCGCATCGCCTCCGCGCGCGCTTCTTCGAGCTCGGGCGCGAGCATCTCCGCCAGCCGCGGCGTGACGCCCCAGTCTTCCACGAGCGCGTCGTACTCCGCCCACAGCGCGCGGGTCGCGCGCTGGTTCGTGCGCACCGCCTTGATCATG
>Ga0181563_10004291_pt1 | contig 13302 bp, 9 predicted proteins | sample 011ome_25_FD_133759 | JGI IMG/M metagenome (GOLD analysis project Ga0181563, IMG submission 133759) | Coastal salt marsh microbial communities from the Groves Creek Marsh, Skidaway Island, Georgia - 011512CT metaG (megahit assembly) | ecosystem: Environmental > Aquatic > Marine > Intertidal zone... | reverse complement strand
TTATTGAATATATGCGAGGCTTGTCATAAGAAAATTCATAAAGCAAATAAACAGCATAAAGTTGTCAAAACAACCGAAGGCTATATTTTATCAACTCTATAATATACAATAATATCCAATAATTAATTCTCTTCATAATATAACTTAAATTATGATATCACAAAAAACCAAAACAATGTATTTTATAATAGGAATTACATTATTAATACTAATTTTAGGCATTTGGTGGTGTATGACGAATAATAAGGAAGGATATAATATTAAAGAAGGGTATAATAACCAGGAAGACAAAGACGAGTTAATTAAAAAATCAATGGAGTTGGCACAATTAAAAATGAAGAAAGATAAAACATTTGTAGATGAAATGAATATAGAAATATATGAAAAAACATTGCGGTTGGAAGAAGATGCAGTTGAAGTAGCGGACGCATTAGAAGACGCAATTGATGAAGTTGGTGATGTTGGTGATGATGTATTTGGTGCTATTGAATCAGAAGTCATTCGTGAAGAAAAGAAAAAGAAAATGCCGGAATGGCGAGATGTATATGGTGCCGGCGATAAACCAACGCATATTATGAATGTGAAATATAGACCTGATACGTCAAAAATCATCAATGATTCATGTAGTACAAAAGGGTTTTTAACAAGTGAATACAAAGAAGACATATGTAAAAAATATCAAGGAGATTATGGAAAAATCAATGAGAAATGCAATAGATTATCAAATGAGAATTGTAAAATACCGAGTTGTTGTGTGTTATTGAATGATAGTAAATGTGCTGCGGGTAATATACATGGGCCGACATATTTAACAGAACAAGGCAAATCAATTGATTATGACTATTATCATTACAAGGGAAAATGTTATGGAAAATGCGATAGAGATAATAATTCATTAAGCAAATGCGCGAAATATGCAAACAATAGCACTGGTGTATCAAAGGAATGTATGATACAAATGTTTAATAATATGGGATGTCCGAATAAAAACCCCGAAGAACTTATTAATGATGATATTGTAAGAGATTTTAGTCGTTCGTCGAGACGTTATATTACAAATTATTTAGAAGAGGCAGTGAGGTATATGAAAAAACATTCGGATAAAGATGAGAGCCGTATATTATGTTATGGTCCTACCAAAAAATGCGATAGATTCAAGGATCATCATATGAATGTAACGAAGGATTGTATTGAAGAAATGTTGACGGAATCAAGTTGTCCGAGAACTACTATAACTGAATCAGAAGAAATAATGTATAGAAAATATACTAAGGAAAATATACGTTATGATACCAATGTATGTCATATGGGCGTAAATCATAATCCGGCGGGCGCAGACGCAGGCACACCAGGCGCAGGCACAGCAGGCACAAGCGCAGCAGGCACAAGCGCAGCAGGCACAAGCGCAGCAGGCACAAGCGCAGCAGGCACAAGCGCAGCAGGCACAGGCACAAGCGCACAAACATATAATCAAGTAAATGATAATGTCAATAGAGAAGTTACAATTCTCACGAATAAAATAAATGAAATTGTAGAAATATATATTGCTACAAATCGTATTATAATAACAGATGATGATATGAGTACAATACAAACATCAACGAATAGTGCAAATTCTTATATCCAAAATTATATCAATAGTAATAACTCAAATACAAATGAAGAAAGGGAATTAAATTTGACATATGAAAATATAAAATCTATGTTTAATGATATAAATAATATAATTAATAATAGTGATAGTACTAATATTGAAGTAACACAACAACATAGAGATATATTAAATGAACAAATAACAGAGATGAATAACCAAATTAATTAGAAATGAATAATATATATAATAAAAAAATAATTTTATATAAAGTGAAAAATAAAACTCTATATAAAATTCTTTCTATAGTATAATAGTATACTAAAAAATGAAATCTAAAAAAAAAATAATATTTCCATTATTGATTACAATAGTTATAGGAGTCATATTAATTTTAGGGATAATGTGGGTGAATAAACATTATTTAAATAAAAAGGATATAGAAAATTTCAATGCATCAGAAGGACAAAAATTGGGTGATAATATATTAGCTGGTGCAACCGCACAAATGAAAGCAGCAGGAGTAGATACATCAAATATCGACAAACAACTAGAAAGCGCTTTTGACCAATTAGGCGATTTAATAACGAATGAAAAAGATGTTATAGCCGATCAAAATGGTTTATTTGAAAGCGAGATGGATTCATCCGGTTCAGTTATAGATACAACAACAGTTAAATATAACGATAAAACCTTTTTTGAAGGAAGTCGGTTCAGTGATGGTTTTTGCCAAACGTCTGGAGGAACAAACAACCCAAATGATTTAAATCGTAAATGCGGACGTTTAACGCACGATAATTGTACTGCTACTGATTGTTGTGTTTTATTAAATGGGAAACGATGTGTTGCTGGAAATGCGAATGGACCTCTGTATTTAGTAGACCAAAATAACAACGATATTGATTATTCCTATTATTCACATAAGAATGAATGTTATGGCAGTTGCGGAGGAAAAGGGAAATCTGCAAATCCGTGTAGTATTTATAAAGATAGTGAGGCGAATGTATCCAAAGATTGTTTAGAACGATTATGGAAACAAACGGGTTGTCCGAATGAATATATAACAGATGCTAAACAAGAAGAATTGAAAGATTATAGTAAACTTTCAATTGAAAATATGTTTAAAGAAGCGACTTTAGAACAGAATTTTGATAAATGTTATGGTCCAGAAGGAGGGTCAAATAAATGGCCTGAACCTTGCAAAAATACGGAACCCTCAACCTTTAATTTATCCGCGCGTTGTTTAACTAAGTTGTTTAATGATGCTGGATGCAGTAATAATTCAATGATAAATGATGTTTATGTATCGGATAATAAATTAGAACCAAAATCGGCGATGATTAATAAATTTGCGGAAATAAAGAATGGGAAAGATTTAGAATCTTACAAGAAATGTTATGGTCGAGATGAATTGGCGTGGCCGAATCCATGTGAAGGGGTGGCTGAAACTGCCCAATTTAATAAAGGCGAGGTGCCGTATATATGCTCGCGTAAAGTATGGCGCGATATTACCCAATGCCCGAATAGTGATATTATAAAATATTATTTGCATGATAATATAGCAGATAAAATGAAAGATGATTACACATTAGCCAAATATAGAGAAGATATACAAGAATGGGAAGATCACCCAACACATTCTTTTTCAAGTAATCGTCATTTTTGTAATGGAATAAATCCAAATAATTGGCCAGATGTAGAATCAAAAATGAACGATCCGTGTCTTAACCTAAAATACACTACAGAATGGGGCGATTTAATGCCGGATTGTCAGAAAAGAATACTGGATTTATATGCGGATACGAATAATTATAAGAAAAGGTTAAAAAATGACAAAGAAAAAGAACAATTTAACTCCATCATAGCTTGGGGTGTAATATGGAATTTAGAACATACAAAAAATAATAGTTGAAAATAATATAAATTATTTGGGTAAAAGACTGCTTTTATACATATAGGGCGAGTTCAATAAATTAGTTAATTCAGCAATTTCAGGTTGTTGTGCTCTTATGATTCGATAAGCCATATAAATAATAAAATCGTTTTTACTTGTTTTCAAAATTCTTTTACTCATATCAACAGCAACTTGATGGTGTGGAATCATATGTTTCATGTATGCTTCATCGGTCATTTCATGTAATTCATGCGTCACGCTGAAAAAGGACGGATCACAAAATGTATCGGTTATTTCAGGTTTGTTTGGTTTTACAAAATCTCCTAGCGTATGATAATAAGTTGAATTCATTTCAAGCTTTAGGTTACTCATATCATCGTGAATATATTTATTCTTGTTAACAGCCATAGAATCTTTCATCATGGCGATTTCGTATAATTGAATTCTAATGATATTTCTTAATATTTTCAAAATAATAGGATTTTGTGTTTTATTTAAAAGTTGTTGACTCATATAAACCGCAACTTCATGATGTGGTATCATATGTTTTAAGAATTCCTCGTCGGTTAATTTATCTTTACATGGATTAACGTGTGATTCGTTAGAAATCGGCATCGCATTCGCATTAGGCATCGTCGTCGCATTCGCCTTAGGCATCGTCGTCGCATTCGCCTTAGGCATCGCATTCGCCTTAGGCATCGCCTTTTGAGATGATACTAATAATGAAAGGGCTAAATAAAAAAATATAATAATTATTAGTATAAGAGCAATAACAATAATATTTTTTGTCGTCTTATTCTTTTTCATTATATATATATATGAAATGAATATATATAGAATAAAATTGATTTATATATAAAGTAATATACACATTATATATTAATACCAAGATGCTTATTCCAGTGAAATGTTTTACGTGCGGTAAAGAAATCAGTAGTTATTATCGAGCCTATGAACGTGAAGTGCGGAAGAAGAAGTTGGCGGCAGGAGTAAAAGATGTAGTCTATTTGACGAAGGTTCAAACAGAGAAAACATCTGAAGGTGAAGTTTTAGACAATTTAATGATTAAGAAGATGTGTTGTCGACGCCATATATTGACACACGTTGAGATTGAATAAGTATATATATATTAAAAAATACAATACAATAGATTAGATTAATATTCTATTCTCTATATTTTTTTTACATTTAATATATATATGCATAAGGGAACAAAACATAAAGGCACGAAACGTAAAGGCACGAAACATAAAGGCACGAAACATAATAAGAGAAATAAAACAATACGTAATCGAAAAAGAAAAAATACTAGACGAACGCGAACCAAAACAAATACCAGACGCATTCGGTTTAAAAAAAATGGAAGACGAACGCGAAATAAGAAAACGAATTCGCCATTAACGACGCGTTTCAATCGTATTTTTATGATGCGTGGAGGAGATTCGCATAATGGAGCGGCGGCTTTCCCTAAGGGATATACCCAACCTATAAATAATAATGCAAATGGATTAGCAAACATGGGAGCACCTTACAATGTAGGCGCACCTGGATTACCTACAGGAAATCATTTACCGCTAAATGTGAATGTCATTGACCCGCCAATTCCCTCTAATTCACAATTTGGGGGCAGAGGCAAGGGCAAGGGCAAGGGCAAGGGCAGAGGCAAACAGCGTGGAGGTGGCATGAGTAGTTTTATATCGAGTATTTTACCCAATGAATTAGTAAATATCGGACGATCAGTGCCAGCAGCGGTTGGACATTTGGCTGACAAGTTTAATGGCGAGATACCAAGTCATTCGTCACGTGTTTTTCCTACTCAACAACCGCACGTGACCGATATTGATAGAAATGTAAGTATTTCACCCGTAAATATGAACGAAATATATAATGCGGCGAATGCTGAAGTTACAGCTATTTAAAAAATAATTATTTTCTAAATATAGTATAAAATGACATTAAAATTAATAAAAAAGTTATGTACGCCAGCATATGTTTATTTAGTGATTTCTGTTATTTCTATAATTGTTTTGATGGTTCAAAATAGCGGAAATACCGATAAATATTGTATGGGTTCTTTTACATGCCCAGTAAATAATACATCATTGGTTTTTTTCATTGAATTTTTATATGTTGCATTTTGGACATTTGTATTAGATACGATATGTAAAGCAGGATATAAGCATTTTTCTTGGTTTTTAGTTATATTACCATTTTTATTGTTTTTTGTGTTAATGGGATCAATGATGCTAACGCAAGGTGTCGTGTAAAATAATGTATATTATGAAGAATGTATATTATGAAGAATGTATATTATGAAGAATGTATATTACATATAAGCATTTTATTGTTTTAAAATATTAGTATAAAAAAATTATACTAATGTTATAATATAAATGGAAGAGCGTTTTCCATGGTTAATTATAGATAAATATTTTAATGATAATCCAAATAATTTGGTAGCTCATCATTTGGATTCATATAATTCTTTCTTTAATGACGGAATAAAACGTATTTTCAAGGAAAAAAATCCAATCCGCTTAATGAAAGTACAAGATCCTACCACAAAAGAGTTTGCTCTTAGATGTAATATGTATTTGGGTGGAAAAAACGGCGATAGATTATATTATGGAAAACCAGTAATTTACGATGAAGACCGCGAACATTTCATGTATCCAAATGAAGCACGTTTACGAAATATGACATACGGAATGACAATTCATTATGATGTAGAAGTCGAGTTTTTGATACAAAATCCTGATACACAAGAAATCGTGGAAAGTACAATGCTTCTTGAAAAAATATTTTTAGGACGTTTTCCGATAATGTTACAATCCGATTTTTGTATATTGAATGGATTAGATAAACAAGTCCGATTCCGAATGGGTGAATGCCGTAATGATAAAGGAGGGTATTTTATAATAGATGGAAAGGAGAAATGTATAGTTTGTCAAGAAAAATTCGCAGATAATATGCTTTATGTTAGAGATAAAGGGGATGAAAATTATAGTCATTCAGCTGAAATAAGGTCAGTATCAGAAGATTCTTCAAAACCTATAAGAACATTGTCAATAAAGGTTGTCACGCCAAGCACGACCTTAACAAATAATCAAATTGTCGTAGTAGTGCCGAATGTTCGTAAGCCGGTGCCTTTATTTATTTTGATGAGAGCATTAGGTATAGAATCAGATCGGGATATAATTGATTATTGTTTATTGGATAGAGAGAAAAATGAGCATTATGTTGATTTATTTATACCATCAATACATGATGCTGGTCAAATATTTAACCAAGAAACCGCATTAAAATACATTGCTACATTAACGAAGGGGAAAACAATCCCTCACGCATTAGAAATATTAGCAAATTATTTATTGCCGCATATTGGGGAAATGAATTTCAATGAGAAAGCATATTTTATTGGATATATGGTAAAACAACTACTTCAGGTGTATACGAAAGAATCAAAGGCAACTGATCGTGATAATTTCCGATTTAAACGCATAGAATTAACAGGTTCACTTATATATGATTTGTTTAAAGAATATTATTCTATTCAGATGAAGAATATTTTTCAAAAGTTTGACCAAGAATATTATTGGGGTGAGAATGATAAGGACAAGGAAAGAGAGAAACAGAAAATTAATAAATATAAAAGTGATTTCCCATCTCTCATTGAATTGAATTACAAGGAGTTTTTTGGGGAGCGCATTGTAGCTGATGGTTTCAGAAAGGCATTCAAAGGCAATTGGGGCGCGACGTCGCATACCAAACGTGTTGGTGTAGTCCAAGATGTGAACCGGCTGAGTTTTAATTCTTTTATTTCTCAATTGCGAAAAATGAATTTGCCGTTAGATGCTAGTGCAAAAGTTGTTGGTCCGCGCTTAGCTCATACAACCCAGTGGGGTATTATTGACCCGATTGATACACCTGACGGAGGTAATGTAGGTTTACATAAAAATCTTACGATAATGGCTTCAGTGACGAAAGGTTATAGTGGCGTAGGAATGATACGCTGGTTACGGAAGCACGGAGATATGCTATTGTTAAATGAGTGCACGCCAATGATTATTTCTCGGTTATGTAAAGTGATTGTAAATGGGAAATGGGCGGGTGTCATGAGTGAACCACATAAGGTGGAAAAAGATATAAAATTAATGCGAAGAGTTGCTATTATACCAACATTTACAAGTGTTTACTGGGACATTAAAAGCAATGTTTTATATATTTATACAGACGCAGGTCGTATATGTCGTCCGATATTTTATATAAATAACCATAAACCGAGTTATATGAATGAATCTATATTGGAAAAAATCGGCAAAAATAATTTTACTTGGGAACAACTTATAACCGGATTTGCGCAAAAGAAAGACCCTAATTTTAAAATCAAGTCAAGCCATATGTATGAAAACATCAGCGATTTGTATAATGTAACAGATAAAAGAGATTTATTGGCGTCGCAAGCGATATTAGATTATGTTGATACATCCGAAACTGAAGGCGCATTAATAGCAATGGATTATGATGTGGCAAAGGAAGCCAAGAAGCCATATACGCACGTAGAAATTCACCCTTCATTAATGTTAGGTGTCATGGGGAACCAAGTTATTTTCCCTGAAAACAATCAATTGCCACGGGATTTGTTTTCGTGCGGTCAATCAAAACAAGCTGTTTCACTCTATCATTCTAATTATCCAGTGCGTGTAGACAAGACCGGTCTTGTATTGAATAATGGGCAAGTTCCGTTAGTGAAAAGTCGTTATTTAAAATACATTAATAACGAAGAGCATCCCTGTGGCGAAAATACAATAGTGGCAATTATGTCGTTTAATGGATATAATGTCGAAGATTCTATATTATTTAATGAAGGTTCATTGAATAGAGGGCTCTTTAGAACGACATATTATAGTGTATATGAAAATCAAGAAGAAAGTTCAAAGGTGGGAAAATCAAGCATTGATTCTCATTTTGCAAATATTGAAAATAAAAATATGGTTTGCTTAAAACCTGGTTGTGATTATTCGCAGTTAGATGAACATGGTTTGATAAAAGAAAATACATTAGTAAATGAGAAGACAATTTTAATAGGGAAGGTCACTTCAAACTTAGAAAATTCTGATACATTTTTAGATGCTTCCTCTTTACCGAAGAAGGGTCAAACTGGATATGTAGATAAATCCTTTATGACGGAAGGCGAGCAAGGATTTCGAATAGCCAAAGTTCGAGTGCGCAGTGAACGTATTCCGGCAATAGGCGATAAGTTTTGTAGTAGATGTGGTCAAAAAGGAACAGTAGGTCTTGTTATTCCTGAAATAGATATGCCGTTTACTGCAGATGGTATAAAGCCTGATATTATTATAAATCCACACGCTATTCCTTCGCGCATGACCATCGGGCAATTAGTTGAGTCATTGATGGGAAAAGCATGTTTGTTACAAGGCGCATTTGGCGATTGTACTGCTTTTGTAAATAAGAGTGATATGCCTAAAGTATTTGGCAATTTATTAACAGAAAATGGATATCATTCGAGTGGAAATGATATATTATACAATGGGCAAACTGGAGAGCAGATTGAAACTGAAATTTTCATGGGACCTACATATTACATGCGTTTGAAACATATGGTAAAGGATAAAATAAATTATCGTGAACGGGGTCCTAGAACCGCTTTAACGCGTCAACCCGTTCAAGGACGCGCGAATGATGGAGGTTTGCGTATTGGTGAAATGGAACGCGATGGTTTAATTGCGCATGGTATATCAAGCTTTTTACAAGAATCCATGTTAGTTAGAGGAGATGACCATTACATGGCTGTTTGTAATAAAACCGGAACTATTGCGATATACAACGAAAGTCAAAATTTGTTTTTAAGTCCATTTGTTGATGGTCCTATTAAGTTTACGGGGTCACTAAGCGATAATTTAAAGATACAAACCATAACCAAGCATGGTCGTTCATTTAGTATTGTTCGAGTGCCCTATGCATTTAAATTATTAATGCAAGAGCTGGTTGCAATGAATGTTCAAATGAGAATAATTACTGAAGATAATATTGAACAAATAACTAATATGGGATTTTCTGATAATATACAGAAACTTACCGGAAAAGCCAGGGATATAGATATGAATACTATAATGCCGAAGGGTGATATATCAGTTGCTCGTCAAGATAAGAAAAATCTGGCAATATTAGGATTTAAAAAATTACCTCCTCCAGAGTTCAAAAAATGGCGTATTAGTAAAATCGATACACTCTTAGTAAGTGATTTGGAAGCAATGCCGAGTGAAAGCAATAAAGAATTTATTACACTGGAACCAACGCAGGAAAATCAATGGTTCAAATTGAATGACGAAATCAACGCAGCAAAATCAAAATTAGATGATATTCCAGATAGTTTATTTTACAATATAACGAATTTATTGGATATGTATGCAAAATTAAGAAGTTTGGTTCAGAAAAATTATAATATGGAACACGCGACTAATGCGGCACTAAAGATGTATGAAATGATAAATCAATTGGATTTACTTACAATGAATGGAAATTGTTTACCGGCGGTGAATGTATTTTGTAATGCTGAATTGCCTGGAGCATTTATTATAGCAATTAATCACTATATGAAAACCAAATGCGTATCGAGTGAGTTTGACTGGATTGCTAGTTCTTATTTACCGGATGCTGCTTTGAAACAGGGGAATGCGACTATATTAGAAGATCGTTATAAAATATATGAACGAAATCGCTATCACTGGTTAATGGGTCCTGCGCCAAATGGGTTGCCTGATGGCGAAGAGCCTATTTCTGGTGATGTAACAGAGCCAGCTGTTATAAATGTCCTTGGTAATGCGGCACATCAGCGATTTGGCAACAATGATGGAGCAGATTTATATACAAGTGATGTTGGTATTGAAATTTCTCCTAGTGAATTGAATCGTCAGGAAGAATTAACGGCTTTTATTAATTTTGGACAAATAGTAACAGGTCTTTTGTCTCTTGCGGTTGGTGGTAGTTTGATAACAAAACAATTTACATTTGTTACGCCATTTAGTCGGTCATTAATTGCGATTGTAGCATCATTGTTTGAAGAGACTTATATAACAAAACCTAAAACAAGTCGACCTACAAATTCTGAGATTTATTTGGTAGGTAAAGGTTTTAAAGGTATAAGTAGTGAATTTTCTACTGCATTATTAGATCGATGTGATGCTTATAAAACACTTGATAAGTTGCCTACATCATGGGGGTCGTTAATAAATCCTGATATATTAGCCAAGGTAGATGCGGATATATTAGCAGCAGCACAAGAGGTTCATGGGGAACAACAAGTAGAATTTTTGAATGAACTTTATGAAACATATCGACTTATGGATAATTATTCTGAAATTAAACAAATGGTTATTAAGTATGAAACGCAAGCACAGAAAACGTGGTTAAATGAAAATCCTGTATCAGTTATATCGAAAGACGATAATTTAAATAATACGAATATTAATCTTGAAGAGGCACAAGCGCAAGCGCAGCAGGCACAAGCGCAGCAGGCACAAGCGCAAGCACAGCAGGGCCAAGCGCAGCAGGCACAAGCGCAAGCGCAGCAGGGCCAAGCGCAGCAGGGCCAAGCGCAAGCGCAAGGACTAGTACTCGACCAAATAATAGAAGAAGAAGAAGATTCTATATTAATTCCTGAGGATGATAAAAATAATGATGAAGGCGATGAAGGTGATGAAGGTGATGAAGGCGATGAAAAGGAAGGAGAAAAAAAGGGGAATAAAAAAACAATAAAGTTTAATTTATAAATATCATATCCTCCTATTCTACATTAGATTTTATATAATTAATAATAAAATTGATTTATATAAAATAACATTAGTATATTAATATAATAGCAAAATGGCGAATCAACAACAAAATACGCAAAGCAGTCAAATCATTGAAACACATAAATCACGAAATACTATTATTGAACTTTTAGAAGCACAAGAGTATGACGTCAGTCAATATAAGGATTTTGGAATCAATGATGTAAATACATTATTTGAAACCAAACAGCTTGATATGTTAATGACAAATGCTGGTAAAAATAAAAAGACTTACGTAAAGTATCATTTAGGCAAAAGTTTGCGACCAGTAAATTTATATGAATATATAGAAGATTTATTTACATTAGAAGAGATTTTGACAAAGAAAGATGATTTAATTGTCATCATGAAAGATGAACCGAATGAAACAATTAAAAAAACATTAGTAGATATTTGGGAACAAGATAGAATTTTCATTATTGTTATCAATATTAAGCGTTTACAATACAATATAATGAAACATCAACTGGTTCCTCCACACAAAGTATTAAGTGATGAAGAGAAAACAGAAGTAAAAAAACGTTTTAATATTTTGGAGGATACCCAAATCCCTGATATATCACGTTTTAGTCCAGTATCTCAAGTTATTGGCATTCGTCCAGGTGAATTTTGTAAAGTTATTAGGCCAAGTAAGACATCAATCAAATCTGAATTTTATAGAGTTTGTTTGAACAAATTTAGTTAGTTAGTTAATTAATACATATTTATAATAATAAATAAATATTTAATATATACAAAAATATGTCGGATGACGATTATATAGCTCCAATTTTTTTAACAGATAAAGCTAAAGAATTAAATGATGGATTTTATTTGAAATTAAATGAATTAGTAAAACAATTTCCTAAAGCAAAATTGAAGCCGAATGAAAAATATATAGAAGATATAAGCAAGACAAATAAAGCTGCATACGAAACCATGATGAATAATATGTTATTATTACAGAATGAGTATTTTGTTTATAAAAATGATATAGCAAGAGAAAGCCAGGATTTATTAACTTATATTAACGAATTAGATTCAAAAATACTTAAATTAGACACCGAAACAAATAAATTAAATACAAAATTAAATGAATTAAAAAGTTCAAGTTATTCGGCCGAAGGATTGTTTGATGATGCGCAAATAACACGCAATGAATTATTATTTGGAAATACAATTTTCTTTATTGTAATTTTAGTTGGGGGGTTTATTGGATATAAATACATTAAATCATCTTTATCAAAAATATCATCGGCGGCATCATCGTCAGTATCGTCGGCGGCATCATCTGCTACATCCGCTACGTCAAATGCCACCTCGGCATTAGCAAAAAAAATATAAATCAACTTGAAAAATAATATAAAAATAATATAAAAAATAATATATTATTTTTATGAAGATAATGTATATATAGTGTATATGTCTAACATAAATAACAATTTAGGTATATATAATGATGAAAATAACGATTCAACTGAGTTTAATTTGAATAATCATATATTACAAGGAATTGAATTCAATAATTATAGTAAATTATATGAAATTAGTGGTAATGTAAGACATCATTTTTTAGAAAACTCTTCATCTGAAAAATGGGGTTCTATTGTAGAAGCATTTAATGGAGATGATTCAACCTCTAAAAATAAACAAAATGAAGTTGATTTTTCAACAGACAATGATGATAATGACGATGAATTGAATAAAGAATTAAATAAATTTGCAACTGAATACAAAACATATGCGTCATCAGATATTAATCATTTAGACCCTGAACCATCAATTGAGTTAATGAGTAAAAAATTAGATGACCTAAAAGAAGGATTTGGATGTAAAAAAAGAGAAGGATTTGAGGATAAATTAAAAACAGAAACAATAAGAGGAAAAATTGAAACATCGGCACTTAGAATGAATTCTATGTATTATCATTATTTTGTCTATTTTATAATAACAGTAACATTACTTTCTTTTACGTTTAATAT
>Ga0181563_10004288_pt1 | contig 13308 bp, 13 predicted proteins | sample 011ome_25_FD_133759 | JGI IMG/M metagenome (GOLD analysis project Ga0181563, IMG submission 133759) | Coastal salt marsh microbial communities from the Groves Creek Marsh, Skidaway Island, Georgia - 011512CT metaG (megahit assembly) | ecosystem: Environmental > Aquatic > Marine > Intertidal... | reverse complement strand
TGACACCGCCAAGCCAGCTTATCGCGTATTGGCACGCAAATATCGCCCCGAGACGTTTTCCGAATTGATTGGTCAGGATGCGCTTGTTCGCACGCTTGGCAATGCGTTGTCACTTGGCCGGCTGGCGCATGCTTTTGTGCTGACCGGTGTTCGCGGTATTGGCAAAACATCGACTGCCCGCCTACTTGCCAGGGGCTTGAATTGTATTGGACCCGATGGCAATGGCGATGCCACGCTGGAACCTTGCGGTGCGTGCGAGCCATGCCGTTCAATCGCCCAAGGCCGCAATGTTGATGTTCTGGAAATTGATGCGGCAAGCCATACCGGCGTTGACGATGCGCGTGAAATTATTGAAGGGGTTGGTTATCGCCCCGTCTCGGCACGCTATAAAATCTACATCATTGACGAAGTGCATATGATGTCGAAAAGCGCGTTCAACGCCCTGCTGAAGACATTGGAAGAACCACCTGATGCAGTGAAATTCATCTTTGCCACAACCGAGATCAGAAAAGTGCCAGTGACGATCCTATCGCGCTGCCAGCGTTATGATCTTCGCCGGGTTCCAGCGGCTATGCTGGCCAGCCACCTCTGGATGATCTGCCAGCGCGAGTCAATCGAGGCAGATGAGGATGCGTTGGCCACGATTGCGCGTGCAGCCGAAGGCTCGGTTCGTGATGCGTTGTCGTTGCTTGATCAGGCTGCCGCCATGACTGCCGATAAGCTAACAAACGATATGGTCGCCGATATGCTTGGCCGGCCCGGGCGGCGCGAATCGCAGACCTTACTGACCGCGGCGCTGGCTGGTGATGCGACAACTGCACTGGCTGCGTTTGCCGCGGCCTATAGCCGCGGCGCCGAACCTGAAATGCTGGTCAATGATCTGCTTGATTTGATTCATCTTGCCAGTATGCAGGCCGCCGGCGGCAGTGATGAGGCGGTGATCGAAAGCGAGCGCGAGATGATCACCAGCCTTGCCTCTAGCGGAATTGCCCGGCTTGGGCGTGCCTGGCAGTTAATGCTGAAGGGGCATGGTGAGTTAGGACAAGCGCCTAATCCTGCTGCCGCATGTGAGATGCTGATTATCCGGTTGGCTCATGCCGCCCAAATGCCAACGCCAGGCGAGTTGATGCAAAAACTACCAACTGCCAGCACCCCGGCGGCAATAACAACAGCAGGAGCCAGTGTCGCACCACAACCAAAAAACCCAAGCGCTGCGGCAACAATCAGCCAAACCACCGCCGGGAACTTTGATCAAACGCCAGCCAAAGCCAGCACGGCGACCAATCCGGCGGCCGTGCCAATTGTCCCTCAGATGGTAGAGCCGTCCACTTCTGAGACACCACCAGCGCCGGACTCGCTTGTCGATATTGTTGCGCTGGCCGAGACCAATGGTGAAATGCTGCTGGCGGCGCGCATTCGCAATCATGTGCAACTTGTTTCCCTGAAACCCTGTAATCTGCAGATCAGTCTGGTGGGGAGTGCGCCAGATCAGCTGGCAGGTGATATCGCGCGTTACCTCAGCCAATGGACCGGTCAGCGCTGGCTGGTTTCATTAGCCGAGTCTGGCGGCGAGAAAACCCTTGCCGAGCAGCAGCGGGATGCCAACGAGAAGCTGCGCGATACGATTGCCAGTGAACCTTTGGTTGCTCAAATTCTTGAAATTTTCCCCGGTGCCATTATTGATGAAGTCAAAGCCAGCCAAGCCGCAGATACCGATATTCTGGCCGGTTATGATGGGGCTTTGGACAGCGAACAGGATACCGATGATGAGGAGATCTCAAAATGATGCGCAATATGGCAGGCATGATGAAAAAAGTGCAGGAAATGCAAGCCCGTATGGAAACAATGCAGGCCGACCTTGCCGAAATGGAATTTACTGCAATGGTTGGTGGTGGCGCGGTAAGCGCAACGGTTAATGGCGAGGGCAAGCTGCTGAAATTACAACTGGACCCCGATGCGTTAGACCCGAATGAAGCCGATATGTTGGAAGATATGATTTGCCTCGCGACGAACAATGCGCTGGATCAGGCAACAGCCGAGAAGGCCCGCATTATGAAAGATATTACTGGCGGCTTGCCACTGCCGCCCGGTATGAATTTACCATTCTAGGATGCATGACTCGCTTGAAAATCTGATCCGTAGGCTTGGTCGTCTGCCCGGACTTGGTCCGCGGTCAGCGCGGCGTGCGGTTTTATTTCTGTTGAAAAACCGTGACCGGCTAATGGTGCCACTTGCCGAGGAACTGCACGAAGTTGCCAGTAATGTTCGGGCTTGTGTTGAATGCGGTAACCTTGACATTACCGACCGATGCAGCATCTGCGCTGACAACCGCCGAGACCGCAGCCGCATTTGTGTGGTTGAGGATGTTGGCGATCTGTGGGCGATGGAACGCGCCGCGGTTTATCGTGGGCTATATCATGTTTTAGGTGGAACACTCAGCGCGCTTGACGGACGCGGGCCAGAGGATTTGCATATTGACCGGCTGATCCGCCGCGCCAGTACTGACGAAATAACAGAAGTGATTCTCGCGCTGTCGGCGACCGTTGATGGGCAAACCACCGCACATTATATTGGCGAGAAACTGGCCGGCCTGTCATTGGAAATCACCAGGCTGGCGCATGGCATGCCTGTTGGCGGTGAGCTAGATTACCTTGATGACGGCACATTGGCACAAGCACTCAAAGCCCGTACCAAGCTAGAGCTATAAGCCTCTAGCTGATCAGATTGGGCTTGGGTGCGGCAGCTGCGGCAGGTGTAGCCTGATCAGCATCCAGCACCTCAATCTCCTCAATCTTGTCGCCCCGCGAGACAATCTTACGTGTTGAGGTTTGAATATCTGAGATATCTTTTTCGGCCTGGGAAAAATGCGTTGCCAGCTTGCCAACACGCTCTTCGAGGCGATGGACATCCTTCATCATCAAATCGACCTGTGTCTGGATCAAACCCGCCGCTTCATGCATACGGGCATCGCGCAAGATTGCCCTGACTGTGTGCAATAGCAGCATCAGATTATCAGGCCCCGCCATATAGACTCGCGCCTTGCGGCTCGCCTCAACCAGCTTTGGCAACTGAATATTGATTTCTGCGTAGACCGACTCTGACGGCAGAAACAGAATGGCACTTTCGGCAGTTTCGCCCGGGATAATATATTTTTCGGCGATATCCTGAATGTGTTTTTTAACATCCGAATCCAGCAAACGCCGCGCCGCCTCACGTTCGGCGTCATTTTCCGCACCAGTCAGCCGCCGATAGGCCTCAAGCGGAAATTTCGAGTCAATCGCAATTGGTCCGGGCGGGTTAGGTAGCCGCAGCAGACAATCAACCCGGCGACCATTGCCAAGTGTGGCCTGAAAATCAAACGCATTTTCCGGCAAGGCATCACGCACAAGATTTTCCAGCTGCACCTCGCCAAAACTACCGCGAGCCTGTTTGTTTGAAAGGACATTTTGCAGCTGTGTTACCTGATTGCTCAGGGCAGAAATATGGGTGTTTGCCTCGGTGATTACTGCCAGCTTTTCGGCCATGCCGGTCAATGATTTAGTTGTGCGTTCATTCTGATCACGTAGCGATTGCTCCAGCCGATTGCCAAGTCTTCCCTCACTTTGAGCCATCTGCTCGGCGATTAGCCGTTGCAATTCATTGGATTGGCTTGCCATCTGGGCAAGCTGGCCGCGCAACTCGGCAAAATCCTCACCGTTTTCTGGTGTCTGGCCACGCCGAAATAGCAACAGCCCCAGCAATATCACGCCCACGAGGGCTAGGATCAGTATCATTTCTGTGCTGGTCATTTTATCACCTACATAGCCCCTGCCCGGTAAAGCCATTCGCCTTTAAATATACTATCGATCAAATATACTACTGATCAAACATGCTTTCAGGCAGGTCTCATCATCCTGCCCACGCCAAGTTTGCCACGCTAGCAACTTGACTGCAACGACACCATCTTCTAATCCATGAAAGCAGAACAACCCACCGTGGGGTGACAGGGTGTTTGGCCCGTCATATCAGCCATTTTCGATTGGCCATATTCACATATTGGTCGCGTGCATATTTAGGAAATTTCGATCATGCCAGCCACTGCCAAACTTATACCAATTATCAAAGTGCCGGATCCGGTTTTGCGCAAAGTCGCAACATCGGTTGCCGAAATCACCGACGGCACGCGTCAATTGCTGGATGATATGGCAGCGACAATGTATGATGCACCCGGCATCGGGCTTGCCGCACCGCAGGTTAATATCAGCCAGCGTATTATCGTCATGGATTGTGGTAAGGATGAAAACCCTGAGCTGTTCAAGATGATCAACCCGGAGATCATTAGCCAGTCAGATGTGCTTTCGGTGCTTGAGGAAGGCTGTCTGTCAATTCCTGATCAAACGGCAGATGTTGAACGGCCGGCCGAGGTCGAAGTCCGCTATCTAGACGAGAACGGCAAAAGCCAATCACTGGTCGCAACCGGATTATTGGCGGCCTGTGTTCAGCATGAAATTGACCATTTAAACGGGGTATTGTTTATCGATCATATTTCACGACTGAAACGTGATATGATCCTGCGCCGGGTTATGAAGGAAATGCGTCAATCCGCGTCACGCAACTAATCGGGGGCCAAATATGACTGCCTCGCATTCAGCCGCCATGCTCGGCCCTGGTAACGGCCGGCAGCATCATTCGGGCGTCAGGCAACGCATTGTCTTCATGGGCAGTCCAGCATTTGCCATTCCCACGCTTGATCGGCTTGTCAAAACCCACGATGTTTGCGCCGTCTATAGCCAGCCAGCGAAAAAGTCGGGCCGCGGCATGAAAACAAAAGACGTTCCAGTTGCAGCCTATGCAAACGCCGCAAACCTCCCACTATTTACTCCAACACATCTGAAATCGACCGATATTGAGGCGCAGCTTGCCGCGCATGAGGCTGATTTGTTTGTCGTTGTCGCCTATGGATTATTACTGCCAAGATCAATTCTGGAGATCCCCCGGCTTGGCTGTTTGAACGGCCATGCCTCACTATTGCCGCGCTGGCGTGGAGCAGCCCCAATCCAACGCGCAATCGAAGCTGGTGACACTGAAACCGGCATTTCCGCGATGCTAATGGAAGCCGGCCTTGATACCGGGCCGGTTGTTTGCAGCCAACGCACTCCGATTAGCAAAAGCGACACCGCCGGAAGCCTGCATGACCGGTTGGCCACGTTGACCGCAACCTGTCTTGGCGAGGTTATTGACGGCGCCCCCACTAGCCTGGCAGCCCCGATCCCGCAGCCCGATGACGGGGTGATCTATGCGGCTAAAATCACCTCTGATGATGCGATGATCGACTGGCAACAACCAGCCAGCATACTTGATTGTCATATCCGTGCCTTTACGCCCTATCCGGGAGCGTGGTGTGGTGGGCCAAAGGGACGGTTGCGTATTCTTGAGGCGCATCCGGTGCCTCGACCCGCCGAACATATGGCAGCTGATGCGGGAATCTCTCTTGGTAAAGATTCGGGTAGCAAACATTACGAAAGCAACATGATGATTGCGTGCAGTGAGGGTGCGCTGGCGATCACCCGCGTACAACCAGCAGGAAAAAAACCTATGTTGGCCGTTGATTTTTTAAATGGTGCAGGGCTGAAAATTGGCGATCATCTGCAATCAGAAACCAGCATATCAAACCTATGACGCGGCGTATTCTCATCACCATTGAATATGATGGCAGCACTTTTGCCGGTTGGCAGCGCCAGGATAATGGCGACACGGTTCAGGCCAGAATTGAAGATGCGGCAGCGGCCTTTTTGCTGGCACCTGTGGCGGTTGCTGGTGCCGGGCGGACAGACTCCGGCGTTCACGCAACTCAGCAGGCTGCGCATCTTGACGTTCCTGATAAATTCAACGCAAATCGCGTGATGGAGGCACTGAATGCGCATCTTACCCATGTGCCAATTAGCATTCGGAGCGCCGTAGAGGTTCCGGCTGATTTCCATGCCCGCTTCAGCGCCATTAGCCGGCGCTATCTATACCGGATATTGCCCCGCCGCCAGCCGCCTGCACTTGATGCTGGGCGAGTCTGGCATCACAAGCACCCCCTTGATGCCGCACGTATGGCAATCGCGGCCAAACATCTTGTCGGTCGGCATGATTTTTCCAGCTTTCGGGCCAGGCAATGTCAGGCTCAGTCACCGATCCGCACGCTTGATCGTCTCGATGTTGAAATGGCAGGCGATGAAATTCATCTTCATGTCGAGGCGCGTTCATTTCTGCATCATCAGGTGCGCAACATCACCGGTACGTTGGCACTGGTCGGAACCGGAAAATGGCAGCCCGATGATGTCAAAGCCGCATTATATGCCGCCAACCGCAGTGCCGCAGGCCCAACAGCCCCACCACAAGGCCTTTACCTTACTGGCGTTGATTACCCACCAATTGCCGGTAGTCGGGACTGAAGCATATAAAGCAGGCTGACATCAATCATGAATGAGATGCCAATAAAGGCAGCCGCCACCCAGCCACCTTTGCCAACAATATCGCGGCCAACCCGCCAAAGCCAGTAGCAGGTCCAGACCGCCACCGGCAATATCATGATAAGTAAAGACTGATCGTCAGTCATCACGACAAGGCTTTGGATGATGCCGCCAAGCAGCTGTTGCAGATTTTCAATCCACAGAAACGGCACGACAAAGGGCAATAGCTTGGCTGGCCGGCCAAGTGCCCGCAATAGAATATTTATCATTAGAACCAGTAGAACAATACCGATCACATGAAGCAGTATTGCTGCAAAAAACAGGCCGGGCGTGCTATCAAGCCCCGGATAGATGGTCACCAGAACGGTAAAGACAACTGACGCGGCAATGGCTTGCCACAAACCGGATGGGGTCGCATCATAACTGCCGATTGCTGGCCGCCGACCAACCATCACAAGCAGCGTTGTGCGCACCATTAATAACAGGCTGGATGGTGATAGATCAGGCCATGATGCCATTTATGATTCACCCTCAAAAAAACGAACCAGCATTTGATGATAGATTTTGGCAAGCTGGTCAATATCAGCCGAATCAACATATTCGTCAATTTGGTGCATGGTCTGGCCAACAAGGCCAAATTCTGCAACCGGACAGATTGTGGTAATGAAGCGGGCATCAGACGTGCCACCGCCGGTCGACAGGGTCGGTGTTTGGCCGGTTACTGCCAAGATTGCGTCCTGCATCAATTCGGTTAGCCTGCCGGCAGGGGTTACAAAAGGCAATGCCGAGACACGCCAATTCGCCGTCCACTGGCCGCCGATGCGATCAAAATGTTCTTCCAGCCATTCAATTAGATCTTCAGATTTATGCTCGGTATTAAACCGGATATTAAACCTCGCCTCAACCGTGGCCGGGATCACATTGCCAACCTCATTGCCGGTATCAATGCTGGTCACATTCGCAGTTGACGGGTCAAAATAATCATTACCGCCATCAAGTGCAGTGCCATTCACTGGTGCCAGCATTGCCAGCAGGCGGGTGATCGGATTATCCGCCAGATGCGGATAGGCAACATGGCCCTGCACCCCATCAACCCGCAAATGACACGATAGGCTGCCACGGCGGCCATTTTTGATCACATCACCAAGACGAGCCGGATTGGTTGGCTCGCCAATGACACAGATATCAGGGACCTGATCATTCGCTTTCAGCCATTCAACCATTTTGACCGTGCCAAAATTGGCATCACCTTCTTCATCGCCGGTAATGATCATACTAATTGAGCCGGCTTGTTCTGCAGCGTCAAACATTTCCGCTGCGGCAACAAAGGCAGCAACCCCACCTTTCATGTCGGCCGCTCCACGGCCATATAGCCTTCCATCAACAAGCGCACCGCCAAATGGGTCTTGCTGCCATTGCGTGATATCGCCAACCGGCACAACATCAGTATGACCGGCAAAGGCGAAATGCGGGCCATCGGTGCCACGGCGAGCAAACAGATTATCAATCCGCTTTTCACCACTGCCAAATGGCAACCGGGTACATTCAAAACCCAGCTTGTCCAATTCATCCTGCAACAGATCAAGCGCACCGCCCTCAGCCGGCGTAACCGACGGACAGCGCACAAGCTTCTGAGCAAGTTGAATAGCATAGGAAGACATTGACTTAATCTCTCAACAGATCATTCACAGATGTCTTGGCACGGGTCTTTTCGTCGACCTTCTTGATGATAACCGCACAATAAAGTGACGGACCGGGTGATCCATCGGCCAACGGCTTGCCCGGAAGGCTACCCGGCACAACGACTGAATAAGCTGGGACGCGGCCAATACAAACCTCACCTGTTACCCGATCGACAATTTTTGTCGACGCACCGATAAAAACACCCATCGACAGCACCGCGCCAGTTTCCACGACGACACCTTCAACGACTTCGGAACGCGCGCCGATAAAGCAATCATCCTCGATAATGACCGGGCCAGCCTGAAGCGGCTCAAGAACCCCACCAATGCCTGCACCACCTGAAAGATGCACATTCTTGCCGATCTGTGCACAGGAACCGACGGTTGCCCATGTATCAACCATCGTGCCGCTGCCAACATAGGCGCCAAGGTTAACAAAGCTTGGCATCAAAACAGCATTTGGTGCGATAAACGCCGAATGGCGGACAATACAACCAGGAACCGCACGGAAACCGGCATCACGGAACCGCGCTTCATCCCATCCACTAAATTTCGGCGGCACCTTATCCCACCAGACTGACTCACCAGCACCCTCATAGATAGTGCCGCTTGGGATGGTTTGCATATCATTAAGACGGAATGACAAAAGCACCGCTTTTTTTAGCCATTGGTTAACCTGCCATTGGTGATTGCCCAGCGGCTCGGCAACGCGTGCCGCGCCGGAATCAAGCATCGCAAGTGCCGCGTCAACAGCATCACGCACCGCCCCTTTGGTTGCCGCTGTTACGGTGTCACGATTATCCCATGCAGCATTGATTTCGGTTTCAAGTTGCGCCAAGTCCATTCTTTTCTCTCCTTGCTTTTGAAAGGCCAGCCACCCTTCATCATCCTTATAGCTGTTACCGGCTCATGCGTCCATGACAGCATAAATGAACTGGGTTAATAAACCAGCTGGCGCTTCTAATCGGTGCTTATCTCTTACCTGCCAAGCGCAAGCGACCGCAAAAACCCTTTCAGATCATCGGCTTTATGATGCACAAATGGTTCATCAGAACCGCGATTTGCCCATTCAATGTCGCTTGCCAGCCAGACTGTGCGCATACCCAGCGCCGCCGCCGGCCGAAGATTGGCTGCCATATCTTCGATCATAACCGCGCCATTCGGATCAATGCCGGTTTGCTGCAAAAAACAGTCAAACGCATATTGATCCGGCTTGGGGATATAATCTGCGGCGACAATATCAAAAATCTTATCAAAATGATGCCGTACACCATAAGCGGATAGAATATTCTCTGCGTGTGGAACGGTGCCGTTGGTAAAGATATGTTTCCGGCCGGGTAGGGCCGCCAGCATTGCATCCAATTCATCGTCATGAGCCAGATCGCTGACATCAATATCATGGACGTAATCAAGGTAAACTTTAGGCTGAATGTTTTCTTCGCTCATCATACCGCGCATGGTCGTTCCATAGCGATGGAACAGATCCTTTTGAATCACCCGCGCATCATCAGCGGGAACATTATAATGCGCCGCAACGAATTCGGTAATCCGTACCGATACACGACGAAACAAGTTCGTCTTCGCCGGATAGATCGTATTATCCAGATCAAAAACCCAATCGCCGATTGAATCAGTTGGAAAAGCAGCGGTCATAACGGTTATCGTTCTTTCTTGAAAAAAATCAGATTTAATCGGCAGTGATCATGGTACCCATACCATGTTCAGTGAACAGCTCGACCAGCAAGGCGTGTGGCGCGCGGCCATCCATAATAACAGCGCCTTCAGCACCGCCCTGCACCGCGTCGATGCAGGTCTCGACCTTGGGGATCATCCCGCCTGAAACCGTGCCATCATGGATCAACGCTTCAGCCTCGCTAATCTTAAGACTGCTGATCAATTTGCCATTCTTATCCAGGACTCCCTGAACATCGGTCAGCATCAACATTCGTTTTGCGTTCAGCGCCGCGGCGATTGCGCCGGCAGCAGTATCGGCATTGATGTTATAGGTCTTACCATCCTCGCCATTACCAACTGGTGCAACCACCGGAATAATATTATGCGCCATCAGCGCGTTCAGCACGGTCACATCAACATGCGCCGGCTCGCCAACAAAGCCAAGATCAACCGCCTGCTGGATTGCGCTATCATTACTTTTTGAGACTGCCATTAATTTACGGGCGGTGATAAGACCACCGTCTTTTCCCGAAACCCCGACCGCGCGTCCCCCGGCACTGGCAACCGCTGCAACAAGCGCCTTATTAATGCCGCCAGCAAGCACCATCTCAACAACCGAAATGGTTGCCTCATCAGTTACACGCAGACCGTCAACAAAGCTGGACTCGATTTTCAGTTTCTTCAGCATATCACCAATCTGCGGGCCGCCACCATGCACAACGACCGGCCGTGCGCCTACCTGATCAAGCAGCGCAATATCGGCGGCAAAGGCGTTTACATAATCTGCCTTGCCCATCGCATGACCGCCGAATTTAATCAGAATGGTTTTGCCGGAATAGCGACGCATATAAGGCAGCGCCTCGACAAGCATCCCGGTCTTGGCAAGCAGATCAATTTGCACCTGGTCGGCTGAGTTTTCCATCTTAATAGCCTTTAAAGTACGGCCCGTCCGAGGCCAGATTTTATAGAAAAAGGACGCAGTTGCCACAGGCGCACCACATATACACCGCGGTGATTATCGGCAATCCGGCCAATTGCGCAATAGCTTGACGCAATTTAATTCGGTTTTCAGCGCAAAGCTGGATTCTGACCATTTTTAGGCAAGGCAAAGCCTGTCAGATGTGCCCGCAAGGCTTCGATTCCGGTGCCATCCTCAGATGAGGTAACAAACAGCTCCGGATAAGCCGCAACATATTTGCTGATTTTAGTTTGAGTGTCCCGACAAACCTTTGCCAGGGCTTCGGATTTCTGTTTATCTGCCTTGGTAATGACCACCGCCCAAGACACTGCCGTTTCATCTAGCAGAGCCATAATCTCGTGATCGGTCGGGCCAATACCGCGGCGGCTATCAATCAGCAAAAACACCCGCTGCAGCGATGGCCGGCCAGCCAGATATTTTCGCGTCAGTGTCGTCCATGCTTTGATGTCGGCCTTTGGCGCTGACGCATATCCATAGCCCGGCAAATCAACCAATTGTAGCCGGTCCGCCAAATTGAAAAAAATCAATTGCCGGGTACGCCCAGGGGTTTGTGATGTGCGGGCCAGCATCCGCCTGCCGGTCAGGCCATTGACCAGCGATGATTTGCCAACATTTGAACGACCTGCAAAGCATATTTCCGGCAAGGTCACCGGCGGTAGTGCCTTCATGTTATTGGCGGCGGCAATGAAATCACACTGGCCGGAAAACAAAAGGCGGCCAGACTCAATTACACGGGCTAGCTGCTCTTCGCCACTTGTTTCATGATATACCATTGCTGCGCCATTGAAAGGAGGTTGTTCCATGTCCAGTAGATCACCAAACCAGCCGGAAAAGTAGCTAATAGGAATGTGAAGAAAACGGGCATCCATTGGAATATCTTGGCTTGTATCGGGTCCGGCGGCGCTGGGTTCAACCGCATTTGCAGAAACATTGATATGCCCATGAAAATAGGCCACAGGCCTAGCTGCAGGAACGGGGGTAGAAAATCGACTGAATAAGGAAGTAATCCGAAAATATTAAAAATTGATGTCGGGTCAGGCGCCGACAAATCAGCAACCCAACCAAAAAATGGCGCATGGCGCATTTCTATAGTTACGAACAGCACCTTATAAAGCGCAAAGAACACCGGTATCTGTAACAGAACAGGTAAACAGCCCGCTGCCGGATTCACTTTTTCCGCCTTGTAGAGAGCCATCATTTCCTGATTTAAGCGCATCCGGTCATCACCAAAACGTTCGCGAAGGGACTGTAATTTTGGCGTTAGAATCCGCATTTTTGCCATTGATCTGTATGATTTATTGGCCAGCGGAAAGAATGCCAGCTTGATCACCACTGTAAAGGCAAGAGTCGCAACCCCAAAATTTCCAAACAGCTGGAACAGATAGTCAAGTGCATAGAAGAATGGCTTAGTCAGGAAATAGAACCAGCCAAAATCAATCGCTAGATCAAAATTTGGAATGCCCATTTCTTCCTTGTAAAAATCGAGCAGCGCAACTTTCTTGGCACCCGCAAACAGTCGGCCTTGAGTGCTGACCGCAGACCCCGCTGCAAGTGTTAGCCCCCTATTATCGATGTAATCAACTTGATACCTGTCGGCAGTACCGGGCAAAGCCTGAAAGCTGTATGTGTATTTTTCCTGCTGCGATGGCAATAGAGCGGCCAGCCAATATTTGTCAGTAATGCCAATCCAGCCACCAGCGCCCTCAGGGGTAACCGTAATACCGCCAGCAGCCGCGTCTTTCAAGTCAGAGTAATCTTCTTCTTTGAGGGTTTCGTCAAACACCCCAAGCGGGCCTTCATGCAAAATATAGATACCGCTTGTTGGCGGCGTCCCCTGACGACGGACCAAACCAAACGGATACATCGTGATCGCGTTGCCTAGCGTGCTGGTGACAGTATCATCATAAGTAATCAGATAATCATCATTTATCGAAATTTTCCGCGTAAACTCTAACCCCTTGCCATTATTCCAACGCAATGTCACCGGGCTTGACGGCGACAATAGATCACGATCAGCACTCCACAAGGTTTGTGCCGAAGGCATAGGCTGATCAGCATCCGAGCTTGCCCAGCCGAATTCGGCAAAAAACGGCGCCTTGGAACTGGTCTTCTTAAAGAAATGAATATTGTCAGACTCGCTGTCCAGCGTCTCCCGATAGCTTGTCAGGACAATATCGTCAATGCGTGCACCTTGCAGTGAAAACGATCCTTGGACCAGCGATGCATCAATGGTGATCCGCTTAGCGTTATCAGCAGTGGTAATTTCCTGCACGGTCATGCCGGGCGTTGGGTTTGCCGCGTTGCCATTGCTAGCAATTGTTGGCGTACCCGCAGCAATATCGGCTTCGCGCTTGGCCGCTTGCTGCTCAGCAATCAGGGCTTGCTGTGCCTGTTCCTTTTCGATTTCGGGCTGAATGACAAATATCTGCCAGCCAAATAAGACAGCCATTGACAGCGCAACAGCCAGAATCAGATTACGATTTTCGGGAGTCATTCACCTAACCTTTAATTTTTGGCATTCCTATTTTCAACGGTC
>Ga0181563_10004287_pt1 | contig 13309 bp, 9 predicted proteins | sample 011ome_25_FD_133759 | JGI IMG/M metagenome (GOLD analysis project Ga0181563, IMG submission 133759) | Coastal salt marsh microbial communities from the Groves Creek Marsh, Skidaway Island, Georgia - 011512CT metaG (megahit assembly) | ecosystem: Environmental > Aquatic > Marine > Intertidal zone... | reverse complement strand
TGAGCGGCGTCAAGAAATCGCCGTCCCCGCCGCCGGGCGCCGCCGGGTCCGGCGACTTGGCGAAGGAAAACTCCGCGCCGTCTCGTCCCATCCCCACCGCCTCCGCGGCTTCCCTCTCGATGTCACCCAGCCCCAGCCCCAGACCCAGCCCGCCGGGCGTGCTCTTCGTGCGCCTGTGCTTCGGCGTAAACGCGGCGACGCCCCCTACCTCGCCCGGCGCCGAGCCCGCGCCGAGGGGCCCGCCCATGTTGCCCGGCGCCTCGCTCGCGCGCGGTTGCTTCTTCTTTTCGCCAGACAGCTCCGCGCTCCCCCCGCGGAACAGCGCGCCCAGGTTCAGCACCCCCAGGCCCGCGCCCGCCTTGGAGCCGCCCTTCACGGAGTTCCCGCGCGACGCGGGCGACGCGATCATCTTCTTCAGCGACCGGACCGCGGCGTTCCCGCGGTGGCTCCTCAGCCCGAGCGCCTCCGCCTCGAGCTCGGCGTCTCGCAGCTCGCGCCGCGCCGCGGCGAGCTCCTCCGCGACGAGCGCGCTGTTTTTCTGGAACACCGGCTGGTAGTTGGTGGCGAGCATGCGGTACGCGGACACGTCCGCGGGCGCGAACGTCCAGCCCAGCTTCCACGCGCACGCGCTGTACACGAACAGCGTGGCGACCTGCGTCGCCTGGTAGAACACGGGCACCGCCGCGGCGCGCGCCGGCGCCGGCGACGCGAGCGCGACGCTCAGCGCGAGCGCTGTGTTTTGGTACACCGTCTCGATGCCCACGCTCACGACCTGCGGCTTCGTGAGCCCGGCTGCGCGCGCGGACGCGGTGGCCAGCCCGATGCCGAACACGCACGGCGCGGCGCAACCCACGAAGAAGTTCCAGGGCTGCGCGAAGAGGCCGTCCCGCGACCCGGACGTGCTGGCGAGCCCGAGCGCGATGAGGCTGAGGCCGGCGACGTTGGCGAGGGTGTGGAAGACGTGTCTCCTGGACGGCAGCTTGCTGCTGGCGAGGAGCCCGGCGCCTATGCCGCACACCACGATGGCGACGGCGACGCTCAAAGGGCCGTACTCGATGTCTATGTTGGTGGAGCCCGTGGCGTTGAGGTAGATGGCGAGGTTGAGCGGGAGCATCACCACCGAGGCGATCGAGGAGACGGTGGTCATCGCCACGCTCAGCGCGAGGTCGGCGTTGAACAGGAAACACCACCAGTTGCTGTAGCTGCCCCCGGGCGAGGACGTCGTGAGCAGCAGAATCACGGCCTCGATGCCCCGGTTGGCGTCCCCGGGGCCGCTGGTCAGAGACGCGAGGTCGAACGCCTTGACCGCGCAGAACCCGAGGAACGGGAGCATCACGAACTGCCCGAAAAAGCCGAGCGCGAGCGCGCGCTTCTCCTTGAACTGCTTCCGGAACTCGGCGTGGTCCACCGTGCCCGCGAGCCCGAAGATGAGCAGGAAAAGCAGCACGTACGACACCGCCGAGCGCACGACGCGCGCGTCGGACGTCATCGTCCCAGGAGGCACGCCGGCCTCACGCCCGAGGGTCCGCTCAACTCAACCTCACACGTCTGGTCTCGCGTGCGTTCGTTATTTTTCGCGGCCCGATCTCGGTGCGCGTCGACCCCCGCGCCCGCGCCCAAGCGCGCGTCGCCCGACGCGGCCGCGGGAGGGACGAGACGAGACCACCTGCGCGCCGCGCGCGCGTCTCTGCGGCTCTCTTGTCACCGAGCCAGCCTTCACCGCGTCTCGCGCCGAAACCGTTGCGAACGAAGAAGCGCCGATTTTGGTCCAACAGATTTTTCATTCCCGCGGCGGACAGGCGTTCGCGCCATCGCGCGAGCGTATCGATCAGAATCGAGGCTTCCAAGTGCACTCAGTCGGCACTCTCAGGCATAAAACGACTACGCGAAGCGGATAGTACCGCCGCGCCTCCTCCTCCTCCTTCACCCTCACGCGAACCAGGTGTCCGGGCTGGTCTTGGGCGCGTCCGGCGAGGCGACGATCTCCACGACTCGGTTCGACGCGTTTTTGGCGAAGAGCGCCTCGACGCACACCGCGGCGACGGTATCGCGCGAGATCTCTCGCCCCGGGTCGGTCGGCAGCCCGAACGTCGTGTCCTCGCCTCGCACGATCACCGGACCCGTGACGCTCTCGGGCTCGTTCGACAAGCCGCCCGGCCGGACGATGGTGTAGTCCAAACCGGAACCGCGCAAGTTAAGCTCCGCCGCGAGCTTCTCATCCAACACACCCCCGAGCGCGTTCAGGAACTTGTAGTTGTCGTTGTCCGCCTGCCCGGCGGCGCGCGCGTTGGTCAAGAGCGACGTGACCAGGACAAACTTCTTCACCCCGCCGCCCTTCGCGGTACCCGCCGCGGCGACGAGGTTATCCGTCCCGACGTGGTCCACCTTCGCGGGGTTGTCCTTCTTGAAGTTGAGCGAGGGCGTGAACCCGGTGCAGCACACCACGGCGCTCGCGCCGGCCATCGCCGAGGCGATGGAATCGGGGTCCAGCACGTCGAGGGCCACGAGCTCGGCGCCGGCGGCTTCCAGGCCCAGCGCGCGCATCTTCTCGGGCTTGCGCGACGCCGCGCGCACGGCCACGCCGCGCGCGCGGAGCTGCTCGACGACGCGGCGGCCGGTGTTACCGGTCGCGCCCACCACCAAAACGGGGCCGTCGCTCGCGCCGGCGAGCGGCTCCGCGGCCGCGGGCTGCGCGGCGACGCCGACGTCGACCGCGGCGAGAAGAGAGGCGACGACGCCGGCGGAGATGGCATCGCGCCTCCCCACGACGCGCGGGTCGTCGGCGGGCGCGGCCGCGCAACGCGCGGGCGCTACGCGGCGGGTGGACCGCGCCGCGGCGGGCGAGACGCGCGCGCGCGTCAGGAGGCTCGCGGGGTGGGGGCACAGCGACGCCATCGTGAGGTGCGCTGGCGGTTGTGTTATCCAGACGTCTCAGCGGCTCTCAGCATTTTTTACGACTCGGCGCGCGTCGAAGTTGGAAAACGCGAAGGGTTCGACGAAAACGAACGGCGTTTGCTGGAGAAGACGCGGGGCGTTCGGCCGTCCACTCTGCCGAGCGCCGGCCCGCGCTCGCCGCCGCCGCGTCCCGCGCGAGCCGCGCGGCATGACCGCGGACGCGTCCGGCACCGAGCCCGGCGGCGAAGCCGAGGAGGACCACTCGCGGGCCTCCGACCGAAACGACAAACGTGACGCCTCGGCTTCGGATCTGCCGACCGAGCCCGTCTCGGACGCCGCCTCCGCCGGGGCCTCCGCGATGCCCGACTTCGCGCGCCACCTGCACCCCGTGGCCGAGCGCGTGAGGGGCGCCTCGGAGAAGCTCGCCGCCACCTTCAACGAGCGCGTCGTGCCTTCCACGTCGCGCAGCCTGGACGACGCCAAGCACGGCTGGCGCACGCGCGTCGCGCCGAGCATCGAGAGCGGGGGCGCCGCGGTGGCGTCTTTCTTCGGCGCCGTCACCGACGCGGCGCGCCAGACCAACGACAAGCTCAAGCGTTCGAACTCGCGCGAGGCGTTCAAGAGCTTCGGCGAGATGGGCGACGGGCTGTCGCGGCGCGCGGCGACCGCGATGGACACCATAAAGGAGGGCACGAGGGAGCTGCGGTTCGGCGTCGCCGACCTGATGACCCGCGACCCGCTCACCGCCGCCGCCGCCGCCGTCGACGCATCGCCGCCGGCGGAGCGCGGAGCGGAAAGCGCGTCGACGCTACGCGACCGCGAACGCGCGAACGCCACGAACGCCGCGAACGCCGCGAAAGCGCCTTCGTTCGGAGAAGGTGAAAAAAACCAACGCGCGGTTTCTTCAGAGACGGACGACCGAGACGGCGCTCTGCTCGGCGTCGCGCTCGAGGCGCGCGCCGCGTCGGACGCGCGCGTCGCGCCGACGCCGTACGTCGTCATGGCGACGTGCCAGTGGCTCGGCGCGTCGCGCGCCTTTCTCGAGACACCAGACGCGCTTTCGATTTCGATCGACGAGCGGGACGAGCGCGTCGGCGGCCGCCGCGGCGGCGCGAACGAAAAAAAAAGCGCGCGCGAAAGCGCGTCGGATTCTGTATCGACATCGAGCGACACGAACGATGAAGCCTCGAGGCTTTTGGAGTCGTTCCGAACAAATCCGGCGCATCTCATCGGCCCAGACGTCGCGCCGCGTTTCGTGCTCGCCGCGCTCTGGCGGTACCTGGAGTCCCTTCCCGAGCCGCCCGTCGCCTTCTCTCTGTACGCCGCGCTCGCGCGCGAGTTTTCCGCGGACGCGCCCGAGCGCGAGAAGAGCGACGCCGCGGAGGCGCTCGCGGGGCTCCTGCCGCCCGCGCGGAGAGCGGCGCTGGAGTGCGTGCTCGGACTGGCGGCGCGCGTCGTCGCCGCTCAATCGCGTCGCGGCGACGACGCGTCGGAGGCGGCGGCGGCGCTCAGCGCGGCGCGCGCGGTGGCGCCGAGAGTGGCGTGGCCGAGAGCGGGGCGGTTGTCGCCGGAGACGACGAGGCGGGCGTTCGACCCCTCGACGGTCCTCGACCCCTCGAGTCCCTCCGACCGCGCGGCGCGCGAGGCACGCGCCGTCGCCGGGTGCGTCGCGCGGCTCATTCGGCGGCGCGTCGCCGATGTGGCGACCGAAGGCGAGAAACGCGCCGCGACGTAAAACGCGCCGCGAAACAAACGCGTTTGATACAAGCCTGAGAGCTCGCCTCTCTCGTATTCGTCGATACTCGTACTCGCGAGTCGTTCGTTCGCGTGTCGTTTCGTACAGAACCGCGGGCGGAGACGTCAGAATTACAACCGATGTTCTTTTCGCAAAGAGCCTCGCGCCTTCGCAAAGAGCGTCGCCGCGGGCGTCGGAGTCGCACGGAAGAACGCTACATATACCAACCGCGTTCGGCGCGTCGGCGCGACGCGGCGGGCGCGTCGTCGGCGTCGCGCCGACGCGAGTCTCTGTTTCGAATTCGCGCGGCGCGAAAATCAGAACAGAGACGTCTTCTTCATGATGCGGAAGAACTCCTCCTCGTTCACTTCGCCGTCGCCGTCCCTGTCGGCCTCGTCGATCATCTCCTGGAGCTCCTCGTCCGTCATGTTCTCGCCGAGCTCCTTCGCCACGCGCTTGAGGTTCTTGAAGGAGATCTTGCCGGTTTCGTCGTCGTCGAACAGGCGAAACGCCTTCATGATCTCCTCGCGGGAGTCGCGCTCGCCCATCTTGGCGGTCATCATCTGCAGGAACTCCTCGAAGTCGATGGTGCCAGAGCCGTCCTTGTCGATGTCGGAGATCATCTTCTTGATCTCCTCCTTCTTGGGCTCGAAGCCGAGCGCGCGCATGGCAACCTTCAGCTCCTTGGCGTCGATGGTGCCGGAGCCATCCGTGTCGAACAGGTCGAACGCCTCGCGGATCTCCTGCTTCTGCTCCTCGGTGAGGCCGGAGGAGCGGCCTTTGCCCTTGTCGCGGCGAGCGGAACCAACAGCCTGTGAACGGAGGCGTGATCGCGCGTGGAGGAGCGATGGGGGTCGCGTCAGCGACGGTTTCGACGCGAAGGCGAAGCGAGAAAGAAAAAAAAAGGCGCGCGCTCAAACCGAGAAAGGCGGGTTCGACCGACGTTCCCGTCCGGACGAACGGGGCCGTTGAGCGGCGATCGTCGGAATTGCGGAAATTCGGCTCGCGACGCACGCCGAGGCGAGCCGTCGCGAGCGACGCGCGTCCGTTTCGCGCGCGCGAACGCCGTGATCAACGCGGTCGGAAGCGACTCGCGCCGGTGCGCGCGTCGGTTCGCCCCGCGCGCGCGCGTGCGTGCCGTTCGACGGCCCCCAAATATCGGTCAACAACGGATTTCCCGCTTCAAACTTCAAATAGAGGCCCGAGGAAAAAGACAGCGCGAGCGCGGAAGGGCGCGCGCGGAGAGGCGCCACCGCTCGGCCGCGTCCGAACGCGCGCCAGCTCGCCGCATCGCGAGGAGGCACAGTCGCGCGCGCGCGGTGGGGCGCGCACGCGCGTCGCGCGCGTCGCGAGGGCCCGCACGCGGTCGAATGGCACGGAGATACGCGACGCGGGAAGGCTCGTCTGCGCAGATCCCGGCGATGTCGCGTGTGTGCCGAATCGCGACGCGCGCGCGCGCGTCGATCGCGCCCGCGGCGCCGCGTCGTGCCGAACGTGCGCTTTGGGGCATCCGAGAGGGAGACGCACCATTGTAGTAGTGGGGTGTGTTGACGAGTTGCGTGCGGAAACGCGTGTGTCTGTGATTGGGCGTACGACGATTGCGACGCTTTCCTTCGCCTGCGAAAACCAACAATGGAGCGCGTTCATATGGGCTTTTTAGTCTGAACAAAACTTCCCGCTTCAAACGGACCGATCGGTCGCTTTTTCACCGGATTTCGAATGATCGAATCGGCGACACGGCGAGCGAAATTCAAGTTCGGCTGCCTCGAGAAAACACCATCGGGGGTGGGCACACCTGGCGATCGCCCGGGCGCAGTGAGACGTGCGCGGCGACGGGCGCGGTTCTTGGTCCCGAGAGGCGCGACAGAAGGCGACCGTCCCACTGGGATCCCGCTGGGTGTGCGAGCGCGAGAGGCTCTGCTTTGCGCGATGCCTCCCAAGAAGCCGGGCGCGGGGGACAAGAACCTGAAGTCCAAGTCCCCGGCGGAGTTTTTCCTGGACAACAAGGGCATCGCGGGGTTCGAGAACGCGGGGAAGTCGTTGTACACGACGCTCCGCGAGTTCATCGAGAACTCGCTGGACTCCGCGGAGTCCATCGGCGTGCTCCCCGACGTGGACATCGCGGTCGAGGAGGTGACGCTGGGCGAGTACGAGGACAAGATCGGACTCAAGGCGCACGTGCGGAAGGACAACGCGCTGTACGCGGATTTCGAGACGGAGAGGGAACGCGCCAAGCGGCTCGCCGCGGAGGCGAAGAAGTCCGCGCAGGAGGCGAAGGCCGCGGAGGCGCTCGCCAAGGCTGCGGCCAAGGGAGGCAAGGGTCCGAAGGGCGCGGGCAAGGGCACGAAGGACTCGGGCGATAAACGCGATGCGGGGCGGGGCAAGACGTTTTTCCGCATCACCGTGAAGGACAACGGCAAGGGCATGCAGCACGACGACATCCCGAACATGCTCGGCAGGGTGCTGAGCGGGACGAAATACGGTGTTCGGCAGACGCGCGGGAAGTTCGGGTTGGGATCCAAGATGGCCCTCATTTGGTCCAAGCAAACCACCGGTTTACCCATCGAGATCATGTCCGCGCAGCCGAAGCAAAAGTTTGTGTCGCGGTACGTGCTCGACATCGACATCGAGCGCAACGAGCCGAATGTGCACTCGGCGGAGAAGATCGATAACCCCGGGGACTGGCACGGCGCTGAGCTCTCGGTGATCATCGAGGGCAACTGGACCGCGTACAGGAACAAAGTGCTGAGCTACCTGCGGCAGCTCGCCATCGTCACGCCGTACGCGCAGTTCCACTTCAAGTACGTCTCGGCGGGCTCGGACGCGCGCGGGAACGTCGACGCGATGTTCCGCCGGCGCACGTTGGTGATGCCCTCGCCGCCGCTCACCACGAAGCACCACCCGAGCGCGGCGAACGAGGACCAGCTGTTAGTGAAGACGCTGCTGTCGCAGACGAAAGAAAAGACGCTCGTCAACTTCCTGCACAAGGAGTTCACGTCCATCGGCAAGGAGCACGCGACGCGGCTCGTCGCCGAGCTCGGGAAGGGGTTCGACCCAAACCAAGCCCCGCGAGACGTCACGGAGACGCAAGCCACGCGCGTGCAGCAGCTGCTTTCGTACGCGCGCTTCGCCGACCCGAGCGGGGACTGCTTGTCGCCCGCGGGGGAGTACAACTTGCGTCTCGGGATCATGAAGGAGCTCGCGCCGGACTGGATCGCCTCGTACGTGGGCGGCGCGCTGGCGTGCGGCGGGCACCCGCTCATCGTGGAGGCGTGCGTCTCGCTCGGAGGCAAGGACGTCAAAGCCGGGCACAACGTGTTTCGCTTCGCCAACCGCATCCCGCTCCTGTTCGAGGGCGGGTCGGACGTGGTGACGCGGTGCGTCCAGCGCCTGAACTGGGGCTCGTACAAGATCGACAAGAACAACGACAAGATCGGCGTGTTCGTCTCCATCGTGTCCACCAAGATCCCGTTCAAGGGCACCTCCAAGGAGTACATCGGCGACGACAACGTCGAGATCGCGGAAGCCGTCGACCGCGCCATCCGCGCCTGCGCCACGCAGCTCAAGGGCAAGATCACGCGCGCGCAGGCGGCGAAGGAGCGCCGCGCGCGCAAGAAGGTGCTGTCGCGGTACATTCCGGACTGCGCGCGCGCCATCGCGGCGATGTTGGAAGTCTCCGCGCACGCTGCGCAGCCGCCGTCGAAGCGCGCGCGGCACGGCGCGGCGGTGACGAGCGCCGCGCTGGGCAGCAACGGGGGCAAGCTCTGGGCGGTGGACCCGCGATGGGAAGCGGACGTGTTGGGGCGCGTGCGCGAAGGGCGCGTGACGCTGGCGACTGTGCAGCGGCGTTTGGAGGAACACGTCGAGCGCATCGACTCGGAGCAGGCGTTGGAGTACTCCATGCAGAACAAGGAAGGACTGAGCGAGGCCATGCACCTCATGCCCACCGGGTCGGCGCACGCGTTTTCGCACATCATGTACCACCCGACGTGCGCGTTCCGCCTGCTAGACGCCGCGACGCGGCGGTGATGAGAAGACGTTTTTAGTTTTTTCGCGAAATCGCGCCGTCGACGAGTGCGCGATAGTCGAAAGAACACCGTCGATGACCGTCGTCAAAAACCCACGCGAAGCGTACTTCGCCTCGACCGCGCTACACGCACTCCTAATTACCACGTTCCCGGCGCGAACTCGCTGGGGTTTCTGTACTTTTCGTAGTCCCACGACGTCGCCACCGCGAACGGCTCCGAGATTTCCGGCGGCTTTCCGCTTTCCACCTTGGCGATCTGGAACTTGTTCATCATCGACTTGTCGCGCATCACGCACGCCCGAAGCGCGTCCTCCATGAGCGCCCTCGCCTCCGCCTCGGACATGTCGTCCGTGTGTTTCTCGCGGAACAGCGGCCGCGCCATGTGATTCCCGAACCCCGCGGCGAGGTGCGAGTCCGCGTAGTGCTGCCCGATCATGCCCACCGTCCCGAGAAACGACGTCCCGTCCTTCTTCACCCCCGCCACGACCAGCGAGTTCCACAGAGGGTCGAACTTGTTCCGCCGGTTGTACATGACGCGCGTGAGGTACGCGTAGATCTCCTCGGGGGAGAGCTGCTTGCCGTCGTCCTCGCAGAAGTCCGCCGTGTTCAGCTCCTCGAGCAGGGTCATGATGTAGTCGAAGTCGCTGAGCTCGCCCGTGAACCCGATCACTGTCGAGGCGTTCACCGCGCGCATCCTTTGCAGGTTCTTGTACCGCTTCGTCGACCCGTAAGAGCCTGCGCGAGTCGTCATCGAGGCGGGCCAAACAGGTGAGTCAACACGCGCGAAACGCGGTTGGGTGTCGCGGGGATGAGACGTTCGAGGGGTTCGGGGGGTTCTCGAACAACCCGCGCGCGCGACGAGCGCGAAAAACGAAAAACGCGACCGGTCATTTAGGGTTGTTCTCCACCGCGGTTGGACGAGACACCGTCACCGACGCGGGCTGGTTTTCCGACGAGGATCTCGGTCGAGATCTGGTCTCGTCGCGGGACGCACCGAGGGTATCGCACGCGATCATCACGCCGTCCTTGTACTTCAGTCCCAGTACGGTCGTGCCGGTCACGTACGGCGTCCTGCGGATCGCGGGGAGGCGAGGAAAGGGCGTCAGCACGGAGGCACTGGGAAACGCGAGCGTGGAGATTTCGAATCTGGGATGCTCGGGGAGACGTGTGCAGAGCCATCGACGCGACCCGGGGTCCTCGGGTCGGGCCTGTCGGGGCGGCCGGACACACGAGGCAACGCGTAGGGTCTCGCCGGTGGGACCGCACGCGGCGACGCGGCGGAAACCGCATTCGGGAGGGTGGGGCACTCACTGCGTGTGCGTGATCGGGCCGGGCGCGACGCTGAAGGGTCGACCGTGGCCGTTCGCCCCGACGTGCGCGGTGGGCCCCTTGTGGTTGGCGTACTGCGCGTCGTACGCGGGGTCGACGCCCGCGGGCACGACGCCGGGGCCGATGGACGGGTTGTGGGAGACGCGAACGGGAATCATCTCGCCGGTCCGCCGGACGCGCGTGGAGTCGGTTGTGGCAGCGCACCGTGGTACGGCAACTTTTGGACCGCGCGCCCGCCATCGGTACAGATTGCGAAGACGAAAAAAGACAAAGCGATGGCGCAGAAAACCGTCCTTGGAGAGCCGCGGCCGGTCAGTCGTGGCGCGCGCGGCCAGGCCGCCGGGGGCGCCGGATTCGGCCATGGGCGTCGGCGAGGAGGCGCTGGGGGCGCACCTCGCCTCCGAGGGGTGGTCGCTGAAGCCCGGCGTGCTGGCGCACTTCGGCCAACTCGAGGACCTCGCGTCCGCGCGGAGAGCGCTCCTCGACGCAGACCTGTGTCGGGTTGGCGCGCCCATCGCGCTCGCGGGGGACGCGCGTCTCGCCGGCCCGGTGGTGCTGCAGGTGGTGGCCGTGACGGACGTCTCCCGGCCCTCGCGCGAAACGCGGGATCCCGCGGGGACGGCCGAGTGGCCGTCCGGGAAGGGACGGACGAGCGGCGCCGATGGCGACGCTCGGCGTCTGTCCTCCGCGTCGAGTCCTCCGCGCATGCTCCGCGTCGAGTTGACGGATGGCGACCGCGCGCTGGTCGGCGTCGAGCACGAAACCATGCGTGCCATCGCGGACGAAGCCTCGATCCCACCCGGGTCGAAGGTGCTGGTCCCGGCGAACGCCGTGCTTCGGCAAGTAGCCGGCATCCTGCTGCTGCGCGGCGACGAGAGCCTGGTGCCTCTCGGCGGCCGCGTCGCGGCGCTCGTCCGGGACTGGGAACGCGCGCGCGCGCTGCGCGGACGCGCCGACGCCGCGAAGGATACCGCGAGGGACGCGCCCGCGTATCGGCCGTACGACCCGCGCGACGCCGCCGCGACCGAAGCCGCGGCGGAGAAGAGACGGGCGGAGGCCAAGCGAGCGGCCGACGAAGCCGCCGCCGGGGCGGCGGCGGCGGCGGCCGCCGCCGCCGCCGCCGCCGAGGCGAACGTCCGCGAGACAGCCGACTCCGAGGCGGGGTTCGTCCCGCGCCGGAGACCGGCGCTTCCCCCGACGCGCGCGCAACGCGCCGCCGCGGCGGCATCGGGTGCGGTGCTTCCGAAGCCGGGGGAGCCGATTCCCGCGTCCCCTCCGTCGGCGGAGGTCCGAAAAGCGTCTGACGCCGAAGAAACGAAACCCGGCGTCGCGGCGCGCGCGCGTCCGGCGCTTCCTCCGCGGCGGCGCGAGGCGCCTCCGGGGGCGCTCCCGCCGCCCGCAACCACCGACGCGGACGCGAGACGTCGCGAACGCCTGTTGTCTAGACTCGTGGAGCCGTCCGGGCCGCGCGAGGCGGGCGGCGGGGAGAGAGGAGAGGGACGCGGCGGCGGAGGGAGAGGCAGAGGGGGGAGAGGCAGAGGGGGGAGAGGCGACAAACGAGGCGGACGCGGACGCGGTCGCGGCGACGACGACGACGACGACGATGGCCTCGTGACGTTCGAGCAGCACGTGTCTCGCCGCGGTCGGGGTGACGACGACGCTTCTGAGGCGCTTGCGCGACGGTTACACAGGGAACTGAACGTCGACGCGGCGAGAGACGCCTCGAGCGATCTCGCCGCGTCGCTGTTCGCGTTCTCGCGCCCGGTCGCGGACGACGGTGGCCGCGGCGGCGGCGGCGACCGCGGCGACCGCGGCGACCGCGGCGACCGCGGCGACCGCGGCGGCCGCGGACGTCGGTGAACGCGCGCCGGCCAGCACGAGAGCGCTCCTCCGACGTGTTACTTCCGTTCGTGTTCTCGGTTCACGGTCCATAGACACCGACACTCCACAGCGAGCGAGCTACTGACTATACTAACTACACTAGCTAGCGAGCTATTGAGCTCCCCGTCACCTGAGGCTGACGACGGCGGTTTCGACGTCCGACTCCGCGCGTTCCGCTCTGTGACAGAGTGTTTTCGTTCTCGAGACCCCCGCGTCGCGAAGCGCGCGGCGCACATCGTCGAACGCGGCGAGCGCGTCTGAACGAAACCGGTCGCCCGACCGCGTCGTGGCGGCGCGCGCGGTGGGCGCGACGTCTCGCGACTCGAGCTCGGCGGTTCCCGGGGGAAAACGTTTTGTTTTTTCGTCTCGCGGCGACTCGCCGCCCGCGCCGCCGTATCGCCGCGCCTCGCGTATCGCGCGCCGAACGCGTCGCGTGAGCTCCGCGAGCGCGAACTCGGGTTCGACCGACTCGTACGCGGTGAAGTGCGAGGCGCCCACTTCCACGCGCGCCCACCGGGGAGAGGGATTGGAGAAGTAGACGCGCACGCAACTGCTCGCGCTTTGTCCGTCCAGAGAAACGCCTTCGCCGGGCAACTCGAGCACCACGATCTGCGTCGCGTCATCTTCGTAGTGCGGGTCCGCCATCAGCCGCGTGTCCCGCAGGACATCCCTCCACGCGCCGTGCGCGTCGCGCGCCCGGACGGTCACGGCGTACGCGTAGTGGTTGCGGAACGCCAGGAACTGGACGACCGCGGGCGGCGCGCCGCGCGGGAGGGCGAGGTCCACGAATCGCACGCACGGGCCGGAGGGTTGCGAGCGTCGCAACTGGCTCGCCACGACGGTGACCTCGCGCGGTGCGACGCGTCTCGAGGACATGCGTCCTCCAGCGCGGATCCCGCGGATCCGGAGGAGAAAGATCCACGAGCGCAGGTGAGGTGGGTGCGCTTCCCGTTATGAACGACAGCCGAATTTCGAATCTGGTTCCGGTCGTGTCCGGGAAGTTCACGAAACCGGACGATTTGAAGCGAGAGGTTTCGGCAGATCAACGCGTTTGAGATTCGATGTCAATCAGTTCTGCCCCGCGCACTGCACCGCGAACGCACGTCAGAAGGACGCGATGCGCGCACTCGCGCAGCTCGCGTCGCTGGCCGCGTCGGCTCCGGATCGCCGCACGGCGCGTGCGCCCACGGGCCACACGCGTGTTCTCGCGCGCGCGAGGGCACCGAAAAAGTGGGCTCGCATCGTCGCGCCCGCCTCCGCGCTTCTCGCCGCGTCGCCGCGCGCTCCCGCGTCCCGAGGACGCCACCGAATCGCCGTGCACGCCAGCGACGGATCCGGTGACGGGCGCGCGACGAGATCGACGTCGGCAACCACGCGTCGATTCCTTGACGGTACGTTCGAGACCGCCCCGACGCTCGTCTCGGTCGCGACCGGGATAACCC
>Ga0181563_10004286_pt1 | contig 13311 bp, 10 predicted proteins | sample 011ome_25_FD_133759 | JGI IMG/M metagenome (GOLD analysis project Ga0181563, IMG submission 133759) | Coastal salt marsh microbial communities from the Groves Creek Marsh, Skidaway Island, Georgia - 011512CT metaG (megahit assembly) | ecosystem: Environmental > Aquatic > Marine > Intertidal... | reverse complement strand
CGCACTCATACTCGCGATCATTTACCCCTGGCTGAAACGCATCACGTTTTGGCCACAAATCGGACTCGGCCTGGCATTCTCCATGGCAATACCCATGGCATTCACGGCTTATCAACAACCTCTGGATCCACTGGTCTGGACGCTGTTTGCCGGCAATGTGGCTTGGACGCTCGCCTATGACACCTTCTATGCCATGGTCGACCGCGACGACGATTTACGCATTGGAGTAAAGTCGACAGCCATCGTATTTGGACGGTTTGACCTCATCGCGATTGGCTGTTGCCAACTCATTGCCGTGGCTGGCTTCTCCTATGCATTTTGGCTTGTCCAACTCCATCCGATGGTCATCGTTGGGATTATCGGAGCAATTGGATTTGCGCTCCATCAGCAACGCATCGCACGCACTCGATCCCGTGATGCCTGTTTCCGAGCCTTCATCGAAAACCACCGATTCGGTGCAGCCCTCTTTGTCGGTGCGGTTCTCGGTTCTTTATGACATTTTTATTTCAAGCGTAACCTTTCTGTAATATTCCTATGGTTTTATCCTATCAATAGAAACCATCAGGAAAAGATATGAGCCATCAGCCTCTCCGTCGGGTGCTTATCGTCGATGATGAACCCGCAGTTCGTGAAATGTTAGCTGTTGCTCTCGAGATGGCTGGTTTCGAAGTGAAGGAGGCAGACGACGCATCCACGGCTCTCCATCAAGTTGCATCATCCTTACCTGATTTAATGTTGATCGACTGGATGATGCCGCAAGTTTCTGGACTTGAACTCTGTAGAAGATTACGACGGAATCCAGATACTGCGAATATCCCTCTCATTCTTCTCACTGCTCGCGGAGAGGAAGATGCCAAAATTACTGGGCTAGAAGTTGCCGACGATTATATCACCAAGCCTTTTTCACCGCGTGAGCTAGTAGCTCGATTGAAAGCGATCCTGCGACGTACGACACCCAAGGGCGTCGAAGAGCCAGTTGAATTTGCCAAACTTCGCTTAGACCCTGTCGGACAACGAGTGACTGCTTTCGGGCGGCTGCTTACGTTGAGCCCAATCGAATATCGCTTACTTCAGTTATTCATGACCAATCCCGATCGTGCCTTTTCGAGAACTCAACTGCTCGATCGAGTGTGGGGGGGCGATGTATATGTGGAAGAGCGAACCGTCGACGTTCATATTCGGAGACTCAGGAAAGCGCTAGGCTCAGTGCATGAAGATCTCATTCAAACAGTGAGAGGAACCGGATATCGCTTCACCACAACTGAATTAGAAGATTCTCATTGAATAGCGAGCCGATAGCCTGCGTCTCGTTGCTTACGCACTTCCTCTTCAAGATCCATCAGCATCACTGGATGCGAATCGAATACCTGTCGATCAAAATGAAGAGCGATCGTTTCTTTATCAACTGAGACTTTAAAATGCGGGATGTTCGATTGCCTACCGACGTGCATTGCATAGGCGATACGAATCAATCGAACGAGCCGAATAATCCGATGTTCAGACCAATACCTAAGCCGCGGAATCAAATCACTACTTAATTTTTTTCGATGCATACGAATGAGCGTGCCAAGCACTGCTTGCTGTTCTCGATTAAACCCAGGCATTGCCGTATTCATCACAATATAAGCCCCATGGCGGTGATAACCTGAGTAATTAATCTGTAGACCTATCTCGTGTAGTATGGTTGCCCAAACAAGCATTTGTTTATCGTCGGCATTCATCGCCCAAGAAGTACAAGCAACTTCAAAAATCTGCTCAACTGTTTCTCGAACTCGCGTCGCCTGATCACGATCAATTCCATACTTCTTTGCTAAGTCAAGGGCAGTTCTCTCGCGTATGTCCGATGCTTTTAACCGGTCATCCATACCATAGAGAACACCTTCACGAAGTGCAGCATCCGCAAAATAAATCTCGCCCAAACGGAGCTCATCCATTACAGCAGCAATGATTCCTAGGCCTGCGGGCAATACTTGCATTCGCTCGGGACTTACATCTGGAATGTTGGGAGTCTTACGATTGATATCGTTCATAACAAATTGCTTACAGGCCTCTAATGACTCTCTGGTGATCACAGACCCAAAACCCAAAAAGTTGCCAAGTGCACTCACACCTTTCGCAGAACCCGATGATCCAAAACATTTTTCGACGTTAAATGCCCTAATCCGTGAGGCTATCGGTTCAATTGCTTTCCGCGTGGCAAGATCGATCTCTGCAAAAGCTTTTTTATTGACCTTCTGCATGTATCGATTAGTAAAAGTGACACAGCCGAGTGTCCTCGACGAGAGAAACTCACTATCGTAATCATGCCCAACCGCAAACTCGGTTGAGCCACCTCCAACATCGAAAACTAAGAACCGACCGTCGATTGACTGAGTATGCGCGACGGCTTGGAAGATCAGTCGCGCTTCTTCTGGGCCGGAGATGACTTCAATTGGCGCCCTAAAATATTTGCTGGCTCTATCAATAAACTCATCTGCATTACGCGCCTCACGGAGCGTATGCGTTGCAACCACGCGAATATCAGCAGGTTCGACCGCTGACAATCGAGCATCAAATCGTTGCAGCGCCTCAACCCCCCGCGCAATTGAAGCATCATCCAATTGATCAGCATCATCAAGGCCTGAGGCCAGTCGCACGCGCTCACGGTCTCGCATCACAATTTGCAGACCGGATGAGGTCAGTTTAGCGACCGTCACATGAAAACTATTGGACCCCAGATCAACCGCAGCAACCAAACGCCCGGCATCGTTTGTGTCTTGATCAGTCACTTTCTAACTGCTTGATGTAGTGGTAGGTGGTCATTTGTGCGCGAACTTTCCGGCGATTACCTCGGTTGACGTACGGATTGGTTTGATCTTCGTCGATCCATCGGGCTTTGGTGGTGTCTTTAAACTGAAGCTCCATCAAATCAATAATGGTTTTCTTGTGGTCTGGATCATAAATTGGTGTGGACACCTCGACGCGGTTATCCAGGTTTCGTGTCATCCAGTCTGCTGAGCTGATAAAGACTTCTGGATCACCATCGTTGTAGAAAACTGCAACACGGGGATGCTCTAAAAAGCGATCAACAATACTGATCACACGAATACGATCACTTAATCCAGGAATCCCTGGAATCAAGGTGCACATTCCTCGAACACAGGCATCGATCTGGACTCCAGCTCGGTTTGCCTCATACAGCTTGGTCACCAGATCAGTGTCAGCTAAGTTATTCACCTTGATCAGAATTCGACCTCGACGGCCGGTTTCGGCCAATTCAATCTCTCGATCGATGCGTCGATAGATCTCGTACCGCTGAGTCGTTGGACTCACCCAGAGATGTTTGAATTTCACCCGGCGATAAGGTGCCTGGACGAAGGCAAAGACCTCGCGGACTTCACCAGTGATCTCAGGGCGTGCCGTGAACAAGCTAAAATCTGTATAAATCTGGGCTGTCTTTTCGTTGAAGTTACCGGTCCCAATGTGCGCATAGCGGACCCGCTGATCACCCTCTTTTCGGGTAATCAAACACAGCTTAGAATGCACTTTTAGGTTTGTGATCCCAAATGTTACGCGGACACCCGCATCAGTGAGGAGCTTCGACCATCGAATATTTGCCTCCTCATCGAAACGTGCCTGCAATTCAACAACAACGAATACGTCTTTGCCATTAGCGGCCGCATCAAGCAATGACTTGATCACCAATGAAGAACTTGCAACCCGATACAGGCTGATTCGGATCGATTCGACCGTTGGATCATGCGCGCTCTGACGCAACCACTCAGTAAAATGATAAAAATCATGATAGGGATAGTGTAGTAGCACATCCTTCTCTTTAATTACGGAAAAATAGTTACGCTGATTATCAAGTGCTTTAGAGGCTAAAGGTGGCAGCTCTGCATTTTGAAGCGAGGACCTGCCAATCGACGGAAAGCTCAGAAAATCCTTCATATTGTGGTAACGACCACCAGGAATGATCGCATCTATCCGCGTAATACCTAGTTTTCGCTTAAGCATCTCAACAACGCGCTCTGGCATTTCGCGGTCATGAACCAAGCGTGTTGGCTCAGCCGTCAAACGTTGCTTCAGGCCCGAAGACAGACGGTCCATGAGACTGTCATCGATTTCCCCGGCAAGGTCATACTCTGCATCCCGAGTCAATTTCATCGACCAAGCCTGAACGTCCTCGAATTCAAAATACCCTTCAAAGACTTCTGTAAGACCAACGCGAATCGCATTATCCAAAAGCACCAAAGGCTTCTTTCTTCGAGACGTTTCTGCGGGCAACTCAATGAATCGCGGATGATGGTCTGTTGGTACTTCGATTAGCGCGTAGGTAAATTCTTCGCCATTTCGCAGTTCAGCAACAAGATAGGTCACATCATCAGCGAGCACATCACCAAGATCGACGCGACCCGATACGATAATCGGGCAAATAAACTTTCGTATTTTTTGGTGAAAATAACGACGCAGCCATTCTTTGTGGCCATCACTCAGCTGATCTTCATTCTCTAAAAAAATATTGTGGCGCGCTAAGGTGCGAATCACCTCCAGATGCGCAAGCTCAAACTCTGCATTTAGTTCAACGGTCCGCTTCTGGATAAGGTCGAGAAGCCTTCGAGCTTCTGGATCACCACCAACTTCTTGGTGTAACAATATTCGACGTCGAACATCTGCTACCCTAACCCTATAGAACTCATCGAGATTGTTGGAATATATCCCTAAAAATCGAGCCCGCTCAATTGGCGGATTGCTCTTATCCATCGCCTCTTGTAACACGCGATGATTGAACGCAAGCCAACTCAGCTCTTTGTCATTCGTAGGGTAATTTACCAAGGTGTCATCCTTAAACCGCAGTCTTTCCTTGATGGTAAAGCATTTCGATTACAAACTTGTAACACAGATCATTTAAAAGATTCATATGAGAAATGCCGGCTCAACAACAGTTATAGAAATTACCTCGCTGCTGCTTCTAACCAGTGCTCTCGGCACCATATCAGGTCACTTCACCGCGTCTGCACTTATAGTGTCTACCAGTTATCTTGGGTTAACGCTTTGGCGTCGAAATAGCTTATATCGCTGGTTAGAGGGGCATAAAAAAAACGACGTTTTACTATCCTCCGATTTGTGGAGGGATGTTGTTAGACGGATCGAGCTTGATCGTGAAGATACAAAACAAAAACAAGACAAACTGTCTGAGCAATTACACAACCTGCGGCATGCATTAAGTAGCCTCAATATCGGGATGGTTTTAACAGATGATACTTGGGCATTAACCTGGTGGAACACGCATGGTGGAGAGCTACTCGGCTTACGACACCCAGATGACGTAGATGGCTATCTATTCGCCTTACTACGGTCACCAGCACTCAAAAGTTACATCTCTTCGCAACAATTCGATGATCCATTGATCGTCGATAATTTCCGTAATGACAACCAATCAATCGAGTTTTTCTTCGGCCCCGTCCAGTCCAGTGGTTATATAATCTTGGTTCGAGATGTGACGCGCTTCCAAAAGCTCAACAAAATGCGCTCAGATTTTATAGCGAACGTATCCCATGAACTCAAAACACCACTGACGGTCATCAATGGCTACCTCGAAACACTGATCGACAACGGGTTAGTCGATCGCGTTGCTAGCAAAGCCGTCTCGAATGCTTGGTCTCAGAGCCAACGCATGAGCACTATCATTCAAGATCTGATGACTCTATCCCAACTTGAGACCTCGCAAAGTCCTGACCAAACGACTTTCAACCTTAACGGGTTATTGGGTCAAGTCGTACAGCAGGCGCGACTGCTTAAAGAAAATCTCGACAAAAAGCAGACGCACATCGGTCTATCAACCTCCAATCGATGGGATATGATCGGTAGTACGAACGAGATCTATTCATTACTCTCAAACCTACTCAGTAATGCAATTCGTTACTGCCCAGATGGATCAGATATCATCATTTCGATTGAGCCTCATGCAGATGGTGCAATGATTCAGGTGCGTGATAACGGCCCTGGTATTGCAGAGTCACACATCCAGCGACTAACCGAGAGATTTTATCGAGTTGACAACAGTCACTCATCGTCAACTGGCGGAACCGGTCTTGGATTATCAATCGCCAAGCACATTGTGACTCGGCACAACGGGACGCTCAAAATCGAATCACGCCTCGGAGAGGGAACATGCATTCAATGCATTTTTCCTCTCGATAGAGCGCATCCGATTACTCAAAACTATTCTGATTAACTGCTGGATGCCGAACGTCCACGCCTTGCACCAAATAAATGACATATTCGGCAATGTTAGTAGCATGATCGCCGACCCTCTCTAATGATCTCGCAATCCAGACAATATTAAGTATACGTCCGATATTCCTTGGGTCTTCAATCATGAATGTTGCAAGAGCCCTGAGGGCAGATTGGTATACCTTATCGACCTCACGCTCACGCTGGAAGATTTCTCTCGCAAGATCAAGATCCAATCTGGCAAACGCATTCAAAGATTCACTCAACATCTTAGCGACTTGCTCAGCTATCTGTTGGATTTCAGTAACTCCAACATCGCTCCCGCTCATAAAACACTCAAGACTAAGACTGCCAACTTTTTCCAATTCATCTCCCATACGCTCGAGATCACGCACGATCTTTGACACAGCAAGCACTAGCCGCAAATCTGAGGCGATTGGTTGTCGCCTCACGATAAGAGTTTCAACCTGCTCATCCAGATCGATTTCGGCTGCGTTAATCTTTTTCTCAATCTCATCTGTCTTACTGAGTAGGGATGAGTCTTGAGTAGAATAAAATTGAAGTGCAGCTCTTAATTGCTCTTCGACAAGTCCACCCATCTCCAAGATCGACCGTCTCAGAGCTTCCAATTCCTCATTGAACTCACTGGAAATATGTCGAAAGAAATCGTCATTTAAGTCGTTCATTTTTATCCGAATCGTCCTGTAATGTAGTCCTGTGTCAACTCGTGCTTTGGATTCGTAAAGACTTGCTTTGTATCTCCCACTTCGACCAGTTTGCCAAGGTGAAAATATGCTGTTCTATCCGATATACGCGCCGCTTGTTGCATTGAGTGCGTTACGATGACAATCGTGTATTGCTCACGTAACTCATGGATCAATTCCTCGACCTTCGCTGTTGCAATTGGGTCCAATGCCGAACACGGTTCATCCATCAAAATAACTTCTGGGCTGACTGCAATCGCCCGAGCAATGCACAACCGTTGTTGCTGTCCGCCTGATAGGCCTGTGCCAGGCTGATCTAACCGATCTTTAACTTCTTCCCACAGCCCAGCGCGCTGTAATGATGATTCAACAATTTGATCAAGCTCGACTTTGCTTGCAGCGAGACCATGAATTCGCGGTCCATAAGCGATGTTGTCAAAAATTGATTTCGGAAACGGGTTCGGCTTCTGAAACACCATACCGACACGAGCGCGCAATGACACAACATCAATCGCTGGATCATAGATATTCTGGTGATCAATCTTAATCTCACCATCAACCTTACAGATATCAATAGTGTCGTTCATTCGATTCAGACATCGAAGGAAAGTCGACTTGCCACATCCGGATGGGCCAATGAATGAAATAACCTGACTCATACCGATATCAAGACTGATGTTATCGATAGCCTGTTTCTCGCCATAAAAAACATTGACGTTTCTAGCTGTCATTCGTGGGTTATCAACTTGAATTTCGCCGAGAGTCTTCTCAGGGACAGCTCGACCCTCTACTTGGTTGGTGTTCTGAACCATCGAATCACTCACTATTGTTTCCATTACTTTAATCCCCTTACCAGCGACGTTCTAGCTTTTTACGAAGCAAAATCGCCGCCGCATTCATACTGATTAGGAACGCGAGCAGCACGATAATTGCCGCACTGGTTTTTTGAACAAACATACGTTCTGCAAAATCGGCCCACATAAAAATCTGCACCGGAAGGACCGTGCCAGGATCAGTGACACCCGCCGGCACATCAACAATAAATGCAACCATACCAATCATCAGAAGTGGCGCTGTCTCACCCAAGGCTTGTGCCATACCAATAATTGTTCCAGTTAGCATGCCAGGCATGGCTAACGGCAACACATGATGCATGATGGTTTGCATTTTTGATGCGCCAACTCCCAAAGCAGCATCTCGGATACTAGGAGGTACTGCGCGAATTGCAGCCCGAGATGAAATAATAATTGTGGGTAAAGTCATCAACGCAAGAACAATACCTCCAACCAGTGGAATCGAACGAGGCATTCCAAAAGCAACAATAAAGATAGCGAGACCCATGATGCCAAAAACCACCGAGGGCACTGCAGCAAGATTGTTAATATTGATTTCAATAATTTCGGTGAAACGATTCTTTGGAGCCATTTCCTCCAGATAAACAGCCGTCGCAACCCCCAACGGAAAGGCAATAACGATACACACTAATAGTGTCAAAATTGATCCGACCAACGCGCCTCGAATACCCGCCATTTCGGCATCACGGGATGCAGAACCGAAAAATAAATAGTCACTGATTTCGTAGCTGATGCGGCCCTCAGCCTCTAAGGCGTCAATGTAGCCAATCAACTGATCACTGATGCGACGATCTGCTTCTGGCGTTTCACGAGAAATCAGACCTCGAAGAAAAGTATCGACATCATCATCAACGGCGAATTGAATAGAAACCATGGACTCTAATTGCTCTGGATTATCTAGTACATAGCTCATCAATCGCTGACTAGACCCCGAAGAAATCAGACGCCGCGCCTCACGTTTTGCTTTCCGACCTTCTGGGTTACCAAGAGCCTCATACAAGGATGTTAAAATCGCACCATCAAAGTCACCACCGGCAATCGATTCGACCGTCATCTGGCCGCTCGGATCTAACTGACGTGCGTCAAGTTGCACGTCCAGAGTCACGTAGTACTGAAACAGTCCGGGGATTCCCTTACTTAAGATTCCAGCGAACAACAAAACAAGAAAACCTAACGCAATGGCTACTGCGGTTTTTCCCAGCCAAAGAAAACGCGTCTCTTTCCGTTTACGTAAGTTGATGGATGCTTTAACACGCTCCGCCGCCTGCTGAGGATCCAGTCTTTGATACGTACGATCAGTCATACTGTTCTCGATATTTCTTAACGATTTGTAACGCGAAATAATTCAGCGCTAACGTCGTACTAATCAACATTAACGCCAGCGCAAATGCTGACAGTGTCTTAGCCGACTCAAACTCTTGGTCCCCTACTAAGATCGTCACAATTTGGGATGTTACCGTTGTAACAGCATCCAACGGATTGAATGACAAATTAGCTGCCAAGCCAGCAGCCATCACAACGATCATGGTTTCACCCACAGCACGTGATACTGCGAGAATGACTGCGGCGACGATTCCAGGAAGCGCTGCCGGTAGTACAACCTGGCGAACGGCTTCGCTACGCGTCGAACCGAGTCCATATGCTGCATCACGTAATGACTGAGGGACTGCATTAATCACGTCGTCCGATAGTGATGAGATGAATGGAATGATCATCACGCCCATAACCAAACCTGCAGCTAAAGCCGACTCTGAAGCAACCTCAAGGCCCATTGACTCACCAACAGATTTGACGAAAGGAGCAACTGTTAAGGCTGCAAAAAATCCATAAACAACTGTAGGAACTCCCGCCAGAATCTCGAGTAGTGGCTTCACGATTCCACGTATTCTCGGAGTTGCATACTCAGCCAAATAAATTGCACTAAATAACCCGATAGGTATCGCAACAGTAAGTGCAATTGCTGAGATTAAAAATGTTCCAACAAACATCGGAACCATCCCATAAGTCGCGGTTCCACCACCTGATCCAGCGCGCTCAGCACCTTCAAACTGGGGATTCCACTCAAGACCAAATAAGAAATCCTGAGGCGGAATTAACTTAAAGAAACGGATTGATTCGAACAGAACGGACAACACAATACCGATAGTTGTCAAAATCGCGACCAAAGAGCTTCCAATTAACATCCAGGTCAAAATCCGTTCCACGTAATTACGCGAACGGAATGCCAAGTTGATTCTGCGATAACCCAAAAGGCCACCGACAAGCGAAACCGATAAGACGAGGAAATTTGCGACGACAATCGCATTAGCGTTCCATCGGATCCACGCATCGCCTGCAGCTTGAACCCAAGGTTCGACCTCACCAAAACTGATGCCGTTTATGACGTTCGCTACCTTTGCTAATGCAATCGCCCGATCGACAGTATCACCGCTCATAACGTCCTCTGGAAAATAATCCCTAGCCCAAAATTGAAACAAGAGATCCTTGCCAATCAAGATCGTCAATAAAACGAACAGCGCGGGAAGAGCAGAGGTGACCGCAGCCCATACCCCGTGATAATGAGGCAAAGAATGGAGTTTCCCTGCATTATTTGACCTCAACGCTAGAGCGACTCGCTGACCAGCAATAAAATACAAAGCACCTATCACCAGTACTGTCAGCATCAAATTCGTAAAAGACACGCGAATTTTTCCTCAGACATAAAAAGACCGAACGGATTGTCCCGTTCGGTCAAAGGATTATCAACAACCGATGTTGATTACTTCAGATCAGCTGCAACCAACACTGGAAGATTTTTCATGCGTGCAGCCATTTCATCACGCTCAGCTTGTGGCATTGGAATCATACCCGCATCAGCAAGTACGCTATCTTCATCCCAATGCTTGGTCCACTCAGTCATGTATTCTTCGATGCCCGGTACAACGCCAACGTGCTGATGCTTAACGTAGAAAAATAGTGCACGAGACGCTTTGTACTTGCCATCCGCGATTGCTTCAAAAGTTGGCACAACACCTGACAGTTCAGCACCCTGTAATGTGTCAGAGTTCTGATCAAGGTAAGAGAAACCGAAGATGCCAAATGCGCCTGTATCTTCTTGCAACTTCTGTACGATCAGATTGTCCTGCTCACCTGCTTCGACATATGCACCGTCAGTCCGCATCGCGCGACATGATTTGGCTTTTTTGCCAGCAGCTTTCAATGCGGCTTTGGCTTCAGCATCCTTGCCGCAATATGCTTTTTCATTCACGATTTCAGCATATGATGCACGTGTTCCGGAAGTTGTTGGCGGACCATAAACGCGGATCTCAATCGCTGGCAAAGCTGGGTTCACGTCTGACCACTTTTTGTGTGGGTTTGCGACCATTTTGCCATCAACTGGTACTTCAGCAGTCAAGGCTTTACCAAGGTCTGCAAGAGAGATTTTCAATCGATCTGCTTTCTTAGAGTTTGCAACCACGATTCCATCATAACCGACCTTGATCTCGGTAATTTTCACGCCATTCTTGTCACAGTACTCAAGCTCAGCTGTCTTCATGCGCGAAGACGCATTACCGATATCAATAAACTGTGTGCCGATGCCATCACAAACACCTTTTTTACCAACAGAAGAACCGCCAGATTCAACGACTGGTGTTTTTTGGTTAACATTCCGTCCGAGACGCTCAGCAACAATCGTTGCAAATGGAAGAACTGTTGATGATCCGGCGATGCTGATGTAGTCGCGCGCTACCGCTGTCGAGCTAATGACTGCAGCTATGGCTGCAGCTGTTGTAATACGAGTAAACATGGGCACTCCTAGTTGTTTAACGAGTCACACAAAAGTATCGAGGTACTCCCCGACTCCGAAGCGCATTTTGACCCACCTTTTGTTACAGTCTGATGACAACTAATGAAAGCTATGGGAACACTTGCATGCCACCCGTTGATCCAAGTAACGAAAATCAAAGCAGTTCGGGTGGCAACCGCTACATCAATGATCTCAAACAAGCTCAAAAAGCATCTGGGAATCAGTCATCTAGCGGATTTCCGATGTACACATTTGGCCTAGCTCTCGCATTCCTTTTGCTCGTCGCATTCATGATTAGCCAAACTGTCTCAGCACCTGAGGGTCAACTCAGCTTATTGATTATTGCAGCCGTCATCGGTGGCTACATGGCACTCAATATTGGTGCGAATGATGTTGCAAATAACATGGGGCCAGCTGTTGGTGGCGGTGTCATTTCAGTAGGAACTGCGATACTAATTGCTGTGGTATGCGAAAGTGCTGGAGCGTTGCTCGCCGGCGGCGATGTTGTCAAAACAGTTGCTAAAGGCATCATATCACCTGACGAATCTCTCTCTGTTGAATCATTCCGAACAATAATGGTCTGCGCACTTCTCGCAGCTGCGCTCTGGATCAATTTGGCAACCGCCCTAAATGCCCCTGTCTCGACAACACACTCGATCGTGGGTGGAGTCCTGGGTGGAGGTATGGCTGCTGCTGGAATGGCGGTCGTGAATTGGCCAACAGTCGGAAAAATCGCTGCGAGTTGGATAATCTCGCCAGTGATAGGCGGCTTGATCGCGGCTAGCCTGCTGTTTTTAATCAAAAACCGCATTTTATATCGGTACAACCGGATAGAAAGCGCGAAGACCTGGGTCCCAATTTTAATTGGGCTAATGATGGGAGCTTTAGCAGCCTACATGGCGACGAAGGGTCTCAAGAAAATTTGGAAGGCAGATGGTAATGCGATCATCTTAGTCGCATGTGTCGCAGCAGTGGTTAGTTGGGTCGCATCACGCCCATACATCGCAATAAAAGCAGAAGACCTCTCAAATAGAAAACGAGATATCTATTCACTTTTCCATCTCCCGCTCATCATCGGTATCGCTTTACTCAGCTTTGCTCATGGGGCAAATGACGTCGCCAATGCAGTTGGCCCTCTAGCGGCCATCGTCTCAACACTCAACGATACAGGAGCCATTCAATCTAAGGTTGGAATCCCATTTTGGGTCATGGTAGTAGGTGCCGTTGGTATCGCTCTAGGACTTGCCTTATTTGGTCCGAAGCTCATCAAAACGGTGGGTGAAAAAATCACGAAGTTGAATGCAGCACGAGCCTATTGTGTTGCACTATCATCAGCTGTCACGGTATTGATTGCGACCACACTGGGGCTCCCCGTAAGCTCCACTCACATCGCAATCGGTGCGATTTTCGGCGTTGGATTTTTACGCGAATTTCTTGAGAGTCCTACGCGCTCTGGTCGGTTCTTGGAGCGCCCGCCAAATCAGGCCAAAGCCATTCACAGCAATCAAAATAGTGGGCGCTCGAAACGCAAACTCGTGAGACGTCGTTTTATTGTCTCGATTGCCAGCGCATGGATTATCACTGTTCCCGCCTCAGCATGCCTCGCAGCCTCGCTGTACTGGCTTGTAAATCAGTTCTAGTCCTGATGCATTGCGGATAATAACTCGTCTGTCTCGGCCCAACCGATACATGCGTCAGTGACCGATTGTCCATACGTGAGCTCGGACAGGTTCGGCTTTAATGGCTGATT
>Ga0181563_10004265_pt1 | contig 13345 bp, 12 predicted proteins | sample 011ome_25_FD_133759 | JGI IMG/M metagenome (GOLD analysis project Ga0181563, IMG submission 133759) | Coastal salt marsh microbial communities from the Groves Creek Marsh, Skidaway Island, Georgia - 011512CT metaG (megahit assembly) | ecosystem: Environmental > Aquatic > Marine > Intertidal... | reverse complement strand
GGCGTAACTTATTTGGATGAGGTGGCTTCATTGATCACGATTCCGTGTTTTGCAATTGGCGGGATTGATCTGTCAAATTTACAGCAGGTATTGGAAACGGGATTCCACCGCATCGCAGTGTCCGGCGCTATCAATCATGCGTCGGATCCAACAAGTGTGGCGGATCAGTTGAGAGATCGGCTCGTCGCGCGCCTCACTTAGCACTGGGTATTTTGGCTTCAAGCGTAGCGCAGACTTGATCCGAATGAATTCAATTTCGTCATACCATGCATCGAGGGTCTTAGTGATCAATCGTTAAATGGTTAGCGAGTATTGGTTGGTTTTTAAATGGCCGAGAGATTTTAGGTATCCAAATGTGGCGGTGGGTAACACTTGCTGCGTTGGGTGACGTCTTTCCTGCTCAGAGACCCGTGAACTGTTAAACCAAAGTAGACATCGATTTCCTGTAATTTTTGACGAGGGTTTCCAGAGTGTTTGAGGTGGAGCAAAAGTACCAAGTTGAGAAACGGTTAGCAGTAGAAGAGCGGTTGCTAGCTTTCAACGCGAAAATTATCGGACAAGAGGTACACGAGGACGTTTACTATTCCCACCCATCGAGGGATTTTCGCGAATCGGGTGAAGCATTGCGGATTCGAAAGGTCAACGGTGTTCCGATGGTGACCTACAAGGGGCCTCGAATGCCAAGCAAGATCAAGGTTCGTAAAGAATTGGAGTGGCGTCTTGATCCGGGTGATGCAAGGGGTAGCCAGATGGCCGAGCTGCTTGAATCGTTGGGTTTTGGGAAAGTTGCCGCTGTCTGCAAGATACGTGACGTGTACCGAATCCCCAATAGTGAGATCACGGTGGTGCTCGACCAAGTGGATGGACTTGGTTGTTTTGCCGAAATCGAGCGAATTGCAGCAGATGAAGCCCAAGTTGAATTGGCAAAACAAGCGATTGAGGAGCTAGAAAGTCGGCTGGGTCTGGAAAAAAAAGAAAGCCGGAGCTACTTGGGGATGATTTTGGAGTTGCCAAACCGTTAAAATTACTAGACGCTCGTGGCTGGATGATTGTTTCCGGCTTATGTTTCTTGTTCCGCCGATTCGTAGAGGTGTAACAGGAACGATGCGAACCAAATAGGCGCGTTGTACAACTTACTCCCATGGGGATTTTTTTGATGATTCGAAAAGCAGTTAGCGGCTTGGCCGTTCTTTTGATTGCTGCGGCAACCGTTGTTGCAGCTGAAGTTAATCTAGAAGGTGTAAAGTGTGTTGTGGCTCCTAAAGCTGCAAACGCTTCAAAAGCTGTCGACTATAAAGGCGGCAAAGTCTACATGTGCTGTGGTGGTTGCGTCGGCAAGTTCACCGCGAACACTGCAAAATTTGCTGAGAAAGCAAATCATCAACTCGTTGCAACCAAGCAGTTCGCACAGAAAGCGTGCCCATTCAGCGGTGGCGATTTGAACGATAGCACTGCAGTTGAATTTGCAGGAACCAAAGTTGCATTCTGCTGCAACAACTGCAAAGGAAAATTCACCGGCGCAGAAGATGACGCTGCAAAATTGAAGTTGGTTTTCAACGATAAAGCTTTCAAGAAAGCTTTTGCAAAGAAGTAGTTCTTTCGAATTGGTAATCAATCTGCCAATTAAGTGACAGATCAAATAAAAACCGGCGATTGCTCTCTCTGGGCAATGGCCGGTTTTTTTATTCGCTGCCCCAGGCCTCTGAAACTCGTGTTCCGCAGTTGGTTTTCCAGCTCAAGTGCGGTGGGCTTTGAACTCAGCGGCAAAGCGTTTGAATTGCGTTCAATGATGACTCGCTGTGACGTTTACTTTGGGGAGTTTCGCTTATTGGTTGTGTTTTGTGTTCGATAGCAGGTTGTATTTCAAGAAAAGCGGCAATGGTGCTATCTCCCGACAATGAGTGTGACATAATAGCGGTTCGGCAGAAATTCGAGTTCAATCGCTTGTCCAGTCGACTCACGGTGACCCTTAGTCGCTTGCCGATGACGCCCGCTTGTCGAACTCCTTCGTTTTAAAAATCTAAGTGATCTGATACATGTACCTTAGCCTTGCCCGCCGACTGATCACCGAAACTGATAAGCGTCTACTTTTCAAGGCTGCATGGACCTTGGGAGCGCGAGGACTTTGGAGTGTTCATCAGCACAAGCGACGATTAAAGCGAGGTGAGTTTTTTCCTCCATTTCTCTACCTATCGGTAATCAATAGCTGCAATTTACGTTGTCAGGGATGTTGGGTGGACGTGGGAGCCAAGCAGCATCGAATCGAGGTGGATGCGGCTAACAAAACGATCGCTCAGGCAAAGGCGATGGGAAATAGTTTCTTTGGCATCCTCGGCGGTGAGCCGTTCATGCACAAAGATCTCTTAAAGATCTTTGAGGCGAATCGAGATGTCTATTTTCAAGTCTTCACCAATGGCCATTTCATCACGGACGACGTGGCTGCTCGACTTCGTGAGTTGGGTAACGTGACCCCATTGATTAGCGTTGAAGGGACAGAGATTATCAGTGACACGCGGCGAGGTCGTGACGGCGTTCTCAGTCAGACGATGAAAGGGTTAGAGACCGCGTTGCGGCACAAGCTATTGGTCGGAGTCTGTACGAGTGTTTGCAAATCAAATCTTGATGACTTGGTGCAGGACGCTTGGGTTGATCGGCTAATTGAGATGGGAGTGATGTATTGTTGGTATCACATCTACAGGCCGGTGGGGCCTGAGCCCAACCCGCAGTTGGCACTCGATAGCGAACAGCAGAGAAGGGTTCGGCAATTTGTTGTCGATACGAGGGCGACGAAACCCATCATTGTCATTGACGCCTACCACGATGATGCTGGCAACGCTCTTTGTCCGGCCGCGACCGGATTTACGCACCATGTGGGGCCTTGGGGTGACTTAGAGCCTTGTCCAGTGATTCAGTTGGCAAAGGAATCGATCCACGATGATCGACCGCTTGCGGAGACCTTTAATCAATCCGATTTCTTGAGGGATTTTCGTGAGCTGACTGCGCAAAATACGCGTGGGTGCGTGATCATGGAGCGACCCGATTTGCTGGTGGAACTGGCAGACAAGCATGGGGCTAGGGATACGACAGCGCGAGGTGGGGTGATCGAAGAACTGCGGAAGGTCACGCCACGAAGAAGTCAGTATCAACCGGGTGACGAGATTCCCGAGCGAAGCTTGGTGTACCGCTGGGCGAAACGCTACGCTTTCAATGATTTTGGTACCTACGGAAGACACTTTGACCCATCCAACTATCGTGATCCCGATCGCGACGCGGTCGGCTCCATGGATCGTGTGACCGACGGTTTGTCCAGCAAGAGCTTGCCAGTGGTGACGCGCGAGTCATCAAGTTGAGTCATCTCAGGCAGGACGCCGAAATCGCTTGCGGATGAAGTTCTAAGGTCTAGCGAAATCAAGATCTTTTTTGCGATTTGTGCTTAAATCGTGTGGAACCAAAAGCTTGGTTTGTGAACGTTTGCGGTCAGGGTAATCGTTAACGTTTGCGGGTTTTTTCTCATGGAAGATAAAAACTGAAAAAGCTACAGTTTGCGTCTTGCGCTCGATGAAAATTCAATCTCGGTAGTTATGATTGTCTACCGAAGTCAGCGCCGATTTACCCCATTGGGTTTGGTGATGATGCATTGGATCGGGGACAAGCATGTGGCATACCAGTCGCGGTGATCGCACACTATTTGGTGACGAGGCGGCGCTGATTTGTCGAGCTATCGATGAGATGGTGTCGGCACTGGTCATGCATGTCCATGATGATTTTGAAGAATCTGCCTCGGACTGTGAATCGGGCATCGCGATTTTTGATTCTTGCACTCCCTCTCAGAGAATCGCGTTGCTTCATCAGGTTGCTTCTTTTTTGATCAATGAAACGAAACACGCCTTACCGCTGAATGCTTTAGTGGACGCGACCGTAGCGGCTATTTTTGCAGAGATTCGAGATCAGGTAGCCATTGAAATCGGTTTCGGAGTGCAGAGGAATCAATCAGCTGCTGATGAAGTTGACTCAGTTTCCTCGGTCGGGCTTTCTTGGCGAGAAATGGTACTGGCAGTTCACCTTGATTGTTTTGATCAGAAGCATGAACTGGAGGAGTTCGACGCAGATGGATGGGTTCCCGATGTCGATTGCGACCAATTGCCGCTATGGGAAGTTTTGATCCATGATCTTTCGGAATTGATATTATGGGATCGAGATTTTGAGATGGCGGAAAGTTTCTTGGATCTAGATCCATCGGTTTCGGGGCATCGACGACGGTTGCTTGGGATTGATGAGCATTACTTTATTGTTGTCCCGAATGATCCAGATTCTGCAACTGTGTTTGAAATGGTTCAGCAAACACGGCAATTGGTTAAATCAAAGCCTCGCTAGTCTTTGCGATTTTTGTGGCACGTATCGTCGAATTGAGATCGATTTGCAATTTTAAAACATCTTTCTAAAGCTTTGGTTCTTGCCGACTTGATCGATGAATTCAACAGCGATGATTTCAAGAAGGGTGAACCGATTTTTCTTGGGGTTCGGCTGGATGTTCATCAGTCATTTCGTGGGGAAATCCAGGGTGTGCGTTACCCAATCGAATTCTCTGCACTTACTTTTCTTTTGCTGGTCCTAGAATGAAATCGCATCGAAATTCCGCGGTAATTTTGGTATTGGGGTATAAACGTTCTTTCGATTAGGTGTTGCAACTTTACGGAACGTCAATTGAAAGTGCTCCTTATCTTTCCTGAATTACCATTCCAAGAATGAGTTTGAACATGAAGGCATTTGAGGCGACCACGCGATACTTTGGTGTCGCTGCAGATCAGTTGGAGATCGATGCTGATATTCGAGAAGCTTTGTTGATGCCAAATCGAGAGATGCAGGTTCAGGTAACGATAGAACGCGACAATGGGAAGTTAGAAAACTTTATCGGCTTCCGCGTTCAACACGATGATTATCGTGGGCCGATGAAGGGTGGCTTGCGTTATCATCCCAATGTGGACTTGGATGAAGTTCGGGCGTTGGCAAGCCTGATGACTTGGAAAACAGCAGTCGTTAATCTTCCCTTTGGTGGGGCCAAGGGTGGCATTGGTGTCGATCCCCGAACGTTGTCAGCACGGGAAATCGAGCGACTGACTCGGGCCTTTGTTGACCAGATTCATGAGATTGTTGGTCCCGACAAGGATATACCGGGGCCGGATATGGGGACGGACCATCGGGTCATGGCTTGGTTTCGCAACCAGTGGGAAAAGTACCACGGTTTCAATCCGTCGGTGATTACCGGCAAGCCGGTTGAGGAGTATGGCGCAAAGGGTCGAGAGGAAGCTACCGGTCGCGGAGTCGGTTTATTGACCCATAAATTATTGAAACGTCTCGGAACCAAGCCAAGCGAAGCCAATGTTGCAATCCAAGGCTTTGGTAATGTAGGAGCCCATGCCGCGAAGTTCTTGGATGAGTCGCAATTTCCCATCGTTGCGGTGAGCGACATCACAGGGACTTATTATCGGCCGGCTGGCTTGAACATTCGGGCGATTTTGAAACACAAGCTTGAGCATCCCCAAGGATTGCTGGAGGGGTTTGAGGATTGTGAGAAATTACCTGCAGACGCTCTACTTGGTTTGAGCGATGTTCAGGTCCTGATTCCGGCGGCAGTAGGTGGCGTGATCCATGAGGAGAATGTGGATCAGATCAAGGCCAAGGTAATTGTTGAAGGTGCAAACGCTCCGGTTTATCCAATTGCAGACCAGATCCTGAGCGACAGAGGAGTGATCATCTTGCCCGATATCTTGGCAAATGCTGGTGGGGTGACGGTCAGCTACTTTGAGTGGGTGCAGAATCGTCAGCACTATCGCTGGACGTTGGATCGTGTTCGTCAGGAACTGGAGCACACGATGAGCGAAGCATTCGAAAATGTTTGGCAGACTGCCAACCAGCATGGAGTTTCTTTGCGAACCGCCGCTTACATGATTGGGATACGCAGAGTGCAAAGGGCCGGGGAATTAGCTGGTTTTGCGTGAGAATCGGGTTTAGGATCTCGCCTGATTTGCATTTTTCAACAGGTGGCTTGTGTTCCTCTGTTGTGAAACGTTCTGATCCTGAATCTGTGGACGCTCGTTGCACTCGATGATTGTTGAGAAGAGTTCTGCCAATGGTGTTTTCCGTCTTAGAATACCACGGGTGGCAAAGAGAACAGTCCAAGTTGATCGGTCGGGCAGTATCGATCTCGGCTTGTTCCCGGGTTCTTTTGGAGTCTCTTACAGGATCTTGAGCCGCTGGGCTCGACGAAATCCTGCTCAAAGTGATAAATTACGCGGCTCGCTTGGATCTTGAATCTACCCAATCTACCGTTTTATTCGTTTTCTCCGTCGCCTTTCAACTGTTTGTAGCACCCGTGATCCTGATTCTTAAGAGTAACGCTACTGAGGAGCAAATCGAGCACGTCTTGGCACGGGTCGAAGAAATGGGTCTCCAACACCATCTCAGTCGGGGAACCCACCGCACCATTGTCGGAATTATCGGTGATGAGGAGCAGTTGCGAGAGGACTCGTTACTTGCCATTCCTGGAGTTGCCAGCGTGGTTCCGGTTCTTCCCGCCTATAAACTTGCGTCCCGAGATGCCCACCCCGAGCCGAGTGTGATCGATGTCTCGGGTGTAAAGGTTGGCGGCGGACAACTCGGGATGATCGCCGGTCCGTGCAGCGTCGAAGATCGCGATCGAATGTTCCGAATCGCGGAAGCGGTCCGCAAGTCTGGGGCTAATATCTTTCGTGGCGGTGCCTACAAGCCGCGAACCAGTCCCTACGCTTATCAGGGCATGGGCGAGGAAGGTTTAAAGCTTCTGCGAGAGGTCGGTGATGAATTCCACATGCCTGTTGTCACAGAAGTCACCGATCCTCGTTTGGTCGAAACGGTGGCTGAGTACGCGGATATGTTGCAGGTTGGTGCTCGCAATATGCAGAACTTCGTGTTGCTCACCGAGGTTGGCAAATCACAGCGACCGGTTTTACTCAAACGCGGCATGAGTGCCACAGCGAATGACCTGCTGATGTGCGCTGAGTACATTTTATCGCAAGGCAATCCGAACGTTATTTTGTGTGAGCGTGGAATCAAGGGTTTTGATCCTGCGACGCGAAATGTATTCGACGTTGCTGCGGTCCCACTTCTGCACACGCTTACTCACCTGCCTGTGATTGTCGATCCCTCTCATGCTACGGGTCGACCGGATCTTATCCCAGCGTGCTCAATGGCCGGTTTGGCCGCAGGAGCCGATGGGGTTCACATCGAGGTTCATGATTGTCCTGAAGTAGCAAAAAGCGATGGCCCTCAAGCGTTGCTGCCTGAACAATATGATGAGCTGGTCGTTCAGATGCGTCGACTGGCGGAGATTCTTGGAAAAAGTATTTCACCCCTACAGGAGAAGAAGTTTTGAGCCGTCGTCGAATCATTGCCGGAAACTGGAAAATGAACTTGCGTCTGTCCTCGGCAACCGCCTTGGCATCAGGTGTAGCCGAAGCGGTAGGGGAAAATCCAACTGTTGATGTCGTGCTCTGTCCGCCAGCAACCTATCTTGGCGCTGTGGGGGAAGTCGTCGCAGGGACTCCCGTTGGTCTAGGTGCCCAAAATCTTTATGCCGCCGAGGATGGTGCATACACGGGTGAAGTGAATGCGGGCATGTTGACGGACGTTGGTTGCGGCTATGTCATCTTAGGCCACAGCGAGCGACGCGCCTTGTTGGGCGAGACAGACGAACAAATTAGTGGCAAGCTGCATGCGGCACTCGCGGGCAATTTGACCCCGATCGTTTGTGTTGGTGAAACACTGGAAGATCGTGAAGCGGGACGGACCGAGCAGGTTGTCGAAACGCAAGTGAGAGGATCACTTGCTGGGCTTGATGAGGTTCGGGCAGCATCCATCGTTTTGGCATACGAGCCAGTTTGGGCGATCGGAACGGGGAAAACTGCCTCGCCAGAGCAAGCCGAAGAAGTTCACGCCTTCATTCGCCAATTACTCGGAAAGATCTTCTCCGTCGAAGTTGCCGAGCAAATTCGAATTCAATACGGCGGTAGTGTAAAACCCAGCAATGCCACAGAATTGCTGGGTCAACCCAATATTGACGGAGCGCTTGTTGGAGGCGCAAGTCTGAAAGTCGAAGATTTTGCCGGTATCATTAACGCCGGCTAGTCGCGATGCGTGCCTCTCAATCCTTCCACCTATCTTGAAGTATTCGATAATGATCATGTTACCTTTGGCATCGTTGTCAGGCGTTCTATTAGGTTGGCTCATGGCCTTCCTGTCTCTGTTTCTGATCATGTTGATCTTGATTCAGCGTGGTAAAGGCGGTGGCCTAACCGGTGCCTTGGGAGGTCCTGGCGGACAGAGTGCTTTTGGTAGTAAGGCAGGTGATACGTTCACGGCGATTACGATCGTGGTGGCTTCGCTATGGGGTCTGACCTGTGTGATCACCATGCTGGTTTTGGGCGATGGTGGAGGTTCCGCAAGTGTCAGCCAGCCAGAGACTGTGCAGGCTGCGCCTGCTGATGATTCAAGTGAAGGCTTGGTGGTTACCCCGACCGATACGGAAGAATCAGGCGACGAGAGCGGAGTGGCTGAGGCAACTGAGTCTGACTCACAAGACAGTGACGCATCGGCAACCCCATCAGCGGATATCCCCGCCAATTCGGAAGACAGTTCCGGTGAAGGTGAAACGGAGCAGACTGCACCTGCCGATGATCAGCCCGAACAAGAGACGCAGGAAACCGCCGCCGAATAGGGGGATTGCCTCCGTTCCACGGGTTCCAATGCAAGTTCTAAGTCCCGAGGTAATCCATAGGTTATTGCAGTTTGGGTTGCACCGACGCTTTCAACCTTCTGTGACGCTCCTACTCATCAAGAGAGAGAAGAGAGAGTTGTACCTGCAAAAACCTGTTTTGGGTTGAACTTGAATAGGTCTGAATAGGTCGTAGAGCGGAAATCGCAATTTTAGTTCTGCGGCAGTGGTCGTTTGAGCCAAAACGTTTGTATCTTTTTTAGCCCATTGGTTTTTTGACGGAGTGCTGCTTTCTCTGTCAGCGGACTTCGGTTTTTTATTACTAATCGCAATCCCTAGGAGATTACCGAATGACGCAACAAAAGGGCTCGTTAGTTCGAAGTATGACCGGACAGGGCCATTCAAGTGCGTTGAGTGAATTCGGTAGTGTTCAGGTTGAAATCCGAACGGTAAACAGTCGAGGGTTTAAGTGCGTTCCGCGGTTAAGTGAATCTCTCGTAAAATTCGAAAGCAAGATCGAGGCACTCGTTCGAAATCGCGTGCATCGGGGTACGATACATCTCCATGTCGCCTTTCGGTATTCGGATGCCGAAGAGATTCCAGCGATCAATGCACTGGCGATGAACTCGTACCTAGATGCGATCCGAAAGTTGCGGGAACGCAATGAGGATCTAGCCGTGCAGGTGGACCTCGCTTCACTGCTGAATCTGCCGGGTGTGCTGAGTGTTTCAAAAGTCAATCGCAGCGATGACCAGCAGAATTGGAGTTTCATCGAGCAGGCAATTATTGATTCGATTGATAACCTCGATTCTATGAGGATTGCCGAGGGGCAGCGAATGTCCTTAAGCCTGATGCAAGATTGCGACCAGATTACTGAGCGACTGAAGTTGATTCAAACGACGTCACCGCGTTCAGTGGATGTGTACCGCCAGAGATTGCAGAGCAAAATAGAGCGAGCATTGCAGGATCACGGCTTGCAGGTTCCGACTGTCGACCTGCTTCGGGAGGTGCAGATTTACGCTGATCGAGTCGATATTCACGAAGAAATTGTCAGACTTGGAAGTCATTTGAAAATGTTTTCGGCGATCGTCCGCGGTGACGAGGAATCAAGTCAGCCTATGGGTCGAAAGTTAGATTTCGTTCTGCAAGAGATGTTTCGCGAGACCAATACGATTGGGAGCAAGGCGTCTGACGCTGAAATATCCTCACATGTTGTTGAAATCAAGTGTGCGATCGAGCGGATGCGAGAACTGGTTCAAAACCTCGAGTGAGCGTTAAAGTACCCAAATTAACCCTCGGAAGTGTCTGCTAATCCCGGATTCAGCAGAGTTGATCGCTCACGGAGGAGGAGATTTCAGGTCGGATTTACTGCAGGTTTTACAGAAAGTTGGATGTTTGGGGATGAATGGGCTTCGTAAAGGCCGTTTGGTGATTATTTCTGGGCCCAGTGGTGCCGGAAAGTCAACGGTTGTGCGGCAGTTATTGGATCGTTGTCATTTGCCATTAAAACTAAGTGTTTCCGCCACAACTCGCCCGGCACGGGCTGGAGAGATTGACGGAGTCCATTATCATTTCCTAGATGGCGCACGGTTCAATCAGCTCCGAGATGCGGGCGATTTCTTGGAGTGCAAAGAGGTTTTTGGATTAGGCTATTGGTACGGGACGCTTCGAGAGCAGGTTGCCACTGGTCTGAATGAGGGGTCTTGGGTTATTTTGGAGATAGATGTCCAAGGAGCCATGGCGGTGTTGGACGAGGGTGAATTCGATCCGATCACGTTATTTGTTCACACGGGTGGATTAGAGTCCTTGGAGTCGAGGCTGCGGGGAAGAGAAACAGAGGATGAAGAGGTGATTTCTAGACGGCTTAGCATTGCAGCCGAGGAGATCGAATTCATGCATCGATATCAGTATCAGATTATTAATGACTCGGTCGACCGTGCGGTCGATGAGATTTGTCAACGATTGAGCGAACACAGGGAGCATTGAATATGCTGGAAGAACTAAAAGAAGAAGAGATTGTTAACAAGGTTGGCGGTCGATTCAAACTAAGCACATTGATTCAGAAGCGACTTGTTCAGCTTAACCAAGGCAGCCGAGCTCTGGTGAATGTGGATACCCACGACAAGATGACAATTGTTCTTCAGGAAATTATGCAGGACAAAATCGTTCTGAATATGGACAATGAAGTTGAGAAGGTGATGGACCTTGATGCGACCATCGCAGCGGCAGAAGGTCCAGAAATCGAAGCAGCGGATCTATGAGCCGATCACCCGCTACCGTTTTGTTGGCAGTGGGTGGAGGTATTGCGGCCTATAAATCGGCTGTCATTTGCAGCCGTCTGGTGCAACAGCAGTACGAGGTTCGAGTCGTCATGACGAGGTCAGCGGAGCAGTTTGTGGGTTCCGCAACCTTCGCTGCTTTATCCGGACAGCCGGTTGGGACAGAATCTGCGCCGACCGATCGGTATCCCACCGGAGCCCACATTGAGCTGGCAAAAGACTTGGATCTGATGGTTGTTGCCCCCGCAACGGCCAATCTCATCGGAAAGTTTGCCAATGGAATTGCAGATGATCTTGCAAGTACCATTTATCTGCAACGATCCTGCCCTGTACTGTTGGCCCCCGCGATGAGTGCCTCGATGTGGAGCAAATCTGCGGTTCAAAGAAACTGTAAGCAGTTAGAAGAAGATGGTTGTGATTTTGTTGGTCCAGAAGAAGGTTGGCTCAGCTGTCGGGCAACGGGTGCGGGCCGGATGAGTGAGCCGGACAGCATTGTTGAGCGGGTCTTCGCCTTGCTGCGTTGATTGTCGTTTCAGACGCATTCTTGGATGATCTAACAGTCTTTGGGATCGTGGTAGTTGCTTTCGAGAATTTAATTCTCGATTCTTTTAGGATCATTGGACGATCCGTATGCTTCAGTCTGTGCCGCATTCTCAATTACTGGTAAACAGTAGCTAATGAAAAGCGGCGTTCCTCGGTGCAATCAGCTAAACGATTGAGCTGGTTTCAATATTCCACGGGTTCCATTGTGCAACTCAAGGCGTGCGATTCGTTTCACGCTTTGTTGCAACAGCAATAGAACTCTGCCCACGATCACCAAGCTGATTTCCCTGACGCTTTGGTTAATTGCAGGAGTAGAGAATTGCACGAGATCCGGCCCTCTCACAAATCCAATTCTTATCGTTTTTTCTTAGCGCTGAGTGGAACGATTCATGCCGGTCTATGTTTTTGGTCACCGAAATCCGGATACCGATGCAATCTGTAGTGCCCTTGCCTACGCTGACTTCCTTCGTCAAACCAGCCGACCGGATGCGATCGCAGCGTGTTGCGGGACACCCAATGAACGAACAGAATTTGTTCTGAGGAAAGCAGGACTCGCATCTCCAAAGATCATGATGGACATTCGTCCCGAGTTGGAGGACGTTTGCAATCTTGATCCAATCACGGCGCAGAAAGGTGATGTGTTTTTCGAGGTTTATCAACGCATGCTGGATAATGGTGTGCGAGCGATTCCGGTCTTGGATCATGAGCGTCGCGTGATTGGTATCGTAACGCTGCTGGATCTTCTTCAGCTGATGTTACGGGGTGGTGTGGATCCTGTTAAGTCACGTGAAGTTCGTACAACGCTCGACAAAGTCGTGGATGTGATTGGCGGAACCTATCAGCACTCGGTTGATACCGGACGGGTGGATGATCTTGTTCTCACCGTGGGGGCCATGAGTGCGAATGGATTCATTTCACGAGTTCGCGCGTTTCCTGCCGAAAGATTACTGGTCGTCAGCGGAGACCGTCCGACCATACAGCTACCTGCGGTTGAAACAGGTGTGCGCGCGTTAGTTGTCACTGGAGGGTATCAGCTATCTGGCGGCTTGCTGCAGTTGGCAGAAGCTCGTGGAGTCACCGTCATCAATAGTCCGTACGACACAGCGACAACCACGATGCGGATTAAGGCAGCACATCTTATTGATTCGGTGATCAATCCAGATTTCATGAAGTTGCCGGCTCGAATGCCTGTGGCGGGCGCGAGGCAGCAGGTGTATCGCTCTCCACAGATGGTCTTCCCGGTTGTGGACGGAGATCGACTTGTCGGAGTGATTAGTAAGAGTGATCTCGTTCATCCACCGAAACCTCAATTGGTCTTGGTTGACCACAACGAGATTAGTCAGGCAGTACAAGGAGCGGACGAAGCTGAGGTTCTTGAGGTACTTGACCACCACCGACTTGGCGGCTCATTGAAGTCTACAAATCCAATTCGATTCCAGATGGAGCCGGTAGGCTCCACCTGTACTCTAGTCGCCAAGATGTTTCGACACGCCGGGATCGACCCCACTCCGGGAGTAGCTCTATGCATGGCGTCAGGAATGATCAGCGATACGCTGAATCTGCGTTCTCCGACCGCAACGGATGTTGATCGTGATTTACTGCGATGGTTGCAGAAATTTTGCGATGTCGATCTTGATCAGTTTGCAAGTGAGTTTTTTCAGGTTGGCTCTGCTTTGAGATCGCGAGATTCTGATCAAGTTGTTCGGGAAGACTGTAAAGAATTTGAAGAGTCGGGGCGACGCTTTTCCATCTCGCAGATTGAAGAGATTGGATT
>Ga0181563_10004262_pt1 | contig 13349 bp, 10 predicted proteins | sample 011ome_25_FD_133759 | JGI IMG/M metagenome (GOLD analysis project Ga0181563, IMG submission 133759) | Coastal salt marsh microbial communities from the Groves Creek Marsh, Skidaway Island, Georgia - 011512CT metaG (megahit assembly) | ecosystem: Environmental > Aquatic > Marine > Intertidal... | reverse complement strand
GCAACGAGCCACGCAACCTTTGCATGGATAAACGCAACCTGGGCCAAGCAGCCTCGGCACTATCACAGGTTCAATCAACTTGGGATTGAAGCTTGGTATCGCTTGCAGGAGGAGTTGAGTCTGGCCGTTAAATGGTGTGGTTCACTCGAGTGGTTTACCTCTGAGCCTCGTCAGCGGCGCCTTGCCAATGACATAGCAGAACAGCAGGCATGGGATGAGCCGGCGAGAATGATCGACGTAACCGAAGCCAAAGGTCTGGAACCCAATGCGCGCTTTGGTGACGCAGAGAAAATCGCATACTCGCCGCGCGATGGAGCAGTTGATGCCCGATTTGCCTCCCAGCAGATGGTCAAGGCGTCGCAAAAACTAGGCCTAAGGTTGTTAGAGAATTGTGGTGTAAATGATGTGATCCGATCAGAAAATGGGCTGTCGGTACTCCAAACTACCTGCGGAGACGTCAGAGTCGACAAATACGTCATCGCTACAGGTGCTGACCCGAAGGCAACCATGTCGCTGGCAGGAGTCGAGATTCCTCAGCGCTCTACGCCAGGCGTCATTGTTATTACAAAGCCTTTGCCTAAGATGCTGAACACGATCTTTGTGGCGCCGGGTGTACATGTTCATCAGCGCTTGGACGGGCGGGTTGTGTTGGGAGAACAGGATGGCGCACCCGATACAGCGACGCACAGTAAGAGACTAGCCAACTATCCCACGCGATTTCCGTCGGATGAGATAGCTCTGCAACATGCGAATAGACTTGTGAGCACCGCGCGGCAGTTCATACCGGCATTGAGTCAGGATGTTGCTATCGAAGAGATTGCGATCGGCTGGCGGCCACTCCCGCTTGATGGTCATCCCGTTATAGGCCCGAGTCCTGTGTTACCCGACAGCTATATCGCCATCATGCACAGTGGGGTGTCATTGGCACCAATCGTTGGTGAAATGGTATCGGATGAGTTGATTAATGGTTTGAATCGGCCTGAGCTGGCGCCTTATAGAGCATCGCGAGACTTCCAGCGCATCAAACGGTACTGATACCCACCGTTATCAGAGACTCCCCGCAGATACCTTGTGCGATGCGCAAGTCGACTCTGGTCAGTCGCTTTTCTGATAGGTCATAGATTGATAATGCGTCTAGCGACACAGCGTCACGCATCGAGGGAAACCTTCGAACGACCAGGCCTGTGGGTCGACCTCTGTAATCACGGCACAGTTGGCGAAAACGCAGCTTCCTGACCACTCAAACTAAAGTGGTACCGTAAATTGAGGGGGATTTAGAATAGCTAAAAAAAAGGCTCCTGTCGGAGCCTTGGATCAATCACGTTTACCTCAGTGAGAGGTGAGTACCAAATCTTTCGTCAACGCATCTCGAGTTGCCTGAGCAACTTCAAAGCGGGGAATCGGGTAGGCGGCATGCTCAACACTTGCAAAGAGCTTGGCGCCATCTTTGAGCGCTGCAATTTGGTCTGTAGAGAGCTCAAAGCGCATGAAGTGCACCGCTGATGTCTTCTCTTCAGTTTCCCGCTCAAGGTCTTCATCGGCAATAACTTGCGCTATGCCGTGGCCCTCAACTTCAAGGTTGATGCAATTCTCGATGCCGCGCATTTCTCTTAGTCGTTCTGCGCGAACCTCAGGGTCACCAAACTCGATCATAAAGGTCGCTTTCCAATTCGTTCCGTCAGGAATAAGAGGATTGTAAGCCTCAAGCTCCTCTTCGATACCTGCTACTTCAAACACTTTCTCGATACGGAGCATTTCTTGGACCTGATAACGGATAGTGAGCTCGTCTTCGAAGTAGATCCTAGCGTTTTCTCCTAGAGCCAGTTGGCGTGTTTTCTTGTGCGCCAGTACTTCCGTACGGAAGCTCTCGCGTTGTTCAGAGTACTGTTCTAGCGACCATAGATCGCTGCGTGTCAAATGAGCCATCAATAATCTCCTTGTTTATTTAATTCCGTAAGCCACTCGCAGTAGTGTCATAGGGTGCTCTGCACTGCTGACGCTATCGGCCAGATTGGCAATATGTTCTCCAGCCATCGGGCAGTCGGAAATAAAGTGATCAGGCTTCTGATCGTTAACCTTACGCACGGTGGGCCGGGCTATTTTAACGGACTTGTCGCGCGTTTCCTTTTTCACTGCATAAGTGCCGTCGTGACCGGAGCAGCGCTCATGCGCGACAACCGTTGTCTCTTCAATCAGTGATAGGATGTCACGGGTTTTGAGTCCGATGTTCTGCACTCGCTGGTGGCAAGCAACCTGATAAGCAATGTTTCCCAAGCTCTCTGCAAAATCCGTCTTAAACGCTTCTCCTTTATGGCGCATCCAAAGGTATTCGAATGGGTCATAGAAGGCCGCCTTGACCTTTTGCACGTCTGGGTCGTCGGGGAATAGCAAAGGCAGTTCTTGCTTGTACATCAACACGCACGAGGGAATGGGTGCGGTTAGGTCATAGCCCTGGTCCACGAGTCCAGCAAGCAGGGGGATATTGGCTTCTTTCAATGCCTCAACTGCATCGAGGTCACCCAGTTCGAGTTTGGGCATGCCGCAGCACTTCTCTTTAGGAATGACATCAATGCTAATGTCGTTGTGCTGAAAGACTTTAATGAAGTCCTCGCCAATGGTTGGGCTCGAGTAATTACCGTAGCACGTTGCGTACAGGGCAAGCTTACCCGTGGTAGCACCAACGGGAGTCGCCTCGATATCCTTCACCAGCTTCTTGGCTCGCTTGATTAACGTATTCCGATGAATTTCAGGCAACGGTGCTTCGGCAGCGATATCAAATGTGCTCTCCAGCGCTTTCCTGAACGTGCTGTTTTTGTTTAACGCGTTGGCTGTGATGTCCACCAATGGAATCGTTGAAATCGTGCTCATCAGGGCGTCGGTCGACGTTAAGACCTTGTCGCGCAACTTCGCGCCTTTAGTCTTAAAATTTTGTGCCTTCGCACGCAACATTAGGTGCGGGAAGTCTACATTGAATTCGTGAGGTGGTACGTAGGGGCACTTTGTGAGGTAGCAAAGGTCACACATGTAGCACTGGTCAACGACTTTGTCGTAATCGTCGAGTGCAACACCGTCAACTTCGAGTGTTTCGGATTCGTCAATGAGATCGAACAGGGTGGGAAATGAGTCGCATAAGCTGACACAGCGACGACAGCCGTGACAGACGTCGTAAACACGAGCGAGCTCTTCATTGAGCGATTCTCGGTTCCAGAACTCTTCTGTCTTCCACTCTACGGGGTGGCGAGTTGGCGCTTCAACGCTACCTTCACGCATTTATAAATCCTCACTTAGGTCGGGTTAACCAAAAGAGGGGACTGACGTCCCCCCGTTCGCAATCGATATTTGTGACCTATGCGTCCAAGTTATCGAGTGCTTTTTGGAAACGGTTCGCGTGACTACGCTCCGCTTTCGCAAGTGTTTCGAACCAATCTGCGATTTCGTCGAAACCTTCATCTCGCGCGGTCTTCGCCATGCCTGGGTACATATCAGTGTACTCGTGAGTTTCACCCGCGATTGATGCTTCCAAGTTCTTAACAGTGTCGCCCATTGGCAGACCTGTTGCGGGATCGCCTACAGCTTCGAGGTATTCGAGGTGACCGTGCGCGTGACCAGTCTCGCCTTCAGCTGTTGAGCGGAACACCGCTGCAACATCGTTGTAGCCTTCCACATCCGCTTTTGAGGCGAAGTAGAGGTAACGACGGTTAGCTTGAGACTCACCTGCAAAGGCGTCTTTTAGGTTCTGTTCGGTTGCACTACCTTTCAGTTCCATTGCTTTTACTCCATATTTGATCGTTTACGTCATGACGCGGCCGAATCACCGGCTGCACAGGTACTATACCGAGATGTGCGCGAATTGGTTCGAAAAAAAGCTGGCAAAACCGATCGAAATTTCCGATCGTATATAGGACAAATGCACGACAAGTCCGATTGTGGTTTAAGGGGGATTTAGTGTCGCGACAACCCACTTTGAAGCAGCTTAAATATTTGTGCGCACTAGCACAGCATCACCACTTCGGTAACGCTGCAAAAGCCTGTCACGTAAGCCAAAGCACGCTTAGCGCTTCCATCGTAGAGCTTGAGGATGTGCTGTCGGCGAGCTTGGTCGAGAGAAATAACCGCTCGGTATTACTCACGAGCTTGGGGTTAGAGGTTGTTGAGCGTGCGAGAGCGATACTCACGGATGTTGACGATGTCGTCGCTCTGTGTGAAGCGTCAAAAGAGCCCTTTCAGGGAAAAATTCGTCTTGGTGTGATACCAACTATTGCACCCTTTGTCCTACCAAAAATGCTTTATGCGTTACGCCGTGAGCACCCTGATTGTACGATGTTCGTCCGAGAAGATTTATCACAAAGCTTGATAGACGCACTTCAGGTGGGCGAATTGGATATCTTACTCCTCGCGCTGCCTTTTCCTGCCGACCAGGTAGACACTCTGACCTTGTTTGATGATCCTTTTTACCTCGCGGCGCGTCCAGACTCTCAACTCATATCGAGCCAAAACTTGAACACTAAGGATTTACAGGGGACTGAGATGTTGTTGCTCGAGGAAGGACACTGTCTACGAGAGCATGCTCTGGAGGCGTGTAAGCTAAAAGCACAAGATGTAAACGTGCCTTATCAAGCGACTAGCCTTACAACGATCGTACAGATGGTTGCGAATGGTATTGGCACAACACTACTTCCAAAAATGGCTACAGATGCGGGTATTGCAGATCGGACAGGTCTCATTCTTCGAGCATTTGACGAGCCAGATGTGGGACGAAAGATTGGTTTAATGTGGCGCAAAAAAACGCCCCGGAAGCATGAGTTTAATCTGCTCGGGGCGTTTCTTAAGAGCTGCTTACACAGCGCTCAACGGGATTGATTTAGAAGCTACGACGCAGACTCGCACCGTAAGATCTTGGCTGGTTGGGATAGCCAGTCGCGCTGCCATCTTGCGCAACAGATGGGAAGACTGTGATCAGCCACTGATCATCGTTTAAGTTTCGTCCCCAGAACCGCAATTCCCAGTCGTTCTTCTTAAAGCCGAGACTTGCGTTGATCATTCCCACTTCCCGAGTTCGATTGCCGCGTGCCTCTAGCGCTAAGTTGCTAAAGGATAGATCTCCGCCACCATTAATATCGACCTCACTGTCGTATTGGTAGTCAGCTTGGACGTATCCGTCCCAACCAGCCAATGTGAAGTCATAGGTGACGATGGCACTAAAGCTTCTCTCGTGAATCCCCGCGGGCTTCAATCCCGTAAAGTCATAGGGCTCACCATTGAGTAAGGCATTTGGGAAATCATCATAAATAGGATCTAAGTAGGTTGCGGCCAGTGCGACAGACAGGTTTTCAGTGGGGCGAACCATCATATCGATCTCGATACCGTCCACCGACGACTTGCCCGCGTTTGTAAGATTGAAGCCAGTACCCGTGAAGGCGTTGGACTGGAATCCCTCGATGCTTTGGTCGAAGATTGCCGCGTTAATATAGCCCCAATCTGCGCTGTACTTGACGCCGAGTTCAAGCACCTCCGCCTCTTCTGGGCCCGCTAGGCGTGTTCCTAGAGTGAGGTTATTTGGTAGCGACGCACCTGATGCCACTAGAGCATTGTATTCTGCTTGGGTTGGGCGCGTATCGCGGGACAAGTTCCAAGAGGTGGCTTTGTAGCCCGTTGCATAAGTGGCGTACATATTTAAGTCGTCACTGAAAGCATGCGAAAAGCTCACTGTGTAAGTGGTTTTGCTGTCATCAGACGTTCCAGGTTCCGCGGCATTTGGAATGCCAAGCATTTGAGGAAGGAACTGCAGGGCTTGGAAGCCGAGGAATGGGTTATTGGCAGTTGGCGCGAGAGCACCTGCGGTAGCTGCAACTGTTTGCAGGTAGGCAGGGATGCTCTCTTGTGGGACCGCAGAGATGGGTGGAATACCGAACCCTGCAAACCCGCCGGTGTAAGCAAAATTGGACAGTGCTGTTATGCCATCTGCACCCGCAAGATCCAACTGCGAGAAAACATCACCATTTGCTTGGGTGAGGGAGATCTGCTTATCGTCTTGAAGATAGTTGAGGCCTACGGTTAAGTCAGTCTTATCGGAGAGCGCGAACGTCACCTGACCGAAAATAGAGAAGGTCTCGTTGTCTTGCTTTGCAGTCTCTAGGACACCCGTTCCTGGTTCGAAAAACGTTCCCGGCGGCAACAATAAGAGCTGTTCCAACCCGTTAATATTATCGGCGCCTCCAGCGAGGAGGCCGGCGTAATTGCGCCATTGCGAGCCGAAGTCGATACCACTGCTAAAATCAATGCTTTCGTCAAAGTAAAAACCACCGACCATCCAGTCGATGGTATCTGTGTTTCCACTTATACGGATTTCTTGAGTCAGCGTTTGGATGTCTGTGGAGTAGACCTGATTGCCAATGGCATCTGCACCTGTGTAGTCAATATCCGCCTGCGGCTGATCAGAAAACGAGTCTCGATATCCGGTAACAGATCGGACGTCTAGGTCACCCCAGGTGGTTCTGATGTCGAGTGTTAAACCCGAATTTTCAGCGCGGTTAATAGGGTCGATATTACCGTAGGTTCTGAAGGAGAAGGGGTCCTCGGCGTCATAGGCGGTGCCTGGAATAGCTGATAACGCGGCTAGGGCGGCCCCGGCTGGGCCATCTATGATGTTCGCGGTGCCACAGCAGATCTCGTCCATCTCATCATAGTCATACATGAGACGAACCTCCGTCTCATCACCAACATTAAACAGGAGCTCACCTCGGAGTGACCAGCGGTCACGCTCGTTTTGATCGTTATTCAAAACTGGGTTGTAAAGGTATCCATCACGCTCGAGCATGCTGCCGCCAAAGCTGTAGGCGACTGTGTCAGAAAGGGGCCCTGTGATGTAACCTCTAACGGACTTCTGGTTCCAGTTTCCCAGACCAACTTCAACGTTACCGCTACGCTCAAATTCAGGCTTTCGCGTTGTAATAGATATGACGCCCGCTGACGCATTTTTTCCATAAAGGGTGCTCTGCGGTCCGCGTAAAACTTCGATTTGCTGGATGTTAGGAAGATCAGCAATTCGAGCAAGCGATCGACTGCGATAAACCCCATCAATAAAGACGGCAACAGACGGTTCTATACCGGGGTTATTCGCGCCATTTCCAAAACCACGGATCACGAAGTTGGTCTGCGTCGAATTCTGGAACTGCGGAACCCGAAGCGATGGAACTACCGACTGTAAGTCGATTAAGTCGCGAATTTCAGCGCGTTCAATCGTTTGAGCCTCGATAACACTTACGGAAAGTGGCACGTCTTGCAAGGATTCGGCGCGTTTGGTCGCGGTTACAACGACTTCTTCCATGGGCTGTTGCGCAAACGCTGGAATACTTATCGCCGCCGCCACAGCTACGCTCAGGGATTTTGATAAAAACCGCATTGGGGTGCCTCTTTTTGTATTTGATTGCTTGTTAGATTATTTGTTTTATTTAATGCCGCCTACGTTAGCAGTATTTTTCAGAGATGTCCCAAAACAGCCCTCTATACTGCCAACTTGACCGAAAATGATCGGATATCAGTTACGGATAGCGACTCAGACGGGGTGACTGGCCCTTTAGCTTGCAGATGCCTTTTGGAACCCAGGCGAGGGTGGCTCGCAGTGTTCGGGTCCGCCAACATGTCTGTTATTAGAACTGCTTGGTGTGCTTTGTCCTAAAGGGGGTGGTGCCCCTCGTCTTGACGACTCGATGCCGCTTTGGAGGTTGTCTAGACGGTACAAGATGCATGGGGCCGTTACCTATCAGATCACGCCGACCAATCTTCTTAAGTGCGTCACGCAGTGCGGGCCAATTGTCTGAGTCGTGGTAGCGCAAAAAGGCTTTGTGTAACCGTCGCTGTTTGATGCTTCTGACAGCGGGAACCCGCTTACTTTGACGATCCACCTTTTTGAGCGGGTTCTTCTCGCTGTGGTACATGGCAGTCGCCAACGCCATCGGCGATGGGTAAAACGTTTGAACTTGATCTGCGCGAAATTTGTTGCGCTTGAGCCACAGAGCGAGATTCACCATGTCGTTGTCGGTAGTGCCTGGGTGCGCAGCAATGAAATAGGGGATCAAGTACTGTTTTTTTCCCGCCGCCTTGGAGTACTTATCGAACAGGTTTTTGAATCGATCGTAGCTGCCAATGCCTGGCTTCATCATTTGGTCGAGCGGTCCATCCTCGGTGTGCTCTGGTGCAATCTTTAAATAGCCGCCGACATGATGGGTTACGAGTTCTTTGACGTACTCTGGCGTCTCCACCGCAATGTCATATCGGAGGCCCGAAGCAATCAACACTTTCTTGACGCCAGGAATCGCCCGCGCTCTACGATAGAGGTGAACAAGCGGTGTTTGGTCAGTGTTGAGATTTTTACAGATACCTGGAAAAACGCAGCTGAGCTTGCGGCATTTGGATTCTATCTCCTCACTCTTACACGCCAGTCGCCACATGTTTGCTGTCGGGCCACCGAGGTCTGAGATGACGCCCGTAAAATTTGGGCTAGTGTCTCGGATCTTTTCGATTTCCCGGACAATTGAGTCCTCCGAGCGGTTTTGAATAATTCGTCCTTCGTGCTCGGTGATAGAACAGAAAGTACAGCCACCAAAACAGCCTCGCATGATGTTCACTGAATGTTGAATCATCTCGAGCGCGGGAATTTTCGCGTTGCCGTAGTCGGGATGCGGACGACGCTGGTAGGGCTGTTCAAATACCCAGTCTAATTCTGGTGTGGTGAGCGGAATGGGTGGGGGATTAAACCAAACTTCACGATCGCCATGAGCCTGAATAAGTGCCAGTGCGTTGTGGGGATTGGTTTCCTTGTGCATAACTCGCGCTGCGTGGGCATAAAGCACAGGGTCTTCTCGAACCGCTTCAAAGCTTGGAAGTCGAATGACATCTCGTGCAGGTGCGCTGCTAGCAAGTAAAGACACCACCTGAACCGGTTCCTCATTTGCTGGCAAATTGGCAGCTACGGCATCCGGCTGCGCCGCCTCGGTCTCACAGACCTCAGGTTCCATTCCTTCATAAGGGTTTAGTAGGGGTTCCACTTTTCCGGGCTGATCCACTGACGTCGAGTCGATGACTCGGTAGCCTGGCTCGGGCGCGTCGGTTACAAACGCCGTGCCGCGAAGATGCCGCAGGTCTTCGATGGACTTTCCGTCGGCTAACCCATGTGCCAAATCTACGATGGCACGCTCAGCGTTTCCGTAGAGCAGTATGTCGGCTTTACTGTCCATCAATACGGAGCGTCGAACCTTGTCGCTCCAGTAGTCGTAGTGGGCCATACGTCTGAGGCTTGCTTCGATTCCACCGATAACAATTGGGACGTCTTTGTATGCCTCGCGGGCACGTTGACTGTAGACCGCAACAGCACGATCAGGTCGCTTACCTGCAATATCTCCGGCGGTGTAAGCATCATCATTACGCCGCTTTTTGTCTGCGGTGTAGTGGTTGATCATTGAGTCCATGTTGCCGGCGGCGACACCAAAAAACAGATTCGGTTTACCTAAGGCTCTGAAGGCCTCGGCGCTGCGCCAATCCGGCTGCGAGATAATGCCGACGCGAAATCCCTGTCCCTCAAGTACGCGACCAATGACCGCCATACCAAAGCTGGGGTGATCGACATACGCATCACCCGTGACGATGATAATGTCGCAGCTATCCCAGCCCAGCTGATCCATTTCAGCACGAGACATGGGGAGCCACGGCGCTGGCCCAAAGCACTCCGCCCAATATTTGCGATGCGAGAATATGTCTTTCGGTTTTTCGTTCACGGGAGTTGTGGCTTTTGCTCTCTCAGCTCGTCAGGGACTTCGAGATCCGCACCACAATGTTTGCAATGTTTCGCATCAATCGCATGATCTGCACCTGCACACACAGGGCAGTTCCATGCGAGCGTTTGCGCAGCTCGGCGAGATCCCAATCTTTCCCACAGTTTACTGGTTACGATGGCAGTCGGCACAGCTAAAATGGAATAACCAATCAAAATACCAATTGAGGCTACGAAACGGCCAATGGGTGTGCCGGGAACAACGTCCCCGTAACCCACCGTTGTAATAGTTACAACGGCCCAATAGATGCTCATTGGTATGCTTACGAAGCCATGTTCTGGGCCATCTATCACGTAGAGAAGGCAGCCAAAAACAACCACCGTCACCATCACTATTGAGAAGAACACCATAATAGATCGTGCGGTAGCACGCATAAGTCCAATGATCTCGATGTATTCCTCGTGTAACTCGAAGAGGTGCAATATGCGGAAGACGCGCAAAACCCGCAGCACTCTGATAACGATGAGTGAGGAGGCCTCGGGCACAAAGAGTGTTAGAAAGGTCGGGAGAATGGCCAAGAGATCTACCACGCCCCAAAAGCTAATGGCATAAACCGCGGGTCGTCTTAGGCACCACAGTCTGGTCAGATACTCAACAGCAAAAACGAGTGTGAAGCCAACTTCGACCCACCGGAAAATATCGCCATAGGCCGCATGGTAGGCCTCTACTGAATCCAACATGACGACAAAAACGCTCGTGACAATAAGAACTAGGAGCGTCACGTCAAAGATATTACCGGCACGGGTTTCAGTGCCAAAAATCACGGTCTCGACGCGATCTCTTATGGGCCGTGCATCATTCAACTTTGAGCCCCCTCAATCATCCTTATCAATACGGGCCAAACCACATCCACAAGCATGGGCTGCGCGCTCGCATTCGGGTGAGTGTTGTCGCTTTGCATTAAACTTGGATTCAAAAATATAGATTCAACGATGAAGGGTAAGGTCTCTACGTTTTCCTTTACGGCAAGTTGATCGTAGATGTCCCTAAACAGGCCAGTATAGCGTCGCCCCAGATTTGGAGGTGCTTCTGCGGCTAACAGCAGTACCTTTGCCCCCGCATCGAGAGAGGTATCTGTCATCGTCGTCAGGTTTTCACGCATTTGCTTAATGGGCAGGGCGCGCAGTCCGTCGTTTCCACCAAGCTCTATGATCACCAGAGTCGGTCTATGGTCAAGGAGGAGCGAAGGGAGCCGGGACGCGCCCCCACGCGTGGTCTCACCTGATATGCTTGCGTTGATTACCTTTGCACCGTCGAAGGTCTTTTGAAGACGTTTCTCGAGCAGACTCACCCAGCCTTGTTCCATGTTAAGACCATAGGCTGCGCTGAGGCTGTCGCCGACAACAAGTATTTTTGCGGGCGTATCTGCGGTAGCTAGGGAGCTCAGTACTGTACTGAAAAGAAAGAGCGGCCCAATGAATAGGCGGTTTCGAGCGGTAGCAAATGAAAAAGACGCTCTTGCACCAAAGGTTTGAGAAGCAATAAACGCGAGAAGATGCGTCGATCCGACGCTGAGACGTCGTCGTAAGTGATGCCAGAGGTAGAGACGCATGATTAAAACATTCCAGTTACGTAAGTCCGTGAGAGCCGCCGAAGCGGATTTGGAGATCCTGCGAGGGATCGATTTAGAAATCAAGCGTGGAGAAACGGCAGCAATCGTAGGGACCTCGGGCTCAGGGAAATCGACGTTACTTGGATTGCTCGCTGGGTTGGACAGCCCCACGAGTGGTGAGATTTACCTCGGCGATACGAATATCGTGCAGCTAGATGAGGATGAGCGGGCTGTGCTGCGCAGTCAAAAAGTGGGCTTCGTTTTTCAGAGCTTCCAGTTATTGCCCGCGCTCACAGCACTTGAAAACGTGATGTTGCCGCTTGAACTGGCGGGCAGTGACGACGCGCGCGTCGTGGCTGAAGATTACCTAGCGCGAGTTGGGCTTGATCAGCGTCTCCATCATTATCCGCGAACACTTTCGGGCGGGGAGCAGCAGCGCGTGGCTATCGCTCGAGCTTTTGCCGCAAAACCGCTCATTCTTTTCGCAGATGAACCCACGGGAAATCTCGATACAGCAACAGGCGCTAAGATCATTGAACTGCTATTTGGACTCAACCAGGAGGAGGGTACGACTCTAATTCTGGTGACCCATGACAATTCATTGGCCGACCGCTGTCAGCGCAAGCTGGTAATGACAGCTGGTCAATTGAGCGAAACGGTATGAAGTCACCTATAACGGCATCAATCAAACTGCTCGTTCGCGATTGGCGAGGTGGTGAGTTGGGTGTATTGCTCAGCGCGCTGCTGCTTGCAGTCTCCTTGGTGGTTGCCATTAGTGGGTTCGTTAATCGTCTACAGTTCAATCTCGAGCGCGAGTCGGCGAGCTTTCTTGCGGCTGATCTCGTCGTCTCGAGTTCTCGCGAAATCGCTCCTGAGTGGCAGTCAGAGGCGAGTAATACCGCATTAGCGACCGGTCAGACGGTGACCTTTTCCTCCATGGTGATCTCCCAGAATGACGATATGTTTTTGGCCTCTGTTAAAGCCGTCGGCGGTGCGTATCCTTTGCGCGGATCCTTGCGCATTGATGTGGGCGGAGGTCGTTTGGTTGCCGATACGCCGGAACCCGGATACGTATATCTCGCTCCGCGTTTGATTGAGCAGTTGGACACGTCTATCGGTGATGAAGTTTACGTCGGTGATGCGACCCTTCGTGTCGCAGGTACGCTACTCGACGAGCCCGACTCCACCACGGGTTTTTTTGGTTACGGTCCTCGGTTGGTAATGCATGTCGATGATTTGGAGGCGACCGGCGTCATTCAGCCCGGAAGTCGGGTGACCTATCGGCTTTTGCTGGCCGGACAAGAAGGTGATTTGGCGCGTTACAAAAGCTGGGTCGAACCTCAGCTGGTGCAGGGTCAGCGGTTATTGTCGGTTGATGACTCGCAACCCGGTATCGGTGCTACCTTGGAGCGCGCACGTGGTTTTTTACTGCTGGCGGGCAGTCTCGGCGTAATGTTGGCGGCAGCCGCAATATTGGTTGCTGCCCGCCGCTTTGGTGAGCGGCATACGGACCAAGTGGCGGTAATGAAAAGTCTTGGAGCGACGCAGTCAACCATTCGTGCGCTTTATGCGTTGAGTCTCACGTGGTTGGGCCTATTTGCAATTCTCGTGGGAAGTGCGGTTGGTTGGCTCGCGCAAAGTGCAATGTTTCGAGCCCTAGCAGATCAGCTACCCGGAGAGGTCACGCGTATTGGTGTCACACCCTATGTCACCGGCGCAGTGACCGCTTTGGTCTGTGTCGCTTTCTTTGCTTGGCCGCCACTCGCGAGGCTAGGCGCTGTATCGCCTTTACGCGTTATCAGGAGAGAGGCGACAATCGCGAATTCGACAAAGGCGACAGACCTTGTGCTCGGGACTCTGTCCCTCGGCGCGTTAATGTGGTGGTACAGCAGCGATATTAAGCTGACAGGTGCACTTTTGGGGTCAGTCGGTATTACGGTGGGTCTAGGCTTTTTCGTCGCCAAGGG
>Ga0181563_10004261_pt1 | contig 13350 bp, 22 predicted proteins | sample 011ome_25_FD_133759 | JGI IMG/M metagenome (GOLD analysis project Ga0181563, IMG submission 133759) | Coastal salt marsh microbial communities from the Groves Creek Marsh, Skidaway Island, Georgia - 011512CT metaG (megahit assembly) | ecosystem: Environmental > Aquatic > Marine > Intertidal... | reverse complement strand
CTAGAAGCTGTAAACCCTTGGTCAATGTTAGAAATAAACCATACACCATTACTAGCAAAAACCATTATTCCACGACCAATAGGCTGCAAAGAAACAATTTCTCCAGCCTCGGGAATTTCAATTGTTCCACCATCATCATCAAACAAATCACTAATGACTTCTGATGTAGGATCATTTACTTGGTATGCATTAGGAGCTTTAGTAATGTCTGTTAAAACTTGACTAAAAAACACAGTGCCTAAAAGGTCAGATGTAGGCAAACCAGCATACCACACACGACCAGCAAAAAAGCCACATGCACTAGGGCGATATGTGTAATCCTCAAAAGGATCAATAACAAAATGTCCTTTAGGTGCAGGACTATTTCCAAAGTCTTGTTTGTTTAAAACTTCTGGATCAAAGTCATCGGAAGTATCTTTACCGTAAATCCAACTTTTAGTGTTAGATGGATATTTACCATTCGTAGGATCAGCAGCTACGGGTCCTGCAGCAGGCGTACCACCATTAGCTACTCTATACGCATCAATCTCTTCATCTTTCCAACCTTGATTATACAAGTTGTATGTTACATCAGCTAATGGAACACCTAAAGCAGTCCACTCAGCGGCTGTGTATTCTGCTGTGTTTTCAACAGTTACACCGCTACTAGTAATTAAAGGAATACCTTTAAAGTCTCTAATTTTAATATTTAATTTTTCAACGCTTAATGTGTCTGTTGCTACATTATACGTTACTAATAATGGAATTGTATTTTGACTTGTTACAATAAGCTTACCGTATGTAGAAGCAAAACTACATACAGCAGTACCGTTAATTTCTGTATTTCCGGGAGCACGATAAGAGTTTAAATTAATACTAAATGATTTTTTAGTAGGACTAATGTTACCTGAACTAGCACTATAAAAAATAAGTCGGTAACCATACTGCACTACAAAAAAATCTAAGTTACCATCACCTGCAACGGTTGACCATGTGCCTGTGGTAAATGCCCACAAGTCTTTTGAATCAGAAGTAATAGCAGAATTAAACAAAGAATAACCAGATTCATAATCTATGCCTGTTCTACGTTCAATTGAACCATCAGTTTGTGGAACAACATTAACGCCTTCTACATAGCTATTTTCAGGAATAACAAAGTAACCGCCTTCAGTGTTAAGACCACCTACAAACGTAAACGCATTTAATGCTGAGGCTTGTACTGCCATAATAATCCTTATACAGTTAGTTCTTCTACGCTGATATTACGTTTATTACATATCTCTAAAATACGATCTTTACGTGTAAACAATCCTTTTAATTCTTCAGGTACTTGCCCACGCATAGAATACCGGCAACTATACAATCCAGAAGGTGTACGATCAATTACTAATTTATTAACAATGTTAAGCGTTTCTTTTTCTTCTTTACGTTCTTTAGCAATTTGTTTTTTAACAGCACTTTTATGCATAACATCGTCTAACGTAGATTGCTTTTTAATTTCGTCCATAATTAACCTTTGTGTTATACTTAATTTCACCATTCTCATTACGCCAAACTTCGTTACGCATTGCCATACGACCACGAGTTGCTTTGCGTTCTTCACGAGCATTAACTTGTTGTTTTAAGTTAATGAAGGCTTGGCTTTTAGCTTCAGCAAGAAGTGTTGGAAAAAACTTTTCAGGAATACTAGGAGTAAATGTATCTGAATGTACCCATGTAGCCTGTTCTGTACCATACGCATTTGTTTTGTTAGCTTGTAGCGTAGCTTCTACACTAATATTATATCCATCAAAAAGAATGTGTGTGTCATCAAAACTAGTCCAATACACTGGGTCTGCGTTAATAACATAGCCATTACTATTTACAACATTAGCTTGTGCTGTACGAGTGTCAATAATGTCTTGAAATGTTTGTGGATCAACGTATTGAATTTCTTTTTTATTATATTTAATCCACTTTACTTTATTCCACGTATCCGGCAATTTCATTTTAGTAGGATTAGCAACATCACCTAACGCCACTAATTGTCCTAATTTAAACAAAAAAGGCCAGTCACGCTGGCTAAGTAATTCAAAGTATGCTTCTTTAATTAATTCAGCAACTTGTACAGATTCAACAGTTTCATCAATGCTATCTACGGGATCGGAGTCTAAGGCAGAAAGGATGTTCTGCGTCATATCTAAAAGAGTCATCTTAGCCATAACACATCCTTATGCAGGGTCAATTAACAAACAATTTAAACCAGCTTCTTTAACTACAATAGCTGTTCCCGAAGATGTACCATCTCCACCAACGTAAATAGATATTGTTTGTCCAGCAGTTAGTGTTACATATCCATTACTAGCTAAATGAAGTGTATCTACGTTATTAGTAGGTTTTGTAACATATACTTTTCGTGTAGAAGATGTTCCACTAACATTATAATGAAAGTTATATACTGCCCCACTTGAAATAGCGGCTGTTTGAAAAACAATCCAAAAATTTAATTGATAAACACCACCACGTGTAATTGTAAATTGTGCATCAGCAGCAGAAGGAGTAATGTTTTGATACCCGTTTGCAACCCAAGCACTTGAAGGGTTTAGTTTGGTTAAAGCACTAGCAGCAGCTAAAGTAAATGATGTAGAGTTATTTGAAATATATAAGTCACCATAACTATGTCCAGCAATAGTTTCCCACGCTCCACTACCAGCACCGTCAGCTACATAAACTTCGCCGACACTTGCAGAAGCAATTCCTTTAGGTTCGTGAATATTAGGATCAGTTAGTGCGCTGTGTTGTACATTAGCCAAAATATTTCTCCAATAGGAAAAGGAAGGGACACAATGTCCCCTCCTTCATACTACATTAAATGTAGCGAACAAAAACGTCAGCAGTACCGGCAGTATAGCTACCAGTAATAGCAACGTCCAAAGTGTCAGCAGAAGCGTACACTTTACCCAAGCCCTTATTGGTAGCAGCATCACCAATAGCGTAGTCGCCAGCAGCACGGATAGTAGCACCAACAGTCAAGTTAGCAGTAGCACCTTGCGTAGCTGAAATCCAGCCATCAGCATCGTCACCATCACCAATTTCAACCTTAGTACCACCAAGCCAAGCCGTACCAACTTTCATTACCACATCCAACACGACTGAGCCTGCAGGCAGGGCAACAGTAGCGCCAGAACTTTGATAAGTAATAGCTAAACGAGCTTCTTTAACAACGCCATCGGTTTCGATGACACCAGCAACATTACGCTCTGGATAGTTAGGGCCAAAGCCCACAACCAAACCATCAGCGTTAGTCCAAGTAGATTTACGAGTCATTTTATATTATCCTTTCAATGTTTAGATAGTGCTCTTAGAAATCACACCAACCACACATTCTGGACGGTACAACTTCAAACCAAAACGTGCGTTCATCACGTATTCATCACGACGCATGTCTTTGTTACGCTCATATTCAACGTTAGGCATTTGACGATATGCACCTACGAAAGGTGTCAAATCACCGCCAACAGACATGAAAATGTTAGTAACAGGTGAAGCAGGGACAGATACAGAGTCAATAGTTGTGTCGGTAGGAGTACCCAAGAAGTTGGATACATACACGTCAAAACCAAAGATGTTCTTAATAAAACGCATACCCGTAACGCTGTTTACAAAACCGCCGTTAACAATACCTTCAAATGCAGGGTTGTTAATAAACGCTTGTGCACCAACCAATGTGTTAAACACATATTCTTGTGACGGATCAATAATAGCAACACGCATACCACCTGCTTGAGCTTTGTCCAAAGCGTATTTAGCTTTAGCAAAATCGTCAAGAGACAACACAGTGTTGGTTGAACCAGAAGCAACAAAGCGATGGTCAGCACCGTTAATGGTGTTTGTATCGTTAGCTGTTTGTGTGTTCACCAAACCCATAACTGAACCTTCCAAGTTCTCATCCAATGCGCGACGCATTTTAGAAGGGAACATGCCAATCAGTTGTTGGGCATAATAACTATCTTGTTTAGCTTTGTCAGTGATGTACGTAGCAGCTTCAACGTAACGGTCGATACTGAACGTAAATTCACCAGTGTCCATTGCGTCATAAGTTACTGGGGTAAGTTCAGCAACTTCACGCATTGGCAATTCACCAACGGAAGGAATGGTAAATTGGTTACCATCGGGGAAGCCATTCAACATACGGACATATTTAGTGCCCATCAATTGTTCTTGTAGAATGTCCTTTAACTCTGAAGACCAGAGTTCTGTACGAACCAAGTGTTCGTTAACTTTTGCGTAATCGGTTCCAGCCATTTAAAATCTCCTTATTGACCAAAATATAGGGTCGGGTTTTTTGTAACAGTTTGTTGTAGCTTATACTGAAATTCTTGGGACCAATACTTAGAAGGATTTTCAGAACGAACTTTAGCAGCCCATTCTTTAGTGCCTTCAATGTTAGCCCTATTACCTCCAGTTGAAGATACAGAAGTTGTGTTCATTGATCCTACATCCATGTTATTAGTAACACTAGGTGTTCCTGCAAACAATGATGCAAACTCAACAGGGTCGGTAGCAGCTAACTCCATCAAAATCTTTGCTTTTTCAGGTGTACTAGCTTTTTGCTGAAACACTTCCAAAGCCTTGTCACCGAATTTCTCTTTCATAAGTTTATCGGCTTGCAACAAGTTATTTGTTTTGCGTTGAGATTGCTCTCTACCTACTAACGTCTTCTCTACAAGCTGCTGTACAATTTCAGGATTGAATTCCTGAGCAGGAGAATTGTCGTACTCTGGTACTTCGCTTTGTTTTGATATACGTTCTAAAACCTCATCAATTGTCTTAGCTGATGCAGCTTGCTCACGCAGTTTACGATTTTCCTCTTTGAGTTGTTCGATAAACTGGTCAGCACTAGCATAAGCTTTTGCCAAGTCTTCTGGGGTTTTATATTTTTGACTCTCTCCAACTAAAGCTGGAAACAGTTGTCCTTCGGTTGTCGCCTCGGGAGTTGGGGTGTCGTTGGTACTTTCACCGTTGAAAATTGTAGCATCGGTCATGCTCTCTCCTAAATAAGTGTTAGAGTCTTGTTTTTAAAAAACGTTATAATTTAACACCTTGCGGCAATAAATTGATAACTGTGTCAATCATGCGACACTGGCCTGCATTGTAAGCCAGTTTAGCATAATGATTAGGACAGTCAAAGTCATCTTTTTTAACTGTGTCTAATTCTTTTTCCATATCCTTTAAAGTTTTATACAAACTTTCTAGTATATAACTACTATTATTCCATAGTTTAATAAACTCTTCATTACTAGTATCTTTAGGTTTATTATTTAATAATAGTTTATTCATAATACATCCTTATATAAATATATAATTATATCACATTTGTGGAGGTTGTTCAACCCCTGCATCTAAGGACGGATCAATCGTAGACTCTACAGCAATGTCTTCTTGCACTTGATTCATCAAACGTTGTGTCTCAGCTTGTTCAAAGATTGCGGCATTATCCTGCACAATCTTATAGTTTTGCCAACCTAAATTTTCTTCAAGAGCTTTAGCAATAGCTTTACCGCTGATGTGAGCAGCCACAGTTGGAATAGCTTGCACAGTCTGCACGGTTTGGGCGAGTTCTTGAATGAATCTAGCTTGTTCCGCAAAGTGTCGAGCACCAATTGGGTAAATTTTGCCAGCAGCGGATAGGTCTTGTTTTGTAACTTCAATAAAAGATTCTGTGCCATATTTTTCATCAATCGTACGAATACGCTCAACCCCTTCAAAATTACGCATAGATTCTGCAAGCATACCGTTAAGAAGAGGTTCAAGAATGTTACGCTCAAACCAACTAACTTTACTTTGGAAAATACGACCTGCTGAATTTTCTAGTGCTTGTACTTCGTATTTAGTTTTTTCACCGGGAGTACGAATACCCATAGCTTGTTTAGGAGCACCAGCTAATTCTTCCATTCGAGACATTAATTCCCGAATTTGCATATCTGCATTTAGTGCTGTTGCATCTGGACGTAAGAATTGTACATCGCCTTCATCACCAACAAAGATTTCAGCACCGGGAGCATATTCAAATTCTTCAACTGTATTACCTTTAATAATCATTACAGGGTAAGCAATTAAATCAAATACGTCAGCTTTTAAGTTTTCTAAATGGTCAATACGATATTGCATACCAACTAATTGATCTAAGGGTCCTTGTGCCCAAAGATTATCAGAACGCAAACGCCAGCCACAATGATAGATTGGTTTAGAACCTGTCCATAAGGGGTTGTTTTGTTTACGTAAAACCCATTTACGATCTACGATAGTAACGAGTTGATTACGCAATAATGTGTTAGTCTCAGGGTCATAAATGTCACCCCAAAACTCTAACAATTCCACCATATCACTATCTAAATACTCTTCAACACTACCAAAACCATCAATAGAAAGGTTATATGTTTTTTTAAATTCAGGGTCATCTCGATAACTTTGACGAAATGCCATTACCTTTTTAATTACGCCTTTATCATAATTCAAAGCAGGTTTAGTTTCCACATCAGTTAACAAATCACCTAATGACTTTAACATGCGACGAACTACAGGAGTTTGTTCAAATGTTTCTGACAAAGGATTAAATACAATGTCAGAAGGATTAATTCTATATGCACGTGGACCTATGTATTTATTAACTACATTACCATCACTGTCGCTAATAATATCTCGTACATAATCGTAAGTAACTAATACATTACCAAAATCAATGTAATCATATACTAATTGAGAAACAAGTAATTCAAAGCGAGATGCTTTAAGTTTTTGTTTCATATAATTAACAATAGCATATCGCTTTTGTAACAAGTCTTTATCTTTATCGTCTGCTTCCCAATTAAACCAATTATCAGAAGGGAACAATGCAGCCATGTAATTGGCATGTAAATTGTCACGAATTTGAGTTAACTTAGGTGTAACTGTAGAGTTTTTCCACGGCAATTTACTATTAGATGTTTTACGTGTATCTGTGGCATATAGATAATTACGTAATTCTTGTTGGTCTGATTTCCACACAGAACGTGCGCTATCCCAACGTGTCCACATGTCAGCAATTTTAACTGCCAATGCGTCATCATCAAAAGCCGTTTGAATATTTTCGTTCATAATAATTAAGCGTTAATACGCTACTCCTCCGAATTTAGAATTAAATTGAATTACGTTTGTACGTTTACCCCACATACGATTACCTACGGGAGCTTTACAAATCTCTACACAAGCTGCTATTGCGTCTTTTACGTCATCATGTTCTGGGTTATTCATAATGAGTTCTTCTTCTAAAATCTGGCAATTACCGCCTTTGTAATGCCAAATTTGGTTATTATTATACCGAGGTTCTAGAATAGTAGCAATACGTTCTGCCTTACTCATATTACGTGGAGGATTATATTCGTCAATTGTAAATACAATATTTTGACTCCGCATATAATCTTTGAATTGTCCTACAATAAGTCTTTGTGCTGCAACTACTTCACAACGCATTTTCTTAAATCGCCATTTACGAAATACAGTTTCTGCTTTTTCATACATAACACTAATTTTATTTGTTTTAAATCTATCAATATCTAAAACATAATAATTGTTATCTTCATCTACACCAATTACAGCAATTACTGTATAATCAGAATTAGCGTTTATTGTGTAAGCAAAATCCATTGCGGCATATACGTGCAACAATTTGTCGTCCATATACCATGCACCGCTAACATTCTCAACTTTATTTCGTTCATAGTAATTAAACCGGCTTCTGTCAATAAGTTGAGTTTCAACAGCGTTAGGGTTATTGTAGTATTGAGCATAAAACTGTGTCACATCTAAGTATTTTGCTTTTTTACGAGCAAGTTCCCGTGCGTCAAATCCAAATGTTTTACCATCTGTTCGACGTTGTTTAGGCCATAAAAACTCACCATTAACTTCTACAGTGCGTTCGAATGTTTCGTAAACTTCTAATTCAATCTCTTCATCTGTCTCATCATCGAAATAAACTTCAGTCATTTCCATCATATCTCGATACAAATCAGCAGGATGATAACGTGTACCTACAGCCCACTCTTTAGCACCAGTAGATTCAATAGAAGAAAGCTGCGAGTAAAATGCTCGTACTTGGTCACGTCCTAATTGAGAGTAGGCGTTATCAGGAACAACTACGTCATCTAGGACGGCTACATTACAGTGTAAGCCGGTTACGTTAGCAGTAATACCCGCAGCTTTAATAGTTGCGTCACGAACACCTTCAGCTTTACGTTTAGGGTGGTCAACGCTAATTTCATCTACTGCCCAACGCTCTCGTTTACCTTCCATGTCATTAACCATTTCAGGCCAATAGAAACGATAAATGTCAGACAATAAAATATCTTTAACAGCTTTAAGCTGTTTTTCAGCCAAGTTAGCTGTAGCTGATACGTAGAGTACAGTTGTTTCAGGGTGTTTGGTAATCCACCAAGCAACCCTATAAGCAATCATAGCACTCTTTTGATGGTCACGTGGCAACAATACTAATTGGTTATCTTTAGCGTCCTCACGTCCCCACCAAGAGCACAACTCTTCGTGTACAGCACCAAGCATACGGTGCGGAGCAATCAACCTAATAAAGGTTAATAGATCAGCTTCTGCAGCTTGTTTAACAAGTTCTTTGTCAGTTACCATTTAACTTTATCAGCCCAATATGCAGCCGACATTTTTCCTTTAGCAATGTTTTTACCATGACGAGCTTTAAAACTAGCGCGTTTGTTCTTCATACGCTCAGACTCACCTTCTTTAGGTTTACCTGCAGTAGAAGCGCCTTGTTCGCCAAAACGAATAGTTTTAATTTTGTCACCTTCTTTAGCTACAACAACGTGGCTTTTTTTAGGGTGGCTAGGAGTACGCTTAGGTTTATTAAACCCGCTTACACCTGCACGTTCTAGTCTAGGGTCTTTAGCCATTACTTCATCTTTCCATCTTTAGTACGAGAAAAACTACGGTTAGTTTTACGACTAACAGCACGTAAATTACTGCGGCTAGTGCTACCACCTTTGCTTAGTGCTCGTTTATGGTCTACATCTTTACCGTCACCTTTACTAACTACGCCTTCACGAGTTAATTGGCGACGTGCTTTGTTTCGTTTAGCACGATTTTTTGCATTTTTATCGTCATTCTCTTTTTGTTTAGAATAATCACGCTTACCATTAGTCATATAAGGCATTAGTGTTTACCTCCAATTACAATACCCAAACGAGCCATATCACCAGCAATTCGACCTGTAGGTATAGGTAGGTCTACCTTTTCTTGTTTAGGACGTCCTACAGGCTTTTTAGAGGCATCTGAGGCATATCCTTTATCTGCTAACCACTTAGCTGCAGCAGTACCTCCCGGTTGTTTAGCATGGGTTTTCATTTGAGCAATAGCTTCACTACGAAGTTTTACTGACAACTCTTCTTGCCATTTATCAACATGTGGTTTAATTAAAGGATGATTACGTACTTCGTTCCAGTGGTCCCAATCTCCCAACAAGTGCATAGCTGGTTGGTATTCTGATGGATCACGTAAATCAAGAAATACTTCTTTCCATTCTTTTAAAGTGTATACTGGTTTAAACTTTACATCAGGACGAGCAAATTCCTTAAACAATCCTAATATAACTCGTTTACCACTACCGTCTAAATATTTACTCATCATCTTCCCCATACAACGTTTCTACACGTCTTATCATTCCTTTAGGAATTTGTGACCGAACACCATACTGTTGACCAGTAGTAGCATTAGTTAAAATCATTCCTTCTGGACCGTCGTAAACTACATATCCCACTTGTGTTACTAGTAATGGCGTATATTCTACTTCTTCGATATTGTTCCAAGGAGTTGTATCCAAGTCACAAGCATCTTCCCATTCAACTAGTACGGCCTTCATTTTTTCTTATTTTTTTTATTTGTTTTAGCTCGACTGTTACGTTCTGGTAAAGGTCTACCTGCTGAACGTAGTGCAATTGCTACAGCTTGTTTTTGAGGTTTTCCATGTGACATTTCTGTTTTAATGTTTTCAGAAATAACTTTTTTGCTTTTACCTTTTTTGAGTGGCATATTAAAATCCTGTAGAATAGTGTGTTTTACCGTTTACTTTAATTGCCCGTAATACTTGTTTCTTTAAGTCTTTAGGGTCAAAACTTACATGTACCCAACCGCTATCAGGTACACCATCTTTATAAAATTCTAAAATAAGTTGTGTAAACAACATATTGTCACGTATGTATTCTGCAACAAATTTGTTGTCCATACCCAACACTTCAATGTCTGCTGCCATGCCTAAACAATGGTCTGATGTTTTACTACCACCAATAGCTGTATTTAGTTCAGGACTACGGTAACCGCTACTAATAACAACAGGACCCATTCGATCTCGAATAGGTTGTAAAATATTGTCTACCAGTTCTTGCAAGTTATTAATAACATCTTCTGAAGGAACATTATTAATACCTCGACGAATAGCAGTATCGCTTTTTGTCAGTTCTTCTAAACTAAAATTCTTACTTAATTTCATGCGTCTTTACCTTGTGCTGTATCTGGCTCTATAACAATACATGTAGTTTGATATGCCTCAAGATTCTTATCTTGACTCATTAATTTTTCAGCAGCAGTGTTTTGTGCTGTACAATTTGCTACGTCTGTTGTTAATTGTCCATGATTAAACACACAAGCACCAGCTACATAACAATAAAAGGCAACGGGTAAAAAAATCATTTGACACCAACTTTCTTATCTATAATCTTTTCTAGCAATCCACGCATACCGTAAATAACTACTACCATACCAATAATAATGTACTGATACCATTCTGGCATTTTATTAATAACTTCAAATCCTGCTAATGCATAAACATCCATGTCAGGAATAAATGCCATAATCATAGGAGCTAAAAATACTAGTAACAATACTTCGTCTTTCCAGCTTTTAGACATTTGCTCCATAGCAAGTCTATCTAAATCATAGTTTTGCATCTGTCCAGCTTCTGCCATTTTAGTAGCACACAAAGCTTTAGCTGCTTTAATTTCTGCTTCAGATTTAATTTCTACAAGTTTAGCTTCAGATTTTGCTTGTGTTTCTTCTTGCTTACCTTTAAGCCATGTACCACCTAACTCAACTAAACTACCTAAAAGTGGAATCATAATTGCCCCTTAGTTAGAATTACCCAGATAAGACCACCAATTGCAGCTACACCTGTAAGAACACAAACAGTAATAATAATCCCGTTAATCCACGACCAAATAAGTTCTTTACGTTTAATTTTAGCTAACAAGAGTGCTTTTGCTTCTGCCTCACGTTTACGTTTAGCTTCTGCTTGAAAATGTAACCAATCATCCCACAAACCTGCACGACCTTGATAAATAAACATTTCTTTTAATGCAGCTTCATTTTGCTTGATTGTTTCTAAAGCAAAAAAAGCTTCTGAGTCTGACCCAGATTTAGATGCTTGTTGTGCAATCTTAGCTTTATTATCAAAGAAAGAAAATAAATGCTGCCCTGCTGCCATAATGTCGCCACCGTTAGCAATTGTTTCTTTAATTACCCCAAAGGCAGCATTGGCAATAGCCAGTTCAGCAAGCATTATCTATTCCAATAAGTTAAAAGCCATGTAAGAAAACCACCAGCAGCAGAAGCTATAGACATACCCATCCAAAAACCACCTTTACTTTTGTTAGCTAAAGCCAAAAGTTCTTCGACATGGCGTTCCATTTTGTCTATTTTTTTGTCCATTTCTTGAACACGCTGCCATAAAACACCATATCTAACTGGGTCAAATTCTGGGTACTCCATTTTTAAACACCAAGATTACCTGCTGCAATAATTGTATCTGCTACAGGAGCTACTAAACTAATAACAGCATATTGCCCCATAGTAGAAAATAAACTAGAATAAGATACTAGCGTAGTAGACGCACCTTCTGCAACAGTAACTTTACCAGTACCACCTTGAATAATAGTACAATTAAAACCTGCACCCAAACCAGAAGCTGTAGTAATAGTTACAGCACTACCAGATGTACAGTAAATAATTTTATTAGCATCTGTAGCACTTAATGTACGAGTTGTACCTGCTTCAGTCGCAATTTGTGCGTTACCTGCACCACCTAAAGCTACTGCTGAAAGAAAAGCTTTTTTTAAATCAGTAATAGTTGATGGAGGAGTGGCAATGTATAGTTCGTAAAATTCTTTTTCTAAGTCAGTAATTGTAGACATAATATTCCTTTTTAATCCCAGATTCGGTATGGTGAATTAACTTGTACAACATATTTTTGAATAGCAGTAGGCACAACACCACGCATATTAACGTGCCATCCACCGATGTTTGCCATCTCTGGATATTCCATGCCTTCTTCATCAATCAACATTTTGCCAGTAGCTTTGTAAATAGGGCCAATAACGTCGGTTAGATAATTAGGTGAATCAAAGTAATGCACCATGTTATCTTCGTCAGTTGTTTGACTCCAGACGCCATTAGCCAGCAACAAATTAGTCGCTGTGGTTTCGTCTGGAAACTTTAAGTGGATGTCTGCGGGGTTCATTTTTTTTAAGCTGCTAGTTCTGCCTGCACTTGGGCAAGCGTTTTATAAGTTGCAACACCTTCAACTTCTGATGCGATAGGATTAAAATCGTTGGATACAATCAGCGATGTGCAGTCGTCTACATCTGGTTCACTTTCTGAGCGATTGATAATCCAAAGTGCGCCATCTGGTTTAAAAATTAGTTTCATGTTTTTCCCTTATGCCAATGCTGTCCAAGTAGCACCAGTATTGCTTGATATGTAGTATTGTGTGCTACGTTGAACACCCAACATATGACCTTTTTTATATATACGACTAAATGTATATGATGCTGGTACGTTTGTAAGTGTTTGAGAGCCAGAATACCAATCACTGCCATCTAAAATTTTTGACAAATCAAGGGGCCAGCCAACTTGTCCTGCGCTTTCACCAATTTTATTTCCACGAATCATACAAGTGTTTGTATAAGGTGCTGTTGCTCCACTGGTAAACAATTCGCGTGTATACCCGATTGAAGGTTTAAAGTTGTCGTAAATATAAAAATACCATTTATCAGTGTAATCAGCTTGTGTGTACGTTAACGCAATAAAATTGTACGAAAACACAGTATTATTGTAAATTTTCCAAATAACTTGTCCATTGGTGTTGGCAACTGATGGACCACTACTGTTATAAATAAAATAATCAAACGCTACATCAGCCTGAGTTGCTGTGTTAAGCGTTGTTGGAAAGTTGGCTATATTATTTGCAATTTCAACATAATGGTTAGCAGTCACGCCTGCATCTGGCATAGCTGGAATACAGAAATACTGAATTTTTTGTTGTACTTCTACATTGTTACTAAT
>Ga0181563_10004258_pt1 | contig 13358 bp, 7 predicted proteins | sample 011ome_25_FD_133759 | JGI IMG/M metagenome (GOLD analysis project Ga0181563, IMG submission 133759) | Coastal salt marsh microbial communities from the Groves Creek Marsh, Skidaway Island, Georgia - 011512CT metaG (megahit assembly) | ecosystem: Environmental > Aquatic > Marine > Intertidal zone... | reverse complement strand
TAAATTAACGCCATTTATATTACAAGAGTTAGCCAAATATAATGCTAAAGCGACGTTCTTTCTGCTAGGCAAAGAGGCTGAATCAAAACCATCTTTACACAAGGAGTTATTAGAAAATAATCATTCGGTTGGAAATCATACATTTTCTCATCCAAATGGCTGGTTAACTAAAAATAGCCGTTACTATTCTGATGTTGAAAAATGTAATAAGATTCTGAATACTAAACTATTTAGACCGCCTTATGGTAAAATAAAACCCTCACAAATCTGGCGCTTAAGAAAGACATATAAAATTATAATGTGGGATGTTTTAAGTTGGGATTTTCAACAGAAAATGACAGCGGAAAAGTGTTTTAACTTAATAAAGAAAAAAACAAAAAATGGCTCAATCATAGTTTTTCACGAAAATGATAAAGCTCTAGAAAACGTTACATATTGTCTACCTAAAACTTTAAAGTATTTTAGTGACCTTGGTTATGAGTTTAAAGCTATTGAGGCTACTGATTAATAGAAGAATTTCCGGAATACTAGGCAATACCCACTTTCGACTTGTAAACACCCCAATAAACGATGGTAAAGCAAATATTAATCCAATTTTAATATTAATTTGTTTTTTATAAATGTATTGTTGAGAACCAAACAAAGACGCTATACCTACAATAAACAGTGAATAAGCAGTTGCACTAATTGGATTTATACCCATTAAATACACTAAAATGGGAACTATTAGTATAGATCCTCCACCACCAAATAATCCAAGAAAAACACCAGCAATTAACGCCAAGAATTAACCTAGTAATATCATGCTTTTAAGTGAGTAATAAAAAGGCTGTAAAAATTCTTTTAAATGGGTTTAACTAACATATCAATGTTAAAAAATATGTTTTTGTAAAAAGTTAAAAATCAGCAATTTAGATAGATTTGTTGAGTCGTAACATTTGTTTTTGGTTAGCTTTATTGTTAGACAACTTAAAAGTCCTTTATTAATTTAAGGGACTTTTTCTATTTAGGCTGATTAAATCTGAATCCTAATTTGAACTCATTTGTTCCAGAAGAAACTTTTGAAAGTTCAGAAGTAACAAAATCATGAGCGTACGCTAAGTAGAATTTTTCATTGATATCTACACCTATATATAACGCCACAGCATCATTTAGCCTATAAGAAAGTGCTGTCCAAAGCATATCTTTATAAATCACTTTAGACATAATCTCTAATGATAATGGTGCCGGTGGAGCAAACATAAATAAAACAGAGGGCTCTAGCGTAAAGTTACTATTCAACTCTTTGATATATCCCCCTCCAACATATATATGATTTGTTAGACCATCGGCAACAAGACTATTATCTTCATAATCTCTTTGGATATCAAATGTTGATGTTAGAAGTTGAGGTAATGATAAACTGGCATAAAAATCATCAGCATATAAATAAGCTCCGAAAGCTGCTGTTGGCACAACTGAAGATAAAATAGAGTTATTAAATATGGGGTCGCCGTCATCGTAAGGGTTAACAATAGTATGATCTAATTTGTATTGTAAAAACCCAGCCGACAATCCTAAAGAAAGACTCATATCTTCCTTTAGTCTAAGGTGGTAGGCATAACTAAAATTAATACCTCTTCTACTATCAGCTCCTGCTACATCTTTAAAGGCAGTAGCACCCACCGCCATCTTTTCATTGCGCAATAAGCCATAGCCGTTAATTACATCCGTTTGTGGTGCTTCTCTAATTCCAGCCCATTGATTACGAATTACTGCATTAAGCTGAGTAGTTCCATCAACGCCAGCAAAGGCGGGATTGTACAAAAAAGGGCTTAATTGATAGCTGCTAAACTGCGGTAATTGTTGAGCAAATGCTTCATTACCAATTATTAATAAAACGAAATATAGTATGAATTTTTTCATCTTAATTACCTTACAATGGTTACAGGACCTGTTAATGGTTCCTTGTTGTTATCGTCGTTAAAACTAATTATATAATAGTATGTTCCAATAGGTAAGTCATTACCATTGTATTTACCATCCCAGTTGAAAATGTTAGGTGAACTGCTTTCCCAAATTGATGCTCCCCATCTGTTAAAGATTTCAATCTTTACGGATTCATATTGGTTCAAATAACTTATTTCCCAAGTGTCATTATATCCATCACCGTTAGGAGAAAAACCTTCGTTCATCCCTACAAAAACACGTATTGTATCGTTTCCTATACAACCAGTAACAGTGTCTAATGCATAGGCCACATAATTAGTTGTAATCAACGGACTTACATCAATAGTGCTTGAGGTTTCACCAGTACTCCATAGATACGGAGACTCGCCTTCAGAAATAGATAGTGACAATGACTCTCCTCGAGTTATACCAATATCATCATTGGCAACAATTACTGGGTTCAACACCTGAATAGTTAGTTCGTCTGTGAATGAACATAATGAAGATAAATCAACTGCTTCTACGGTTACAGTTGATGAGTTATTTACTATTAAGCCCGCTTCAGAATTATTTTCAAAAATCTGTTGATTTGGTGAAACTGACCAATTGTATAAATCGTACTCTGCAAATAAACTTGCGTCTAGGGCAATGCTATCGCCATAACAAACATTTAAGACTTCGTTGTAATTAAATATTCGTGCAGGATGAATTTCAACTTCTTGAGTAAATTCACATCCATTCTCATCAGTAATAGTTAATTGGAATAATGTATCTGCAACATCATTTACAGACGGGAAATCTATAATTATTTCTGCTTGTGAGGCTGCTGAAATTTGGTAGTCAAAACTTGGTGAAATACCAGAAATTGGCTCTATACTAAAATCGTAGTTACCAGTGTTTGTTGGAGTTCCGCCACTAGCCTGAACTAAAACGCTTCCGTTTTGTCCTTCACAATATTCATTTACAACATCAATAGAAACAGAATAAGCATCTGGCTGGAATATTTCAAATGTGGATGACTTAGTACATCCATTATTATCGGTAACAACTACTGTATAGTCTCCTGCAGCTAATATTGAAGGGTTTTCACCTCCCCAGTCTACATTCACATATGGCTGAGTCCCTCCAACTATTTGGCCAACTAGACTTGCTGTACCATCTTCTAAACCATTACAACTTACATTAGTCGTTATGACAGAGTTAATAAGAAGCGGACTGTCTGGACCTTCAACCGTATATGTTGAAGTATGTTCACAGCCATAAAGGTCAGTGACTACTAAGTTGTAAGTTCCGTTTGAAAGCCCATTAATGTTTTGATTAGTTCCAACCGTGCCATTAGCACCTGACCATTGGAACTGATAGTTTGGTGTGCCTCCAACTACTTCTACCGTAATAGCTCCAGAATTATTTTCGTAACAATCATTATCTGTTACGGAATAGGTCGAGATATCTACAATATCAATTGGTGAAGTAACGTAAACTGAATCTACTAGAACACAATTATTAGCATCAGTAATAACATTAATATACCACTGACCAGGCGCTAAGCCTACAGCTGTAGCCGATTGTTGATTTAAAGGATCGCTCCAATCAAATGTGTATGGCAACCATCCTCCTGAAACATTGAAATTGAACGAACCATCTATATCGCCTAAGCAACTAACCGAAGTCGTATCTTCATTATTATTGATTGAGAATAGTTCAGAATAATTGATAGTTACTTGTCCTGTTCCTACGCAACCATTATTATCAGTATATGTTGCGGTATAATCGCCAGCACTTAAATTAGAAGCTTGAGCGATTAACGATATAACATCTAAATCGCTATCACGCCAACTTACTGCGTAGTTACCAAATCCTAAACCGCCAGTGTAAATTGCTGTTGCCTGTCCATCATGACTTCCTTCACATCTAATGTGTGTTACATCTTCAAAGTCAACTATTATTTGCTCTGGTTGATTTACAGTGATATTATCTTCGGCTACACATCCTCTGGAATCGGTCACAGTAATGGAATAAGTATCCTGTGGCACAAGAGACAGTGTATCAAATGTAGCTGAAATACTTGTTCGTATGTCGTTTGGATTAGTAGAGTTAAACCACTCAAATAAGAATGGAGCTGTACCACCATCAGCATTAGCCAATATAACTGCATCTGAATATCCAAAGCAAGAAATATCAACACCATTATAATCAGATAAAATAGATAAATCAATGGTAACTGGAGCTGGCTCACCAATAAAAACTGGAGAATAAACCGTAGAACATCCGTTGTCATCTTCAACTTCTAGCTGATAGGTGCCTGGAAGTAATCCGTTAACAGTAGGGTTTACCGCCGATAGATTCGCAGGCCATAAATTAACCCCCTGACTGTTTTGCCAACTAAATCCATAAGATCCAGAATTAGCCGTTCCACCAGAGACAGTTATTACAGATGCGCTACCATCAGACGATGATGTACAACTTACATCTTCAGCATCTACTGAAACACTGATAGGGTTCGGCGCCATTATTTCTATGTTTTCTAATTCAGCTGTACACCCTAAAGAATCTCTGACCGTTGCATTATACGTTCCTTCGGACAAGTTTTGGAATGTCGATAAATTCTGCCAACTGACACCACCATTAATAGAAAATTCATAGAAAGGTGTACCTCCAGTAGCATTCAAAGAAATTTGACCGTCAGTGTCGCCATAGCATAGATTATTTACCGTACCTAATAGTACTAAAGTTGGAGAATTAGTTTGAGTAATATAAATACTGTCTTTCGTATAGCAAGAGTTCATGTCCCAAACATGAACATATATTAAGCCCTCCGTTAAATTCTGAGGGTTTGACGTTTGAGAAGAAGTATTTAAAGTGCCATTTTGCAATTGTAAGGGTAACTGATAAGCATCATCATAAGTCCAAAGAATTGTGTAAGAACCTACACCACCAGAAATACTAACATTAGCACTAGCGTCCCATCCAAGGCAACTTTCTTGAGTAGATGAAATTCCGATAATTTCTACCTCATCTGGCTCGCCTACATAAAAAGAATTGTTAAGCTTCTCACACCCATTGGCATCTTCTAAATCGTAAAAATATACTCCTTCTGAAAGGCCAGTAAGCTTGAACGTATCTTGAGAAATAACACTTACAGTAACCGAAGACGGTAAATTAGATAAACTATATAAAGGAACACCTCCATCAACGATTACCAATGCTTCACCGTCGTTAGACGAATTACAAAGCGTATTGGTTACTACATGAGAAACTGATAATGGATCAGGCTCGAAAATTTCATATGATGTTTGAGCAACACATCCGTTTGCATCTTGTACCGATAGGTTGTATACGCCAGCCGATAGACCCGTAATTGAATCAACTGTAATTTGTTGAGAAAATCCAGGATCATTGACAAATAGCCAATAATAATTTCCAGGGAAAGGATTTCCACCATTTATATCTATAAATATCTTCCCGTTGTCTGCGCCATTACATGAAAGTAAAGAGGTTGAAAGTGTAGCATCAACCGATACAGTGATTGGTGGGTCTTCGTCTATTACAAGTGGTTGACTCCAAGTATTTACACATGAAGTGGTATCAACTACAGAAAGAGTGTATGTGCCTGCAGGAAGATTATCAATAACAGTGATAGTGTCAGATGATACAAAAGAGCCTGGTATGCCTGTTAATGTGAACGTGAATGGTAAGGCTTCACCAATAGCCTTTACTTCTAATTCTCCATCACTTCCGCCAAAGCATAAATTATCGGTAACAGTAACCGACTGAATTTCAACTTCAGTAATTTTAGGTATAAATACATTAAATGTTTTTTGACAAGTCAATTGATCTGTAACCGTTACCAATGTATTTCCTGAAGAAAGTTGAGTTGCAACAGATGTGGTTTGACCAGTGGCTAGCCATTGATAAGTATAGCCAGGAACACCTCCTGATGGGGCAATAGTTGCCTCAGCATTTGCACTATTACAAGTTTCTGAAACCACATTTGAAAATGAAGCTGAAATTTCTGTGTTCTGATCAATCGCCAAAGTATCTGAAATAGAACAAGAATTAGCATCTGTAGCCGTTACAATGTAAGAGCCACTTGGTAGCTGATTAACTGTAAGGTTGTTTGAGGCCGTTGAACTCACCACACCAACCGATGAAGGATTATGAGTAATCGATAAATACGGTAAAGTACCTCCAGAAACATCAACAGAGATTTGCCCCGTTGATTCTCCAAAACAATTTACATCAATGGTGTTTGTAACAAATGACATTTGTGAAGGGTGAGCTAACAAGAAAATTAAATTGTCAGTACAGTTTCTAGAGTCTGTGATAGTGACCTGATAAGCGCCTTGCTCTAAATTATTTATGTAATTATTTGTACTCGAAGATGAGCCTGTCCATGCATAATTGTATGGCGTAGTTCCACCTGAGCCACTTACTGCTATGAAGCCATCTGAACCTTCAAAACAATTTGGATTTGATGATGAGTCAGTAGTTAGTACAAGCAAATCAGGTTGAGAGATATTTACAGTTAAAGTATCTGAATTACACCCTGATATATCAGTTGCAAAAACAGCATAACTACCAGCGCTAATATTAAGTTGAGTGTTGGTAGCTCCAGCAAAAGGAGCACCATCTTTTAACCAAGTATATACTAGATTACCTTGACCACCACTAGAGAACAAAGAAATTGAACCATCAGACAATCCAAAACAACTTGGGGTTGTTGTAGATTGAACAGCAAGAATAATTTGTGTAGGCTCAGTAACTTGAACCGTTGAAGTAAACAGACAACCCTTATCGTCTGTTACTGAAATATCATAAAATCCTACGGATAAATTTGAATAGTGATTTGAATCAGCTGACGAAAATGACGGCACTATACCATCAACGTCAATGGTGTAAGGCGATGTTCCCAAAGAAGCAGAAACTGATATACTTCCGTCTGCAGAATTGAAACACGTTAGGTCAGATATATCTGATGAAACTGATAAAAAGTCAATCTCCTCTATTGTAATTAGAGTATCAAATTGACAAGAATAAGCATCTGTAATACTTAAAAAATAACTGCCCTCATCTAGATCATCATATAATCCAATATTTTGAACATCTCCGGCTAAATTGTACTCATACGCAGGTAATCCTCCCGTACCAACAACCTCAAAAGACCCTAATGAATTTAAACAAAAAATTGTGTCTAGGCTTAACAATTCTAAACCAAGTAATGGGTATTCAAAAACCTCATGAGATAAAGTATCTATACATCCATTCACATCTCTGGCTTCTAGAAAGTAAGTCCCCGCTGATAAATTCTCAAAAACTGGTGAAGCTTGCCATGCTGATGAATTAATTCTGTAATCATAGCCTGGTGTGCCACCAATTGCTAAAACTTCCACACTCCCAGTATTCTGACCGAAACATCTGACCGAATCAGAAGTAAGAACAGACAATTCAACAGGTGGAATATTATCTATAACATCATAAGTTGCACTATACAAACATCCATTGGCATCTGATACTTCTAAATTATAAGTACCACCTTCAATGGAACTTAAATCTTCGCTGGTTGAAGTAAACCCATTTGGACCTGTCCAAGAAAAAGTATAATCTAAGGTGTCTACAACTGCGCCAGTACTATTGTTAATCTTAGGACCTACGCCGCCACTAACATCAATCTGGATATCTCCATCAAATTGAGAATTACACAGAATACTCGTAATTGTTTCATCAACACTCAATACATCTGGTTCGCGAAGCGTAACAGAACGTACTATTTCACATCCTGTTGAAGAAGTAAACAATATAAAATATTCTCCTGCACACAACCCATTTTGTGAAGCACTGTTAGCAGCAATCGAATAAAAAGGCGCTCCGAATACAGAATCTTCATAAAAATCTATAGTGTATGTTTCAGCTGATGGAAATATATTTACCTGAATCGATCCATCACAAGAACCATTACAACTTACATTGTAACCGTTAAAACTTATTGATGGTGTAAACTGACTAGAATTAAATATTACTTCAGAAAGTGTTTGTTGAATGTTACATGTATTTGCTCCAGCTGTTATAGTGATATCATATGTACCTCCACCAAGATCGTCGAGCAAAAATGTGTCAGAAGCAAACACCGTGTTAAAATTTTCACCGGTTGGAAAAATTACGTCAAGCGTAAACGGGGCGCTAAAAGTAGGATCAGGAATAATCTCTATGATTCCGTTATTGTTACATTCATCATCCTGTAGTACATTTACCGTACATTGGGCATTTGACTGAATTGCCGAGAAGAAACTAGCAAGAAGAAAAGCTATAATCTTTGCCTTGTCTGATATTTTCAAAATACTTACGTTTTAGATTATCTAAAATTTTGCATTGCAAGATACAAAAATTAATAATCTATGGAACAATTACGCTTATTTGTACAAAAGAAATAAACACTTTTTTATTGATGATGGCGATTGTTTAATTTGAAAAGTTGATTTTAAATTAAAATTAAACAATTAATTTACTAAGTTTGCTAGGATTACAAACCCTTATCGCATGAAACTATACACCAACAAAGAGCGCCATCTTTCTCTTATGTTATTTTTCCAAAAAATTGATGGTTTTTATCTATTCTACTTTATACTCAAAAAACACTTTTACATTGAAATCAGCTTGTACACTTTGTACATTTCAACCTTAATCTTTTTCATTATTAATTGATGGTGTTTTTGATAAAACGCTTGTGTCTTACGGATTTAGACTGATTGATTAGTTGTAAATGATATAGTCCATCTTTCAAATCTCCAATTAAAATTTTTGATTGCCGATCTCTAATATCTGATTCGATTACCTTTTTTCCAAAATTATCAAAAACTACTATTTTTTCAATAACAGTATTATTTTCAATGGCAAGTACATCGACAGCTGGATTAGGGAATATTTTTAGTTCACTTGAATTCAACTTATTGTTAACTGATACATTTTCACAAACAATATTGTACAAAAAATCACTAATAAATGGAACGGAAGTTTGTGTGATATTTGTAATGGGAGCAGCATGCCCACCACTATTCAAAGTATATAAATCATTGAGAACACCTAATGCATCTAATTCATTATGAATTTCCCCCGAGCCACAAAGCACAGAAAAATCAATATTTTGAAGTGGATAATCACATCCATAGCTTACGGTATTATCGTCAGTAGCATGTACACTTACAATTGGCTCATCGTCAGCATCAAAAAATGATACTGATTGTATGGCCCCGGCCAAACTTATTGCGCCACTAACTTCTGAAGAATAGCCTTCGTTTCCACTATTACCTTCTATCCCGCCCGCATTATCAAAAAACACTTGAAGACCATCAGGAATATCGGCTTCATCGACAGCAGATAAATGAACTGCTGTTATGGCTCCTGCTGAATAGCCTCCTACAAAAATTAAATTTGGGTTTATTCCATAACTATTATCATTTTCTGCATAATCTTTTCTGAAATACCTAACCGCTGCTTTCATATCAGAAATTGAATTTACTAAAGTTTGGGTAAGTATTTCAGAAGCGTTAGGCGCAGTCAAACTAAATGGTGAGGTTAGTCTATATTGTATTGAGGCCGTTACGTACCCTCTTTTGGCGAATGATTCGCATAAGCTAATAATAGTAGGATTGTCTTTATTACCTGCTACATACACACCTCCGTGAGCAAAAATTAATAAAGGCCGATTGCTTTCAGTATCCCCTTCAGCTTGATAGATATCCATATCTAATCCTGTGTCAGAAGATGACCAGTCGTACACATCAGTATATTCTACTGTTGTTTTTAAAATATCAGAAAAAATTTCGTCTTGATATCTTTCGTCACATTGCCCAAAAACAAACTGTGAGGTTAAAATAATGTTTAATAAAATTAATTTTTTCATGAGTTTTATTATTTGCCAAGCTTAGTTACTTGAAATTCAATTTGATCATCTTCAATTTTAGAAAACAAAAGGTTTGGTTTTCCAATTTTATGACCAGCTTCAATCGATTTAATTTCGTTCCAGTCGGATTTTTGCACCTTCAATAAATGCTGTAATTTATCAGAGGTAAATGGCAAAAAGGGTTCAGACAATACCATTAAATAGTTAGCGATTTGAAGCGATATATTTAATATCGTTTCAGTTCGTTTTTCATCCGTTTTCTTCAGCTTCCAAGGCTCTGTATCTGCTAAATATTTATTGCCTAAACGTGCAAGATTCATAAACTCTGTTAATGCCTCCCTCAACTTATATTGCTCAATTAAGGCTCCTATTTTTTCAGGAAAATTATTCATTTCGTTCATTATGTCTTTGTCGTACGAGTCAAATTCATGTGTGCATGGAACCGTTCCTTCCCAATATTTATTTGTCAAAACAGCCACTCTATTAATGAAGTTGCCAAAAATACCCACCAACTCACTGTTGTTTCGCGTTTGAAAATCTAACCAAGTAAAGTCAGTGTCTTTTGACTCTGGAGCTGTAGAGCAAAGCGCATAGCGTAAAGCATCTTGTTGCCCGTCAAAATCGTTTAAATATTCGTGTAGCCAAATTGCCCAATTTCTGGAAGTGGATAATTTCTGACCTTCTAAATTTAAAAACTCATTTGCAGGCACGTTTTTTGGCAAAACAAAATCTCCATGCGCTTTAAGTAAAATTGGAAAGATGATAGCATGAAATACAATATTGTCTTTTCCTATAAAATGTATCAGTTCTGAATCATTTTGCCAATAATCTGTCCACTCTTTTCCATTGTCTTTAGCCCATTGTTTTGTTGCCGAAATGTACCCTATAGGCGCATCTAACCATACGTATAGAACCTTCCCATCTTCTCCTTCAATAGGTACTTTAACACCCCAATCTAAATCTCTTGTCATGGCTCTTTCCCTCAGGCCACCGTCAATCCACGATTTGCATTGGCCAATAACCTGAGAACGCCATTCTTTTGGGTCGTGATGTTGTTTACCATCAAGTTTACCGTTTTCTATCCAATCTTTTAACCATTCTGTATGGTTTTGCATAGGTAAATACCAATGCTTGGTCTCTTTCATCACGGGAACATTACCGCTTAAAGTAGATTTTGGATTTAGCAACTCCGAGGGACTTAGTGCTGAGCCACACTTTTCACATTGATCGCCATAAGCTGAATCATAATCGCACTTTGGACACGTCCCCATTATGTAGCGATCTGCTAAAAATTGCAAATGGTCCTCATCAAAAAATTGTTCTGATGTCTTTTGAGTAAAAGCCCCTTTATTGTTTAATTCACTGAAAAAATCTTGCGATGTTTCATGATGTAATGGGTCAGAAGTTCTGTGATAAATATCAAACTCAATTCCAAAATCAGCAAACGATTTTTTATTTAGCTCATGATATTTATCTACAATTTCTTGGGGATTAACGCCCTCTTTTTTAGCTTGAAGTGTGATGGCAGCTCCGTGTTCATCCGATCCACAAATAAACACTACATCTTGTTTTCTTGCTCTTCTATACCTTACATAAATATCAGCAGGAAGGTAAGCCCCAGCAATATGTCCAATATGTAATGGCCCATTGGCATAAGGCAATGCTGAAGTAACGGTGTAGCGTTTTTTTGTCATGAAAAATTTAAAAATATATCTTCGCAAAGATATTAAAAGAATGAAGACTTTAATGAGCATAGACAACGCATCCGCAAAGCCGCTTCAAAAGCTTAAAAAAGGCGATAAAATTGGCATAATCTCTACAGCCAGAAAAATAAATAGCAAAGAACTAAAATACGCTATTGAGACTATTGAAAAATGGGGGCTTAAAGTGGTACTGGGACGAAATATTTATGCCAGTAATAACCAATATGCGGGAAATGATAATCAGCGCATTGAAGACTTACAGCACATGCTTAACCATCCCGAAATTAAAGCAATATTGTGTGCGCGGGGCGGATATGGAACGGTAAGAATAATTGATCATTTAGACTTTTCCATTTTTAAGAGTAATCCAAAGTTAATAGCTGGATTTAGTGACGTTACGGTGCTACATTCCCATCTTCACAATTTAAATATTTCATCCCTACATAGCACCATGCCAATAAGTTTTAAATCTAATACAGCGGCATCTATTGAAAGCCTCAAAAATGCACTTTTTGGTGAAAATATTGATGTGAAATGTGACAGCCATCCCCTTAACAGGCATGGTAAAGCAAGTGGACAAATAGTGGGCGGAAACCTTTCTATTCTTTACAGCCTCATCGGTACACCAACTGATATTGACACTGAGAATAAAATTTTGTTTATCGAAGATTTGGATGAATACCTGTACCACTTAGACAGAATGATGACCAGCCTCAAAAGAAGTGGAAAACTCAGCTCATTAAAAGGTCTTGTTGTAGGGGGTATGACAAAAATGAATGACAATCATATTCCATTTGGAAAGACTGCAGAACAAATCATACTTGAATCTGTTTCCGAATACAATTATCCTGTTTGTTTTAATTTCCCAGCAGGTCATATCGATAACAATTTAGCCTTAAAATTAGGGGAGAATATTCGTTTAGATGTTGGGAAAACAATACATCTACACTATGAATAACGCACACGAGCTAGGCAAAGAGGGCGAAGCTCTAGCCAAAAACTACTTAAGCCAAAAAAACTTTACCATTCTACAAACCAATTGGCGGTGGGAAAAAGCAGAAATTGACATCATCGCTAAACATAAAAATCAGTTAGTATTTGTTGAGGTTAAAACTAGACTAAACTCAAGCTTTGGCAACCCCTCAGAATATGTCAGTATCAAAAACAAGAACTAATGAATAGTGCTGCTGAAGCATATATTGAAATGAACAATCTAAGTCACGAAATACGCTTTGATATTGTAGGAATTATTCTCAACTCTAAGGATGAAAAAATTGAACACATACAAAACGCCTTTTAAATAGGTGTATTTAGTACATTTGCAAAAAAGAGAAGATGGCAAAGCGAATAAATAAAAGTGTTGATAAAGGCAGAAAATCTACTGCTTCCAAATCTCGACGAAATACCGACGAATCATTTTCTCGCAAAAACGATTTCAAAAAATCAGAGTCGTACAGACCCAATAATTCCTTCAAAAAAAGAATCACAAAAAAAGATGTGAAAAGCACTAAAGCGGGCATGCGATTAAATCAATTTATTGCCCATTCTGGAATTAGTTCTAGAAGAGAAGCTGATGATTTAATTAAAGCTGGATTAGTACAAGTGAATGGAAAAGTAATTGTTGAAATGGGCTTTCGAGTTTTAGAAACTGATACCGTAAAATTCAATAATGAAACTTTAAATTCAGAAACCAAACGCTACCTTCTTCTTAATAAGCCAAAAGATTTTTTAACCTTATCTGACGACCCCAGAAAGAAAAATGTTTTTGAGTTAATTGATAAAGCTTGTAAAGAACGAATCTATCCTGTAGGAAGACTCGACAAGCAAAC
>Ga0181563_10004257_pt1 | contig 13358 bp, 9 predicted proteins | sample 011ome_25_FD_133759 | JGI IMG/M metagenome (GOLD analysis project Ga0181563, IMG submission 133759) | Coastal salt marsh microbial communities from the Groves Creek Marsh, Skidaway Island, Georgia - 011512CT metaG (megahit assembly) | ecosystem: Environmental > Aquatic > Marine > Intertidal zone... | reverse complement strand
CGATCGCGACTTGTGCCACGGCGGTGTTCTGATTTTATCAAAGCCTGAGACCGCAAGTGCAAACACAGGTAATCGGACGACTGTGATCCCGGCACATCTCCTGAGTTGGGAAAAAATAAATTCGCAGGCAGGGAAATCGGTCAATGCTTCTTCCGATGGCCCTCCACTGGTATGAATAAACGTGCCTCGCGCTGGCATGATTAAAAGATTGGGTCACGCCGCTTTTGATTTTGCAGGAAAGGTAGATCCCTGAAGTTCGCTCGTGACTGGTTGCCTCTTGGATCCAGCGAGATGGATCGCTTTCGCCCAAGGGGGAAGTGATTGTTGGTCGTCACACCATCCGATGACGAATTCCCTTTTGCTTCCTCCGGGGCGTCCAATCATGGCAGCGATCTGAAGTGATGCCGAAACGTGCGATTCGTTCGTTGTGCTGGATAAATGCTTGTTGACCTTTTTGGTAAGGCGTAAAGCTTGCCAGTCACTAAATAACGAGAAACCGGACGAGACTTGTCGACACCAATCAAATCGAATGGGTCGTTTGGCGTGCGGTCGGAGTGCAGCAGCTAATTGCTCAAAGAAAATGGCCTGGAGCATGATCGGAGCGGGAGTTACCAAGACGGGTGTCACGGCGCAGCGGTGACTGAGATCAAGCATGGCTGCGACAAGCGGTTGCAGGTCCCCACGTGACTTCCTGCAGGAGGGGTTGGAATCGAGCCGCTGAATTGAGTCATTCGATGTCATGGTAATTGGATCAAGCGCCCCTGGCTGCTCGGAGACGTCGAAGCATTTCGTTCACTTCTTCCGTAGAGAGAGGTGAAGGGGACGCTTGCTGATGAGGTTGATCGACTAAGTGATAATCGCCCGTTGCCGTCATCTGTTGCACGTCCCGACGCTGCGGTTGTCGTTTAGCGTGACTCACGTGGTGTGAAGCGGCCAGTGTGGGCTGATGAACTTGCGGGTTCGTCAAGCCGTCACTCGGTCTATCGCGGTGCGAAACTTTAGGTCCATTGGTAACCGCATTGACGTCAAGCACTGGCCCGATACGGCTTTCGGAGCGGCTATCCATGACCTCCGACGCGTAGCTAGCACCGAGAAGGCTGATTAATGCTTTTCGCTCTGCCTCTGCATCGAATTCATCATCGGACAGTTCGGTGTAAACGTCGGGGGCTTCCTCGTCAAAGATTGATTTTACTTCATTGCGATCATGACGCGTGTGAATTTCATCCTCACCGCTGAAAGCGTCCTGAGTTTGACTGAACAGAGCGATCTCTTCTTGGGAAGGGTTAGCCACGCCCAGCTTTTCTTCGATAATGGATTCGAGACACGGGTCGCTTTGGTATGACGCAAAATTGTGGAGCGACAGATTATCGTCACTTGATTGGATCACTGTGGGGTAATCAAGTTCCGGATACTTGAGTTCGTGAGTTCCTGCATCGGTCGGTTCGTGTAATCCAAGATTAGCTTTTGGATCGCGTTTCAACTCGTGTTCCGTTTTCGCTTGTGCTTTGGGTAGTCCCGTGCCATTTTTGTACCCATCCGCGTCTTGATTTTCCAATTTTGAGATTGGAGCGTTTTTTAAGGCAAGAGGTTCGTCGTCAAACGAAAGAGATGGTACAGGTTTGTTTTTTTCAGTTGATGCCTCCAATAGCATGCTTGGCCTCTTTGCGGAAGACGGCGTATCGGTATGGCTATCGTTGGCTGAAGCCGAAGGCTGATCGAGTTCAGATAGTTCACCAAACTCGAGGTGGTCTCCAAACTCTGACAATTCACCGAACTCAATTTCTGTTTTGAATGGTTGCTCGGTGTGTCGTTCATGCGGATCGGGCAATTGCTGAAGTCGTGCCCAAGAAGACTGAACGATCTTTTCGTCGATCTGGTTTTGATCGACTTCAGCCGCGAAGTCGATTGACTCGGTCATCAGTTGATTGATCAGTCGAGGAATACCATTGGTTGAATGATAAATCGACGCGATTGCCGCATCTGAAATGGTTTCCGTTGGATTGGAACCGAAATGGTTGATCGTTTGATGAATGTACTCGCGAGTCGCATTCTCTGTCAGTGGATGCAGGTAGCATCGTGTTGCGATGCGTTGTGTGACCGATTCTGAACAAGATCCAATCAGTCGCTCTTCAAGTTTCTGCGTTCCAAGCAGAATTGCTTGAACGCTGGGGCGATCTCCAATCATTAGATCGGTTACGGAACGAATTGCTTCAAACGCAGTCTCGGAAAGTCGCTGAGCGTTGTCGACGATTAGCAGAACCATTCTCGGGTCAAGCTTTGGATCCAAGAGGCAGTCGCGTAGTTCAAGCCTCAGTGAGGTTTCGTCTCGACCCTCGGTCTTGCGCCCAAATCCATGGACGAGGTACTGAAGAAGGTCGGCACTGCCTTGGAGCGAGCCATCTAAGATGGTTACTACTCGGTGAGTCTTCTCGTACTGTTGCTCAAGTAGTTTTGAGAGCAGGGTTTTCCCAACTCCAGCTGAGCCAAACACCGCGCTAAGCGGCTCAAAGGAATCGATGCTGCGACAAAGTCGCATTAGACTCGGTTGGATGTCTCCAACGGGGCTAAAACGTTCCGAAGCAGGGAAGGCAGGAAAGGGAGGCGAGTTACTCATGATTTTTGATGCAAAAGAAAAGCGGTTGGTGTTCAGGCACTGGTGATTTGCGTAGGTTCTCGCACGTGTATACGACCTCATCTTCGCTACAATCGGCACAATCACACCAACGACTCGAGCGATTTCTCTCGTTAAGTAGAATAGGCAAGATAAGAGGAGTAGCTGATTTGTCTGCCGACTGGCTGCCGACGCCGAGGTCCTTAAAAAGCGAGTCAAGCTAGCGGCGCTAGGCGGATTCAATCAGTGTTCGATAGAGGTCCGCGCGGTGATCGAAAGACGTCTCGCTACGCTGGGAGCAGGTCAGCCCCAGACGACGTGAATTGGTACAGGCCGAAATCAAACCTCGATTTCCGTTTTGCCTAACTGTGAACACGTCGATCCCGTCGTCGATTCCGGAAGTGGCCGCTTTGGGAAGGCGGTGATTCTAAAATCCGCCGGGGCTGGTGAATTCAGCGTAGTCATCGAATTCGTTGTGACGCTCCGGAGCACGATCGCTGAAGCGAGTGAAATCAGCTTCCCATGTCAGTTCGACATCGCCAATCGGACCATTACGCTGCTTAGCAATGATGATTTCTGCTTGCCCCGCAAACTGGGCTCGTTCGTCGCCGCGATGATAATATTCTTCGCGATGGACAAACATCACGACGTCGGCGTCCTGCTCGATCGCCCCCGATTCGCGAAGGTGACTCAGACGCGGGCGATGATCCTTGCTGTCTTCTGCTTGACGATTCAATTGAGAGAGACAGAGAAGTGGGACTTCGAGTTCACGAGCGATTCCCTTTAGTCGTCTGGCAATCTTGGCCACTTGTTCTTGTCGTGGGTCGCGTGAATTATCAGGTTCGATGAGTTGCAGATAGTCGATCACGATCATCCCTAAGTCGCCTTCGCGGCGTTTGATCCTTCGCGCCGTCGCTGCAATTTCACTAACGGTTCGACTTGGTGAATCGTCGACAAAAAGTGGCGCCGTGCTGATCTCGTTGGCTTTGCGGATCAATCGTTCGCGATCATCTGCCGAGATGGTTCCGTTTCGCAGGCGATGTCCGTTGACGCGAGCCAGTGAACAGAGCATCCGGTCCGCTAGCTCGATCCCCGACATCTCAAGAGAAACAAAGAGAACGGGCAGTTTCTGATTGATCGAGACGTGCTCGCCAATATTCATGGCGAGCGCTGTTTTGCCCATCGATGGCCTTGCAGCCAGAATGATCAATTCTCCGCTGTGCAGGCCACCGGTCATTTCATCAAAGTTCGTGAATCCAGTTTCTGCACCCCCGGAATCGTAGTCGCCACTTAATCTTGCTTCCATGCGATCCATCGCTTCATGCAAGACATCGTTGATACTGTGAACCGACTGCGACGAGCGGCCATCCATAATTGCAAAAATTTTCTGCTCGGCCTGCGCGCAAAGTTCCTTCGCACTACTGCTCTGGTCGTAGGAATCTCTCAGGATTTCTGTACTGGACGCGATGAGTTTTCGATAAACCGCTTTTTCGGAAACGATATTCGCGTAAAAGACTGCGTGCGCTGCATTGGGGACACAAGCGGAGAGCTTTCCAAGGTAAGCCGCGCCACCTACGTTTTCATAGTGACCCGCTGTTCGCAGTTTGGATACGAGAAGGGTGATATCAATCTTGTCCCCGCTATCATACATCTCACGAAGGGTTTCGTAGATTTTGCGATTAGCGTCATCGTGAAAATCGTCTGGACGCAACGAGGCAATATCATCGCATGCTTCGGGAAGCAGCAGCACACTCCCAATCACGCTCATCTCCGCTTCAAGATCAAACGGTTGTTGTCGTTGAAGGATCTCGATTGCGCTGGGTTCTTTCTTTTTGCGACGTCGGTTCGATTCGTCCGAGATCATGAATGGCTTCCCTGCTTGTGTAGGCAAATATGCCAGTTTCGAGTTTTAGGATCGATCCACTTCCCTGGACACTCGGTGGTGTCGGTGTCGCAAATTCAGCTGGGGTTCGTTGGACCAATCTGGATCACTTTACCCCATCAATCGATCGAATGCGAACCGATTGAATTTGACCGCTGATATCAAAGTTACTCATTGGTTTGGATGCATCTACCGCTCGATCATTCTCGACACATCGATCAATCGTGAATGATTTTCAAAGCAAATGAAGGAGCCGATCCGTTAGCCAGTTCGCAGCAGCGTTTCGATTCGATCCAACGCATCGCGTGCCGATAAAGCGGTTACCCCGCGACCAATCGCAGCACCTTCTTTGATCCAGTTTTTGACGTGCTGTTCGGCGGAAATCGCAGTGCTGTGAGAGCGTCCGCCGAAGTGGTGACCGATTTCGGAATACGCCGATGGGGTAAGTTGTCGGGATAGGTACATTGCTAGCTTGCGAGGTCCCGATACCGCCCTGGTCTGTGATTTGCTTCTCAGTGAATCAGGCGGCAGGTGGAACGCTTGGCAAACAGCTGATTCGATCAGCCCCAACGTCGCCACCGGCTGATTGGACCGAAGGAGTTGACCGGCAAATTGTTGAAGTTCCTGGAGTGAAGGGCTGCGTCCTAGCATACGTTGAAGTGTATTAAGAACGTTGACGATTCCGCTGATCACTCGGCCATCCCCAGCAAGCATCGGCGCGATCGCGTTGATCAAAAGATCGGGAACTTCCAGTTGACAGCGTTCGGTGATCCATTGCCGCAATAGCTTTTCACGAATTTCAGAGTCCAAAGGTTGCAGTTGGCAGACCAGTCCCGAAGCCATACGGCCCGAGAGTTCACTCGATAAGCCGTCGATCTCGGATGGTGCTTCCGCACCAGCAAAGATAAGTGGTTTTCCCTGTCCGCTAAGCGTCTCGACGGTGTAGAGCATTTCCCGAAGGGTTGCTTTTTTGGATCCCAAAAACTGCACATCATCGACCAATAGTGCATCAACATCACGGTATCGTCGCCGAAACGCGGTGATGCCGCTATTTCCAACCGAGGTGATGAAGTCATTGGTGAACTGCTCGGCCGATAAGTTCATCACCCGCCGAAGGCGAAATCGACGTCTGAGCTGGTCTGCAATCGCATGCAATAGATGGGTCTTTCCAGTGCCGGTTGGTCCGTAAAGGAAAAGGGGCGAAGCGGTGGAGGGATCTTGGCACGCCATGATCATCGCGGTGTGGGCAAGTCGATTGCTCGAACCTGGGATAAAGTTGGCCGAATGCATCTTGGGTTCAATTCGGTCGATCGGCTGCGTTTTACCCGAGCCGCTGCTGGCGGTCTGTGAATCACTCGAATGGCTGCCAGCGGAGTTGGCGTGAATGGTTTCTCGTGCTTGAGTGCTGCCGAACGCTTCTGCATCACCGAGCGAGGCAAAATCAAGTTGAACAAGATCGCTTTGACCGTGAGCACGTTGTGGTATCGGTCGTCTGCCTGACCGACCATTCTTGGATGCCGAGGAATCCTTGAGGGATGTGGATTGCAGTAGATTGCCGAGCGAACGACTCCGACGAACCCCGCCTCGAGCGTTGGTGCGACTGGGACGATGGACAGAAGCGGAACGATTTCGTGTTGCAGGACGCGTTTCGTGCGCCGCGTCGACTCGATCCATTGGTTTGGATCGCTTACCATCCACGAGAAGGCGTTCGTTCACGGAATGATTGGGCGTGTAGGTTCGAGACGATTCACCCTCTGTTTGCTCAGACAAGTCCGTCTCTTCGCCCAGTCCAAAAGGCAGATCGACCTGCTGCGCCTTTGAGTCGTGCAAAGTAAATAGCACGTCAATACGACGACCAACCGACTGACATGCTGCTCCGCGAAGTTCGCCGAGATAATTATTCCGAAGGCGATCTAATGCGAATTGACCTCTAACCGAAATCAAAACGGCGTTCGCTTCATAAGTCGACTCAACTCGTACGTACCCATCCTCGATGTTACTCGCAACCGTAGCCGGCTCGCCGCTGACCAACGCGACATCAACGACATGGTGGAACCACATCCGGAATCGATCTGCACCGACCTTTTCTTTCAAAGCCTCCTTGAAGATTCCGATAACGGCCTTGTTATCGGTGCAGCCTTGCGGTGCGGACATATCGGTAGCGCAATCCTCCATCATGGATGTGTCGCGACAACGGGTACAAATGATTCAGCGTCTCTCCACTGCTAGGAATTAACGTTTCGCTGCAGAGGAAATGGACAAGAGTGACGAAGCTCAACTCGCAGTAGGAAGGATAGCCTCCCCCGTTTACCTCCCAACACGCAAATGTTGAGTTGAGTTGTGTTAACGCTGCATCACCGTGATGATCTCGCCCGTTACGATTCAAGTTCATTCAGGCGAGAGGCAGATTCTAGGCTTGCTAGCAACAATGTCAAATATGTGATGCAGTATCTCTAGGCCACTTTGTCAGAGGATTTTTTGTCGGGTCGTAATCTAGCACGAAAACACCGATTTTCTGACTCCAAGAGAAAATGAAAAAATGGAGCCAGCGACCTCCATGCGGCGAGTTTACTTCGTGGATAATCTGTTCGTGATTGAACGGTGCGATTTACTTGACGTTAAAAAACGCAACAAAAAACGGGCCTCACTGGTCGCTTTCGGTTTTTCAATCTCAAGTAATTTGTCATTGGAGATGGTCGGCTTCACTCGCCCTGCTTCCAGATCTGCGGAGCCGCCAATCCACGAGCAAGGCGTGCTGGTGCTTTGTGGTGTGAATGGTTAATCCTGTACGGATCCGTTAACTTTGGGGAGGAAAGCGACTGATACAGGCAATGTTTCAATTGATGTCTGGTGTGGTTTCGTAAAACGTCTTTTTCGACTTGACAGTACCGCTGCTTGGTGGGTGGTGCTGCCAATCCCCTCGCTGGGGTCATGCTTGGTTCGCATCATCGATTATTGCTGTTCATTCACCTTCACATTGCTGCCCGATCGTGTGTTGAAACCTGAGGAAACGTCTGGCGTCTGTTTTGGATTCAGCGGGGGAATCGGAGGGATCACAAAGAGAATGCCGTCAGCTTTTCAGAGAAGGTTCGATCCACGAATTGGGTTGGCTCGAAAGCGGACAACAAAATTGGCCCGGGTTGACGGAGATCGAGCCACGGTGATAGGGACGGCTGAAAGCACCAACCAAGGTCTGGGCAATGTCAGAGGCCCGTCGACTCTACCTGTACCGCTGTTGGTCCCCGAGAGCTGTGAATTTCATGGTGGATCAACTTTTTTTGAAACGTTTCCTTGGCGATGGGCGGCTGAGGCTATCGTTTAACAATCTATTTTCAGGATTGTTTTACATCGACGATTCGGGTTCATTCGATTGATTCATCTTCTTGATTCGCAAGGTGTTTAGACCAAAGACTTTCACGCTCCAAATCTCGGAAACCAGCTTGCCGATAAAGTTGAATTGCAGGTTGATTGCATGTGTCAACCGTTAGCAGGATTCGCTGGCAGTGAAGCGACTGCGAGTATTGTTCGATAAGAGCGAGTAGAACGTATCCAAGTCCTTGGCGACGGAATGATGGAAGTAAACCGAGGTAAACAATTTCTACGACATTTTCAAATGCTGATTCCGTGTCGAAGGTTGAATCAAGGCTGGGGGGCGATGCGGAGTGTGAGAGGATGAAGCAGCCTATATCGTTTCCTGTCGTCGTCTCTCGAATCATCAGCCATCCATTGGGGGCGAACGTTTTACTGGATCGATAGTCGTCAAGAGTTTGCGCTGCCGAGACAAGATTGTTTTTCGAAAAGCAATCTTTGCTTTCGACGTACGTTTCTTGGACGAGTTGGCAGAAACGAATCCTTTCCTCATGGGAATCCCAGTCGAGCGGATGCGCAACGAGCTCAAAACGTTGATGGGGTTGGGCGGCATTGACGATGGTTTTTTCCGCCGTATGTATCTTCGGATTTTCGCAGTCCGACAGGAACAAAGCGGTGTTGGCTTGAATCAAGCGTATTGTTCGCTTGTTGCCAGCGTCATGATTCGCAACATGCATCGGGAAAGAATGGCTCAATCCCCTTCCTGCTTTCCCCGTCAGCGGCGTTTGTGCTTCCATGTGCTGGACATTAGAAATGAATTGAAAGCCAAGATGCCACGGCTGGCAGCGTTCGTTGTTTATCGGTTCGGATGATGACGGAGCGATTGTGGAGGTGCCATGGACCATCGAGGGAACATCGTTAGCTGAACGCTGCACAGCCGGATAGGGTTCGCCGCGATTTCGTTTTTGTTCGGTTTGGGGTGCCGTGTCGATTAACTCACCGAGGTAGTGGATGTTGGTGATTCCGCGAACACGCATTTCGTGTTCAATCCCTCGGCTTAACACGTTTTCAATCTCGTTGATCCTGCTTTGGTTTTGATCGTCATCTTGATCACATAGGCAACAGCATTCGATAAGGACCGCCGTCTTTGATCGTAATTGTCGATGGGGCTTGTGATCTCGAGGTTGAAACGGTTGTGCATCCTGAGTCCAGAACGGAACGCTCGGTGCTGGAGTCTCGTGATCACTGTGGGAAGTCGTGGTCGCGTTCAAGTCGATAGGATGGTGGACTCTAAGAATGGCAAACGCGAGTAGATCGTTGGTTTGTTTTTCTGGGTGAACCGCAATTGGGACCAACGCTTGGGTTGCAAGATTTGATTGGGTGGAGGCGATTTCGTCTCGGAGTTTTAGTCCACGCCACAGACTGAAGGTTTGGCAGATTCGATCGAGGGAATTTTCCAAATGCGATAGTTTCAGGACGCTTGTTCGAAAACACTCGTCGTCTGAATCGCTCAAACTATGGTTCACTGAATCACACATGGTTTGTCCGACTTGATTGATGACAATCCATTCTGAGTTGAGGATCGGCTACCTGCGTCTTACCCAATCGTCGAGTTTGCACCGGACGCGATACCGCATAGCTTCTCATTCTTATACCCAATCTCGATCATGAGATGAAGTTGCTGAGGTCTCTCGATCAACCGGCTAAACACTCTGTTCGATCTTGATTTACTCTAGAATGGGATCGAGTCGACGGGGCATCATAGGCCGTGAAGCATCATGGGTCTCTTCGTGTTGATCACTCCGTTTCCCTAACGAGCGAGTGAGGATTTGATCACAATCATCGGTTGTACACCGCTTTTTTTAGAAGCGAGACTTCTCTTGTGCTTACCCGCTTGATGGATTCTGATATGCTCCAACATGCTACCAACGCGATATCACGGAAACGATAACGCGGGTGGTGATGCGTTTGCCCTAACCGCACGGAAGCTGTTCATGCAAAATCTAACGAATCAATTAACTTGCATTATTCGCTGTTTTGCAGGATTCGTAGCCATTCTCGTCTTGTTTGCTTTGGATGGTGTTGTGGTTGCCCAGCAACCTGCCAATATGTCGAAACCGAGCAGACCAGTGATTGCTGCTGAGTCATCGACGAAACATCCGTTGATCAAGCGATTACAGGAAAAATTGCGGCAACGCGTTGAGACGGCCATCAACGAGCCCGAGTCAGCCGATTTTTTTACAAGTCGAGCAAGCTCTGCCACCGTGAATTCCGATCCAGCCTCAGGGCAGAAGGGCATCGCATCCACTGCGCGTCGAGTTGATGTCTCCATGTTACAGAGAACCTCGGAATCAGAGATTTCGGATGAGCCGATAGCGAGGGTGGCGAGCCGGCAAGAACGATCTGGGGATCCCGTCGCAGGTATGGTGAATCCAGTGGGAAATGGAACCGGGGATCGAACGGAAGATCGCGACTGGGATTTTGACTTGCGACCCATCGGAAGCGAGCAAACTGTGTTCTCAACAAACAAAATCATGAGAGCTGAGATTGACCGTGCCATCGATTCGGGCCGCGACATCGGGCAAGATGATTTTTTTCAGCCTCGTAATGATTTAGGTTTTTCACTCATCGATGCGTCGCCGTTAAGAGGCGTTGTGGTGGATGGGATTACTGACCAAAGTGTGGCGCAGAGAAGTGGGCTGATGATCGGTGATCGTGTTGTGGCGATCAATCATCGATTGATTCGTGATTTAGCCGCGTGGGAAAGAGAAAGTCGAAAGCTGGGAATGAATACGGCGGCCCAGATTCAAATCGTGAGAAGTGATCGTTTGATGCGAGTCGAGCTTTTTTCGGCTGCGGATCGTTCTGATCGAGATGATGCTGACGTAGCAGATCACTCGCGGCGCTCTGGTGGTCAGGGTGAAGGTCAGTTCAATGCGATCAACCAGCAGGCAACGGCAACTGCCAACGCCTTGGGGCAGGCGGTGTTAGGTGGGCTTGGAGCGGCCTTTCAGGGACTCTTTGAAACCGCTAAAGAGGATGATCGTGAAGAGTCGTCCCAGTCCGCCGTGAGCAAGGACTAGGGCCTGTTGCCCGATTGGTTGTTGGCCTAGTGATCGCTGGGCTCATTGGTTGCTGGGCTCGTAGAGTGCAATGGAGACGATCTGAGGCTTGGATCGCTTCTGCTGCGAAACTTGGGTGATCAGGAATCGGATTTGACCCGTGGTCACCGATTTTCGGCATATTTTACCGTCCCGAGGAAAGTGATCGTGTAGGTTTAGCGTCCGGCAGAAGTTGCCCAGCGGTGATGTCGCGTCCAAAACCGGTCCGCTGATTGTCGCCGCGCACAAATACTGTTCTTGCAACACCAACGTCGTAGATCCCCAAGCACTTGCATCGATGTCCCATCAAACCCCAAGCGAAAAGTCGAAAGATGATCTGACGCCGGATGACTTGTCGAGTCCATCCCTGTCCGATGCTGCAGACTCTTGTGAGGAAATCGGCGAGCCTAGTGATCAGACTGACCAAGAGATTCATCCCGATATTGCCGCGTTTGGTTTCAAACAAGCTTCGGAAAAAGTCAAGCGGTTCCCGCAGAGCCCAGGCGTCTATCTGATGAAGGATGCGGCTAGTCGGGTGATTTATGTTGGTAAGGCAAAGAATCTTAGAAGTCGAGCGGGCAGTTATTTTCTCAAGGCTGCTCAGGAGGATCAGCGAACCGCAAGCTGGGTCGGCGAGATTGCAGATATTGATTATCTCGAAGCCGAGAGTGAGGTTGATGCTTTACTGATGGAATCAAGGTTGATCAAGGACATTCAACCTAAATTCAATAAAGAGTTAAAAGACGATAAGAGTTTTCCTTATCTGATGATCACGACTCGCGAAGAGTTTCCACGGGTGGAGTTAACTCGCGAACCCAAAACCAAAGGGGTTAAACTCTATGGCCCGTTTCCGAGTGCTGGCGCACTTCGAGGCGCGATACAGGTCATGCAGCGTATCTTCAAATTTAGAACCTGCTCGTTGGATATTACCGAGGAGGATGAGCGTTGGAATTGGTTTCGGCCATGCCTGCTGGCGAGTATCCAGCAATGCACCGCTCCGTGTAACTTTCGAATTTCCAAGGAGGACTATCGTCGAGATATCAAGAGGCTTCAGACGTTTCTTGATGGCGGTAAAAAGCGTTTGCTTGACGACATGCGTCGTGAGATGCAGGCTCATAGCAAGGCGTTAGAGTTTGAGAGAGCGGCAGCACTGCGCGATGAGATACAGATGCTCGAGCGCCTCGAAGAGCGTGGTGACTTAGAAACCCACGCGCAGCCCGAAGTGTTCTATATCGATCCAAAGAAAGGTTTGACGGGACTGCGGCAAGTTCTCGGGCTCAAGGAAACCCCTCGGATCATCGAAGGTGTTGACATTGCGCATCTTGGGGGTGGTGAAACGGTGGCCAGCTTGGTTCAGTTCCTCGACGGTTTACCATTTAAGCCGGGTTATCGACGATTTCGAATCCAAGACGTGGATGGCATCGATGATTTTCGAAGTATCTACGAAGTTGTTTCGAGGCGATTCAGGCGACTAAGTGATCAGAGTGAGTCATTTCCGGATCTGCTTCTGATTGACGGCGGAAAAGGTCAGCTCAATGCGGCCATGGCGGCTTTTCGTGATCAACAGATTGACCCGCCCACGGTGATCTCGTTGGCGAAACGCGAGGAAGAAATTTATCGACCAGGGCAGTCCGATCCATTGGTACTGAGTCGCAGTTCGTTCGCCCTGCGTCTGCTGCAGTATGTAAGAGATGAGTCACCCCGATTTGCTCAGCATTATCATCACATCCTGCGATCGAAATCCACATTTGATCGCTAGAGGCCTGTGCTTGATGTGTTTTTGATTTTTGGCGACACGGCGCCGTCACCATCAAGTCTCTGATCAATCGCCATGGGGTATCGACGAGGTTGAGCGTCGGTAGCTCTAGACGATCGTTGTGGATGCGAACACGGTAGTCCGGCCGGTTTACGTATTCATGCAAGAACAAGAATCAAAACGTGTTGGCTGCGATTTTCTCTGCTGGTAGCGGAACATTTGACACGTGTATCAGAACGATCAGTTGCCGTTCACTTTGGTCTTCGCCTTTTCCAGAGAGCATTTTAGGAGCGATTCCACGAGTTGGCCGATCTGGTGCCATCACGAGTGTATCACCCGCTTGAAGATCGACCATCAAATTAAGACTCGATAGATTCCACGTTTCCCTGCGTGTATCGATGCGGATCGCTGATTCGCTGCTGATCCATTTTTGTTTGGCGGATCCATGTTGTATGGTTGGTTCGACTGCCAACCGAATCTGTTTGGGGTGACTCGCTTCGGTAGCGGTGAGTGCGAGAAAGTACTGGGCATTTTCAAGTGTCTTGCCGATGGTCTGACCACTCTCGCGAATCAGGGCAACTTGACTGCCTTCAAAGGGCTGCCTGAGAGGGAATTCACTTCGTTTCCCTAAACGCAGTGGCACCGTCTGCCGACCGTGGGCGACATCGCTCGCAACCGAAGCTTGGGTGAGAAAATCAT
>Ga0181563_10004256_pt1 | contig 13359 bp, 10 predicted proteins | sample 011ome_25_FD_133759 | JGI IMG/M metagenome (GOLD analysis project Ga0181563, IMG submission 133759) | Coastal salt marsh microbial communities from the Groves Creek Marsh, Skidaway Island, Georgia - 011512CT metaG (megahit assembly) | ecosystem: Environmental > Aquatic > Marine > Intertidal... | reverse complement strand
GGGCGGTCTCATCAATCCAAGTTATAATCGAATTTTGTGTTCCATTATTTGCTGTAATTGGATTAAAAAGATTTATTTCTAATGAGATTAGTTCAGAAAAACAACTAAAAGTTTTAAAGATTGTTTCATTTTTTCTAATATCATCAATTACTCTTTTTTATTTTCTTGGAAATAGTATTATAGATTTTAAATCTGATTTTGAGATTTTTTCACAATACCCTGAAATTCTTGATTTAATTATAGAAGAAAGAAAATATTTATTTGAATACGATTTAATCAGGTCATTAATAATTGTAATTTTTTGTTCAGTTATCCTTTATCTATTCATAAAAAATCTTTTAAATAATAACCTTACAATTTTCCTATTAACTGTTGTTTTACTATTTGACTTGTGGGGAGTTAATAAAACCTATGTTAATTCAGATCAATTTGTAAGTAAATCATCAGTATTATCTCCATTTAAAAAATCAATTTCGGATGAGGCAATTTTAAGAGATGATTCTGATTTCAGAGTATATGAACCCCAAAGAGGTTTTTCAAATGGAAGAACGTCATATTTTCATAAATCTATCTCTGGATATCATGCGGCTAAACCCAAAAGAATACAAAATCTATATGATTTTTACATCGTAAATAATAATATGAAAATACTTAGTTTGTTAAATGTCAAGTATTTGATTAAAAATAGTGAGGATAATCCATTGGGAGTCACAAGAAATCCAAATAATTTTGGTAACGCCTGGTTCATCAAAAACACACTGGTTGTTGATAATGCTGATCAGGAGTTAATTCTACTTGACAGCGTTGATTTAAGTTCAACTTGTCTTACCCAAAATTCCAAACTATCAAATCTAAAGTTTACTTTAAATTCTAAAGATTCGATAAAACTTATTTCAAGAAAAGCCAATGAGTTGATTTATAAATCCTCAACTAGTTCTAAACAATTTGCAGTTTTTTCTGAAGCTTATTATAAAAATGGCTGGCAAGCTTTTATTGATGGTAAAGAAGTTAGTCACTTTAAAGTTAATTATCTACTAAGAGGAATGTTTATTCCCGAAGGAGATCATGAAATTGTCTTTAAATTTAATCCTCAGGTTATAAAAACTGGAACTTACATTTCACTTTTTTCATATATATTACTAATTGCATTTACTTTAAAATTTATAACAGTTAAGAGAAATGTATAAAAATATTCCCAAAAAGAGATACGACAAAACTCTTAAGATGTTGAAAGATATATGCCAACCTGGTTCAGTTATATATGATTTAGGAGTTGAAAATCCATTTTCAAAAATAATGCAAGAGAATAATTATAAAGTCTATAATTCTGAGGGTCAAGATTTTGACATCGATTTTAAAATTAATATACCAAAAGATGTAGATTTAGTTACAGGTTTTGAGATTTTAGAACACTTAGTTTCCCCATTTCCACTATTAAAATCTCTAGAAGCAAAAAAATTATTTGTAACTGTTCCTTTGAATTTATGGTTTTCAAAAGCCTATCGAAGTAAAATTGACAATCGAGATAGACATTTCCATGAATTTGAAGAATGGCAATTTGATTGGTTACTAGAAAAAGCAGGCTGGAAAATATTAAAAAAAGAAAAATGGACTAACCCTTCATTCAAAATTGGTTTAAGGCCAATTTTAAGAAATTTTCATAACAGATATTATGCCGTGTATGCTGAAAGAATAGATTTTGGAAGGTGGCCTGAAAAAAATGAATACACCAATTATTACCGAGGAGTATTAAATCTTTAGATCCCATGAGAATAGGAATGATTTTGGACACTAAATTTCCTATTGACCCTAGAGTCAGTAATGAAGCTAGCGCTTTAATAAAAAAAGGTCATGAGGTCTATCTTTTTTGTTTGTCTTATAAAAAAAAGTTTATCAAGGAAGAAAGAATTAATTATATCAACGTAAGAAGATATTATTGTTCTAGTATAACCTACAAGCTTTCAGCCCTTGCTTACAGTTTTCCATTCTATAGACTTTTAATGAAAAAAAAAATATCTCATTTTTTAAAAAAAAATAGAATAGAAACAATTCATATTCATGATATACAAATCGCTTGTGCTGTTTTTTCCGCAAATAAATATAATCTCCCAGTTTCTTTAGATTTACATGAAAATCGTCCTGAAATAATGAAGTTTTATAAACATGTTAATTCATTAATTGGTAAAATATTTATTGATCCGAAGAAATGGAAAATTGCAGAAGAAAAATACTGTAATATTTCTGACAACGTAGTTGTAGTTACTAACTCTGCTAAAAAAGAGCTTTTAAAAAGAGTTTCAATCGATCCTCAAAAAATAATTGTATTCCCAAACACGGTTAATAAAGATTTTTACACTGAGTATTCTATTGATAAGTCTATTCTAAACAAATTTTCGGATAATTTTGTATTACTTTATTTAGGTAATACCTCTGAAAGAAGAGGGCTTGACTTAGTAATGAAGTCTCTTCCTATTATTAAAGATTACATTCCAAATATTAAGTTGGTTGTTGTTGGTTCAAGTTCTTTTGACAAAAGCTTATTAGAACTCTCAAGAAAACTAAAAGTTGAGAAATATATATCATTTGAGGGTTGGAAAGATGAATCCTATTTCCCATCATATCTTTCTATTGCTAATATCGGAATCTCTCCTTTAAAATCTAATATTCATCATGACACAACCTACGCTAATAAAATATTTCAGTATATGTCATTTGGTGTACCATTGTTAGCAAGTGATGTTGTATCACAAGAGGAAATAATTACTAAATTTAAAGTAGGTGAATTATTTGTTTCTGAAAACCTAGAAAGTTTTATTAATACATTAAAGAATCTATATGAAAACAAAGACTCACTAGAATATTATTCTAAAAATGGTAGAATAGCAATTGAAAAATATTTAAATAATGACATAGTTTCTAAAGAATTATCATGTATGTATGACAAATAAAAAGATCCTCCTTATAACATATTATTGGCCACCCTCAGGAGGTTCAGGAGTTCATCGTTGGTTAAACTTTGCTAATAAATTATGTGACTTGAATTATGACATTACTGTTTTAACATCAAAAACTCCAAATTATCAAATAAAAGATTCTTCATTAGAAAATTTTGTTGATTCTAGGATAAATGTTTTAAAAATTTCATCCTTTGAACCTTCCAGTTTTTTTAAATCTAAAAACTCAAATTCAGATAATTTAAGTAGTGCAGGGTTTTTAAATAAAATAAAGTTATATATAAGAGCCAATTTCTTTTTTCCTGACTCTAGAAAGTTTTGGATTAATAAAGCTTCTGATTATGCCTCCTCTTACATACTAAAAAACAAAATAGCATGCTTGATTACAACATCTCCACCGTTTAGTTTAAATATTATTGGATATCAAATAAAAAAACAAACAAATTGCAAATGGATTTCAGATTACAGAGATCCATGGTCAGATTTCTTTCAATTTAGAAAAATGCCAATGTCAAAGTCAACTTTAAATAAACATAAAGAATGGGAGAAAACATGTTTGAAATTTGCTGATTCTGTAATAGTTACATCGCCAAGGTTGAGAGAAGAATATTTAAATTTTAATCAAAATACGTATTTAATAAATAATGGTTTTTTAAATTATAATGCAAATAAAAAAAGCGAATCATTTAATATGGTATATTCAGGAGTAATGAAATCTTCTCAAAATCCTAAAAATCTTTGGAAAGTTTTACATGAAATATCACAATCCAATAAATCATTTGGTGTTGACCTAAATTTAAAACTTATTGGACATTTTGATAATGAAATAAAAAACAACAAATACATAGAATTATTGAAGAACAAAATAAAGTTTCATGGTTACACAAAAAAACAAGATTTAGATAAACAAATTTTAGATACCAATTGTTTTATTTTATGTGATATTAATGATGAAAAAAGTGGTAATCTGATACCAGGCAAATTCTATCATTACCTATCATTTAAAAAACCTATTATTGCTTTTTCCTCAAATAAAAGTGACACCGCTAAAATTATTGATGAAACATGTTCTGGAAAAGTATTTAATTTTTCAGAAGAAAATGATTTAAAAAATCATATTTTAGAATTGTACAATAATTTTAAGAATAATGATTTATCCAATCCAAACAAAAATTATGATAAATATTTAATTTCAAATTTAACTATGAATTTAAATGATGTCATTAAAAACACTTTGACTTAATGGGAATTGTATTAAAGCAAACTTCTTGGAATATCGTAACTATATCAATAGCTATACTAATTGGGGCTATTAATACTTTATATTTTTATCCAGAATTCTTAAAAGATGAATATTATGGATTAGTTGTTTTTCTGCTAGCAACTTCAAATCTGTTACAACCAATAATGTCTCTTGGAGCTCAACATACTATAATCAAATTTTATAGTTCTTTTAAAAATAAGTTTGAGAAAGATGAATTTCTTTCAAGTATTATTTTTCTACCTCTTTTTTTTATTATTCCAGTTAGTTTTTTGGTAATACAATTTCATGATATTATTTCCGAATTTCTTTCAGTTGAAAACCCAATAATTGAATCTTATGTTTGGGTAATTTTTCTTGTCTCTTTTGCTACTTCTTATTTTGAAGTCTTTTATTCTTGGTCAAGAGTTCAATTTAAATCCGTCTTTGGAAATATTTTAAAAGAAATATTCCCCAGGCTTTCTGTTTTTATTTTACTTGTTTTAGTTTCTTTTGAATTAATCTCTAAAGAAAATTTTGTCTGGTGGTTAACTGGCTTATATTACCTAAGACTCTTATTAATGATTATTTATTCTTTGTATTTATATAGACCTGTTTTTTCAGTTCAGATTCCTTCAAATTATAAAGAAATCTTATTGTATTCATTATACATTTTACTGGCAGGTTCAGCAGCTAGTTTTCTTATAGATATTGACAAATATATGATTCCTCAAAAGGAAGCAATTAGTCAAACAGCATATTATGCAGTCGCTGTTTTTATAGCAACTGTTGTTGAAATTCCAGGAAGAGCTATGTTTCAAATAATTAATCCATTAGTTGCAAAAGCTTTAAATGAAGAAAACTTGATTGAATTAAAAAAATTATATAAGTCTAGTTCAGAGAATTTGTTATTAATCTCTGGGTTATTTTTTCTTTTAATAAATTTAAATATTGACTCATTTTATTTAATGCTAAACAACCAATTTTATTCAAATGCGTCATTGGTAGTTTTAATCATTTCATCAGCAAAATTAATTCAAATGAGTTTTGGCTGTGGTCCGGCAATATTAGCTACCTCAAAGTTTTATAAAATAACTCTTCCCTTCTCAATTTCTATGGCTGTTTCGGTTTACTTATTGAACGACTATTTAATTGATTTATACGGAATTAATGGAGCAGCAATTTCAGCTCTAGTTGTTTTACTTACTTTCACCTTCTTGAAAATATTTTACATATTTTTTAAAATTAAGTTAAATCCATATAACGCTAATACTTTAAAATTGATTCTATCTATTTTAATTGTTTACTTTCTTAATAGTTATATTATTCTAAATATTGATCCCATTTATGATATACTTGTAAGATCTTCATTGATTGTATTATTCTACGGAATATGTATTCATCTTTTTGGATTTTCTAGAGAAATCAAAAAAATTTTAAATATCAATTTTTGATTTAAGGTATTTTTTGAGTTTCGACTTTTTATTTTTCAGAATCCCCTTCGGGCTTCCATAATAAACTAAATCTCCTCCATTTTCACCACCATATGGCCCAAGATCTATTATTTTGTCAGAGCATTTAATTAAATCTAAGTTGTGTTCAACAACTATTATTGAATGACCATTATCAATTAATGAATTAAATGAGTTTAGCAATTTTTTAATATCATGAAAGTGAAGACCTGTTGTAGGTTCATCAAAAATAAATAGAGTTTTTTTAGCTTTATTTCCTTTCAACAAAAAAGTAGCTAATTTAATTCTTTGTGCCTCACCACCAGAAAGAGTAGATGAGGACTGTCCAAGTTGAACATAACCCATCCCCACATCTTGAAGAGACCTTAGTTTAGATGATATTTTTGAGTTGTCATTTTTATTAAAAAAATCTATGGCCTCATCAATAGTCATTTTTAAAACATCGTCAATATTTTTATTTTTAAACTTTATTTTTAAAATTTCTTTTTTAAATCTTTTTCCTTTACAAGTTTCACAAAGCAAGTTAACATCTGCCATAAACTGCATTTCAATTTTTACTATTCCCTCTCCCTTACAATTGTCACAACGTCCACCATCTACATTAAATGAAAAATGTTTGGGTCTAAGATTATTTGATTTAGCAAATTTTAAAGATGCATATAAATTTCTTATATCATCATAGATTTTTAGATAGGTAACTGGATTTGAACGAGAAGATGTACCTATTGGTTTTTGATCTATAAATTCAACTTCACTTATTTTGTCTATATCACCTTCAATTGAATCAAATTGACCAGGTTTAATTTTAAAAATACCCTTTTCTTTTAATAGAGCAGGATACAGTATTTTTTTTACCAATGTTGTTTTTCCACTTCCAGAAACACCACATACCGCTGTCAAATTATTTAATGGAAACTCTACGTTAATATTCTTAAGATTGTTCTCTCTTGCTCCTTTTATTATTATTTTTCCTCCACTAAATCTTGTTTTTAAAGGAGTTTCAATTTCTTTGTTATTATTTAAGTATTTAGAAGTTAATGTCTTTGAGTTTAAAATGGTTTTTAAATTACCTTGACCTACAATAGTCCCTCCGTTAAATCCTGCTTCAGGCCCAATATCTATAATGTGATCAGCGGATCTGATTATATCTTCATCATGTTCAACTACAAGAACAGTATTTCCTATATCTCTTAATTCTTTTAGCACTTCAATAAGTTTTTCAGTGTCCTTTGAATGTAGGCCTATACTTGGTTCATCCAAAACATATAGTGAACTAACCAAAGAGCTTCCTAATGAAGTTGCTAGATTTATTCTTTGAGATTCGCCACCAGAAAGAGTACTTGATTTTCTATTTAATGTTAAATATCCTAACCCAACTTTATTAATGAACTTTAATCTATTATTGATTTCTTTTAAAATTCGTTTAGATAAATTGTATTGGTGATCTGTTAGTTTTATTTTTTCAAAAAACAATACTAACTCACTAATGGGTAATTGAACTAAATCTGTGATTGATTTTTTATTAATCTTAACGTATGATGCTTCTTTTTTTAATCTGTTCCCATCACAATCTGAACAAGTAGTTTTTCCTCTGTAACGAGAGAGCATTACTCGATTTTGAATTTTATATATTTTAGATTCTAGTTTTTTAAAAAAATAATTTATTCCTTTGAAATATTCATTTCCTTCCCAGATTAACTTTTTTTGTTCTTTTGTTAGCTTATAATAGGGTTTATGTATTGGAAAATCAAAATTTGAAGAATGTTTAATTAATTCAGATTTATATTTTCTTAATTTATCTCCTTTCCATGGTGCTATAGCATTTTCAAAAATTGAAAGGCCTGTATTAGGAATCACAAGTTCTGGATCAATTCCTACAATATCCCCATAACCACCACAACTGGAGCAGGCCCCAAGTGGGTTGTTAAAACTAAAAAGATGTTGAGTTGGTTCTTTAAATCGGATATTGTCTTTTTCAAATTTGTTGTTAAAATTATATATTGTTCCAGACGTTATATTCTCAACTGTTAATTCTCCATTACCTTCAAAAAAAGCTAACTCAAGTGAATCTGTTAGTCTGTTTTCATAATCTTTATCATCATTGTAAATAGACCTGTCAATAACTAAATAAAAATCATTGATATCAAAATTTTTTAAATCTTCTATTCTTTTTATCTCATCATTTATTTTAACTCTGACAAAACCTTGATCTTTAATTGTGTCAAGAACCTGCTTTGTATTATTCTTTTTATCAATTTTTTTAGGCGACAGTATTAGAAATTTATCATTTTTGCTAAAATTTTTTATTTTTTGTAAAACTGATTCAACTGTATCTTTTTTGACTTCAGTATTTGAAATTGGAGAATATGTTTTGCCAATTCTTGCAAATAATAATTTTAAATAATCATATATTTCAGATGAAGTACCAACAGTAGATCTAGGATTAGAGTTGTTTACTTTTTGTTCAATTGCTATTGCAGGGGAAATTCCTGTTATTTTATCTACTTTAGGTTTATTAAGCTTCCCAAGAAACTGTCTAGCATATGATGATAGACTTTCAATGTATCTTCTTTGACCTTCAGCATATAATGTGTCAAACGCTAAACTAGACTTTCCTGATCCAGAAAGACCAGTAATAACAATCAATTTGTTCTTTGGAATATCTAAATCAATATTTTTAAGATTATGCATTTTAGCTCCTCTTAATTTTATGTATTTAGATTTAGAATTATGAACTTTCAAATTATAAAATAATCTGTAAATATAGTCTTTAAATTATTTTATTTAATATTGATTTTCTTCCTATTTTTTTTGTTATTGGATCATTGTTAATATTCCATCCTCTTGCCGGAGAAAATTTTCTTCCATACCAAATTATTTGTAGGTGAAGTTTATTCCATAATTTTTTTGGAAATAATCTTTTAGCATCTTTTTCTGTTGTTTTTACATTCTTACCATTAGACATTCCCCATCTATACATTAACCTATGTATATGAGTGTCCACTGGAAAAGTTGGTATATTAAATGCTTGTGCCATTACTACACTAGCAGTTTTGTGACCTACAGCAGGTAACGCTTCTAAATCAATAAAGTTTCTGGGAACTTTTCCATTGTGTTTTGAAATTAAAATTTTTGATAATCCGTGAATACCTTTAGATTTCATTGGTGATAATCCAACAGGTCTAATTATATCCCTTATTTCTTCAACTGACAATTTAACCATATCATACGGATTATCAGCCTTTTTAAAAAGTATCGGAGTTACTTTATTTACACCAATATCCGTACTCTGAGCTGATAGTAAGACAGCTATTAATAGTGTATATGGATCCTTGTGATCAAGCGGAATTGGAACTTCAGGAAAAAGAAGCTCAAGTGTATCGATTATATAATTTATTTTTTCTGATTTGTTCATATTAATTCAGTAAATTTAAAAATTAAAAAAAATAATTATGTTAAAAATTGGAGACAATTTACCTCATTTTTCATGTCAGGATGACAAAGGAAATTTAGTTACTCAAGAAGATTTTAAAGGAAAGAACGTTATTTTGTTTTTTTATCCAAGAGCAAATACACCTGGATGTACAGCACAAGCATGTAATTTGTCTGAAAATTATGAAAGATTAACCAAAGCAGGTTATACAATATTCGGAGTTAGTGCTGATCAAGTTAAACATCAGGCTTCATTTTCAAATAAATTTGGTTTTCCATACCCGTTATTAGCTGATACTGAAAAAGTTCTTATAAATAGTTTTGGAGTTTGGGGGTTTAAAAAATTTATGGGTAAAGAATATGAGGGAATATTAAGAACTACGTTTGTAATTAATAAAGATTCGATTATTGAAAAAGTTATTGATAAAGTAAAAACTAAAGATCATACTTCCCAAATTTTAGATAATTAATTGTATCCAAAAAGTTTTTTTTCTTTTATAAGTGATGTTACTTTTTTTGGAAGCATTTCTTCCCAACCTTTATCCTTATTTTTAATCATTTCTAAAACAGTTCCCGAGTAAATATCAAGCAGTGATTTATCGTACCCAAAAATGTCAATTACTTTATTATTAAATTTAAAAAATTTGTAAAGGTTTTTCATTCTTGAGGATACTTTTAAGTTATTACTATTTATTATTTCCCCATTTTCTTTAACTGGATATAAAAATATTCTTAAATTTTTATAAAATAGTTTTCCAAAAGCCTCTAAAATACCTCCACTAAGGTGAGAGTAGTATTTTTCGTTAAAAACTTCTACTAAATTATTAACCCCCATTGTTAAAACAATTTTTTCTTGTGTATAATTTGAAAAGTATTCTGCAAGCCTATAATATTCTTTAAAATTAGTTATAATAACAGTTAGGCCTAGGGAACACAATAAATTTGCTCTGTCAATAAAATCAATTTCATTCACATCTCCATTAGATGATGTTAAATTTGACATTGTTAGTTCAAAAACGCTTAAATGTTTTGTTTCATCAAAGTCTTCCTCATAAGATAACATTTCTAATGATTTATCAAACATGTCTTCATTTACCTTTGTTACGGGCCTAAATCTTCCTCTAATTGCCAATATATTTTTTTTGTATAAAACTCTAGCTGGAAGAATGTTATTTCCATCTGGTCCAAACATAACCGCTTCGGTCATTCCATTTTTAACAAGTTCTAAACTCATTACACGATTATCAACATCTTTAAATAATGGACCAGAAAAATTTACTGTATCAATTTCAATTGCACCTGGATCGATATGATCGTATAAATATTTAAGAAGTTTCCTAGGTTGATCGTGCTTATAATATGCTCCATAAATTAAATTTAATCCCATTAGGCCAAGAGCTTCTTGTTGAGCCCTAGCCTCAAATAGATTAAATCTAACATGAATGAGTATTTCACTGTAATCTTGAGATGAATCAGTTTGAAATTTTAATCCCATCCAACCATGTCCTCTATATTTTTTTGCAAAATCTATTGTTGCAACGGTATTTGCATATGTAAAAAACATTTTCTCTGGATGTTTTGATCTATCCATTCTCGATTCTAGAAGATTAATTTCATGAGTTAGCATCTTTTTTAACCTTGATTCAGAAACATATCTGTTATCATCTTCCTCTCCATAGATGGCATCACTGAACTCCTTATCATAAGCACTCATTGTTTTGGCTATTGTTCCAGAAGCTCCACCGGATCTGAAAAAATGTCTTGCTACCTCTTGACCAGCTCCAATTTCAGCAAAAGTTCCGTAAATATGTTCATTGAGATTTATTCTTAAAGCCTTGGCTTTAATTGAGGGAATATTTTCGAATGGTTTATCTCCCTTTAAAGAAATTGACATATTTTAAAATATATTTGCTAAGTTATAAGATTTATAGACTAAAAAATATATTTTTAATTAAATTTTTTTTTTTGAAAATAACATTTCTAGGTACTGGAACTTCAACTGGCATTCCATTTATTGGTAGCAAACATCCTGTTTGCTTAAGTAATGATTCAAAAGATAAAAGATTAAGAGCCTCTGTGAAAATTGATATAAATAATTCTACTCTAATTATAGATTGTGGACCTGACTTTCGTCAACAAATGATAAATTCAAATTGTGATCACATTGATGCTATAATTTTTTCACATGAACATGCTGATCATACAGCAGGTTTAGATGATATTAGACCATTTTGTTTCAAACAAGGACCAATTCCTATCTATGCTCACAGTAGAGTACTAGAAAACTTGTCTAAAAGATTTGAGTACATATTTAATGAGAATCATAAATATCCTGGAGCTCCATCTGTTTATTCAAATGAAATAATTCCAAATAAATCATTTGATATAAACGACATAAAGATTACACCAATTTCATATATGCATGCTAATCTTCAGGTTTATGGCTTTAGAATAGGAGATTTTGCCTACGTTACCGATCTAAAAACTATTGATAATCAAGAAATTGAAAAATTAAAGAACCTAGAAGTGCTAGTTTTAAATGCTATTCGAATTGAAGAACATTTTTCACATCTAAATTTAAAAGAAGCTTTAGATTTAATAAGTTTAATTAAACCAAAAAAAGTATTTCTTACTCATATCAGTCATCTTTTAGGTTTTCATAGTAAAGTTTCAAAAGATTTGCCAAAAAATGTATATCTATCTTATGATGGACTAGTGATTGAAACTAATTAGTTTTTTTAATTAGCCAACTTAACATTGATTTAAAATTTTCAGGGGAAACTCCATGTCCAATTGGATATTCTTCAAAAACATGATCAATGTTATTTTCTGAAAGAATTTTAATACTTTGTTTTGATAAATCAAAAGGTAAAATTTCATCATTTAATCCATGTGAAATATAAAAAGATAGACTCTTGAGTGAGGATGTTTTAGAAATATTGATAATATTTTTATCAAACGCTCCACTTAAAGATATAACATTTCTTATTTTTTCAGGGTAAGTAAGTGCAACTGCATTTACTAACATAGAACCCTGACTAAAACCCATTAAGTTAACATTATCTGGATCGATGTTGTAGATTTTTTTACAAATTTCTATAACTTTTATAATATTATCTCTGGACTCAATGGCTTTTTTAATATCGTATGATTTTTTTCCATTAAAATCTATGGTTATGTTATACCAGGCAAAACCATTGTATTGTATTTCAATGTCACCTCTAATACTAACAATTGTAAATTTTTCAGGGATAGCTCTCGAAAAAGAAAATAAATCTTGTTCATTGCTTCCATATCCATGAACCATTAAAAGTAGAGGAGAGGCTGAGTTTTCTAAATTTGATTTTTTGTGAATGTGAAAGAAAGGTAAATCATTCATTTATACAAATCTTTTCAGAATTAATTATTCCAAGGGGTTTTCCTCTCATTTTAAGTCCTAAAAAGGCACTGTTTTTTGATTTTGATAAAATATTTACTTTTGAAAATTCATATTCATCAGAAACTGTAAATAAAGATAATTTAGCTAATGAACCTTCATTTAAATTGATTTCTTCAATTTTAAAAACATCTTTTCCTCTTGTAAGTATTTCTATTGTCTTTTCTAGAGGAAAAATAGTAAGTAGTGATCCAAAAAAAGATTCTAACCCAATTGTCCCAAATTTAGAATTATCAATATCAGTTTTCTTGTTTTCTATATCGATAGGAGTATGATCACTAGTAACTAGATCAATAATTCCTTTATCAACAGCCTCAATAAGAGCTAATCTGTCTTCTTCAGATCTAAGAGGAGGTAAAACCTTAAATCTAGTATCAAAATCCTTTAGTTTTGTCTCATTAAATATCAGATTATGAATAGCAACACTACATGTTACCATGAGACCTTTAGATTTTGCATTTTTAATTAATTCTACTGATTTTTTTGTTGAAATGGTAGGTATATGTAATCTTCCTCCAGTGTATTCTAAAATTTGAAGATCTCTATTAATTTGAACTTCTTCAGAAAAATTAGGTATACCTTTTATTCCGTAGTTTAAACTTATTACACCTTCATTGATAATACCATTTTTAGAAATTGATTCATCTAAAGGAAATGACATTATTAAAGAGTCAAATGATTGTGAATATAATAAAGATGTTTTTAACAAGTTTGAATTTTTGATTGGCTTTTTAAAGTCATAAAACCCAACTGCTCCAGCATTTTTCATATCAAAAAGTTCAGCCATATCAACAGATTTACTTGAGATACTTAAGGCGCCAAGTG
>Ga0181563_10004254_pt1 | contig 13363 bp, 14 predicted proteins | sample 011ome_25_FD_133759 | JGI IMG/M metagenome (GOLD analysis project Ga0181563, IMG submission 133759) | Coastal salt marsh microbial communities from the Groves Creek Marsh, Skidaway Island, Georgia - 011512CT metaG (megahit assembly) | ecosystem: Environmental > Aquatic > Marine > Intertidal... | reverse complement strand
CTTCCAGCTGGAAGGACCCGCGATAAGAGAAGGGATCACCAGCGCAAGGGCAATCAACGAGACAAGCAGGTGTTTCATGATTCGGCAACAAATTAATAGTTAAGACTGAATCGCATTAGTTTCACCCCATGCATGCCACCCTGCATCTGGTGTTCAAAATTCTGAAGTGGCCCATCGCCTTAATCGCACTGACCGGGTTACCGGGCATAGCCCTGGCCTGTTGGAGTCGTTTGGCGGCCTCTTTTTCGAAAGACTACCTGCCTTTTTGGGTCGGAGTTGGCGGCATGCTGCTCCTCTGGGGGCTGCTCCTGCGCAAGGCCAAGTGGGCCCGTTTTCTGACCACCATCGAGCACGAAGCCCTGCACGCCATCGTGGGGTTCATCAGCTTCATTCCCATCCGGGAGCTCAAGGTGAATGAGGACGGCAGCGGGCACGTCGTGTTCACCCCGCCGACGAATTGGTTGATGCTCTTGGCGCCCTACTTCATCCCACTGACCTTGGCTATCTATGCCGCCATCGTCTTTGCCTTGGAGTTGGAGCCCGGCACCCAAGCCGCCGTGCTCGGCGCCATTTTCGGTTTGGAATGGGCTGGCAATGTGCGGGAAATCCACCCGAAACAAACCGACTTCCGGCAAGCCGGATGGGTCTTCACGGTGGTGTTCCTGCCCTCGGCCATCCTTCTGAGCTACGGCACGGCCATCACCATGCTCCTCGAAGGTGGAGTGGGCCCCGGATGGGCCTTCGCCAAAGCCGGCATTGCTGGCATGTGGAACGACACCCTCGACTTTATCTCTCGCGGAATACAATGGCTCAAATCTTGACATGAATCAAGCCTATTTCTCTCCTGGACCAGACTGTCGAATCGCCATCGAACAAGCCATGGAAACCGCTGTGGACGAACTCCTCATATGCGTCTTCACCATATCCGACGACCGCCTCTCTGACGCCATCATGACTGCTCACCGAAACGGACTGACCGTTCGCGTGATTTCGGACAATGACAAGATGTACGACCGTGGATCCGACGTGGGTCGACTCTCACAAGCCGGAGTGAATGTGCGCATCGACCTTTCCCCCGAACACATGCACCACAAATTCATGATCATTGATGGCCGCACCGTCATGACGGGGAGCTACAACTGGACGCGCAGTGCAGAAACACGCAACGAAGAAAACCTCATCTCCGTGGACGACCCCCAACTCGCCATTCGATTCACAGAAGAGTTTGAGCGCATTTGGAACCTCAGCGAACCCGCCAATACATGACCAACGGCAGAAACCGCACAGACTGGATGGACTTGAAAGGGCTCAAATCCCATTTCAAGTTCCATGAGATTCAGGCGGGTCTGCTCGACACCGGACTTGAACGCATCAAAACCGACGCGCCCGCGTTCATCATCCTACACACCGGTGCAGCTCTGAGACCCGATGGTGCGGAAGCCCGTCAGCAACTCATAGAGGCCATCACCGACAAGATTGCTGCACAAGAAGCCGAAGCCATTGCAGCAGAAAAAAGAGCCCAGGCATGGGCGGACATCAGGGAACGCATTGAGGGCATGACCCATGACGATCATTGGAAAAATCCCTTATGGGAAAAAGAAATACTCAGAAACCTTAGAAAGGACATTCGCTCATTGCCCAATGCGCCACACACTCCCGTGCGACATGGCGACCGTCTCTTCAGCCACAGCTTCAGGCGTGGCTTCACTTATCGAGACGTGATATTCTTACAAGGAGACCGGTACGCGGCATTCCAGGTGGACCGCACCAAAATTGATCACCTCTTCACGCTCAAAGGGCACTGGAATGGGTTGTTTCCGGAAATCGACTTCACGCGCAAAATCTTCAAATGGATGGTCTTCCCCAAAGACTTGAGTGGAAACGCACAGATTTCATACCTGCAATATGGATTTATGGCCGGACCTAAGGCTGGAAAAGGGCACACCCGACGATATGACCTCGAGCATGGGGCATGGAGAGAAGGCGAATCGGTGGAAAGCTGGGTAAGCTGATACGAAATCATCAAGTGCGACGTTTTGTAGACGGAGCACATTTCGTTTTTATTTTTTACCAAAAACCCCCGCAATGGAGTTTTGAATTAAAAATTAAAAACACTAACATAACAGCATGATTTACGACCTATTCCTTTCCTACCTCCTCATCGGTTGCCTGGCAGGCGCAATCATGCACCACGGCATCGTCTTCATGGGAAGCGAGGTGTCATTTTGGGAAGGGATGGCTCTGGTTGTCTTTTGGCCTTTCCTGTGGGCTTTCTGCTTCTATCACTTCATCGCCGAGCTGCTGCGAGACTAAACGTCTCCAGCAAAAAATCAAAACTCCAATGCAAACTCCGTGATGTCCTTACGGTGAAGCTTGGACCACTTCATCACCTTGGCTATTTGAAGCGTATAGATCAAGCCAACCATACCTCCCGTTCCCCACTTGGCATAACGATAGGGTAGCGCAGCCTCTTCTGCCGAAGCTTCCGTCCCAAACGGACGGCTCAACTCTTGATTGTACGCATCCAACTCAAGATTGTGCAACAACACGGCAGCGCCGGCGAAAACAGCCATGCCCCAGAAATTACCGTTTCCTTTTTTCGCCTTTCTACCATTGTATTCCTCCGTCCAATTCTTGCATTCACCAAAGGTCACATAGGGAATCCCCGAACCAGGCAAAACAGCATTGAACAGCATTCCTACGGCAGCTGGCCGACCTCGGTGGCCTACAAGGTCCACGGAAGAACGGACGTCACTGCCACTCAGCTCATGGTGCATTTCAAAGAAATAATTTCCCGATGGTGCCTTCATTTCGAAGCCCTTCCATCCATCGACGCGTCTCAATCTGTAAGCGGCTTCATCGACATCATTGCCAAAGTCTGCCTTCAACGCTGACGCGACAGTGAAAGTCTCTCCGCGGAGCTTCAACGAGAACGAATAATGCTCATCCGAACGGACCTTGAACCTGAACCGATCCCCATACAGCTGCTGCACTTCCTCCGCAAAATTCCAGACAATCTTGTTCTTTCCCGGCTCAACTTCTCTTCCGACATCTCCTGAAACCGATTTCAAAGGCCCCACCCAAGTGTTTCCATCGTTTTCACTGTAGAGCAGTTGTACCGTAACCGGCCGGTCCGACTTCAAAGTGTAGGCAACCTCCAATTCCTCGGCGAAATCCGTGGCAACCACACGGGATATTTGCTGTGCATTGAAGGCGTGAACAACCGAACACAACCCGAGACAAACCATCCATTTCATCGTCATCTCAATCATTGATTTTCCACTCTTTCCACCCCTCTCCCATACCTGGAGCAACACTGACTTCGGGAGTCTGGGTCTTCCGGTCTTTGCTGGATTGAGTGCCCACCCGCTCATAGAGTTCATCAAAGAGCTCTCCATATGTCAACTTCTCTCCTTTCTCCTGCATGACTTGCAATAGGAAATAAGTGAAATAGCCGTGCTTCTTTTCTCTGTACACTCCACTCGGCTCTGTACCCGAACTGGAGGCAAAAACCACAGATTTCCCTTTGACTTCCACAGCTTCGGGCTCCCTGTAAATTCCCTTTGAATCAGCCAGCAGCGATGCGTCCCGGGCCCCTCCTGAGAAACAGGCGTCAAGAAAGATGGTAATCCGTTCCGTAGGATATTCTTCCAGTGACGCGAACACTTCCTTCAGTGCCACCCCCAGCTCTGGATCCGAACCATCCACATCCACAGGAATCAAATAGGGCTCATTGTCCCCTTCAGCGGGCAGACCGTGGCCGCTGTAGTAGAAGATCAATTCAGCCTCTCCTTTTTTGAATTTCGCGCTTTCGGAGATCTGCTTCAGCGCCTGCTTCATTTGACTTCCCGTTCCATTGGTGAGCAATTGGACCTGATCCTCAGGAACGCCCCATAGCTTGATGAGGTATTCGCGCATGATTTCGGCATCCACGTCGGCAAAGGGCACATTCTGGGCAGCCAGCATTCCTGCGTTCTGACTTGAATAATCCTGATTGCCGATCACCAATGCAAACCGGTTCGCGTTCGATTTCTTCCCCATGGGAATATTTCGGTCAACATCGGAACCAAACAATCCAATCGAACCGCTCGTCCCCATCTCCTGAACGGGAATGGAAAACGTGCTTTGGGCCAATTCAGAATCCACTTCGAGATCCGCAAGAAAATCCTCACCATACTTCCCTTCCGATTCCACCACCACCACCTTGACTTGAATTTTGTCGTGGGGATAATCTGCCGTGCTCACGATCTGTGCTGACAGAGCACGCTGCTCTCCTGGGCGCAACATATCCGCCTTGAAAGGCTCACCACCCACCAGCAACACACCGTCATCGGGCAGCTCCAATTCACAACGCACATCATAGGCATATCCTTCACCGGTGTTTGCGACGATATAGTCATAGGTGAAAGTCTGACCCCGCTCGATTTTCCTCTCACGGACCCGGGTATCGGTAATCCGCACATTCGGTTGCCTGAACTGCTGGGTCGTAATCTCAATCGACTGGGAAGGCAAGCCAAAACCCAATGGTTCCTTCACCTTCATTTGAAGCTCTAATATTCCATCCTTGGTTTTCTGGGCCCGAATCGGGATGGCGTATTGCATCATTCCACCGATCGGGATGTCTGCCAATCGGATGGACTCGGGAACATCAATGCCACTGGTCACTCCCTTCAGTTGAATCTCACAAACCAGTCCTTTGGCCGCCCCGAGTGCGGCGGCATCATTTCTGACCGAATAGCTCACCGTGGCTTCTTCGCCATGATCCAGGATGCCATTCTCATTGGCGTCTTCAAAATGAAGACTTCCAGGAACGAGCGCAAGCTGCGGCGGTGTTTGAATGGGCCTGCGTTCAATGGTCTGCGCCTTGCGGGTGACCCCCTCAATCTGCGCGCTGACAGTGGAAACCGTAGAAACAACAGAAAGGATCAGAAACGTGAGGATTGTACGGTTCATGACTTCTTCAATGGCAAGAGAATGATGTTGCGGACAGTGGATTGAAAACCCTCACTCTTCTTTTGGCAAGCCCGGGTCCAATCTTCAAAGTCACTTCTGGAGCATTTCTTCAAATCCGTTTTTGGGTTTGCTCCCACACCCAATTTCACAGGCGGCGGACTAAAGGGCTCCTGGTCAAAAACAGCGATGAGCCTGCCCGATTCCTCTTTAGAACCCGGGTTGGTCAGATGAAGTGCCCACGAATACCGATCCAACCATCCCAACTGCCAATTGCCCAGGTCCACCTTGTCCCGTTCTTCCGATTTCAGGAAAAGGGAATACGCCACCTGTCCACGCACAAACTCGGCATCACTCGCTGCTCCTTTTGCCAAGAGGTAATACTCATCGCCTTCGGCATAAAACACCAGCAGGTATCCGTCTTTGGGAGATTGGAAAATCGCCCTGAGGCGTTGGTCGTGGATGACGTGCTGGATGATTTGTTCTCCCAAAAGGTCCGCTGTCACCTCAAACTCCACATGGACCGAACTTTCCGGCACTGACCGGGCCTTGCCTTTCACCCTGACCGTGTACCAATTGTAGCCTTCCTTGTTTTCGTAAAACTCGAAGACCTTAAACGTCGTCTTCAACCACTCTCCTTTGACATATGAGGCAGAGTAAGTCTCCGAATGATCATTCACCGCCACCCATTGCTGTTCGACCCGGGTTCCGAAAGCATTGGCCAGAGCTGTCAAGCGAGCCTGCTCCAATGCGTACCCCTCAAACTGATCATAGGACATGTTGCGGGGCTGTTGAAGCCTCAGGATTTCGGAATCCACACTGCGCTCCTGTGCCATCCCGAAGCACGGGAGGAGCGCAGCAAAGACAAGCAAATGGGACGAGGTACGGTTTCGATTGGAATTACCAGTCAAACTCACCCAGTTTGTTGGAAAGATCCTCAGCCTTGAGGCGCAATTCTTCCTTGGCCGTATCCTTCATGATGCGCAAGGCCTCTTCCTGATTGAATGCAATTCGAACCTGGTACTCAATGGCCTTCTTACCAGTGTCGCGCAACAGCTCAGTCAACACGATGACACGGCCCAAACGATTGGCGACAGCATTCTTGCTGGCAGAAATGGTCTGTTGAACCGTCACAGCTTCCTCGCGGGTCAATTGCTGGTTTCCAACAATCTGGTCAACTTGGCTTTTGACGAGGGTTTCTATCTGCCCAGCGATGCTCGTCTTGGCGAAATTCTCCGCCTCAATCTTCGCACCAATCTGGGTTTCAGCCACCGACATACCACTGGCCACAATAAAACGGGGGTAACCGTTTTCATCTTCTTCCAATTGCTTGAGGTAGGCTCGCTCGAGTTGCTTCTCCAAGGGAAGGGCCCCGGGCAACACATCCCACCCCTCTTTCTCAAGCTGCTTGGCTTCCTTGCGAACGGTTTTCGTTGCCTTCTCAGAAAGTTCCTTTTTCAGCCGGTTGTCCTCTTTTTTGCCTTCCCGCGTTTGTTGAGCTTCAATGCTTGCACTGAGGAAGATGAAAAGACTGAGAAAAGCACCGGATAGCAATCGCTTGGTCATGGTTTTAAAGTTTAGGAAAGGCAAAATAAACCCCACTTGCACTTTCTTCAAAGCAAGAATCTGCCCGCTTTGACCCAATTGACCGATTTTCATCGGTCGACAACTAATTTTCGGATGTGAGGGCAGTCATTCAAAGGGTCAGCAGAGCCGAAGTGCGCATCGATGGCACATCCGCAGGTGCATGCGGTCGCGGCTTCATGATTCTCCTGGGTGTGCATGACGCGGACGAGGAAGCGGATGCCGATTGGCTCGCGGCCAAGGTGGCGGCGCTCCGCGTGTTCTCCGACGAAGAAGGCAAGATGAACCGTTCCATCGTCGACATCTCCGGCGAAGCGCTGGTGGTAAGTCAATTCACACTGCACGCCAAATACAAGAAAGGGGCGCGTCCGAGCTTCATTCATGCCGCCCGGCCTGAAACGGCCGTTCCCCTCTACGAGCGGTTTGTGCGACAATTGGAGGACCAACTCAAGCGGCCCGTTGCCACAGGCAGATTCGGCGCCATGATGGAAGTAGACCTCATCAACGATGGTCCCGTCACCATCACCATGGACACCCGCAACAAGGAATGACCCCCGACTCCCCCACCCTTGCCGACGTACAGGCCCAGGTCGATGAATGGATCACCACCATCGGCGTTCGCTACTTCAGCGAATTGACCAACATGGCCATCCTGACCGAAGAGGTGGGCGAATTGGCCCGCATCATGGCACGTCGATACGGAGACCAAAGTGAAAAGCCGTCCGATGCGGCACTCGACCTGGGCGACGAGATGGCCGATGTCCTCTGGGTGCTGGCCGCCCTCGCCAACCAGACCGGCGTGGACCTCAGTGAGGCTTTCCGCCGCAACCTCGAAAAAAAGACCCACCGCGATGCCGACCGGCACCGCCAAAACCCCAAGCTCCAATGAGCCTGAAATTCCGCCTCCCTCTACTCAGCCTCGTCGGGTTGCTCCTCAGCATTCCGGTTCATGCCCAACGCGGACGTGCCGCCGACAAGCTGCCACCGACGTCTGCTGCAGAACGACTGGCGACCTCCGCAAGCCATGAAAACCTGGACGCCGAGAGCTGGACGGCTGGGCTCGACCTCCGCAGCGTCGGCCCCACCGTCATGAGCGGCCGTGTCGTGGACCTTTCGGTCAATCCCCAAAACACCTCTGAATTCGTCGTGGCCTATGCCACCGGCGGTCTGTGGCACACCACCGACCACGGCACTTCATTCACTCCCCTCTTTGACCACGAAGTCATGATGTTCATCGGTGCCATCGCCGTGGATTGGGCCTCCCGAACCTTGTGGGTAGGAACGGGCGAAGTGAACTCGTCGCGCTCGAGCTATGCAGGGGTAGGCGTCTACCGCAGCACCAACTGGGGTGCCGATTGGCAGCACATGGGCCTGGGCGAGAGCCACCACATCGGCCGCATGGCATTGACCGCAAACGGCGGGTTGTATGTAGCAGCACTTGGGGCATTGTACCAGACCCCAGCACAACAGCAACGGGGCGTCTTCCAATGGACCGAAGGGCAAGGATGGAAACCCTTGTTGGACGGAACCCAGGCCGGCAGACCCGCTGCCGGAGCAGTCGACCTGGTCGTGGATCCACGGGACAGCCAGCACCTTTTCGCGGCACTTTGGGACCGCACCCGTCGGGCTTGGGAATTCCAGGAAGGCGGCCCGGGCAGCGGAGTCTTCGAATCACAGGACGGCGGCAATACCTGGGTACACCTCTCTACCGAAGACCGTGGGTTTCCTGCAGCTGAAGGCATCGGAAGAATCGGTTTGGGACACCATGCGAACAGCGGACGTCTCTATGTCATCGTAGACAACCAGAACGCCAAACCGGACGAGGAGGAGAAAGAAGATGCGAAGGCCCTTGAAGCCAAGGATTTCCGTGGCATGAGTGCATCGGATTTCGCCGCCTTGGATACCACTGCCCTCGCGGATTTTCTGGAGGACAATGATTTTCCCGAAGATGCCAGTGCAACCAACTTGTTTGCACGCGTGGCTTCGGGCGATTTGGATCCCGATGCCTTGGCGGACTACCTCGGAGACGCCAATGCAGAGATGTTTGACCCGCCTGTCGTGGGAGCCGAAGTCTACCGATGGAGCCCCTCCATGGGCGCGGATCAGGAAGCCGGCATGGCACGGTGGCAGAAGACCCACGAGGAAAGCCTCGACGAGGTCTGCTACAGTTACTGTTACTATTTCGGACTCATCTCGGTTGACCCCAGCGACGCGGACCGACTGGTCATAGGCGGGGTCCCCTTGCTCGAGAGTACCGACGGCGGATCCACTTGGTCCTCCATCGCCCAAGACAATGTGCACGTAGACCACCACCACGTATGGATTGACCCTACAGACCCCCAACACATCATCAACGGAAACGACGGCGGCATCAATGTCACCTTCGACGGCGGAGAACACTGGACCTCCTGCAATTCACCCGCGGTTGGGCAGTTCTATGCGATTGCCGTGGACGACGCTGACCCCTACCGCATCTATGGCGGACTGCAAGACAATGGCACTTGGCGGGGTCCAAGCGGATACGATGCGAGCCCCCGGTGGCACCAGACCGGCGATTACCCCTACGACCGCCTGAACGGCGGAGACGGAATGCGCATCGAAGTGGATACGCGCGACAACGAAACGGTCTACACGGGTTACCAATTCGGATGGTACAGCCGGTCCAACAGCCAGACCCGCGACCGGGCGAGACTGCACCCCAAACACGAGTTGGGCGAGACTCCATTGCGTTGGAACTGGCAGACCCCCATTCACCTGTCGCGTCACCACCAGGACGTGCTTTACATGGGCTCCAACCGATTCCACCGTTCGCTCAATCAAGGCAATGACTTTGAAACCATGTCCGGAGACCTCACCCGCGGCGTCCGACAAGGCAATGTGCCCTTCGGATCCCTCACTTCCATCCACGAGAGTCCTTTGCGCTTCGGTCGCATCGCCGTGGGAAGCGACGACGGTCTCGTTCACGTCAGCCCCGATGGCGGTTACACCTGGGAAGAGCGAACACCGCCCGCTCCCCAAGCCCCACCAGAACGGACCCTGTGGATTTCGGAGGTCCTCTGGTCCCACCACGCCCCGGATCGGTTGTTTGTCAGCCTGAACGGTTACCGCCATGACCATTTTGCCCCCTATCTCTACGCCTCAGACGACAACGGTCGCTCGTGGACGCGGCTGGGGGACGACGGCACGGCACCAGGCGGCCTGCCCGTGGAGCCCATCAATGCCCTGGTGGAATCTGAAGATGTCGAAGGGCTCCTTTTCTGTGGCACAGATGGCGGCCTCTATGCGAGCCTTGACGGCGGCTTTTCATGGTCCATGGCACATCCCGACCTGCCCCGCACCCCCGTGCACGACCTGGTCATCCAGGAACGCGAAAACGAACTGGTAATCGGCACCCACGGGCGCAGCATTTGGGTACTCGACATCGCACCGCTTGTTGCAGGATTGAATGCCGCGGACAATGCAAAACCCAAGGACTTGCCCTTGGCCTTTTCCAGCCCCGATGAATTGACGTGGAGTGAAAACTGGGGAGAACGCGGATACGGTTGGGGAGAGCCCCGGGAGCCCAAAGTGGCCTTGGAAGTCTTCTTGCCCTCAGATGGCAACTATGTCATCCAAGTATTGGACAGCACAAGCAATGTGGTTTCCGAGTCCCAATGGGATGGCCTGCGCCGTGGTTGGCAAACCCTGGAGTTCATTCCGAAGGCGCGCTTGGCTGACGAATACCTCACACCCGGGGCCTACACTTTGGGGTTCATGAAAGCCGATGATGCCGCGGGGCGCATCGAAGCCGAATGGGCCATCGTTGAAGACGAGGACTGATCCCAATCAGGGCGTGGTAAACAACCCCGCCGGAAGGGAGCACACCGGAATGGGGTCCATTTTGTGGCGGTTGGCCCGGTGGTGTCGGAGGTATATGCCCATGACGACAGCGGGGCGCGTTCCCGACTCGAAATCCGCTGCGGAGCGGCCGGACGCAGTCTGCTCCATGGCCCACTCGAGCTCATCGTACGTGGCCCCCAGCTGGTCCTCATCGGTTCGGTCGTCGCCCCACAATCCGTCCGTCGGTGCCGCATTCAGGATCGCCTCTCCCACCCCGAGAGCGCGCCCGACGGCGTACACCTCGTTCTTCAGCAGATCCGCAATCGGACTGAGGTCCACGCCGCCATCGCCGTACTTGGTGTAAAAGCCCACTCCAAAGTCCTCCACCTTGTTGCCGGTGCCGGCCACGAGTGCCCGCCGCTCGGCTGCCACCGCATAGAGGGTGGTCATCCGGAGCCGCGCCCGCGCATTGGCCAAAGACAGGCCTCCAAACGGCCCGCCCGAAGCCTGGGCCAACGCCTCGGACAATCCGTCGAATGACGGAGTGAGGTCCACATTCAACACGCTGACATTGTCAAAGCCGGACGCCAGCCAAGCGATGTGATCCGCGCCGCGTTGGTCCTGGTCCGACGCTTGGTGGATCGGCATGCGCAAAACCGTGGTAGGTCTTCCCGTCCGTGCCGCAAGCGTAGAAGTAACGGCGGAGTCAATGCCCCCGCTCACGCCGACAACCCAACCTTCGAGGCCGGAGGTCGAGATGTACCGCTCCATCCATTCCTGGATGAACTGGGCGGCAGCAGATGCATCGATGATGCGGGAAGAGGCAAGCTTCATATCAGAACAACAATCCACAGCTCAAAAGGATGGCGTTGTCCACCATTTTCACATCATAGCCCTCCAGGAGCGCAGGATCGAGGCTGCCATCCGGAGCGGGCAACAGGTGTTCCTCCTTCTGATTCGGCCCGAAATTTCGGTTGCTCACCACATTGAAGAGGCCGTTGTTGAAGGTCGCTCCCAGGAGCAAAGCGGTCTTTCCGCTCAGGTTGTATTCGATGCCCACGCCAATCAACATGGCGGCACGCAACAAAGCAGCATCGTCTTCCACTGGCAGGTCGTCCTCCGGAAAAACACCCAAATCAGAAGCCTCGACCCAAAGACCCTGGTCTGCATCCACCTCTTGGTAGAGGTAATCCAAACGATCATCCGCGGTACTGCGCAAATTCAAACCCAGCCCCAATCCGAACTGACCCCAATATGTGATGTAACCAATCTCCCGGGTCCTGAATTTGAAACTCAACGGCAACTCCACCCAATGCTGGGTCAGCACCCGATCGCGGCGCACCAGGAATTGTGTCGAGTCATTGGACACGTCCTGAGGGTCTCCCTGAATGCGATCAAAGTGGGAAAAACGCCCCCCATTGCGGAAGACATTGATGCCGGTTCCGATGGCATAATTGTCTGCAAACATGACATCCGCAGTGAACCCAAATCCGAATCGAACGATGCTCCCGTCGGAAAGGGTCGTTCCATCGCGGACATCCATCCAGGCCACGGACGGGAGAAAATGCAGCCCCATGCGGAATTTCGGCTCGATATAGCCGGTGCGTCCCGAAGCATTGGGCTGCTCAGCCGTGCCCTGGGCCAGAACAGGAAGAACACAAACCGTGAAAAAAACCGCCAAAGCGGACCATCTAAAATTCTGTGGGAATACCATAGCTCAGGGAATCAAACGTTCCTCAGAGGGCAAATTGCGTACCAATCCCGAATTGACGCCGCCAATCCACTCAATTTTGCATCATGCGTTTCCCACCGTCTTTCCCCTTTCCGATAACAACCCCCGCCGGAACAGCACTGCTGGTTCTGCCCTTCTTGATGGGTTGCGGACCGAAAGACCCCTACGAAAAACACATGTTGTCCCCCATCAAGACCACTTCTCGCTCATCGGAAAGCTGGGTGCGGGTCAAGTCGGGTCAATTGCCCGAAGATGGCCCCATGAGCGAAGGATGGGAGACATCCCTGCTCACGGACGTCCTGCTGCTGGGGGCTTGGCCTCCTGCGGACAGCGTGGAGTCAGCCGCCATCGATTCGGCCTGGATCGGGTTCACTGAATTCGAAGGGACCCGCATGGCCGTCAGGGGAATAGACAGCACATTGGCCCAGCCAGGGCACCTTGCTGCAGCTCGGGCACAGCTGCTCAGCGCCATCGGGCGCTTCTCCCAGCATTTCCCGGATGCGCCCATTCCCGACCTCGATTTCGCGTACACCGGCTACAACTACAGTGTGTACCCCACCGACGAACTGCTGATGGTCGGCTGCGAATTCTTCATCGGGGCGGACCACCCTGCCGTGAAGGGCCTTCCGCCCCACATCTATCCCCGCTACATGCAGGAGCGCATGGTGCCCGAGCATCTTGTAGGCGACGCGCTGCGGGGTTGGTTGCTCGTCCACTTCCAAGATGACCATTATCCAAGACAAGGTCGGTTGGCGGACGAACTGCTGTATTGGGGGAAGGTGCTGTTCATTGCGCGCTGCCTTGCACCAGAGGTCGAGCCTTGGGACCTGCTCGATTTCACCACCGAGGAATGGGCCTGGATTCAGGACCACGAAATGCAGGTTTGGGTCGAGCTTCGAAAGGAAGAATTCCTGTACACCTCGAAGCGAATGGACATCCAGCGATGGACAGCCGACGCCCCGTTCACAAAAGCAGGTGCCGTACCCCAGGACAGCCCCGATCGGCTCGGATGGTACATGGGATTGCGCTGGGTGGAAGATTTCATGAGGCGCCACCCGGAGATGGGACTCCCTGAACTCATGGCGCAAAAAGACGTCCTGCCCTTTTTGCAATCCTATCGGCCGGGAAGTTGAGCGGTGCGGGCGAACTTGCACGCATGTCTGACGCCCGCACTTCCCGAATCGAGCTGAACGTCACCACCGACGAGAACAAGGTGCCGACCTCCATCCGCTGGTCCGCCAGCGATGCAGGCATTGCCAACGCAGAAGCCAAGGCCTT
>Ga0181563_10004247_pt1 | contig 13369 bp, 33 predicted proteins | sample 011ome_25_FD_133759 | JGI IMG/M metagenome (GOLD analysis project Ga0181563, IMG submission 133759) | Coastal salt marsh microbial communities from the Groves Creek Marsh, Skidaway Island, Georgia - 011512CT metaG (megahit assembly) | ecosystem: Environmental > Aquatic > Marine > Intertidal... | reverse complement strand
TAATTACCACGGCGGCAAAGAGACTCAATTCAATCGTGTAGTACTCAAAGAAGTCATTGGTCAAAATATGGAGAATACTAATGAATAAACTTGTTTTCGGACTGGCAACGATTGTCACCCTAACAGCAACAACCGCATTGGCTGGAACTGAGAAGGCTCCTGTAGTAAGTAAACAGCCCATCTACAGCAATCAAACAGTACAGACAGGCACCGTAACGCAATGTCGGGAAGTCTTTGTACAGCAACCACAAGGTGGCGTATTTGACGGTACTGGCGAAGCACTGAAAGGTAATGGCGATGCATTAGTCGGCAGTATCATCGGCGGCGTTATTGGTAATCAGTTTGGTGGTGGTAATGGCAAAACTGCAATGACTGTACTTGGTGTAATCGTTGGTGGTAATATGGCGAACGGTACATCTAAAAAGGGCGGAACTACTCGTCAGACAGTGTGTGATGAAGTTCCGCAGTATTCTACACAAACAACCATTGTTGGGTGGAACGTATCGTATCAATATGATGGACAGATTTATCATGTTCAAATGGGGAAAGACCCCGGACAATACGTTACACTGAATACAAGGACAACTCATAAGGTGGTGAATTAATGTTTACAGTGTACTCTAAAGACGCATGTACATTCTGTGAACGTGCAAAACAATTGCTTGATATCAATGACCTTCCGTATCACGAACTTAAACTAGACCGTGATATTACTCGGGACAACTTGCTTAAAGCAATTGAGTACTACGGGCATGGTCGTACAATGCCTATGATTATACACGAAGATGGTCATGGTAATAAACAACGTCTTGGTGGTTTTGAAGAACTTTCTAAATGGATTAAGGAGAATATCTAATGAGTTTTAGTGATGTGAAAGACATTCTTAAAGAGAATGTTGCAACAGTTACATTTGAGAAAAAAGATGGAATTATCCGTGTAATGAAGTGTACGCTCATGGCAGACAAACTGCCAGCAGTTGAGGTTAAAGAAGGCGCAGTCGCAAAAGCAGTCAACCCAGATGTTGTCGCTGTTTGGGACCTTGAGTCAGAGGGCTGGCGCTCCTTCCGAATCGACAGCATCAAGTCTGTTGTAATTTAACCCTTGACAAGTGTGATTAGTCCATGTACAATGTATATTGAATTGAAGGAGATTTAATAATGGCTACAAAACGCAAAGCGGTATCAGTAGATGACGCTATGGGCATGGAACCCACATGGGCTAATCAACACCTCTTGAGTGAAGTCGAGATGAAGTCTGCTATTGGTCGTGGATTGTCTTGGTACAACTACTTCTATGAAAAGAAAGCAGGTAAGAAGGTTCTTCTCGCCTATCTCAAAAAGCATAAGTTTGAACAGACTGTTCAAGATGCTGTTGCAAAAGCGCCAGAGTACGCAATCGGGTCAACTCTTGTCGCTATTGTAAAGATGCGTAACATGGGTCTTGAGCGGTCTGTTCCTGGTGCAGATATTGATGAATACTTCACTAAGAGACTTGCAGAACTTGCAGTAATCGGTGATGCGACAAAGGTCGAAGACGAAGAAGATACTGCAAAACCAACTGCGCCTGTTGTGAGTATTCAGCAACGTATGTTAGAGACTGCGGCTGGATTGACTGATGAGATTGAAGAAGCGATTGAGGCATTCTGTGCGAACAAGTACAAGGGTGACTTTGATACATTCTCAATGCTTCAGAAGAAGCAGGTCAAAGGCGGCATTGCTACAGTGATGCGTAAATTCTACATCGGTGAGGCAGAAGAACTCGAAGAGGCACTTACTGGTGAGTGTGAACAACTCAACGAAGGTTACTCGCACATGAAGAAAGCAGAACTGAAGCGTTATGCTCAATTCATGCGTAGTATCATCAATGACTTTGACCGTTGGATTGGTAATCAGAAAGCAGTCCGTAAACCTCGCAAAGTAAAAGCGAAGCCGCTGAGTAAGCAGGTCGAGAAGTTGAAGTATGCAACCTCAAATGCCGAGTACAAACTTCAAAGTATTCAACCTGAGAAAATCATTGGCGCACAACAACTATGGGTGTTCAATACGAAGTATCGAACTCTCGGTGTGTACAATGCTGTTGATAGGGGTGGATTCACTGTGAAGGGTACAACCATTCAGAACTTTGATGAAGCAACGTCAGTGAAGAAGAAACTACGCAAACCAGATGAGGTTCTACAGCGATGCCTAACTGGCGGTAAGATTGTACTGCGTAAACTACTGGACGAAGTGAACTCTGTACCGAGCGCATTGAATGGGCGTATCAATGAAGATACCATCCTGGTTAAGGTAACGTAATGGGATTGTTGGATTTATTAAAAGTCGTATTGACAATTTTTGTTCTGTACTGGGTTGGTAAACTTCTACTATTTGGATTTATCGTGCTGTTAATTACAAGCGGTGCTGGATAAAATACTTGACATTTACATAATAACCCAGTATAATGTAAAGTATAACATACACAATAAGGTAAACATATAATGATACTCGTTGACTTAAACCAAGTAATGATTTCTAATCTGATGATGCAGATTGGTAATCACACTAACATTCAAATAGAGCCTAGTCTGATTCGTCACATGGTGCTTAACTCGCTCCGTTCATACCGTCAGAAATACCGAGACAAATACGGCGAACTCGTTATCTGTTGTGATAATCGTCACTACTGGCGCAAGGATGTTTTCCCATACTACAAGGCAAGTCGTAAGAAGACCCGTGAAGCGTCTGATTTAGACTGGACTGCGGTGTTCGAAACTCTAAACGTAATTCGTGATGAGTTGAAAGACAACTTCCCGTATAAAGTAATCAACATTGGCGGCGCAGAAGCAGATGATGTTATTGGTACTCTCGCACGAAAGTATCATGCACATGAGAAGATTCTAGTCTTGTCTGGTGACAAAGACTTTATGCAACTACAGCGTTATCCTAACATTGACCAATTCTCGCCTATTATGAAGCGTTGGTTGCGTACTGATGATGCCAATGCATTCTTGAAGGAACACATCATCAAGGGTGATAGGGGTGATGGTATTCCTAACTTCTTGTCACCTGATGATGTATTTGTTGTCGGTGGTAGACAGAAGCCTGTATCTAAAAAGAAACTTGATACATGGGTTTCTATCGACCCTGAGCAATTTTGTTCTAATGAGACTATGTTGCGTAACTATAAGCGTAATGAACAGTTGATTGACTTGACAATGACCCCACAGGCTATTGTTGAAGACATTGTGAATACGTTTGAAAACTATGAGGTTCCCCCTCGTTCAGGTCTACTGAACTACTTCATGAAGAACAAAATGAAGTTGTTGATGGACCACCTACAAGAGTTTTAAGTTATAAATAGATGTATAACAAACTCTGATAAACAGGTTAAAGAATGTCACAAACATTAGAAGATAGAATTATTCAACTCACCATTAACGGGAAGAAACTGACGGCAGAAGTACGCCAGTTCTTCCCTGGTGACCACATGATTGTATGGGTTCCTGTTCTATCAGAAACCCTACGACTAGAATACGACAAAAGTGCTAATACTTCAAACGCATGGTTAAATGCGGAAAAAGATGCATCAGTCGTATACTCCCTTCAGACTTGGACTAACTCAAATAAGTTTACTAAAATTAAAGTAAACAAGAGAACCCAAACCTCATAACATCCTAAGCAATACAAGGACCAATTGTGCTATGAAGCCGCACTCTAGTGAGACTGAGTACTTTCGTACTACCAAAGCAGACAAACTTTTTGAAGACGAATATGTTAAACCATCAAAGACTGAACGCAAAAGTCAGAACAAGAAGCAGAAGCGCCAGTTTCAGAATCTTGTGCGGCAGGGCAGATTTGATATTGATGACGTAGAAGAATTCCTATAATAGTCCAAAATAACCCTTGACAGATTGCCTGATTAGACGTATACTTACTTGTAAGTTAATGATTAGTGAGTAAAGATTATGAGTAAAATGGGTAGTATGATGTTTGCAATTGAAGAAGCACTCTGTGAAGCGATGGGGGCTGGTACTGTTGACGATTTAGTCGTTGAACGTATCGCACGAGAAATCGGTGCGCCTATTGATTGGGTGTGGGAAGCACACAGTATGTTAATGGAGGATTGGTAAATATGGAACTCGGATTATACGAAGTAGCATGTCTTGCAATGATTGTAGGCGCATTCACACACGGATACTATTCTGGTCGTAGAGAATGGTTAGAGAAGGGTGTCGAAGCAACTTTAAAAACTCTTGAAGCACAAGGTTTGATTAAAGTTGTAGAACGTAGTGATGGCGAAGTAGAGATTTCAAGTCCAGATTAAAAAAAGTAATGACAGGCATGTAAAAATAACATGAGTCAAAACTAAGTATTAACACTAATGCGACATATATATGTGTGTGGAGATTCTCCACATATTTCACACATATACATACAGGAGCATTAAAATGTTTTTCAAGAAAATCGCAACATGGTTTGAAGTCATCGGTACAGCAAGAGCGGCATCACAACTAGCAAACATGGGTTATTTTGCTGAGGCAAAGAGACTAATGTTGATGAACAAAAAAGCAAAGCAGACAGTTGCAGAACTAAGCGCATTGTCAAATAAAGAATTAAGTGATATCGGTATCAACCGCGGAGAAATCTACAGTATTGCTTACGGTAAGACAGATGATTTGCGTAGTGCGTAATAACAAGTAAAATACTTACTTATCTTTCAGCATTTTCTCTATATACTTTATTGCCTATGTCATATAAAATAGTAGGTATAGTCAATTGGCTATATCAACTATTAGGAGAAATACTATGTGGACAACACCTAGCGCAACAGAGATGAGATTTGGGTTTGAGATTACAATGTATATAATGAACAGATAGTTCACGCATACAACTTAACAGGGAGCAGAAATGCTCCCTTTTTTTTCCTTGACAAACATGAGATTATGTGGTACAATAGAAACAGTAAAAGAGGATACCATGTACGTTATAAGGGTAGAGTTTCCTGACGAAGACAAGTACACATTTGTCACAAAAGATGATGGAACACCTAATACATACTATAAGCGTGAGGATGCAGAGATTGCAAGCCGCACATATGAAAATTCAGTTGTCATTGAGGTAAAAGATGAAAATTTACATTGGACCGTATAAGAACTGGTTTGGTCCCTATCAACTCGCAGAGAAGTTGATGTTCTGGGTTCCAGAAGAGAAAGACGAATATGGATTTCCGCATTCCGCTGAACGAGTAAATGAGTTTGGTGAATGGTTAGCACATGGAAGTATCGAACCTGAAGCCGAAGTCGGTGAAGTACGTTCATTGAATGACAAACGTCCTACTACATGGTTGTACAAGTTTCTGTTGTGGATTGATGGATTCAAAAAGCGTAAAGTCAAAATCCACATTGACCGTTGGGATACATGGTCTATGGACCATACACTTGCAGAGATTGTTCTGCCTATGCTCAAGCAACTCAAAGAGAAAAAGCATGGTTCTCAGTACGTTGACCTAGATGATGTACCACAAGAACTACGCTATGATACAACGAACGAATGGGATGAACAACTATCTTTCGATTTCTACAATGAAGACAAAGTAGAAGATGGTGTTCATGTCCGTTGGGATTGGGCGCTTGATGAAATGATTTGGGCATTCGAACAGCATGTTAAAGACGATGGTAATGATGAATTCTGGACAGGCGTATTCGATAAGCAATGGGTTAAGCAAGAAGATGGAAACTATCAAATGATTGATGGACCGAATGATACAATGAAGTTTCGCAAAGAAGCATTTGATGCATATCAGGCACGAAAAAGAAATGGCTTCCGTTTGTTCGGAACATACTACGAAGGATTATGGGATTAATATGGAAAAACGAAATGTGATTTGGCAAGGCGAGAACGGTCTTATCTCTATTGACAAAGTAAATCGACACGAAGAGATATTTTTAGCAAACAAACGACTCGGCGCAAGTCCAGACATCAAATGGTCATTCAGTCCTAGGGGGAATGGTAAAACTAGTGTTGGTTGGACAGGTAAAGAGATTAATGAACCGCCAATTCTGACTTCAAAAGCAACACCAATTCTTGATACTTGTCTTGTCAAAGACATTATAGAATCAGAATCATTCAAAGAAAATGTTGCGAGTAAGTACCCGTATTACGTTGGTGAGTTGGCACGATTTATTTGCATAGGTCATGACGAAGCCGAATACGGCAAATACACAAATCCATACACGCTGTTGAAGTATGACGTAGACTATGCAGTTGTAGAATATTTCATTAACACAAATGACGCAGGCTTTGTTGTATTCAATGAGAAGTTCACTGATAAGACATTCAGTGAGTTTACTGTGATGAGTGAAGTTAAACCTGTTGCTGGTGGCTTTGTCGTATACGAAGGCGCACACTATGCAACAAAAGTAATTCCAAAGAAAGACCACTACATTGCACTACAGATGGTGGTTACAGATAAAGCATATACAAAAGAAAGCGTGGAGATGGTATGATGAAGATTAATCATGAACCTATATTTGAAACAGATAAAGTGATTGAACATTACTCAGAGAAGGATGGCGTAGACATTACATATGTCTGCACTACTGCATTGGATAATGATACAATTCCAGTTGATGTGTTCTACAGAGAGACACCACATCCTGAGTTCGGTAACAATTACTTTGGACTCTATCCGCAACCATTCAAGCAAGGTGCCATATTTATCTGTGCCGCAGACCATATTGAAAAACATGAGTTTGGTATGCTAAAAGATAGCACTGCAACATGGCACTACTCACAACACAGACACGACTTTCATCCTGTCGATGATTGTGCTATTGATGGAGGACGTGCATATATAAGAGTAGTAGGTGGTAAAGAAGCAACTACATTTGTTGTCAAAGACGGCAAGTTTGTACAACTAGGATAACTCATATGGCACTAAGACTTTATATATTTTTCTTTCTATTCTGTATTATAGGCACAGGTCTTGGTGGCGCATATCTATACTACAAGGATACTCAAGCAACAATAGCAACACTCAGAGAAAACAACGCAAAACTAGAAGTCGCTAACGAAACGAATCAAGCAACGATTAACCAGTTGGCACAAGATGCAAAAGACACTCAAGTACGCATGGATGCACTGAACGGACAACTTCAAGAAGCAGAATCGTACAAAGATGAACTTATTGCAAAATTGCAAAAGCATGACTTGAGTAGACTATCACTCCAGAGACCTGGTCTAATAGAATCCCGAATTAACAATGGAACAAAGGCAATATTCGATGAACTTGAAGCACTTAGCACTCCTCGCAGTAACGACCCTAGCAATTAGTGGTTGTTCTACGTTTACTCCTGAACCTAAAGTTGTTGTTCAGACTAAACTAATTACACCCAATGTACCTATTCTTTCTGCACCCAAACCACTATCATTGAATGATGTTAGTTGGTATGTTGTGACTGAAGAGAACTTCCCTGCATTCTTAGAGAAGTACAAGAAAGAACACGGCGATGCATGGGTCTTTTATGCAATGAGTGTACGCTCATATGAAAGCATGGCACTCAACATGGCAGAACTCAAACGCTATCTTGAGCAACAGAACGCTATCATTGTGTACTATGAAGACGCATTGATTATGATGAAGAAGAACAATGACACTGTTCCTACCACAAATGACACAACAAATAATCCTTGACTTTTTGATTGGTTGTGCTATAATAATAGCATTAATGACGTACTACCACATTTGGGGAACAGCGACAAGTGAAGACGAAACAGAAATATGTGATGATTAAGACCATCAGTACATTCGAACATACATACATGATTCCAATGCAAGAAGGACAGACAGTAGAAGACCATCTTGACTATGTGACATGCAATGAAGTTAATGAAATGTCACAGGTACATTTAGATGAGACTATTCTCCCCAACAGTACACGAGTACTTACACAAAAAGAAGCACTAGAACGCTTTGATGTAGAGAATGAATACTTGCAACAGTGGTCACAAGAACAGAAACTAAACTCAATACACAGTTGCATCATTAAGACGGAGGATGAATAATGGCTGAATATCTCGGAGGAAAAAAAGCATCTGCGCCACTGATACCTACTTCAGAACTAGGAGAAGAATACAGTCACGATGCACTTGCAGAGAAGATGCGTAAGCAACGTGAAGACATGATTGCAAACGATATTGCAAGACAGATACGTCAGATTGATGATAATATCAGACGCATTGATGAGACTATTTTGAAGTTAGAGAGAGAACGAAATCCGTCTCCTATGCTCGGTGCATTACGCAGTGGACGAGAAGAAAACATTCGTAAGAAAGTACAACTCACAAACGGCAGTCAGATTCAAGATGCAGTGAATGTAGACGTTGAAGAGATGCGTAAAGATGTACAGAGACGACATGCAAGAGGCGAAGCAACTGATGAAGAACTAATCGCTACTGGCGAAAAAGACTTCGGAGTACAAAGCAACAAAGAACAATTTCACAATACATATAGGTATGAAGAATTGTTTTCTGAAGACGTAGAGAATGGCGATACAATACTAACATTTCCAGATGAGGTGATTGAGCAGATGGGACTAGAACCAGGAGATAACTTGGCAATAAGCGCAGTAAACGGAAGTCTAGTCATTAAGAAAATTTAATACATAACACTAGAAGAAGGACCTACCTACTATGCAACATTCAGTAGAACAGATGTATATCAAAGTGCAAGCAATGCTACTACTCGCAGAAAAAGCAAAGGTTGAGAAGTATGACCTTGTAGATGCAGAAGGAAACTATGAAACCGAAAAAGTAACTCATCTTGTAGAGCAGATACAAGCACTTGCAGGTGATTTGTATAATGACAAGTCAATTCATCCTAAGTTGAAAGAAAAGCAAATGAACGCTATGTGGAAAGAACTACACGAAGACGCATAGTAACAGATAACAACAACCACAGAGAGATAATGAAATATGAAAGTGAAACCTACTGGGACAAACATCCTAATTAAATCAGTAGAAGTAGAGAACACAACGGTCGGAGGTATCATTCTCAAGCGAGACGTTACTACTGGCTTAAAGCCTGCTATTGTAGAGGAGATAGGATATGACGTACAACGAATACGAGTCGGCTATCAAGTCTATCCAGTCTGGTCAGAAGCAAAGCCTATCAGCATAGATGGGACAGAATACGCAATCATACCAGAAGAGCATATCATTGCAATAGTAACAGAACTATAGAAGCAACCAAAAAGAGTTGCATAAAGAGAAAGGCAATCGAATATGGTTGCCTTTTTCACGTTTGAAACCAAACATTTTAAAAAGTTTCCTCATCATCATCCATATAGAGAGCATCCATATAGTATAGAGAGAGAACATCATCATCAGTATCATAGCATACACATATACACTGGTCCTTAGATACATGATATCATCCATTAGCATGGTAGCACAGAGAACATAGATATACTCCGCATAGAAGCATATAGCATCATACACCACAATACACCATAGAGAAGCACCTATTTATACCACCTTAAATAAAGCCCTAAATAAAGCCTATACGTCCGTGAAGGGCTGGGGTCCTTGTCGTCTAAAGTTGCACCCACCCGGCGTCCACGGTCCACGGTGTTCCGCCAATACGACCGCCATATTATACCACACTTACCGCCGCCTGTCAAGGGGTTTCTACTCGCCTCCATGGATATCCAGGAGTTGTCCTTTGTCCATGGACGTCCAAATTAAACCAAAATAACCCTTGACAACCCTTGACATATGTGTTATATTATAGGTGTAGGGATTGATATTGATAGGAGTATATGAATGTTTATGTTGCGTGTAATCACTGCTGGACAACAGATTGATACTATGTTCGATACTAGAGAGGAAGTCTTTGAGGCGTTGAGAGGTGCCACTGCACTTGCTTTTGTGTTTCAGAATGGTGGACTCATTGGTTCTAATTCGATGCCATGCTAAGGACCAGTGTATAGGAATAAACCAAAATAGTCCTTGACAATGCTTAGTGGATGACCTATACTATAGATGTTGTCCCAATGAAGAGAGAGATTATATTATGAACTATGCGACTGAGATTTGTTACACTGACCGCCATGCTTATGAAGTTGTGCGTGTTGTTACTGATAAGACGATTGAGGTGCGTCAGTTGCGTGCCACTCGTGATAAGAGTGTAGAGTTAGAGTTCCATGTAGGAGGCTTCTCTGCCCATTGTAGTAATCAGAGCGAACAGAAGTGGACGTTTGAGACTGATGCTGATGCTCCTGTTATCCGTATCCGTAAGAAGAAATACGGTGAGTGTTACACATGTAAAGGGCGTACTTTTGTACTAGCAGATGAACCCTATGAGTTCTATGACTTTAACTTTTAATTTGGATTATTTTGGTCTGCGCCCTTGACAGGGTGCTAAGGACCAGTTATACTGTATTTGTAATGAGATGATTTGAAAGGACTTAGCACATGGCATACGTTAGTCAAGAAGATAAGAAAGCACTCGCTCCTGCAATCAAAGCAGTGTTGAAGAAGTATAAAATGAAGGGCACTATCGCTGTCCGTCACCACAGTACACTTGTTGTGAACATCAAAGAAGGTGCTATTGACTTTGGTGAACTCTCTCATGGTGAGGGTTATGCCCAGGTTAATCCCTACTGGATTCATGAACACTACACAGGCAAAGCAAAGCGTTTCTTGACTGAGTTACTTCAGGCGATGAAAGGTCCTAAGTTCTTTGACCACAGTGATGCACAGACTGATTACTTCCACCGTAGTCATTACCAAGACATCAACATCGGTGCCTGGAACAAACCTTATCAAGTAGTAGCGTAACATGTTGAAGTACTGTGATTACATTGCATACACTATACTGAAATGCCTGAAGGACCACAAGTATATGAACTCCCGTGAGACTTATCTTGGTGACCTCTTAGGACCAGTTAAAATGGACCTACATCCCACAGAGGGATATTTCCTTAGCACAAAGAAAACCATAATCGTCAATGACATTAACGGACAGAAGTACCGCATCACCGTAGAGGAATACAATGACAGTGAAGATTAATCTCGCTCCCGTGCGTATGATAAACGCCTTGACTAAGGACCAGTTATCTGATATAATGTCCAGGCTACCCGATGAGGTCTTAGCGGACCTGGTCTTTTTCGCAGAGGTCGAAATGCAGGACCGGCAGTATCGGAAGTCCTTGTGCTATCTGTTGAAACCTGTTAAAATGGTGACGCCCCTTAGGACCAGTGTTTGAGGGGGTCGGGGGTTGGTGCCGGTATCCTCTTAGCGGACAATGGTGATAGTGGCAATGGTGATAGTGGCAATGGCAATGGTGATGCATCATAGTGGCGTGTAGTTGCGTATAACGAAGTTCCTTAGCGAAGTTCCCCTATTAGCATCCAACTGAAAGCCATGTTATTATGAATGAATTAAGGAACTTCGTTAATGAAGGAGAACTCGTAGTATGTGGACATTGCTTATTGTTAGCATGGTATTTGCAACAGACGACACTATTGAACCTCGTGTAACTGAATACAGACAGTACGAGACTAAACAAGAATGTTATTCTGAATGGTATAAAGTAACTTCAGAGTTTACACAAAACGAAACCGCCTGGTGCGAGGGAGTAGAATAATACTATGTGGACAAATGAGTTTGAGCCTGATAGAACTATTACTACTATACTAGATGAATCTGCTGAAGTGCCAGATGTTATTGTTACAGTAGATGAACATGGTTATGTCTCTATTGAGCAATACGACAGCGAGGTTCCTACTCTAAGTAATCTTGTAGTGATGCCGCCAGATATGTTTGCTGAGTTTCTTCAGGCACTGAATAGTCCAGAAGGTGCGTTTCGTATTGTGAAGGCGACAACAAATGAAAAGACTTAAAACATATGAAGACTACTATAAGATGAATCGTCCTGCATGTGTAGGACTCTCTCGTATAGGTCGCTTTCGTATCTATGTCTGCTATGCAGATGGAAGTTCTGTTCGTGCTTCTCGTATCTGGGCGTTCATTCCTCGTGCATGGGTGAGTTATAATGAACAGGGAATTTGCTTTTCTTTTTCAAAGAAGGATAAAAAACAATGACTGAATATAGACCAGACAAGTGGTTACTTATAAAGATTAACGGTAATCATCCGCATTATCGTGTGCTAGGCAGTTGGTCTGGCGGTTATCTCGACGGCGACTCTTGGCGTCTCAATAGCGGTATCGTGCGCTGTGAATATGATGAAGAGACTGAAACCCTTTCGTTCTACGGACATACTGGTAGTGTCTATCACTGCAATAAAATGATGTACGGTGCAAACATGACTGGATGGGGAGTTGCTAACCAAATCAGCCAAGATGAGAACACTGAAGTACTTCAGCCTACCCTAGATGATATTCTGAAAATAGATTGGATTATATCTTAAATGATTATCCTGTCTGATATGGACTATGTACGAGGTGCGATAGCCAATGCAATTGTAGAACGTATGTCGTTGACTGATTTGTATGCGTGTGCAGAACATGCTGAAACTGCTGAAGATTTTGACACTGCTGTCAATCTTCTTGCACAGATGATAGAGAGTGAATAAGACATGATGCGTAGTCGTGAAGAGGATATGAAAAAAATGCGGAAAGAAATCTATGATGAAATCTTTGAAGAAGGATTCCGTGCGTACTGTGAAGCGAACCGTCTTTTAGAACGTGACTTGTCTCATGGTCTTATGAATGAACGTATTCCTGCGAAAGAAGAACAAGAAGCAAGAGAGAGTTACTACGACTATATGAAAAGACGTAACCGTGAGGAAGATGAGAAGATGCGTATTGCCAACCAATCTGAAAAGTATATACTCGGAAGGTGTGCGGTACCCTCTGTGAAAGATGTGTTGAGTAGCGATACTCTGGATGGGATTGCAAAGGATGCATTGATTTGGCATCGGTCCGAGTTGATTGCTGATATGATTGCTTTTGAAGATGGGGACAAATCTCGTTGGGTTCATCCTGATGATTATGCATACAATTCTCATTTGCTTGTTGCAATGAATAAAGTGCTAGAATATTTCGGTGTAGAGAGTATGGGTACATTAGTTCGTAGGGCAGAACGTGGATTGCCCTGTCCTCAATGTGGCATGTATGATAAACACAAGATGGATTGCACGAATATATAAGGAAAGAGTATGACACTACCGTATGAAAGACGGAATGCTATAGTCAATGTAGAACGATTTTTGTTAGATTTGAGCAATCCTAAAATTACGCCTCGCATTCCAAAAGAAGTTCGTGACCGTGCGAGAAGTTTGCTGAAGCATTATCCGTCAGCATATGATATGGAACGTGCAAAAGAACTTGCGCCAGAGGTTTTCGGGGAATGGACAAAGTTTTAATG
>Ga0181563_10004244_pt1 | contig 13371 bp, 10 predicted proteins | sample 011ome_25_FD_133759 | JGI IMG/M metagenome (GOLD analysis project Ga0181563, IMG submission 133759) | Coastal salt marsh microbial communities from the Groves Creek Marsh, Skidaway Island, Georgia - 011512CT metaG (megahit assembly) | ecosystem: Environmental > Aquatic > Marine > Intertidal... | reverse complement strand
TGGCCATCTGAGCGCTCTTGCACAGCCACCATCCGAACGGTTTCTACCCCGGCTTGTTCCCTTTCTGGGCTTGGTTCTGTGCGTGCTTCTCGTTGCGACAATCCCCACAGCCTCGCTTTTTGCAGCGGCAGTCTCGGCTGTTGTGGGTTCCGTGTGGTTTGTGGTGAACCCTTATCGCCGGGTCGAGCCCTACGACTACGTCGTTTAGTCGGTGCGAACCTCGGAGCGGTCACCTGACCAAAGCGTGTGGAAGATGCCATCTCCATCAACCCGCTTATAGGTGTGGGCTCCGAAGAAGTCGCGCTGTCCCTGGATGATGCTGGCGGACAGGCGCGGGCGTCGAATCTGGTCGTAGTAGGCCAGGGAGGAAGCGAAAGCCGGCACCGGCACCCCACTGTCCACGGCGCGATGAATCACATCGCGCCAGGCGTCCTGTGCCGATTCCAGTGCGGATCGGAAATAGGGCGCGGCGATGAGTAGCGGAAGCTCCGGTTGCGCCCGGTAAGCCTCGGTGATGCGATTGAGGAACTGAGCACGAATGATGCAGCCCGCTCTCCAAATCCGAGCAACTTCAGCGCGGTCTATCGACCAGTCGTATTCGATTGCTCCCTGCGCAATCGCGTCAAAGCCTTGAGAGTATGCCACGATCTTGGAGGCATATAGCGCCTTACCGACCGCATCAATGAAGCCCTCGGTGTCGACTACTGAAGCCGATGCCGCAGGCCCTGGAAGATCGGCGGCCTGCTCTCGTTGAACCGAGGATGAGGAAATCGCGCGGGCAAAGACAGCCTCGGCAATACCCGTGACCGGCACCCCGAGACCAACGGCCGTCTGCACAGTCCATACGCCCGTACCTTTCGATCCGGCCTGGTCAACGATGACGTCCACCAGAGGCTTGCCGGTCTTGGCATCAACCTGGGCGAGAACTTCTGCCGTGATGTCGATGAGGTAGCTCTCCAGCTCGCCACCGTTCCACTTGCGGAACACGTCAGAGATTTCCGCGGGTGAGAGGTCGGCAACGTGTCGAAGCAGGTCGTAGGCCTCGGCAATGAGCTGCATGTCGGCGTATTCGATGCCGTTGTGAATCATCTTGACGAAGTGGCCAGCACCGTCGCTACCCACATGGGTGACACAGGCTTCACCCTCCGCCACCGCCGCTATTGAGGTCAAAATGGGACCCAGAGTGGCCCAGGCCTCGGCAGATCCACCGGGCATGATCGACGGGCCATTTAAGGCCCCCTCTTCACCACCAGAAATTCCCGCACCCACGAAGTTGAAACCTTTGGCGGCGAGCTCCTTTTCACGGCGGATCGTGTCAGTGAAGTGAGCGTTTCCCCCATCGACAATGATGTCGCCGGGTTCGAATACCTCCGTCAACTGCTCGATCACCGCGTCAGTGGCCGCTCCGGCCTGCACCATGATGATGGCGGTGCGAGGAGTGGTCAGTGAGTGCGCGAATTCCTCCATGGTCTCCGTCGCAACGAAGCCCGCCTCGGGGTGTGACGCGGCAAGTTCCCGGGTCTTCTCAGCGCTGCGGTTATAGATCGCCACCGTGTTGCCTTCGCGGCTTGCTAAATTGCGGGCCAAATTGGAGCCCATTACCGCCAAACCGACTACGCCGATATTCGCCTGAGACATGACTGAGTCACAACCTTCCGATGATGCCCCCGGCGTACCCGGGTCGCTTAGTAGCGTACCCGTCCGGTATGCTGGCCGGCGTACTTCGGCGAGGGAGCTAAGACTCCGTAATCGACGCGGTAGGCGAGGCACACGGTCTCTCCTCACGCTTCGGCGTTCGAGTTCGAGAACACTACCGGGCCGTGGCCCGACAAGGAGAACGAAAGAAAATGGCTGACAACAACACCATGGCGGCTGAGACCCGCAGCAACTTTGGAAAGGGCGCGGCGCGCAAACTTCGCCAGGCGGGCAAAGTTCCCGCTGTCATTTACGGCCACGGCGAAGACCCCACTCACGTGTCGCTTCCGGCTCACGAAATGATGCTCGTTGCTCGCCGGGCAAACGCGCTTTTGGAGCTCGATTTGGGTTCAGACAAGAAGCTGGTTCTTGTCAAGGACGTCCAGCGTGACCCGGTGCGCCAGATCATCGAACACGTCGACCTGGTGGTCGTACGTAAGGGTGAAAAGGTGACCGTTGACGTGGTCATTCACGTCGAGGGTGAGCCCGTCTCGGGAACCATGGTGCAGGTCGACCACAACTCCATCACCGTCGAGGCCGAAGCCACGCACATCCCCGAGTCCTTCACCGTCTCTGTCGAGGGTCTCGACGAGGGCGCTCAGATTCACGCGAGCGACATTGTCCTCACTGACGGCGCGAGCCTTGTGAGTGATCCCGAAACCCTGATTCTCGCCATTGTTCTGCCCCGTGTGGTGGCAGTGGAAGAGCCCGTCGGCGAAGAGGGTGCCGAAGACGCCGAGGGCGCTGGAGAGGCTGCTGCTGACGCCGGCGAGGAAGCGCCGGCTGAAGAAGCCTCCGAGGAGTAATCCCTGTTCTTTCGACGCGGCGAACCCGCCTCCTCGAGTGGTGAGGCGGGTTGGCTGGTTGTCGGTCTGGGGAACCCGGGCGATCAGTATCGGGCGACCCGACACAACATCGGTGAAGACACCATCAGACGGTGGGCGTCTCGAACGGGCGTCACGCTGTCCAGACAAAAGGCCTGGGGTTTTGCGGGGCGCGTTCCTCAGAGCAACACGACCATTGCGGTCACCACGGGGTACATGAACACCTCCGGTGGTCCGGTTTCAGCGCTGGCGAAGTATCTCAAAGTGCCCGCAGAACGAGTCATCGTCATTCACGATGAGCTCGATTTGCCCCTTGGCACCCTGAAGCTAAAGAAGGGTGGTGGCCACGGGGGACACAACGGTCTGCGGGACATTGCCAAAGCATTGGGAACGCCAGAGTTCATTCGCGTTCGCTTGGGAATCGGACGTCCGCCTGGTCAGATGGATGCGGCCGCTTTTGTGCTGAAACCCTTCGGCGCGTCAGAAAAGTCCGAAGTCGAGCTCATGGAAGAACTCGCCATCGACGCCGTCACCAGCATCACCACTGAAGGGCTGCTGGAGGCCCAGCAGAAATTTCACTCGCCCAGCTGAGAGCGAGTCCCTGGCCCTAAACTCGCCTGAGTGAGTGTGCAGCCCCTGACGTCGCGGCTTCGCGATCTTCCAGCTATCGAGGCACTCCTCTCCTACCATTCCGGCCGAACGACCGCCGTTGCCCCAGTGCCTTTGCACGTCCCCGTTATTGCCGCAGCAATTTCTAGCCCCAGTGCAAGGGGAGTCGTATTGGTGGTGACTCCGAGCAGTCGAGAATCGGACCAAGTACGCGACACTCTTCGCAGTCTCATCGACCCGTCGATTCACGTGTGGGACTTTCCCTCGTGGGAAACGCTTCCCCACGAAAGACTTAGCCCCCACCCAGAGACCGTTGCTCGACGACTCTCGGTGCTTCGGGCATTGGCTAGCAGGCGGCCGGAAGATCCGCCTTTAGTGGTCGTGGCCTCGGTTCGGTCCTTGATTCAACCGGTAAACACCGAGCTCTCATCAAGCCCGTGGCTGCGTCTAGAAAAGGGCCACCATGACGGTGGAATCGAGGGGCTCGCATCGGGCTTGGTGTCGCTGGCCTATCAGCGGGTCGACTTGGTCACCCGTCGGGGCGAATTCGCCGTCAGAGGCGGCATCGTCGACGTATTCCCGGCGTTAGAGGACCATCCCGTTCGTGCTGACTTCTTTGGTGACGAGATCGACGAACTGACATCGTTCGCGGTGGCAGATCAACGTTCGATGAGCGCAGTTGACTCTGTGGACGTTCCTCCGGCACGAGAAATGCTGCTTACCGATTCCCTTCGGTCCCGAGCCAAGGAGCTCGCTCACGAATACCCGGGCGTTGGAACCATGCTCGAGAAAATCGCGAACGGAATACCTGTCGACGGTATGGAATCATTGCAACCCGCTCTTGCCTCATCGATGGGTCCTGTCACCGATTTTTTCCCCGACGACACCTTGATCGTTGAGCTTCAACCCGAGAGGGCACGATCGCGCGCGCGGGCCCTTATCGAGACCAACAGAGAATTTCTTGAAGCCGCGTGGGAAACAGCAGCTGCAGGAGCCAGCGAGCGTCCAATCGATTTTCACCTCGGTGAGTTCTATTCGCCCGAAGAGGTCATTGAGCACGCCGGTGAGCGCCCGTGGCTGTCGCTATCGACTCTGGACTCTGGAGCCGAAAGCCTGGTGAGAGTCGAATCCACCACGATTGATCTCGAAGCCCCCGGCGGTCAAGAAGCGATTGACTACGTGCGAAGTCGCCGCGAAGCGGGCGACACCGTAGTGGTCTGTGCTCAGGGCCATGGTTTGGTGGAGCGTGCGGCGCGGGTGCTGGGAGAACACGGCATTGCCGCGGTCGAGGTCGACTCCTCCGCGAGTTCGTTTCGCACGGACGTAGTCAACATCGTTCAAGCCGGTTTGACCGATGGCTTTGCGATCCCCGGTATTGCGCTCGCAGTGTTGGGCGAGCGTGAATTTTTTGGTCGAGCGAGCACCGCGTCACCTCGGTCTCAAAAGACTCTTGCCACCAAGCGCCGGGCGGGAGTCAACCCTCTGGAGCTGCGACCCGGTGATTATGTGGTGCACGACACCCACGGCATCGGTCAGTTCGTCGAAGTGGTGAGGCGGGAGATTTCCACGGGCGGCCGCGATGCGAAGAAGTCTGAGCGGGAGTTTGTGGTCTTGGAATACGCGCCCTCCAGGCGAGGTGGCGCCCGAGACAAGCTTTATGTGCCCACTGACCAGCTGGATTTGTTGAGCATTTACGTCGGCGGAGAACAACCGGCGCTCAGCAAGATGGGTGGAGCCGAGTGGTCAGCTGCGAAATCCAAAGCCCGAAAAGCGGTGCGCGACATTGCGGTGGATTTGGTGAAGTTGTATTCGGCTCGGATGAGCCAACCCGGTTATGCATTCTCTCCCGATAACGAGCTGCAGCGAGAGCTAGAAGACGCGTTTGCCTTCGTGGAGACGCCGGATCAGCTCTCCACCATCGACGACGTAAAAGCCGACATGGAGCGGCCAATTCCGATGGATCGCCTCATTGCGGGGGACGTTGGCTTTGGAAAAACCGAAATCGCCGTTCGTGCCGCGTTCAAAGCGGTTCAAGATGGCAAGCAAGTGGCCATACTCGCTCCCACCACACTTCTCGTGCGCCAGCACATGGAGACCTTTCAAGAGCGCTACGCACCGTTTCCCGTGAGATTGGGATCGCTCTCGCGCTTCTCCAGCACATCCGAAGCAAAAACCGTGATTCAAGGTCTCGCTGATGGAACCATCGATGTGGTCATCGGCACACATCGCCTGCTCAGTGACCAAGTGGCTTTTCGCGATCTGGGCCTGATTGTGGTCGACGAAGAGCAGCGATTCGGCGTGGAGCACAAGGACAAGTTGAAGAAAATCCGCGAGAACGTCGATGTTCTCTCGATGAGTGCCACGCCGATTCCTCGGACAATGGAAATGGCGGTGACGGGTATCCGTGAAATGTCGACGCTCCAGACGCCTCCCGAGAATCGCCACCCGATTTTGACGTTCGTGGGCGAGAAATCGGATCAACAGATTGTTGCTGCGATTCGTCGGGAGCTCTTGCGTGAGGGTCAGGTGTTTTATGTCTCTAATCGCGTCCAGGGCATCGGGGCAGTGGCCACGAAACTGGCTGGTCTGGTGCCTGAAGCGCGAATTGCTGTGGCCCATGGGCAAATGGGTGAGAGTGAGCTAGAGAAAGTCATGGTCGACTTCTGGGAGGGCCACTTCGACGTCCTGGTCTCCACCACAATCATCGAAACGGGTATTGACGTGACCAATGCCAACACCTTGATTGTGGAGCGCGCGGACCGGTTCGGCCTCGCACAGCTTCACCAGTTGCGAGGCAGAGTAGGCCGTGGCAGAGAGCGCGCCTACGCCTATTTCCTCTTTGACCCTGACGCAAATCTCAGTGACCACGCGCATGAGCGGTTGAGCACCTTGGCTGCTCATAGTGATTTGGGTGGGGGAATGCAGATTGCGATGAAAGACCTCGAGTTGCGTGGAGCGGGAAACCTTCTCGGTGCCGAGCAGGCGGGACACATCGCGGGGGTGGGCTTTGACTTGTATCTGCGGATGATGGCGGAAGCAATCGGCACGTTCCGCGGCGATGTCAATCCTGAACAGACCGAGTTGCGACTTGAGATTCCGGTCGACGCCAGAATCCCCGAAGAGTACATCGATAGTGACCGGTTGCGACTTGAGGCCTACCAAAAACTCTCCCACGCCTCCGGCCCCACGGTGGAAGAGGGCCTGGTGGACGACGTCGTGGCGGAGCTCGTGGATCGCTATGGGGAGTTGCCGCTTCCGGCTCAGACTCTTGTGCTGGTCACCAAGCTACGTCGACGCGCCGGGGCGGCGGGGCTGTCTGAAGTATTGGTGATGGGCTCGAAACTGCGGGTTGTTGGCCCGCCCCTTCCCGACTCCCTTCAAGTTCGCCTGCAACGTCTCTATCCCAAGGGAAATTATCTTGCCCCTGCCAGAGTGGTGTTGATTCCATTGCCTGAGGATCACTCGGACCACGCCATGGTCGCCTGGGTCGAGAACGTCATCGACTCTCTCTATCCCGCCGCCGATCCCACACCATCTGACACACTGACTGCGTGAGCAACTACCCCCACCTCGAGCAACTCATTGCGACGATGGCTCGGCTGCGCGGAGAAGCGGGCTGCGAGTGGGACCGCGAACAAACCCACGAGTCGTTGGTGCGTTTTCTGATTGAGGAAACCTACGAGCTTGTCGATGCCATTGAGTCGCGTGATCGCGAGGGAATGAAAGAGGAATTGGGGGACGTTCTCTATCAGTTGCTTTTTCATGCCGATATTGCTGCCTCGTCCGAAGAGCCCTTCACGATCGACGACGTCGCGCAGGCGACGGACGAGAAGATGCGACGCCGCCACCCTCATGTCTTTGGTGACATTGAAGTCGATGGAATTGATGACATTAAGGCCAATTGGCAAAAGATTAAGGCGGAAGAAAAACAGCACCGTGAGAGCGCCTTTGATGGTCTCCCTCGCCACCTCACGGGGCTCGCCCGAGCAGGTGTTCTTCTAGACAAGGCAGAGAAGCTTGGCGTTACTCCAGATGCCCCGGCAGGAGAAGCCCCCTCCGACGAGCAGGCATTTGGCGCTTGGTTGTTGACGATGTTGTATCAGGCGAAAAAGCGAGGAATTGATTCCGATCGGGCGCTGCGAGAGGCGATGAGACTTATCGAACAACGCGCGAGAGAAACAGAGAGAGACGGCGCGGACTAACCCAGCCCCCTCCCGCCAAGGTGACAGACTGGAGCCATGGCGACCGTCAATCCACCGCGGGGAATGCGAGACTTTCTCCCCCCGGATAAGAGAAAACGGGATGTCGCCATCCGCGTCATTAGCGACACCTATCGCCGGCACGGGTTCGATCCAATTGAAACTCCCGTTCTCGAAGACCACAGCACTCTGCACTCTGGGCTGGGGGGTGATAACGAGAAGCTGAGCTTTCACGTGTTGAAGCGAGGCCTGGCGCCAGAAGATTTTGCCCACGCTAAGGCTGCCGAGGATGTGTCGGACTTGGGTTTGAGGTTTGATTTGACGGTGCCATTGGCGCGATTTGTCGCCAGCCACCACGCAGAGCTGCCCAGTGTGTTCCGAGCGCTTCACGTCGCCCCGGTCTGGCGCGCCGAACGCCCACAGAAGGGTCGCTTCCGCCAGTTTGTTCAATGCGATATCGACATTGTGGGCGAAGAATCAACCTTGGCCGAGCGCGAGGTACTTATCGCCACGGCCGATGCTCTCGCGGCTCTGGGTCTTGGTGATTACCGTTTCCGAGTAAACGACAGGCGGCTACTCACGAGCCTGCTCACAGCGGCAGGGTTTTCTCCCGACCTTCACCCCACAGTGCTCATCACTCTCGACAAGCTCGACAAAGTGGGCGTCGGTGGGGTTCTTGCCGAACTGGGCGAGAAGTTTCCCGGAATGGGAGACGTCCAGACGCTGAGCGCGGTGCTCCACGATGCCGCGCAAGGGGATATACCGTGGGATGCCGATCGGATTTCGTCACTGATGTCGGGGGAGGACTCCGTCGCAGAGCACCTCGCGAGCTGGGCGAAAGATGTGGAATCAGTAGTAGGCGAGGGGCGAGTGGTGTTCGACCCCACCCTAGTTCGTGGCATGGGCTATTACACCGGCTCAATAGTCGAGCTCGAACACCCGGAATTGGGCGTATCGATGGGCGGCGGCGGACGCTACGACGGGATGGTGGGACGCTTCCTCGGCAAAGACATGCCGGCTTTTGGTTTTTCGCTCGGCTTCGAGCGACTGATTGACCTCCTCGACGTGGCTGCGGGTGACGAACCCCCGCGAGTCGCTCTGCTCTACTCCGGGGATATCAGCCCGGCGACGGTGGTGCGGTTGAAAAAAGAGTTAGTCGCCGAAGGCCTCAGCGTCCGCCTTGTCTCCGTCAGCCGGAACATGAAAGCGGTATTCGAGAGACTGAAAACCGATGGTTTCGAGCGGGTTGCGGAAGTCACAGCGGACACCGCAGCAGCGTCTGATTTGGAGTGGCGAGCGTTAGCCACTCGTTAACTTCCGGGGTAGTCCCGCCCAATAGGATTGGGACGCACCGTTCGCCACTTTGGTTCGAGGAGATAATTTCGTGGCCCTAATTGAAGCGTTGACCGCTCGAGAAATTCTTGACTCCCGAGGAAATCCCACCGTCGAGGTGGAGGTTTTACTCGAAGACGGCACGATTGGCCGCGCCGCCGTGCCCTCCGGGGCGTCGACGGGACAATACGAGGCATATGAATTGCGCGATGGTGACGCCAAGCGCTACCTCGGTAAAGGTGTTCAGCGCGCGGTCACCTCGGTAATTGATGTCTTAGGTCCCGCCATCGAAGGCATGGAGGCAAGCGAGCAGCGGGCAGTAGATGAAGTACTGCTAAATACTGATGGCACCGAAAACAAGAGCAACCTGGGGGCAAACGCCATCCTTGGTGTGTCACTCGCGGTGGCGAAGGCATCGGCTGATTCCGCTGATCTACCGCTGTTCCAATACCTGGGTGGTCCGAACGCCCACGTTCTTCCCGTTCCGATGATGAACGTCATTAATGGGGGTGCTCACGCCGACACCGGTGTGGACATTCAAGAGTTCATGATCCTGCCCATTGGCGCTGACTCGATGTCCGAGGCGATTCGAATGGGAGCTGAGTGCTATCACGCGCTCAAGTCGGAATTGAAGGCAGCCGGTTTGGCAACGGGCTTGGGTGATGAAGGTGGTTTCGCCCCCGAGCTTCCGAGTAACCGCGATGCGTTGGACTTCCTCTTGCGGGGAATCGAGCGGGCGGGCTTTGCTCCTGGTAAAGAAATTGCCTTGGGCCTTGACGTTGCCGCCACGGAAATGTTTGATGCCGGAAGCTACAGCTTCGAAGGTGGCAAGAAGTCGTCAGATGAAATGGTTTCTTACTATCAGCAGTTGGTGGCGGACTATCCACTGGTCACCATTGAAGACCCGCTCGATGAGAACGACTGGGATGGCTGGATTGCCTTGACCGCTGCCCTCGGCGGTGCTGTCCAACTCGTCGGAGACGACTTGTTCGTCACTAACCCCGCCCGCCTTGCCGATGGCATTGCGCGGGGTGCAGCGAATTCACTGTTGGTGAAGGTGAACCAAATTGGCTCGCTGTCTGAAACCCTCGACGCTGTGAGCCTGGCGCAACGGAGCGGCTACACCGCTGTCCTCTCCCACCGCTCGGGTGAAACCGAGGACACCACCATTGCGGACATCGCGGTCGCAACCAACTGCGGACAAATCAAGACCGGTGCTCCTGCGAGGAGTGAACGCGTGGCGAAGTACAACCAGCTGCTGCGTATCGAGGAAGAACTAGGCCCACAGGCTCGCTACGCGGGCGCGAGCGCCTACCCACGCTTCAGCGCGTAGCGCTTACCCCGCGAGGCGGTCGGCGTTCTCAAGACCGCCCGACTTACACTGGCGAGGTGGTAGCGAGCGAGAAAAAGAAAAAGCGGTCGGCAAAAAAGCCGAATCGCTCGCTCACGGTGTCTCTTCAGGCTTCCGGTTTCACCGCGACGGTCCTCGCTCTTATTGTCACCGGGGTTGTCGTGCTTTCGCCCTCTCTACAAGTCTTGGCTGAACAGCGCCAGCAAATTGCCCAATTGGAAGCCCAACTGGCAGAAACTGACGCCGAAGTGTTGCGGTTGGAAGACCAGCTCGAGCGCTGGAACGACAGGGTTTTTGTCGAAACCCAGGCTCGATCGCGCCTGATGTTCGTCTACCCCGGGGATATCACCTACCTCGTGCTCGACGACCTGCCCGAAGACGACTCGAACGGCGACGTAATCGTCTCTGAGGACATCCAATTGGCTCAACCCAACTGGCGTGAATCTCTCTTAGCGAGCTACCTCGTCGCCGCGACGACTTCGACGATGGGGTCTACTCCAGACGATGTGGAGCAAGACGCCTCACTTCTTCCGTCGCCGAGTGAAGGTGGCGAGGAAAGCCCAGAACAGTGAGAGTTGAGAGTCCCAGCGCGAGCGACCTAGCGTCACTTGAAGCCCAACTTGGTCGCCCGATGAGGGGCTTAGTGGGTATTGCGGCGCGGTGTGCGTGCGGGGCGCCGGCTGTGGTTGTCACCGAACCCCGACTTCCCGATGGAACTCCTTTTCCTACGCTCTATTACCTGTCGCTTCCCGAAGCCACTAAGGAGGCATCCCGATTGGAGGCGGCGGGAAAGATGGCCGAGTACGAGTCGCGCCTCGATGCGGACGATGAGACCCGTGAGATGTATGCCTCCGCCCATCGCAGTTTTCTCCACACTCGCGAACAAATGGCTGTTGTTGACGAGATTTCAGGAATTAGTGCCGGAGGAATGCCCACTCGTGTGAAGTGTCTTCACGCGCTGATGGCGCATTCCCTGGCCGTGGGCCCGGGACTGAATCCAGTAGGAGATTGGGCTCTCGCTGATTCATCGTGGTCGATCAAGGAGTGTCAGTGTTCCGTCCCCGAGTAGCACGGCGACTATCTGTTGCCTCGGTCGTGGCGACAGCAATTGTTGTGGTCTCCGGCCCTGCTGCTTATGCCGACGAGGTGAGAGACCGGCAGTACTGGCTCCAGGAATATGGCATTTCTCAGGCGTGGAGCATCACGCGGGGAGCGGGTGTGACCATCGCCATCATCGACACGGGTGTCGATGCCACTCACCCTGATTTACAGGGTGCCATCGCTGGCGGAACCGACGTATCGGGTATTGGCTCTCCCGACGGCCTCACCCCGGTGGGGCTCTCTAGTGAACACGGAACGATGGTGGCTTCCCTCGCTGCCGGCCGCGGACACGGTCGCGACGAGGGTGTCATCGGAAGCGCCCCCGAAGCAAACATCCTCAGTGTGTCGATGAGTTTTCAAGGAACGGCGATTCCGGCAGATGAACAAATTGCCGAGGCGGTGAGGTGGGCTGTTGATCGGGGGGCAGATGTCATTTCTCTCTCGCTCACCCGAAACACTCGCGAATGGCCGGTGAATTGGGACAAAGCCTTCGGCTACGCCGAGCGAAACGACGTAGTCGTGGTCGCTGCGGCGGGCAATCGCTCCGCTGGTACCGAGGTGGTCGGCGCCCCAGCAACCATGCCCGGAGTGCTCACCGTGGGCGGTGTCGATCGTGCGGGATTCGCCAGTGCAACCGCCTCGAGCCAAGGAATCACCATTGGGGTAATGGCTCCGAGCGAGGATTTAGTCGGTGCTTATCCGGGTGATCGCTATGCCGAGTGGGCTGGCACCAGCGGGGCCACGCCAATCGTGGCGGGGATTGTGGCGCTGGTGCGTGCTGCTCACCCGTCACTTGATGCTGCAAATGTCATCAATCGGGTATTGATGACAGCCACTCCAGTCACATCCACCAGACCAGATCCGCTTTATGGACACGGACTTGTCGACGCCTACCAAGCTGTAGTCGCCGACGTCCCCGCAGTGAGCGCAAACCCACTGGGTTCTATTGATGAATGGGTCACGATTTATCGGCGGGGTGACGATGAGCAGGTGGTTTACCCCCTCGGACCTATTGCGCCGCCCGAATTACCCACACCCCGAATCGTCGAGAGCTCGGCAGTCGGCGAGGAGAGATCGGGCGCGGATGTCATCGCCTGGTCAATGGCGGGGGTACTGGTGATGTCGTTACTCACCATTGGCACTCTTGGCACCGTGAGCGTTCGAAGGGCCCTGAGAAAATCGGTAGATTAGGGGTGCTCATCTCCCCATCGGAAAGTTTTTGCTGTGCACAAGATTGTTATCGTCGGCGGCGGTTATGCCGGTTTCTACACCGCGTTTAAGCTCGAGAGACTTCTGCGCCGCAATGAAGCGTCGATCACTCTGATTGACCCGCTTCCCTATATGACCTATCAGCCCTTCCTGCCAGAAGTGGCGGCGGGCTCAATTGAGGCGCGACACGCCATCGTTCCCCATCGCCAACACCTGAAAAAGACGAACGTCATTACCGCTCGAGTGACCGCTATCGACCACAACAAGAAAGTCGTCACGGTGACTCCCGATGTCGGTGATGAGTTCACGGTCGACTATGACCACGTGGTGGTGACGGCAGGCGCTGTCACCCGCACGTTCCCGATTCCTGGTGTCGCTGATGTAGCGATTGGCCTGAAAACTATTGAAGAGGCCGTGTCGGTCCGTGACCGTTTGATTGACAACATTCACGTGGCCAATCACATGCCTCCTGGTCCCGAGCGCGACCGACTGCTCACTCTTGTTGTTGTCGGGGGCGGCTTCGCCGGTATCGAAGCATTTGCTGAACTGCGGAGTCTGGTTTCTGACATGTTGCACAAGTGCAATGGCCTGACTGTGAAAGATACCCACTTCCACCTCATTGAAGCGATGGACCGGATCATGCCGGAAGTATCGCTTGAAACGAGCAAGTGGGTTCTCAAGAATTTGGAAGAGCGTGAAGCGTACGTCCACCTCAACACCCAGCTATTGAGCGCGGTGGGTGGCCGTCTCGAACTATCGACCGGCCAGATTCTGGAAACCGACATTGTGGTGTGGACCGCTGGTGTCAAAGCGAAGTCCATGCTCGGCGGCTCAGGTATCCCGTTGGATGACCGTGGCCGGATTCGAGCCCAAGCAGACCTTCGTGTGACCGATGACAGCGGCCCCTTAGAGGGAATGTGGACGGCGGGCGATGTGGCCGCGGTGCCGGACCTTTCCGGTGGTGGAGTGGGCGGCTACTGCGTGCCGAACGCTCAGCACGCCGTTCGTCAGGCGAAGCAGTTGGCGAAGAACATCACGGCTGTGTTGCGCG
>Ga0181563_10004241_pt1 | contig 13378 bp, 3 predicted proteins | sample 011ome_25_FD_133759 | JGI IMG/M metagenome (GOLD analysis project Ga0181563, IMG submission 133759) | Coastal salt marsh microbial communities from the Groves Creek Marsh, Skidaway Island, Georgia - 011512CT metaG (megahit assembly) | ecosystem: Environmental > Aquatic > Marine > Intertidal zone... | reverse complement strand
GCGCGCGTTCCGCACGCCGCCCGTCCGGCCGCGCTCGGACACCGAGTGCGTGCTGGACGATTCCAGCGGGTCGCCGCGTTTGCCGACGTACCTGCGCGCGGGCGAGGCGTCCACGCTGCTGCGTCTGTCCCCGAGCAACCGCCACAACTGGATCGCGATGCGCGTGCAGGACATCGTCGAGACCAACCGCCGGCTCGGTTTCATCGGCGAGCGCGCGGCGTTTGAGATTTACCAGGAGCTCGAGTCTTGCCTCGCGGCGTACAAAGCCATGGAACGCATCGTGAGCACGCCCATCCCGCACACGTACACGCACATGTTACAGCTTATCCTGTTCTTCTTCGTGTTCAGCGCGCCGTTCGTGTTCACCACCACGTTCCACTGGATCGGGTTCGTGCCGAGCGTCATCGTCGCCGTCGGGTTCTACGGCGTGAACGAGATCGGCAAGCTCATCCAGGACCCCTTTGACTGGCGCCAGCCCTGCCACGACCTGTCCGGCATGGGGCGCAGGGCTTTCGAGGAGAACCTGCGCCTGCACGAGTGCGCGGAGGCGAGGGAGCAGAGCGCGCGGCGCGACGGGCGGCGGCGCGAAGAGGCGAAAAAGAAAAGGCGACGCGAAAAAAAACACGCGCGCGCCGTTCGGCGGCGCGCCGTCGACGTTCGCGACGAACGCTCGGAATCGGGCTCCGGATCGGACGACGACGTTTTTTTCCGCGACGAGGTTTCTTTGTCGACGCTGCGGGAAGCGCTGGAAGGAAAAGGAGTCGTGAACGCGTTCGTTGGGACGGAAAAAAAAGAAAAAACGCCGCTCGGCGACGCTCCGGGTCACGACGCGAAGATCGGAGCCTCCTCGGCGAAGGTTTCGAACGAGTTCGAAAGTTCGCGCGACGGCGTCCTCGCGCGCCTCGCGCCCATTCCCGCGCTCGAGTACGCGGGCGGCCCCTGGGCGTTCGTCACGACGCTGTTCCGCGTGAGAGGCACGGTTCTGCCTCGCGTGTTCCCGCAGGTCCTGTTCGCGGTCGTCTCGAGCCTGTGCGCGCAGACGCTCAAGATCTACTGGTGCGGCGCCGACATCGTGAGCCACGCGCAGTGCTCGCTGGCCTTCTCCGAGACGGCGCACGCCGTGGCGGGCGGCGTCATCGGGTTCATGCTCGTGTTCCGCACCTCCATCTCGTACTACCGCTTCTACGAGGGCAAGAAGTACCTCGGCCACCTGCACGATGCCCTGCGCAACGCCAACGTCGCGTTCTGCGCGTTCCTACGCACGAACGCCTCTCAGGAAGCGAGGAGGTCGAGACCTTCGAGACCTTCGAGAAGCGGAAATACTCGGGAAGAGAGTCTTCCCGACAGACTCGAGTCTACGCGTTTCGACGAAGCGCTCAACCGCGACCGCGTGGAGCTGCGGCGTTTGTCCAACGTGCTGTTCGCGTTCGTGCGCCAGTCCGTGCGCGAGCGCAGGCACGGGTACGCGGAGGGGTGCAGAGTTCGCGCCACGGAGACATCGCTTCTTCGCGACGACGTGTACGGCGCGCCGTCGCTGTCGACGCTGCTCGACGAGCGCGAGCGCGACGAGTTCGCCGACGTGGACCCCGAGAACCGAGCCAACGTGGTGGTGTGGCGCATGCAGTCCATCGTGGAGCGGCACAGGCGGCTGGGAAACGTGTGCGAGCGCGGCGCGTTCGACATCTACCATGACCTGGAGGCGTGCCTTGAGGCGCACAAGCACATGGAACGCGTCGTGTCCACCAAGATGCCGTTCCAGTACCTGCACGCCGTCAACTTCCTGCTCTTCGTGTTCGTGTTCAGCGCGCCCTTCGTGTTCACCACCGGCTTCAAGTGGCTCAGCCCGGTGCCGAGCTGTATCGTGGCGGTGGCGTTCTACGGCGTCGCCGAGGTGGCGCGCTCCATCGAGGACCCGTACTCGTGGGAGCAGCCGTGCCACGACCTCTCCGGCGTGGGATGGCGCCTGTACGTCGAGTCGCTCGAGCTGCACGAGGCGAGCGTCGCGGGAGAGGACGCGCGAGGCGCGGAGGCGGGGGACGCGCCGCCGGGAACCGACGCCCGCGACGGCGCGCGCGAGACGGACGTATCCGTCGTCACGGTGACGACGACGGCAAACTCGGAGGCGGCGAAAGGCAAACCGGAGGCTGATGAGGCTGATGATGAAGCCACTTCACGCGCGAAGAAGATGATGAAGCCGGAGCCGAACCCGCGGAGAAGACGCCGCGTCTCCGTGGCGCACGGCGCCGCGGACAGAGCGCTCGTGGCGTCCGGCCGACCGGACCCGCGCGTCGCGATGGAAGCCGCGCGCGCGCGCGAAAAGACGGAAAACGAAACGCGCCGTTTCGTTCCTGACGACGGCGGTCCTTCCGGCGACAAAGGCGGAAAGGCGGCGCGCGCGGCTTCCGCGCCCGCCGCTCCCGAGCTTTCCAACAGTCGTTTCGGCTTCTTCTACGACGTGTTCCGCGTGCGCGGCACCGTGCACGGCGATGTGTTCCCGCAGGTCACGCTGGCGTTTGCCGTGGGCTGGGCGGCGCAGCTCGCGAAGCTCTGGCGGTGCGGCGGCATGGTGCAGGAGGCGTACGAGTGCGCGGTGACTTTCGAGCCGCACGCGCACGCGGTGGTGGGCTCCGTGCTGGCGTTCATGATCGTCTACCGGTTCAAGTTCGCGTATGACCGGTACTACGAGGCGAAGACCGCCATCTCGGAGCTGCACTGCGGGCTGCGCAACTTCAACATCGGCGCGTGCGCGTTCCTGCGGCTGGACGAAGCGCCGGCGAACTCGGCGTCGGCGGACGCGAAGCGGCCCGGGGACTCCGCCCGCCGCGACCGCGGCGGGATGTTCTTCTGGAAGAAGAAGGACGCGAGTCTCGACGAGACAAACGTGGGTGGTCGCGGAGCCGAGGAAGACCCATCGCCCTTAATCGAGACCGCCGCGTCTTCGCTGCTCCGCGAACGCACCGAGCTGCTCCGGCTGTCTGGTGCTCTGTTCGGCTTCCTCAGGCACCGCCTCCGCGAGCACAGGCTCGGGTACCCCTGGAACGCGAGCCCCGGGGACTTGGAGGTTCTGACGGACGACGTACGGGGTTCGCCCAGGCTCGGGACGCTGTTGAAGGACGCCGACGAACTTCACGAGTTCGGTTCGGTTCCGTTTCGGAACCGGCCGAACGTCGCGGCGACCAAGATGCAAGTCGCCGTCGAGAGGCTCCGCCGACGCGGCGAGACGTGCGAACGCGGCGCGTTCGATCTCTACCGCGAGTGCGAACGCGTGCTCGCCGCGCTCACCTCGTGCGAGCGCATCGTGGAGACGCCCGTGCCGTTCCAGTACGTGCAGATGTCGCACTTCGTGACCTTCTTCTTCGTGTACAGCGCGCCGTTCATCTTCACGACGTCCTACCAGTACATCTCCTTCTTCCCGTCGTGCCTGCTGGCGATGGCCTTCTACGGCATCAACTGCATCGGCGAGGTGATCGAGCGCCCCTTCGACTGGCGCGAGCCCAACCACGACCTCGCCGGGATCGGGAGGCGGGTCTGGCGCGAGTGCGCGCAGCTGCACAGCCGGTGCGCGGCGCACGACGCGCGCACCATCGCCGAGGGGGACGACGCGCACGACGACGCCCGGCGGGAGCTCGAGCGGCTCGTCGAGCGCGCCGAAGACGGCGAAGACGACCAAATAAAAATTTCGGCGGCGCCGACGACGCGCGATGAGCCGACGACGTTCGAAGAAACGCGTTCGAACCAACCGCGTTTCTCACAGTTCCACGCCGCGCGCGCGCGTCGCGCGTCCGCGTCTCAGCACGCGCGCCTGCTCGCGGCGCGCGAGTACCCCCGGGAAACCTTCTCGTTCCTCACCGGTTTGTTTTCGGGCTCCTCCAACGCGCTGCGCCGCGCGACGCCGCAGGTGGTGGCCGCCGCCGCCACCGGCGTGGTGGCGAACGCGGCGAAGCGGCTGTGGTGCGGCGCGCACGTCTCGCGGTCCTCGGAGTGCGCGCTGACGTTCCACACGGAGGCGCACGCCATCTGCGGCGCCATCATCGGGTTCCTCCTGGTGTTCTGCGCGAACATCGCCTACGTCAAGTTCTACGAGGCGAAAACCGCGGCGGGCGCCGTGTACCACGGCTTGAGAAACGTAAACGTCTGCGCGGCGTCGTTCTTAAGGCCCGCGGAGCGCGGCGAGCCGGGGTACGTCGAGGACGAACGCGAGCGCGAGCTTCAGATGGACCAAACTCGGCGAGACGTCCGGGAAATAAACCGGCTGGTGGACGTGCTGTTCGCGTTTCTCAGGACGGCGCTTCGCGAGCGAAGGCACGGGTACCGCGTCGCTAAGAACGCCTCTGGGGGTTCTGGGAAGAAAAACGGGGGGTGGCGCAAGACGCGGGGCGGAGGCACCGGGTTCGTGCCGGACGAACTGCTCGTCACCGAGGACTTGACCGGGTCACCGTCCTTGTCGACGCTTCTGTTCACGGACGCCGAGCGCGCGAAGTACCTCACGCTCGACCCTCTGAACAGGTTCAACGTCGCCGTCGCGGATCTGCACCGCGCCGTGGAGCGCCGGCGCGAAACCGGCGCGCTGTACGAGAAAGCCGCGCACGAGATGTACCGCGAGTGCGACGTGGTTCTGGCGGCGTATAAGACATGCGAGCGCGTCGTCACGACGCCCATCCCGTACCAGTACATGCACATGGTCAACCTGGTGCTTTTCTGTTTCGTGTTCAGCGCGCCGTTCGTGTTCAGCGCCACCTTCGACTGGCTCACGCCCCTCCCCTCCGCGGTTCTCGCGCTCGGCTTCTACGGCATCTGGGAGGTGGGCAAGACCATGATGGACCCCTTCGACTGGAACTCGCCCTGCGTCGACCTCACCGCCATAGGCAGGCGCGTCGCGGACGAGGGTGGGGGGATCGCGCGCGCCGCGAGGGAAGAGGCGGAGAAGAACGCAGACGTGCCGGGGCATCCCGCGGGCGCACGAGGCGACGCGTCCGGCGAATAACGCGATATACGTGTTTCGGTGTTTCGGCGTACGTAATACATAGTGTATCTATCGCTCGCTCGCTCGCTCTACGTAGCTATAGGCTATAGACTCGTTCGTGGACACCATAGCTCCCTAGAACAGAAATGTGGCGGCGGCGGCGGAGGCGACCGCGGCGAGGACCACCGATTCCTCGCCCCGCGCGACGCTCGAGTCGAGACTCGAGTCGAGACTCGCGTCGCGCGGGGGCTCCGGGTCCTCCGATCCGACGAAAAGCGCGTCGTCGTCGAACCGGTCGGCGTACGCCCCGGCGGACGCGTCCACGTCGAACCCCCGCGCCCGGAGCTTCGCCGCGACGCTCCCAGCGTCGACCGCGACGCGCAGAGCGTTTTTCACCGCCGAGACGCCGAAATCGAGCGCGGCGTCGGCGCTCGAGGCGTCGGTCTGGGTCATCGCCACCAGCGTGACGCGAACGGCGGTGGCCGTCACCGACCCGACGGCGGCGGCGTCGTCGACGGCGTACCCGGTTTCGTTCGCGCGCGACGCGAAAGCGCTCGTCCCGTCCGCCGCCGCAGACGCCGCCAGCGAGGCGAGCGAAGCTCCAGCGGCGGCGCTCGCGACACTCGCGACGGAGACTTCGAACGCGAAGGTGGCGTTCGCGCCCCCCGCGACGCCCAAAACAACGCGCGACGCGGGAGACACGCCCGCGTCCGCGGCGAGCGCGCCGGCGAGCGGGGACCAATCGCTTTCCGCCTCGCTTTCTCGTCTCCGCAGAACCACCTCCAGCCTCGCGAGGTATCCGTAGCTCACCACCACGACGTCGGTGACGTTCAAGCCCGCGCTCAGCGAGACGCGCTCGGCCATCTCCTCGGCGACCGCGCTCGCCGTCGCGGCTTGCGCGGCGGCGTCAAACGCGCCCGCGAAGCCGACGAGCTCGAGCCGCGCGTCGAGCGTCCGCGACCACGCGGGCGGCGGCGGCGGCGGGCTCGGGGGCGACGGCGGCGGCGGCGGCGGCGGCGGCGGCATCGACGTGGGCGGCGGCGGCGGGCACGCCGTCGTCGTCGTGCACGATTGCGTCTCCGTCAGCGCCGGACACGCGTCGCCGTTCTCGGCTTGTGACGTGGTGATCTTCCGAGACCGGGTGCGCTGGCCGCCGTCCCCGCACGGGCTGCAGCTCCCCCAGTCGCCCCACGAGGAGACCACGCAGTCCACGTCTTCCACGACGTCTTCCGCGTGCGATTCCGAGTGCGATACCAAACGCCGTCCACGCGCCAACGACGACATCTGCGTGTTTCCGTTTCCGTCATCCGTTCCGGGAACGAGCGCCCCCCCGTCGCGAAGCGCGAGCCGAGCGAACGCGGCGTCGGCGTCTGTCGGGTCCGCGGCGCCGCGCTGCGCCGGCGCCAGCGCGTCCGCGAGTTTCGCGCAGAGCCGGGACAGGACGTCTTCTTGCGGCGCGCTGGCGGGCTTCAGGTTGGGCGACGCGTTCACCTCAACGAGCCACGGGGTCGGGAGCCCGTCCGCGGACGCCGACCCGTCGTCCAGCACGAAATCGAACCGGAACGTCTCGAAGAAGTGCGCGGCTCGGTCCGGGAACGGCGCGCGCTTTTCGGCGTTCCCGCTCGCGTTCGCGTTCGCCTCGTGAATGGCCGAGGCGACGAACGGCGCGGCGGCGTCCATCGCCGCGACGACGGTCTCCGTCGCGCGTCTCCTGACCGCCGCCGCCGCGCCGGCGCCGTACCGCGCGTCCAACACGCGCGCGAGCGCGCGCCACGCCGTCGGCGCGTCCTGTTTGGAACCCGCCCCGAGCCGAGCGAGCGTCGGCACGTCCCACGCCGCCGGGTACTCGCGGCCGAGCAGGTCGTCCGCCGCGCGCGCGTCCCCCACGAAGCGAAGCAGGGTCTCATCGAACTCGAACGCCTCCCAAACCCCGACGGTTTTTTGCAGACTAAATACGTCGCTCTCGTCGTCGCTCTCCGTCTGTTCTCGCGCGCCGCGCGCGAACACGTACGCGCCCAAGTCGAAGGCGCGCCCGTCGACGCGCAGCGGGCGCCGCACGCGTCTCTGCGCGACATCGCCGCGCGCCAAAGTCGCCGCGAGCGCGGACGCGACAGACGATTCGTTCGGTGCGTGTCTCAGCACGCGCACGTCGCCGTGCGTCGCGCGCTTCGCGAGCCAGGCGTCGGTTTCGTTTGCGGTGTCCGCCGCCGCGCGACGCACGTCCTCCGGCGAGGACCAGTCCGGGGCGAGCGTGGCCGGCACGCGCGCCGCGCCCGGCCCCTCCAGGCGGAGCGTCGCGAGCGTGGCCTTGCTCGTCATCGCGCCCGAGCCCGGGAGGTGGTTCGCGCGCTGGCCCGCGCGCAGAGCGCGCGGCGCGTCGCCGGGCTCGAAGTCCCAAAACACGTCCACCTCCGAGAACGGAGAGAACGCCTCTGAGAGGGCGTCGACGTCATCCGCGTCGGTCGCGGATGACGGCGCGGGAACGCGCGGGACCGAACCCGGGGGCGCGGCGGGGACGATCTCGAACGCGTCTCGGCTCGCGAGCGCGTGCGAAATCACGCGCAGGTGGTTCGTCTCGTGTGCGTCCGGCGCACCCCCCGCGAGCCGGTCGAACACCACGCGCAGCCGCGTCGACGACGCCGAGGGTGCCGTTTCCTCGGCGCCGGGTCCCATCGGAGCGTCCACCGCGCCGCCTTCCCCCGCGACGGCGAGGAGCGCGACGAGGAACGCCGCCGTCGCCGCACGGCGTCGCGCGTGACGCACCATCGGGGTCCGCGCGGAGGCGCGATCGCGCCGCAGCCTCTGGCGTCGCGCGGGCGAACAGGCGAACGCGACGTAGACGCTCGAGTGTCGCTCGACCGAAAAGTGCGTCTCGGGATCTCCGCCAGTCCGCTCGCTCCCGGGAAAACCGACGGCGGAGAGCGAAAATCGTGCGCGCGTCGTCAAGTCACTGCGTCGGTCGGCACGCCGAGAAGACGCGGAGGTGGCACATCTCGAGGGCGGTGGCGCAGTCGCGCGGGCGCGCGGTGTTCGCGCGCGCAGACTTCGACTTTCACAGCGCGGTGCTCCCGACGACGACGCGCGATGTCTGACTACGACCACGCCGCGGTGACGCGCGCGGAGCGCCGGCGCCGCGCCGGCCCCTGCGACGCCGAGCGCGCGTTTTGGCCCAAGTTCACGCTCGGCGAGGTGGCGAAGCACGTCTCGCTGAAGGACGGGTGGATCGTCATCTACGAGCGCGTCTTCGACATCACGACGTTCGCCATCACGCACCCGGGGTTCCACAACGCGGGGCAGGTGAGCACCGCGCTGGCCATCACGCGCAACCTCGGGAAGGACTGCACGGAGGAGTTCGTCTCCATCCACTCCGCCACCGCCTGGGCGCAGCTCCACGATTTCCAGATCGGCGTCGTGCTGGGCGACGCGGACCTCGCCCCGCGCGGACCCGTCTCTCTCGAGGACGTGGACGTGGTCCCGCCACTGGCGCCGGGATCGGAACGTGGCGATCGAACCGATCCCGTGACGAACGAACGCCTGGGGGTGCCGCGCCGGAACCACCGGCCGACCCCGCGATGGCTCGTGAACGACCGGCACTTCTGGTCTCGGTACGGCGGCGGGGTCGACGCCAACGTGCTTCGGTACCTCGCCGCGCAGGGGTACGCGCAGTCCGCGGGGGGGGTCGAGGATACCGACGCCACCGCGCAGACGGTGCGCGGCGCGGACACCTCGACGCCGGACGAAAAGCAAAAGGACGACTCGAAGATGCGTCGGTCGCCATCCGGGAAACTCCTCGCCGCGCTGGCGCTGGGCGCCGGTATGAAGGTGGTTCGATCGTTCGGAAGACTTGACGATTTGGCGCGCACGTAAATGAGGACGGGCAAGGTGATGACCCTGGCCTCGATCAACGAGAGCCCCGGGGACGAGCGGGGCCAAGCACCTCGGCGTCATGTCGCGGATGCTCGAGGAGGCAGCGACAGCCGAACATATCTGGCATGTAGTATTAGTCTTCTAAATATGTATAAATATAGGCATTGTTTTCGTTTATTTGCAACTGTTTGCTTATGTACATCGCGGGAAAATCGGTATTTCATCTTGCAGCAAGGGAGATGCGGGGATGTTACAACAGACGCGTCAGAAAGCGTCGCGCGCGCGCGTCGGCGAGTGTTCGCGATGCGCGGGACGGCGTTGGCGCTGCTGGCGCTCGTGGCGACCGCGCAGGAGGCGCGGTCGGTGCCGACACGGTTCCTGGAGGGCGCGCTGGGGTCGCCGGCGGTGCGTCCCCCTTCCCTCGCCCCGACGCGGCTCGCGAATCCTCGTTTCCCACAACCGTCGCGAGCTCCGAGACGCTCAGCCTTTCCCGACCTGACCCTCTCTGTCTCCTCCGATCGACAGACCGCGCTGGACGGCGCGAGCACGTCTAGTAAGCACGACCTGTACGCGCATATGCCCTCGCGGACGACCAAGGTGGGCGAGGGCTCGGTCAGCGACGAGGCGATCGCGGTGAAGGCGCTTCACGTGATGGAGCGTTTGGCGCGGAGCGCGGCGGAGAGGGAGGCTTCCGCGCACGCGCCTCCGGACGGGGACGACGAACGCACCGAACGCACCGAATCGACCGACGACGATGACGACGACGGGTCTCTCGGCGCGTCCGACGCGTCGGCTCCGTACCATTTCGACCCCGAGGCGACGACGGATGCGTTGGACCACCTTTCTCGGGACGAGGAAACGTTCGAGGATGACGAACGATACGGGGACGATTACGAGTACGCCGAGGTGGACGAGCCCGCCAGACTCGGGCGCGCGTCCACGCGCGCGGCCACACTTCCCTCGATGGACGTTCGGTCACGCGGCGGTGACGCGCGGGTTCGGTTCGGTTCCGCCCTCGCCGCGGAACCGAACCCGGCGGGTCGAAAAACGTCGAAAAACTCCCCCGGAGGAAAGAAAAAGGTTTTTTCAGACGTCGGGTACCCGCTCGCCGCGCTCGGCGACGCCGCGTCGGAGACGTTGCGAGGTCTGGGCGCTGACCCGCGCGCGGCGGCGAGGCACCGAACCGACGTCGCCGCGCTGGGAGGCGCGCGCAAGCCGGGGAGCGACGTGTTCCTGGACGACTTCACGCGCTCGTTCGAGGACCAGTGGGGCGAGGACCTCGACGCCGCCGACGCGAGGCGCGCGGAGAAGGCGAGGCGGAGGCGGGCAAAGGCGGAGAAGGCGGAGAGGGCCGAGGAGGCGGAGAGGGCGGAGAAGGCAGAGAGGGCAGAGGAGGCGGAGAGGGCCGAGGAGGCGAAGAGGGCCGAGGAGGCTGCTCGCGTGGCGAAGGCGAAGGCGAGGGCGGATGCCAAGGCGGAGCGCCGCGCGGCGGCGAAGGCGGAGGCGGCGGCGGAGCGCGCGGTGGCGGAGGAGGCGGAGGCGCGATCCGCCGCAGCCGCGCTGGGCCGGTCGAGGATGAAGACGTCCCAGACGTCCAAGACGTCCCAGACGTCCAAGACGTCCAAGACGTCCAAGACGTCCAAGACGTCCAAGACGCCCAAGACGCCCAAGACGTCCGAGACGTCCAAGTCCCCGAGGCCGTTCGAGGCGAAGCTCGCGAAGGCGAAGTCTACGACGCGCGCTTCGTCGAAGCGCTCCCGGCGACGCGCGAAGGCGTCTCGCGACGCAAAGACTGTGGACACTGTGGATATCGACGACGTGTTCGAGGCGATCGAGCGCGGCGAGGTCCAGGCGGTGCCCGTCGAGCCGGAGCCCACGCCCGCCGCGGGCGACTACGGCGACTACGACGTCGGCGGCGATTACGGCGACTACGGCGCGAAGCCGCGGGCGAAGCACCGCGCGTCCGCCGAGAAATCGACCCGGCGAAGAGCGAAAGCGCGCGAGGAGGAGGCGGATCGGCCGGATCGGCCGGATCCGCGGCTCGGCGAGTCGACGGCGACGGATTCGGAGAAGGACTCGGATGCGCCGTTCCCCGCGGCGACGTCCTCGGAGGGTGACACGGCGGACGGAACCGGTCGGCCGACGCGCGGGGCGTCTCAGGTCATGACGTCCGGGAGACGCGACCCGGAAACGCGCGTCGAACCCTTCACCCTCCGCGACTCGGGCTTCGACGACGTCCCGGGCGCGGACGGGATGCGGATGTACGTGGAGGGCGGCCGCGAGTACTTCAACGATCTGTACGACAAGGGCGCGGACTGGGTCAGCGCCGAGTACGAGACCGCCGCCAACACCACGCAGCTGTGGGTGGACGAGTACGCGGAGAGCGGTCGGAGCAAGAAACGGCTTAAGGTGGACGTGTTCCTGGACGCCGCCGACCCGTACTCGCTGGAACTCGTGCTTGGGCCGATCCAGAACCTGCTGCGGATGGACCTCGGGCCTTTGGCTTGGACGTTCCACGCGCACAGCAACGTGGGCCAGAACCGAGGCAGGCGCGCGAACTGCGGCGGTGAGATTGCCGGGAGCGCCGCGAGTGTGAGTTGCGTGGCGAACGCCGCCGTGCAGTGCTCGCAAAACGCGTTCCAGAACATGACCAGCGGGCTGGGCCGGTTCGAAAAGAGGGCGGAGGAGATGGCCGCGCGGCGCGCGCAGGTGAGATGCGCGAAAGCCGCGCTCGGCGCGACTGTTTCTTTCGGGCGGGAACGGGAGAAACGCGCCACCTCGGTGACCGAGGTGGGTGTCGGACTCGTTCGCGCGCCGCCGATGGCGAACGTACGATCCCGCGGCGTCTTAAGCGTCTCGGACGACTACGGCGCGCGGGACCCCGCGGTGGCGGCGGAGGATTACGTGAAGCAGGACACGTTCGTGGATCTGTTCGAGCCCGACGACGCGGCGGCGCCGGGACGCGACGCGGACGTCTCTTCCTACGACGTGCCGACCGTCCCGAGCCTTCTGGACGGCTCGAGCGGCGGCGCGGCGACGTCTGCCGACGCGACGAAGCGCTTCGACGACACGGCGGCGCCGCTCAACGTCTTCCTCGCCTGCCTCTCCACGAAACTGCTGGAGATGGAGTCGGCGTCGGGCCTCTCGGCGTTCGGGGAGTCGAACCGGGAACGGGCGGTGCTTTCCATCTCCGCGTCGTGCTGCGAGACGGCGCTCGACGCGTCGTCCGTCCCGGGGACCGATCACCACGAAGGTCTCCTCGCGACGTGCCGGGAGCAAGCGTCGTGCCTTTCCAGCGACCGCGGCTTCGAGGCGCTCTCGGCGGCGAGCGACGCGCTGGAGGCGCTGACGCCGAAGCACAAGTGGCTGCCCTGGGTGCTCGTGGAGCGGAAGCCGGTGTGCGTGCACTCGTGCAACCTGCAGCAGGGCATACGGCGCGCGGTGTGCAACAACAGGGAGGGCACGCTGCCCTCGGACTGCCCCCGGTTCCCCTGGTCCAAGATCTGGTACGACGAGCCTGGAGTCTCCTTCGCCGGCGTGGCGGGGGTCGGCTTCGGCTTGATGCTCGTCGTCTTCTCGATGGCGATGCTCGCGCAGCAGGCGGGGTGCTGCGCGCGGCGCAAAAGGCGGGACGACGAGGCGCCAGGCGAGACGGACGAAACCTCGCCTCTGCTCAGTCGCGGCGACGAGAAGTGACCAGACGTCTGATGAGCGCGTCGTTAGAAGTGATCCGTCGAGAGGTACTATCTACTATCTGTACCGTAGCTACGAATAGAAAACGGTCGTTAGTCTACTAGCTACGTTGACGTTCACGCGTCTTCTTCGTCGTTTTCGAATCTCCCGAATCCCCTCCCCGCCGCCACCTCGGCGAGCCGCGCCAGGGCTTCGCGCGCGGACCGCCGCGGCGCGCGCTCGATCCGGAACAGCGCCTCGACGTCCGGCGTTTGCCACCGCGCGTTGAACAGGTCCCACTCCGCGGCGCGCCGGCGCTGCACGGCTTGGAACGCGGACGCGACGGCCGAGGACTCGCCCTGCTCGGAGAGCGTCGGCACGCGCAGGTGCGTCACGCCCTGCGCGTCGACCACGCCCATGGCCTGCACGGCGGTCGCGTTGCGGGCGGGGTCCGCGGCGCACGTGTGCCAGGTGAGGTCCAGCCCCCAGCCGTGCGTGAGGTCGTTCTGGATCATCGCCCACACGCACCGCCAGGCGCGGCGCGAGAACACGGGGACCATGATCTCCACGTACGCCGCGCACGGCGGGCGAGGGCGCGCGACGCCGCTCTCGTCCAGACACGCCTCGCCGCGCCAATCCTTCCCAAACCGATGCATCTCCGAGGTCTCCGTCTGGTTTCCGGTCTCCGTCGCGTTTCGTACGCGCCGCGTGATCGGCCACGCGCCGCCGCCCGCGATGAGCGCGGGCTGAGAAATCTCCAGCCCGTGTTTCTCGACGACGGAGACGTACGCCTCCGGGTCGAACTTGTCCGCTTCGTTCCCGAAACCCGAAACGTCGATGTCCTCGTCCCAGACCCACACGCGGTCGTACGGGCGC
>Ga0181563_10004235_pt1 | contig 13384 bp, 9 predicted proteins | sample 011ome_25_FD_133759 | JGI IMG/M metagenome (GOLD analysis project Ga0181563, IMG submission 133759) | Coastal salt marsh microbial communities from the Groves Creek Marsh, Skidaway Island, Georgia - 011512CT metaG (megahit assembly) | ecosystem: Environmental > Aquatic > Marine > Intertidal zone... | reverse complement strand
ATTGGATGGAACACAAATTGTTTTCCTCCAGCGTGGATCCCACCAAGGAACCCTATACCATCGTTATCCCTCCGCCCTACGTCACTGGAGTGCTCCACATGGGGCACATGCTTAATAATACCATCCAAGACGTGCTCATCCGCCGTGCCCGCATGCAAGGCAAAAATGCTTGCTGGGTACCCGGTACCGACCATGCCTCTATCGCTACCGAGACAAAGGTGGTTCAACTCCTGAAAGAGAAAGGCATAGCTAAAAAAGACCTTACCAGAGAGGAATTCCTCACCCATGCTTGGGAATGGAAAGAAAAATATGGAGGCATCATCCTGGAGCAATTGAAGAAATTAGGAGCTTCTTGCGATTGGGACAGAACTGCCTTTACCATGGATCCAGGACTTAGTGATGCTGTCCTTTCTGTATTTGTGGACCTCCACAAAAAAGGAAAAATCTACCGCGGCATCCGCATGGTTAACTGGGATCCGAAGGGGCAAACAGCCCTTTCGGACGATGAAGTGATTATGAAAGAGGTGGCTTCCAAGTTATATTACATCAACTACGCCATCGAAGGAACTACAGATCAATTCCTAACTATCGCCACCACTCGTCCAGAAACGATCATGGCTGATGTGGCGATCTGCATCAATCCGGAGGACCCAAGATTCACCCACCTGAAAGGAAAGCATGCAATCATTCCACTGATCAACCGAAGTATTCCAATCATTGAAGACAGCTACGTAGACATGGAATTTGGCACGGGTTGCCTCAAAGTAACTCCTGCACACGACCTCAATGATTACGAACTGGGTGTCAAACACAAGCTAGAAGTAATTGACATCCTCAACGACAATGGTACGCTCAATGAAAAAGCACAATTGCTTGTAGGAGAAGATCGATTTGTAGCGCGTAAGAAAATTGGAAAGCTTCTTGAAGAAGCAGGACAGCTTCAAAAAGTGGAAGAATACACCTCCAATGTGGGGCACTCAGAACGGAGCGATGCAGTCATTGAACCGAAGCTATCCATGCAATGGTTCTTGAAGATGGATGAAATTACCCAGCCTGCATTCAAAGCAGTGATGGAGGACATCATCCAGTTACACCCACCCAAGTTCAAAAATATGTACCGAGTATGGATGGAGAATGTCCGCGATTGGTGCATTTCACGTCAGCTCTGGTGGGGACATCAAATCCCTGCCTATTACCTACCCAACGGAGAATATGTAGTTGCCAAAACTGCAGAAGAGGCACTGGCACAGGCCAATCGCAACTTTAACACCCACTATACTCTCGCTGACCTCCGTCAAGATGAGGACGTATTGGATACCTGGTTTAGCTCCTGGCTCTGGCCAATTTCCGTATTTGATACAGACGTATTCACCACAGGAAAGCCCAACCAAGAACTCAGCTACTATTATCCGACCAATGACCTGGTGACTGCACCAGAAATTTTATTCTTTTGGGTGGCACGGATGATCATTGCTGGTTACGAATACCTAGGTGAAAAGCCTTTCAAAAACGTGTATCTCACGGGTATCGTGCGGGACAAACTCGGACGAAAAATGTCCAAGTCCTTGGGCAACTCCCCAGATCCGCTTGAACTCATCGCCCAATATGGTGCAGACGGCGTGCGTACAGGCATGCTCTTCTCTTCCCCTGCGGGAAATGACCTTCCTTACGACGATAAATTGGTGGAGCAAGGAAGAAATTTTGCTAATAAAATCTGGAATGCCTTCCGTCTCGTCAAAGGATGGGAAGTAGATCCAAGCCTCGATGGCGCATCCAATGCAGCTAGCATTGAATGGTTTGAGCAGCGATTCCACCAAAGTTTGAGTGAGATCAACGAGCACTTTGAGAAATTCCGAATTTCAGATGCCTTGATGGCTACCTACAAGCTGGTTTGGGATGACTTCTGTGCTTGGTATTTGGAAATGATCAAGCCTGCCTACCAGCAGCCTATCGATCAGGCGACCTACGAAAAGACTTTGGAGATTTTTGAAAATATTTTGAAAATCCTTCACCCATTCATGCCTTTCATTACGGAAGAATTGTGGCATCAGATCAGTGAACGTTCTGTTGAAAATTCCTTAATCCTTGCAGCTTGGCCAGAAACTAAGGCTTACGATGCAAAGATTACAGAAGATGCAGCACAAGTATTTGAGGTGGTATCCCAGGTCAGAAACCTACGTGCCTCCAAAGGCATGTCCCCAAAAGAAGCATTAGACTTGACCATCCGTACCCCGAACCCTGGTTTGTATATCCGATTTGAATCTGTATTAATCAAACTTGCTAACCTTTCCTCGCTGCAATTTGGAGATAAGGTGGAGCAGGCCATGAGCTTTGTGGTGAAAGCAGATGAATGCTTCATTCCTATGGGTGACTCCATCGATGTGGAAGCAGAAAAAGCTACCATTCAAAAGGAATTGGACTATACCAAAGGTTTCTTGGTTGGGGTAGAGAAAAAATTAAGTAATGAGCGCTTCGTGGCTGGTGCTCCTGCACAAGTATTGGACATGGAGCGAAAAAAGCAGGCCGATGCATTGGCAAAAATAAAGGCCCTGGAAGCAAGCTTGGCCCAATTGGGATAAGGAAATCCTCCCGATTCTTAGTTCAGGGATCGGGAAACTTATTTCAATTCTCGAATTTTCAGTTGACGAAAAAGTACCCCCTGTCCTTCACTTTGCAGGCCGATGTAGCCTGACCTCAAGGGGGTTCCATCGACTTTAAGGGTTGGATTGTATCGATTCGCCACTCCTCCACCGATTTGAGGAAACGAATAAGTCAATACCGTATCGCCATTCACCAGATGATGGACGATGGAGTCACCATAAACAATTAACTCCGCGCTTACCCATTCGTCCCAAGCAAAAGTTGGGGAAGCAGAATTAATGCAATGCCTAGGATCGATTTTCCCTTCAAAGACAATATCGGTACCTGGGGAACACATATTTCCCGTAGGTCGAGGTTCGCCCTCCTTTTCTCTTGCCAACATCTGGTATTCCACCGAAATAGGCCAATCCTGCTCTTTCAAAATGCTTTCTGGTGCCTGCGAGTGAAACATTACTCCAGAATTACGGTAGGTGTAACTAGGGGCAGAGGGCACAAACTGATCTGTGAAGCGGTACTCCCAAACCAAGTGGAAGTTCGAGAAGGGCTTTTCGTAAAAGAGGTGGCCGAAGCGATCGTTAAACTCTCCATAACCATCGTAATTGACCGCTATGGCTCCATCCTGTACTCGGAAGGTTTCTGCATAGTTATCCCCCACCTCGTGGTGGTGGATCTTTGGAATCCAGCCTTTTAAGTCCTCCCCGTTAAAAAGCACTTTCCAGTCAGACGAATCCTGCTGAATTTGGGCTCCGCTCTGGACAGCATGATCAAAAACAGAAATTCCAAGTGTCAGGAAATAAAGGATAAATGAGAGGATGGACATAGCTAGTTGCAATTAGGTCAAATCACTTAATTATTCCCAAGAAGGTTCTCCCTGGTAGGTATTTAATGACTCCAGTCATAGGAATCCAGTTGCTCAAGGCAGGCCACCAGTAAAGCGATGGAATCGGCAATATCCTTCTTGTGTGCCATTTCGATCACTTGATGCAGGTGACGCGTAGGAATGGAGATTGCCCCAGCTATGGCACCTTGCTTACCCATGCGCTGTACCCCTGCCGTATCCGTACCTCCTGCTGTCAAAAGTTCCGGCTGCCAGGAGATGGATTCTTTTGCAGCTACCTGCTTCATAAATGCCACCATTCGGTAATCGCAGATGGTCATTGCATCCATGATCTTGATGGCAGTACCCTTCCCCAGTTCGGTCACCTTCTCGTGTGCTGCTGCTCCAGGTACATCAAAGGCAATGGTGGTATCTAGTGCAATACCAAAGTCTGGATTGATTTGGTGTGCCGCGACATTTGCGCCACGAATACCCACTTCTTCCTGTACCGTAAATACAGCATAGACATCGTATGCTGGGTTTGTGAGTTGCTTCAGCGCCTCAATTACAATATAAACCGCAACACGATTGTCGATAGACTTGCAATTGACACAGTCGCCCATCTCAATCAGTTCCCGATCGCGGGTTATTGGGTCCCCTATGGTAATGTATTTGTCTACTTCCTCCTTCGGCATGCCTAGGTCAATAAAAAAATCTGTGGTCTTGGGAAGCTTGGTTTTCTCCTCGGCGGTCATCACATGAATGGGCTTACTACCCATCACCCCTATCAAATCTTTTTTGCCATGAACGATCACCCGTTGAGCGGTGAGGGTTTTCGGATCAAATCCACCAAGCGTATTGAATCGTAGGAAGCCTTGCTCATCGATATGAGAAACGATAAATCCGATTTCATCCAAGTGCGCAGCGAGCATGACGCGCTTTCCATCCAGATTCCGTGTTCCCTTTTTGAGGGCAATCACGTTGCCAATGTTGTCGATACGCACCTCATCAACATATGGGGAAACCAAGGAAACCACTAAGTCACGAACAGGCTTTTCAAATCCAGGGGCACCTGGGATTTCACAAATTTGCTTGAGTAGGGAAACGTCGATCATTTTGCTGATTTTAGTATTGGCTTTTATGAAATAGCTATCAATGTAGGTCGAGGGAATTGAAAATAATCAATTGTCAATCAACCAAAGTATAGAACAGACTAAACAGGTATTAATACGACCTTATTGTCTTTCCTTCTATGTAATTTACAAAGGCTTTGTTCACTACGCGTGTACCGCCAGATGTCGGGTAGTTTCCGGTAAAGTACCAATCTCCGGTGTGCTCAGGGATGCAGCGATGTAAGCTCTCAACCGTTTGGAAGATGACTATTACCTCTGCTTTGATATCCGAAGTGGTTACAATTTCCGCTACTTTATTGGAGATTTCCTCCTCGGAAAAGGGCGCATATACCTGCTTTACAAAATTTTCGGTGTGATTTGGATTCGCAACACATTTCGCATATACCTGGTCGAGTGTTTTTTCCATTCCTCGATCTTTTAAAAGCTCAATTGCCGCTCGAAAAGCTACAAATTCCCGCATCCGGGACATGTCAATTCCATAGCAATCGGGAAAGCGAATCTGAGGAGCAGAAGATACAATTACAATTCGCTTGGGGTTCAATCTATCCAAGGTAGTTAGGATACTTTTTTCCAAGGTGGTACCCCGCACAATACTATCATCAATCACCACCAGAGTGTCGATACCCGGACGGATCACTTCATAGGTAGTATCGTACACGCTGGCTACCATGGAATCTCGATCGGCATCGCTAGCAATAAAGGTGCGTAACTTTACATCCTTACTCACCAACTTCTCCACTCGTGGACGGAAGCTAAGCAACTCTTCTAAGTCACCCACATGTGGCTTTCCATCCAGAAGCACTTCTTTCCGCTTGGCCACAAGGTACTCATCTAGCCCCTCAATCATACCCAAAAATGCTGTTTCGGCAGTATTGGGAATGTAGGAGAAAACCGAATTTTTTAAATCAAAATCAATAGCCTTCAGAATTTGAGGAATCAGAGCCTTACCCAGATTTTTACGCTCTTGATAGATATCTGGATCCGTTCCTCTTGAAAAATAAATGCGCTCAAAGGAGCAGGATTTCTTTTCACGAGCAGGTAAAATCTCCTCCTCGGCAAAAGAGCCATCCTTGTTGATGACAATTGCATGTCCAGGCTTAATTTCATGGATGGCCTTGAAGTCAATGTTGAAGGCAGACTTGATGGCTGGCTTCTCAGATGCCACCACTATCACCTCATCGTCAGCATAGTAAAAGGCTGGTCGAATCCCAGATGGATCACGAACCACAAAAGCGGAGCCATTGCCAATCATTCCTGCCATGGCATAGCCTCCATCAAAATCTCTGCAGGATCGACGCAAAATTCGTCCTACGTCTAGTTTATCCTCTATTACCTGTGTTAATTCTTGATTGGAAAATTCCTCTTTGAATTGATCAAAAATGCGTTGGTTTTCTTCGTCCAAAAAGTGGCCAATCTTCTCCATTACTGTGACGGTATCTGTCTTTTCTTTGGGGTGCTGCCCCAATTCCACCAGTCTACCAAAAAGTTCCTCGTTATTGGTCATGTTAAAGTTGCCTGCCATGACCAGGTTGCGGCTTCTCCAATTATTTTGCTTCAAAAAAGGATGGCAGGTTTCGATGCTGTTTTCACCGTGGGTACCGTAGCGCAAATGGCCTAACCATACTTCTCCAGAAAAGGCCATATTCTCCTTTAGCCAATCCCCGTCAGTGAGAGCCTTTTTACCTCCCAATTTTTTAGCTTTCTTGAATTTACTGTTGATTTTATCAAAAATATCGTTGACCGCTGAAGGTTCTACAGAGCGGTAACGACTGATGTAGCGCGTGCCTGGCTTAGTACCAATTTTGATATTAGCTACCCCAGCGCCATCTTGTCCTCTATTGAGCTGTTTTTGCATCAATACATACAATCGATTTGCTGCAAATGCAGTCGTTCCATAGGTATCAATGTAGTATTGCACAGGTTTTCGAAGCCGAATTAGGGCTATACCACATTCGTGTTTGATAGCGTCACTCATGGAGAAAAGAGATGGGTTTTTGCGAAGGTATAAAGGTAGGTTTTTTCAAAACATTTCCCGATTTGAAAAATGCCAATTCCCAAAAAATTCTTCAATTCAACTTTAGAACTACCCATCAAAACTTTAGTACAGTGTAACCTTGCATCGCATAGGTGGTGATCGTAGTTAAAGCCGAGTGCGCGATAGTCACTCCAGGCCATAGATCCGATGTTTTAAGTTTCCGTGCTATCAACGACTGCCCACAAACTAGTATTTCTGCCCCAGCTTCTTCCAAAGCGGTAAATACGGCTAGGTTGGGGTTGTTTACCTCATATCTTTTCTGGTAATTTTCATCATTCAAAACCGAAAAAATCCCTCCTCCATGCAAGACCACCTTCACTTTGATTCGATCTTTAGTTACACCTGCCAATCCATGCAAGTTCATCAATCGTGCCACATTGTCTACAAAGCGGGAGATTTGCTTGGGGTCTTCCGAAGCAGAAGTTAGGTCTACGAGAATTTTATACTCCAAAGTGCCATCAGGCCTTTCAGTGGCGTCAGGGATTTCATAGATTCCTCCAAATCCTTTCACGATGGGATATTGAGGGGTTTGAGAAAAAGCTGTCAATGAGCTCAGGAAGGTAACTGCGCAAAGCAATAGGAGGTAAGGAGACTTCATGCGGATTTTTTTTTTGTAAACTACTAAAATTTAATAGAAATATCCGCAAGTACTTCTGATCCATTTGCAGTGTTCGCAAATTGGAAACTAGAAACGATTTTATATCGATAGCTGCAAATGATATCCTTCCAATTTTCTTTCCTAAATTTTTGGGAAACGAATGGAGAATAAGGAAAAGCACAAGTAATTAGGTTGATTATCCGCAATCTTAGCACAAATTAAAATTTGTTGGAATTACTACAGATACTCGTTGCCTGAAAAAAGACCACCGCCCAACTACATGAACTTCAAACCTCATTTTCTTTGGTTTCTGGTAACTAAGGGGACCCTCCTAGTATTTATAATTGATTTTATTGCGCTCTGGAATTAAACTTTAGAGACCAAGTTAAGTCAAACCTGAAGAAATAAACACAAACCGACTCCTTCCATGAACTTCAAAAGTGTTCCCCATTTTTTAATAGGTCTGATACTACTAAGCTCCTGTAGCGAACAGGAAACTACCTCGGCTATCACTTTCCAGGCTGTTAAAGAGGTCTTTGGAACAAAGATTGATCCTGCTAACCTCCCCAACTACGCGAGCCAATCTATTCCCAATTACATCAGAAAAGACAATACGGGAACCAATCCCATCACCAACGAAAAAGCGATTTTAGGAAGGGTGCTTTTTTACGATAAAAATCTAAGTATCGACAACACAATCTCTTGTGCAAGTTGCCATCAACAAGCCTTTGCATTCAGCGATCCATCACTTGCTAGCAAGGGGGTTCAAGGAGGCGTCACCTCCAGACATTCCATGCGCTTGATCAATACCCGGTTTGCAATTGAATCCAAGTTCTTTTGGGATGAACGCGCACCAACCCTCGAAGCACAAGTGACTACACCCATTCAAGATCATGCCGAAATGGGTTTTAGTGGACAAAATGGACGGCCAAATCTCACCACCCTTCTCAATAAATTGAGTGGGATTCCCTATTACCAAGAATTAGTTCAATCCGCCTTTGGAAGCCCTGAGGTAACCGAAAGCAGAATTCAAGAAAGTTTGGCCAACTTCATCCGAAGCATCCAATCCTTCGATAGTAAATATGACCTTGGAAGAGCTCAGGTAGGAAATGATGCGGCCCCCTTCCCTAATTTTACCACTCAAGAAAATCTTGGAAAACAATTATTCCTAACCCCACCCGTTTTTGACGGCACCGGTACTCGAATAAATGGTGGAGTAGGTTGCCAAGGTTGCCACCAAGCTCCCGAATTTGACATCGATCCGAATAGCCGAAATAATGGCATCATTCGTCCTCTTGTCCCAGGAACAGGCCAAGAATTATTTATAACTAGGGCTCCTACTTTACGGGACGCTGTCAATAGCAGCGGAGGAAGCAATGGGCCATTCATGCATTCCGCCAATCTTGAAAGCCTTCAAAATGCAATTGGACATTACAACAACATTCCCGCTCAACCAGGCAACACCAACTTGGACCCACGTCTCGCTCCAGGAGGCAATGGTCAAAAATTAAACCTTACAGGGACAGAAATCAGTGCCATCGTTGCATTTTTGCAGACACTTTCAGGTAGAGATGTGTATACGAATGAAAAATGGAGCGATCCATTCAATTAAAACTTATTCCCAAAAAAAAGAAATAAAAAAGGCGACTTGAAAGTCGCCTTTTTTGTGCGCACGAGAAGATTCGAACTTCCACACCCAAACGGGCACCACCCCCTCAAAGTGGCGTGTCTACCAATTTCACCACGTGCGCGATTGGGGATTGCAAAAGTAGAAAACCGAGCTTTGGGAAGCAAAGCTTCCCAAAGCTTTTCTTTACTTTTTTTAAAATTTATCCAAAAACCTTTTTTTCAGCAGACTGCAACGTATTGTATAGCAGAGCTGCAATTGTCATCGGTCCCACTCCACCAGGTACCGGTGTGATCGCAGAGGCAAGAGGAGCTACTTCGTCGAACTTCACGTCCCCAATCAATCGAAAACCTGTTTTCTTAGTTGCGTCTGCAATGCGGTGGATTCCCACATCGATCACCACAGCACCGGGCTTCACCATATCGGCGGTAACAAACTCAGGCTTACCAATCGCTACAATCAAAATATCTGCCGTGCGACAAATGGAAGCCAGGTCCTTGGTTCTAGAATGCGTTAGGGTAACCGTAGCATTGCCAGGATAGCTATTTCTTGCCATCAGGATACTCATCGGGCTCCCTACAATATGACTTCGACCAATGACCACACAATGCTTCCCAGCCGTTTCAATCTGATAACGCTTGAGTAGCTCCACAATTCCATAAGGTGTTGCCGCCACATAAGCAGGCCAGTTGAGGGTCATCCTTCCCACGTTGGCTGGCGTAAAACCATCTACGTCCTTTTCTGGACGGATGCGGTTGGTTACCTTATCGACTGAAATGTGATTGGGCAAGGGAAGCTGCACAATCAATCCGTCGATGTCCGGATTTTGATTGATTTCCTCCACGGTTCGGAGCAATTCTTCCTCAGAAACCTCTGCAGCAAGGCGAACCAAGGTAGAGGTAAAACCAACTTCTTCGCAGGCCTTCACCTTGGCACCTACGTAGGTTTGGCTAGCACCATCTTCACCTACTAGAATGGCCGCAAGATGAGGCTGTTTTCCACCTTCTTTTTTAATTTCTGCTACCCGCACTGCAATTTCATTTTTAATGTCTTGCGCGGTTTTTTTACCGTCTATTAGAGTTGTCATGGGATCTCGTATTCTATTTATTCTTCAATCGATTTTCTTCAATCGACATTCATTATTTTTTACTAAGTTCTAACTATTGAAATCTATTTCTTTCTGCCGTCAACACACTTTTGACAAAAATAGAAATCAACTGATTGCATTCATCTTTCATTTTATACAAAAACGAACTATCCCGATGAAGGCCTGCTCTTTCTACGATTTTAATCCCAATTAGCGTCTCCCTCAACTCTTTTAAAATGACTTTAAACTTATGTATAAAATCTTTTCTCGATTCCCCGGCCTGGGCTTCCCCATAATTCAAAGCAGGACTTGTTCCGCTTCTGAGCAATTGATTTGCTAAATGATTCCCGGATTTGCTGGAAATCATACTTTCTGTAAACTGGATTATTTGAGCCGCAAACTCAATTAATCGCTCTTCCAAATCAAACTTTTTTTCCATCCTAACTTAAGTAAAAAAATAGGTGTAAATGATTAAAAAATAGAATCCAAAAATGGCCAATCGGAGTTTAACGAGGCGTTAAACCCCGATTGGCCGATGTTGAATGAAGAATGATGAAGAAAAAGAACTGAAACTAGGACTTACTTCTTTAATCTAGCTTCAATACCGCCATAAATGCCTCCTGTGGAATCTCTACATTGCCCACTTGACGCATACGCTTCTTTCCTTTTTTCTGCTTTTCCAAAAGCTTCCGCTTTCGCGAAATATCACCCCCATAACACTTGGCCAAAACATTTTTACGCAAGGCTTTTACCGTTTCTCTTGCAATAATTTTCTGTCCAATGGCAGCCTGTATGGCAATTTCAAACATTTGTCGTGGCACCAACTCCTTCAACTTATCACAAAGTCGCTTGCCCCAGTCGTAGGCTTTATCCCGGTGCACAATCGCCGAAAGTGCATCAACAGGCTCTCCATTGAGCATGATGTCCAAACGTACCATGTGCGACTCTTGGAATCCTTTCAATTCGTAATCCAAAGAAGCATATCCTCTAGAAATAGTCTTCAAACGATCAAAGAAGTCGAATACAATTTCTGCAAGCGGCATATCAAACTGCAACTCCACCCGATCCGAAGTCAAATACACCTGATTTTTGATCTGTCCTCGCTTGTCCATGCATAATGAAATCACAGGACCTACGTACTCCGCAGCCGTGATGATGGAGGCCTTTACAAATGGCTCCTCAATATGCTTAAATCTAGTAGGATCAGGCATGTCAGAGGGTGCATTGATCACTTGATATTGATCACTGGTCATGAGGGCCTTGAACTGAACCGAAGGGACAGTAGTGATGACGGTCATGTCAAATTCACGTTCCAAACGTTCTTGTACAATTTCCATGTGTAGCATTCCCAAAAATCCGCATCGGAATCCAAAGCCCAAGGCTGCCGATGTTTCCGGCTCCCATACAAGTGAGGCATCGTTGAGTTGCAACTTTTCCATAGAGGCCCGGAGCTCCTCAAATTCGGTGGTGTCCACAGGATAAATACCTGCAAATACCATGGGCTTCACATTTTCAAACCCCTTGATGGCTTCCGCACAAGGATTTTTGACATGCGTCACTGTATCCCCAACAGCCACTTCTTTGGCCACTTTGATACCGGAAATCAGATACCCCACGTTCCCTGCACTCATGGTCTGTTGTGGGATCTGGTTCACTCCCAAAATCCCTATCTCGTCAGCAAAATACTCCTTGCCGGAGTTAACAAATTTAATCTTGTCTCCTTTTTTCAGCGTACCGTTAAAAATTCGGAAGATTACCTCCACTCCACGAAAGGAGTTGAACTGCGAATCAAAAATCATGGCCTGAAGTGGTGCCTCAGGATCCCCCTTGGGTGGTGGAATATTTTCAATCACCTTAGCCAAAATATCTTCGATTCCAATTCCTTCCTTGCCCGAAGCCAACACAATGTCCTCACGTTTACAGCCCAATAGGTCAATCACTTCATCGGCTACCACCTCTGGGTCTGCTCCTGGCAAGTCAATTTTGTTCAAAACAGGAATAATCTCCAAGTCGTGACCTAAGGCCAAATAGAGATTAGAAATCGTCTGTGCCTCCACCCCTTGGGATGCATCTACGATCAATAAAGCCCCTTCACAAGCAGCAATGGAGCGCGATACCTCGTAAGAAAAATCCACGTGTCCTGGAGTATCAATCAAATTGAGGACATACTCCTCCCCCTTGTAATTATACTTCATTTGGATAGCGTGAGACTTGATCGTAATGCCACGCTCTCGCTCCAGGTCCATGTCGTCCAACAACTGATTTTGCATCTCTCGATCAGAAACCGTGTTGGTCGTCTGCAACAACCTGTCTGCTAAAGTACTCTTCCCATGATCGATGTGGGCGATGATACAGAAATTTCGAATATTTTTCATAAGCTTTGGTACGACAAAAGTAGGAAAAAAGTAGCTTTTTTAGCTAGTATCCTTGAGAATTAGACAAGTAATTCCCCTTCCATTTTAAAGTCTTATAACCCAAGCTAAATAATTGTTTGTGGAAGAGGATTGTTTGGCAAAAAGTAGTAATTCATTGTTTCATTAAGTTCTAATAAACTCGACTACCAACAACAGCATTCTTATCTAGGATTTTTGAACACTTTTTAAATTCTAAATTACCTTTGCAGACCATCCAATACCTGTATGAAAGCCATTGCCGACCGAAAAAAAGCTCAAAATATTGGGGAATACCTCATCTACTTGTTCCAAATGGAGGACCTGATTCGCTCTTACCAGGGCAACTTGGAAGATATTTATACCTACGTGATTTCCCACTATCCTGTAGAAGAAGCTGAAAAACAGGAAATCAAAGCATGGTTTGGAGAGTTAGCGACTCAAATGAAAAAAGAAGGCATTCTTGAGAGGGGACACCTAAAACAAGTCCATGAAATCGTAACCTCCCTACTGGATCTACATTACCAGTTGCTCAAATCAGACCCAAACTATGTACACACCTTCCATCAGGTCAAGCCTCATTTGCTCGAAGCTATTGACGCTGCAGCAGGCGAAGCTATTGGAAACGAAATTCAAATCTGCTTAAATGGAGTGTATGGCCTCCTACTTTGCCGATTGCTTGGGAAGAAAGTGACTAATCGCCAACTAGAGGCAGCCGATGCATTTGGTGCAGTACTTAGCCATTTGAGCTTTTCTTACCTCCACCGAACTAATGTAAAATTAAATTGAAAGACTGCTACTCCTTTTTAATTCTTGCATAAAAAGCAAGTTTTAAACCAAAATCAATCCATTTTCAGCCAATAACTCCCAGACCTCTGAATCCATCAGTTCCTCAAAATCTCCTAACTCCTCTTCGTAGGCTTCTCGAATCTCTTTGATGGTAACGGTGGGCTGGAGGTAACTCACTTTTTCCAGCAACCAAAATACCCACTTCCCGAATTCAAGCGGAAGTTCCAGGGCAAAATCCTCTTTTTTTCCCGAAAAAAGCAGTTCGCATAGCCCATCCTCCAGTTCATCCAACTGAGGAGAAGTGCCT
>Ga0181563_10004230_pt1 | contig 13391 bp, 19 predicted proteins | sample 011ome_25_FD_133759 | JGI IMG/M metagenome (GOLD analysis project Ga0181563, IMG submission 133759) | Coastal salt marsh microbial communities from the Groves Creek Marsh, Skidaway Island, Georgia - 011512CT metaG (megahit assembly) | ecosystem: Environmental > Aquatic > Marine > Intertidal... | reverse complement strand
CAAGATCTTGGTCGCCTCTTCGTAAGTTGATTTGTCCATGCGAGAAGTCACAAGTTCAGTCAACTGCAATCCACCTGTTTCAATGTTAGAATCATCTCTGAACAGATCTCTTTCAAAGTCAAGAGTTTGATAATATTGCTCACCACTCGCATCGGTGAAACCATACACCTCAAAAGGAATGTTGACTCGCTTACAAAATGCAACCATGACAAGAGTCTGTCTCAAAACAGATTCAATTGTTGAGTACATAGAACCCGAGAAGTCAACCAACATCAGCATACCATGACTTTTCGCATCAGCAAGTTGAGTCACCTGCTTGAACAGATTATCATCATACTTGTAAGCGTGAAGTTTTGTAACGTCAAGAGAACCTTTAGTCGATGTTCTCGCTCGCTTGGTGCGATACGCTGCTTTGCGCATCTCAAATTCTTTTACAAGAAGATTCACCTGGGCAGTCGCCTCTTTCAACCAGCGATCATATCTGCTCTGTGGGAAGTGAATCTCATTCGCATGGCGCTTGACTCTTTCAATTTGTTGCTGTTCAAAAGAAATCTTAATTTCTTCAAAGATCGGGCGAGGCATGCCTTTCACATATACATCCAAACCACCAGCGGCAACATTGTCAGTCAGCGTCTTTTCGTTTTTGCGGAATGCATCATCAGTCACACTGACCTGCTTAGGTGCTGTCCAGTTCTTTGACTTATCATCGCTATCGCTTTTCTGACCCTGGTCAACCTGTTGCTCTGAGTCGTCATTGCTTTGTGCATTTTCTTCGGTGCCTGCGCCTTGTTGTTCTGAGTCATCAGAATCACCTTGGTCGTCAGTTTGTTCTGCGCTAGCGCCTTCGTTTTCTTCTTCAGACTCTTCGCTATTTTGAATCTGAGGCAACTCATTAGTTTGTGACTCGCCTGCATTCTCATCATCCTGACCAGAAGTTTGTTCTGTCTGAGATTGTTGACTTTCTTGATCTTCTTGTTCATTGTTAAGATCCATCCAGTCAGCGATCTTAGTACAAACAGTAACAACATCTTCCCACGACTCAACTCGCATCGCTTCCTCAAGGTAAGGAATCTCGTCCTCAAAGAAGTCAACAGGAACAAGACCTCGTGACTTAGAATGAAGATTCAATCGATCAAGGAAGTTCAGAGTGTTCACGTCTACATCCTTGATGCCAAAGAAGTCACGATTCAGTAGCGACTTGTAACCACGCTTAAAGGCAGCAACAAGACCCGGATACTCACGTAGAACTTTCTTCTCGATACGGATGTCCTCAACAATGTTGATAACCGAGCGAGGAACATTAGGAATTTCTGTCGCTGAATCATGCCAACCCTCAGCAGGAGTGTAAAGTGCATGTCCGACCTCGTGACCTACGAACAGATCAACTTCGTCTTTAGACACTTCGTCTTTAAAGTAAGGTAATCCAAGAACACGGTTCTCAACATCAAACCACGCTGTCGGATAGTTGCCCTGTCTAACCTCAATGTTCTCTTTCGAGAGTAGACGGGCAAGCATTGATTTTTGGTTAAGATTATTCATTAAAGGGTACCTGCTCTGAAGTGGTGCATACGGTCAGCAAGAACAATATCACGGACAATCTCACGATCTCGTGAATCGCCATCGAAGGGTAAGTCAGCATACTTTTTGCGTGAAAGACGATTTAGTGTCGCCTTGTAAACTTCATCAGCAGTAAAGTCGTACTCAGGGTACACGCTATCTTCAGCGTTGCTGTAGAAGGATAAAACATAATCAACAAAACTATCTAACTTCATAATCATTCTCTCATTCAATTTATACACGTATTATAGCACATCTGGCGATAATGTCAACCGGTTTTTACAATTATTTTGAAATAAATTTGTAAGGTTTGTCCCACTTACCGAAGTTGATGTCTGTATAGTGACTGCGGTCATAATAATCAATCATCGAATTATCATTGTTATAATATTGAGGACCTTTCATCGCTGAAAGAAGTTCAGACAAAAATGATACAAGAGTAGGATTGTCTGCGTAGTGACTCTCATAATGATATTCATTCACTTGATAATGACTAGCAGGATCAAAAGGAACTTCACCCTCTCTGATATTCACAACTAGAGTAGAGTGGTTACGAACAGCAATAGATGCTTTAACTTTGTATTTCTTTAGGACTGCTTTGATAGCAGGAGCAAGTGAACTTTTCTTTTCTTGGGATACATAAGCCATAATATATTCTCTCTTTCAATTCAATTTATACACGTATTATAGCACATCTGGAATAAATGTCAACCGGTTTTTGCAAAAAAATGAAATTATTTTTTATATAAATATTATTGTAGATTGATCTGCTCTAAAGATCCGCATATGTTCATGCGTTAAAAGACTACTTCAATCCTATTCAAGGAGAAGTATATGAACAATACGCTAATGTATCGTGGCGCAAGCCAACAAGTAAAAACCTCAAAAGTGAACAGCGGGTCAGAAAAGACCTACCGGGGTGCTGTTTACACTAAACTTCCCAAACAATCAAAAGCGCAAACTGCTCACACTTATCGTGGTGTAGCATTTACTGCTTAGTTTCGTTCGGGTAAAAAGAGAGGGGGCATTGCGCCCCCTTTCGTCATTATGCGCTTGCTAGCGCACGATAACCGGCGGCTATCACTTTACGACTTGGAGTGCTTAGACGATAAAAAGTCTTGGTGCGACCTTTAGTGTCTGTATGCTCATTCGCATATACTGGAAAACCTTTCATTCTTAAAGAACTAACCATAGCACGAGCGTTACCTACGCTGTAACGTGCTTCGATTTGCTTACCAGTCAAGCCTTTTGATGCACCTTCTAATGCTGCTAGTACACGTGCTTGTTTTGATTCAGGGTTTACATTCAAATTCATACTAAAATCTCCGTAATTATAAAAAAATGTTACTTCTGGTACAACTTTCCTATAAGTTCCCAGTCATAACTGACAACACCGGTTACAGGGTCTTTCTCTTTTCCCATCTCGAATCCGGTGACTTCTTCGAGATACTTTACTGCTGATAGTTGATCAGCAAATTCTTTGTTTTCACGATTGTTATTCAAATTAGGTTTAGCAACCCACATAATTTATCCTTATAAAATATTCTGTACAATTCCGCTTATTAATAGAAAACTCATTACAACATTCAATAATATCAATGCTGTGTCTCTCCAAATTATTGCAACCCATGCCCACATGATTGTTCCTGCTGTCCCAAAGAACATATCATATGCGTACCATTCAGGTCCCATGCTTCGAAAGATGACCGCAGCCATAACACCTATGGTTGCGATCCACTTAACATACCATACGAGGGGATTAGACGCCATCTTCGTCAAAAACATATCCACTATCATCACATTCTGTTAGAGTAACTTCACAATGAATTTGTTGGAAACAATCAACACTTTCCCAACCATTCGCTTCAAGGTTTTCATGATAACCATCATCCCATAACTCGGTGACCATATCAATGATCTCTTCTGCTCGATCTTCATCGACTTCACCCTTAGGATCTTGCAGATACCAATCACCTGAACAACCATCCCACATTTCTAAAAATTCATGGTTAGGGTAATCATTAAGTTCGTGAAAGTCCTCATCGGTTGCAGGGGCAAATTGCATATCATCAACGCTATCGTAATCTTCACGATCTTCGCCACGATCCTTTAACCATTCATTGATTTCTTCTTCTGTTTCAGGTACATGAATAATCCATGATCCTGATCGGAATATTTCTTCGTGAACAACACGATAAGTGTGTCCATCAATCGTTTTTTCGAATACATCATATTCTGCAACAGATTTTTTGTATTCAGGTTCAAGTAAATAATGCTTCATAATATAATCCTAAATTGAGTGATTTTTCCTGTAAAGTTCCCTTACCTGTTTTAGTTTAGGTAAGTAGTCAAAAGTTGGTTCAACAAACACTTGCGGTTCGTTGTCATCGACAGCAATAATGATCGCTGTCTTTTTGATTGCAATACCTGTTTGCTCAAAGAAAGCAGCAGCGTAGAAAGCACCTTGTAAGAAGTAACTTTCAATCCAATCTTTCTTTTTAGGTTTGCGACTTGTTTTAAAGTCGATAATGGTTAGTTCGCCATCAAGTTCAGCGATACAATCCACACGACCAGCGATTTGTAATCTATCGCTGTACAAGGGAACCTCTTGCGCCCAGATGTTGTTCACTCGAGATTCTAAGACGGGTTTAATTGTATTAAAGGTAAAGATATTAGCGGGCATATAACCCTTTGACCAATCTTCTTTATTGTTGAGATAGTTTTCGGCGAGTTCGTGAACTGCTGTTCCACGAGTCGATGCTTGCGCAGATATCTTGTTAGCAGTTTCTTCGCCAACACGCTTTTTCCACGCTTCAATGCCTGCCTTAGATAACTCACCTAAGACGGTTGTGATTGAAGGATATTTGTTTCCTTCGGGTGTCACGTATGTTCTTCCTGATGCTAATGTTTCGCAATCTAACTCTGGAAGATAGTGATCATTCTGTACATGGTCAAACATAATCTAATAGTTTTCCTTATTTAACTTATGTATTATACGTTAAATAAAACCTTTTGTCAACCATTTTTGAAAAATAATTTATTACCAGGGTAAATTAGGTGTTTGTGACGCTTGTTGTGCTAAATCAAGATCAAGATGCGATTCGACATCAGTTAAATCTAATTTGTTTCTCACCCAGTCAATTACATTCGCTTCAGTCAAAGAATCAAAAGCAATGTAATCTTCAGCAGTTGAGTCAGGAAAAAAGTCACAAGAGCCGTAAGATTCTGCTGTGTTGTCACCAGATGTTTTGGTTACTCGCCAATGTGCCTGAATTACTCCGCTGTCTGCATCTGTGTCTAATTGTTCTATTGTAAAATTCATTAGTTGTTCTCCAATTCAGCAACTCTACTTCGCAGAGATTGTATTTCTTTGATTAGTGTCGGGACTAATTTGGCATAGTCAACACTCATCATATCTTCTTCGGTGTAACCTTCAGATACTGCTTCAGGTGCAACAGGTTGCAATTCTTGTGCAATTAATCCGTAATCCTGATGGGCACCACCATATTCTGATTTCCAATCAAATTGTCTGATTCGTATAGCATCAATCTTCGCCCCTGCATCATTCGCATCTTGTATATTTTCTTTCATTCTTTCATCAGATGATGTGTTGAACTGTGTAGCCGCACCTGCAATTTTTATTGATCCGTATTCAGTACCAGAGGAACTAGCAAGTTTTATTATCATCTGTGCAGAGGTGCTATAAGTAGTATAACTACGAGCCTCAATAGTTGCCCCACCATAGTTACCACCCATCTGGAACTGACTACCATTAGATGTACAAGTGATACCCGTTGAGCATTCTATTCTGCCATTTACTCTTAGTTTAGCACCATATGATCCTACTGAGGTTGTGCCTATAAGAACATTACCTGCATAATTGATACGCATTCTTTCCGCACCTGCGGCTCGCAAGTACAAATAATTTGAATAGTTATTATATCCTATTGCGCCCAAATCTGCATCATGTCCCACATTACTACTGTTTGGACCTCTACCAAAGTTAATTTGACTTGTTCCTGCCCAGTATGCGCCCATTTGTATAAGTGACTGTGAACTATCGTCAACAAATATTGCCGCTGTAGTAGCAGGAGTTACTTCTGATCTAGTCGATCCACCATTTCTACTAACAAGAAGTTTAGGTCCACTTGTTGGGTTGGTAGTAGCATTTATATTAACTTGCCCATAGTTAAAATTTACACCATGATAAAAGTTGGTCGTGGCGGTTGTTGTGTTGCTTGAGGGACCAATGTAAATGTTTGTCTGTCCGCCATTGTGTGCGCCATTACCGATATAGATATTTTTAATATTAGTACTAGCACCGCCTATAACGGCTCCACCAATATTGATCGTTTGAGTTCCTGTACCGCTATGAGTGCCAAGTGATATAGAACTAGCAGAACCACCAAAAGATGTAGTGTTACTCGCCAATGCATCAGTAATGCCATAACCACTTAGCGTTGTAGGTTTCGATGTAATATCAGCAAAAGCAAATGTTGTATCTCCCGCCATTGCTGTAGTAGAAGTTGTACCAATCGCCAATGCATCAGTAATTCCATAACCAGATATCGTTGTAGGCTTACTCGTAATATCAGAGAAAGCAAAAGTAGTGTTACCTGCCATTGCTGTCGTAGCACTAGTGCCTATTTGTAATGTTGTGACTGCGCCAGTATTTCCATCCACACTTGTAACGGCATCAGTTGGTGTCGCAAGAAGTGTGAAGTTCGTCATATCATGTGGATCAGCAGTTCCACTATTTCTCATGTATGTTTTGTTTTCGTCAGTACGAACAACAACATCACCTTCTTGAGTTGTCAATGCAAGTTGTGCGGCTTGGTTTGCGGCAGTTTGAACTGTCGTGAGTGCAGTTGCCGCCATGTTACCCACAGGCAATGTTCCAGTTACTTGCGATGATAAATCAAGACTACCACCTATTGCACTTAGAGCAGTATTACCTGCCATTGCTGTCGTAGCACTAGTGCCAATTGCTAACGCATCAGTGATTCCGTATCCAGAAATGGTTGTAGGTTTACTCGTAATATCAGCGAAAGCAAATGTTGTGTCTCCTGCCATTGCAGTTGTTGATGTTGTACCAATAGCAAGTGCATCTGTGATACCATACCCAGAGATAGTAGTTGGTTTTGAAGTAATGTCGGCAAATGCGAATGTCGTGTCGCCTGCCATTGCTGTGGTAGAACTAGTACCAATCTCTAGAGCATCTGTGATTCCGTATCCAGAAATTGTTGTTGGCTTGCTTGTAATATCTGCGAATGCAAATGTCGTATTACCTGCCATTGCTGTCGTAGCAGTTGTACCAATTGCTAATGCATCAGTGATACCATAACCACTTATTGTAGTTGGTTTACTTGTGATGTCGGAAAATGCGAAAGTAGTATCGCCCGCTAAAGCAGTCGTTGATGTTGTACCTAATTGTAAAGCATCAGTAATGCCATACCCAGCAATCGTTGTCGGTTTACCTGTCAAATCAGCAAAGGCAACAGTCGTCAAATAGTTTGAATCGTTTGTCAGCGAACTAACAGCAGTTGGAATATCGCTATCGTTTGCTAACTGAACCCATGATCCGCCATGAGCGAAGAACATTGCTCCGTCTGAGTGACTATGAGCAAGCGCACCATGCCAAGTAGATGCACTAGGGAATGCGGATTGATTTGAATATAATTGTTTTACGGGCTGTGCATCAATCGATGAATCAGATGTGACAATATCATCTGTGATGCCGTAACCAGAAATGGTTGTGGGTTTTGATGTAATATCAGCGAAAGCAAATGTTGTGTCACCTGCGAGTGCGGTCGTTGATGATGTACCTAATTGTAGCGTTGTAACCGCACCTGTGTTTCCGTCAACACTTGTAACTGCATCAGTCGGTGTAGCAAGCAATGTGTAATCTGCCATTGTTCCAGCAGATCCACCGTTGTGCATATATGTTTTGTTTTCATCTGTTCGAACAACAACATCGCCTTCTTCTGCTGTAAGTGCTAATTGTGCAGTTTCGTCTGTAGCAGTTTGAACTGTTGTGAGTGCGGTTGCCGCCATGTTGCCCACAGGTAGTGTTCCTGTGACTTGCGTTGCAAGATCAATATTACCTGTCAAACTTGAAGTCGCACCATCAAAAGCGTCTGTAATTCCGTAACCAGCAATCGTTGTTGGTTTACCTGTCAGGTCAGAAAACGCAACTGTCGTTAAGTATGATGAAAGATCAGGTGGCGCATACGTAAATACACCTGTTGTGTTATCATAACCGATACCACCATCACCGGATGCTGCTTGTTCTGTACCTACGCTCAAATCAGTTAGTGCGATACCTCCACCGCCACCACTCTGAGCAACAAAACTAAGTTGTCCGTTACCATCAGTTGCTAGAACATGATTTGCTGTTCCATCGGTTGCAGGAAACACATAACTACCATCTCCACCCAAATGTGTGAAGTTCGCATCCATCTCTGCGTATGTTAATGATGTACCTTTTACCGATCTTTTGGTTAATGCCATTTGTTATTCCTGGTTAATTATGGTCCTGTAACACCGAACTGATAGTTTCCAACATAACTATCTCTTGTTGTTTCGTTCGGGTTATCTTGTATATATCCGTTTTCAACATAATCGAACAATGTGATTTCTTGAGGATTCATTGTCCGGAAAACTCTTTGTGATGCCTGTGCTATCAATTGATCTCTAGTAGCACCTGCAGACGATTCAGGTCTTATAATCAAATCTGTTTCAAACACGTTTGTCACATCTGCTAATTCTATTTTAGTATCATCATAGTGTATGCGTAACCCAAGACCCGTTACAGTTGTGTCATCACTATTATAACTTATCGTTACAATTGCTTGTGTTCCGTCTGCTGACTTTGTGCTAGATGAAACATAAACATGTTGAGTCGTAGACGATACGCTAGGTATATTAACTGTTGATGCCCCGTCTAAATTTACAGTATGATTTTGTCCATCAAAAGTAAATCCTGCCGCCGAACTTGTAGTCATAATATTGATAGGTGTTGTTCCCGATGCACCACTTTCAATATTAAATGTAAGTGTCATCAAATCCATCGGAACAGATCCTGGCCATGTCCCAAAAATCGATGCCCATGCCGCCAATATAAAACTGTCTGTGTCTGTATCGCTATCTAAATCACTTGTATCAGCATTAGGAGCGGCAGTTGCAACAGGTATTTTCGGTAATATTGTTGCCCAATCAGGATTTTGTGGCCAACTCATTACTGAACATCCGGATCTAATGGATCAGCATCATTAACATCTAGAACTCCATCATTATCATCATCGTCATCGTTTATATCTTCAATACCATCATTATCGAAATCAAACGGAAACTCATCTTCCATGTTAATGATTCCATCGCCGTCTTGATCTTGATAAGGATAAGTTACAACTTCAGGAACAGTTGCATCGTCAGCAAAAACTTTTGATGAACCTCCTGCAGATGTAGATGGGTTGAAACATCCTTCGCCAACAGTCGCATCACCTAATCGATGAACACCCAATGGAGTCTGGCCGCCCTGTTCGTTAACTGTAAATCCTGCAAAAACTTTACTTGATACCTCATCTACAGGATCACCGCAAAAAGCACTACCATTTTTATTTACTACAAGTGCGCCATCAGAAAACACTTTACTTTGTCCTGCGGAAGTATAAGTTTGAGGACCATGAGCCGTAGGTATAGACGGGCATGGATGTCCTGCTTGCTTGTCTAAACCTTGTCGTGTAACTCCTGGCATTACAACCCCAATCTATCTCGTTCTATGATGTACGATTTGACAAGATCACTCCGTACAATATCTTCCCTATGAAATTCAACAAACTTAAACTCTTTCATATTTTCAATGATCGACATAAACTCTTTCAATCCAGATGATTCTTTAAATCGTTCTGATGTTAAGTCATCTTGTTTTACGTCACCAGCAAATATGATTCTACAATTCTCGCCTACCCTTGTCATAACGGTGTGCAGTTCCTGATCATTCATATTCTGCATCTCATCAACAACAATGATACAATCATCGAATGTTGATCCACGTAGAAATGATGTTGATATAAATTCTACGTTGCCTCGTTGTTTGAGGATCTCGTAAGCGTCACCTCTTCCGAAGAGTTTAGTACAAATATCGTAATAAGGTCCTTCGTAAACCTTTGTCTTTTCTTTGGCATTGCCAGGTAGAAATCCCATATCCCTTGATGGGACAACTGACCTAACAATATAAATCTTTTTATACTGCGAATTCTTTTCAAGTAATTCCGTAATACTGAAATACAATGCGAGGAATGTTTTACCAGTTCCTGCTATTCCATGCATCATCAGGTTATGTCCATCTCTCCAAGCATCCAGTGCAACCTTTTGATTTATCGTCTTTGGTTTGATCTGCGCTGTTATGTTGAACCCTGATCCAAATGCTAAATTGTTATCTCTATCTAATACTCCCTGTTGCTTCAATACTCTTTTTTGTTTTTTTGTTAATCGTGTTGCTTGATTGTTTGCAGGCATTAGTATCCTTATCTAGTATTAATTGTTGACTTGTCACTCCCTTTCGATGTTTCTTTCTTTATTGTCTTTAAAAGATCATTAAAGCTATCAGGTGTTTTAGTCACACCTAATTTGATCGGGTCTCCCAATGGTGGTGCCTGGGATATATGTGGTGTCATATGTGGGTTATCTTTCAAATATTGCTCTCGTTGAGAAATAGACATAATCCTATTCTCTTCAATCTCACCCGTTTCAGTATTTTTAAAATCATAAATTGGCATTATTTGCTCCTATAAAAAAGGCGCCCAAAATGGATCGCCTTTATAATCCATCAACATTATTTATACAATAGTATTGTAGATTTCTTTCCAGTTTTTCAATACTGGGATTTTACTGTTAGAATAATCTTCGTTATGAGTATGTTTAACAAGTAATGATCTCAAACCTAAATCGTAACCGACCTCAGCGTTTTTGATCTTATCTTCAACCCAATAACATTGCGTGTCTTTATACTCAGCAAGTGCTTCGTCTTTGTCAGCACCCGTATCTAGATAAGTGTATTTTTCGAACACAGAAGGACCAAACATTTCAATCAGGTTCTTTGTTCTTAGGTGCTGAGCATATTGATCATTGCTCAAACTGGTAACACAATGGAAGATATAACCATGTTCTTCGTGCAATTTTTTAACGTATTTGATAGCGTCTCTTAGAGGAGGAAGTTTGCGAATTGTCGCACTTTCGTTAAACATGCGAATCAGACGTTTTATGTCTTTTTCTGCCATGCCATACTTCTCTTTCATTTGATAAGGACCATCAACGGCGATCTCGTAACCGTGTCTTTTCATCCATTGATCAAACGAATACTCCCAATCGAGTAAAACACCGTCACAATCTACTAGAATAACTTTATCTTTCATATTTTTCCTTAATTTCTCATTTCAGTATGTATTATAACACACTGAGCGAAATTGTCAACCGGTTTTACCCGAAATATGAACTTTTTTGTTTCGCCTTTTGTTTTCTAGCCTTTTGTATTGCACTTCGTTTCTTATCGTATCGCTTTGAATCAGTTTTCTTAAATCGTTCGGAAGGTTCTGACTCTTCGTACCAATCACGAAATCCTTTCTTTTTTGACATAGTTACTACTCTTCTTCTGTTTCTTGCTGACCTTTCTTGGATGGTTTCTCAGGAACTAAACCTGGAGACAATCCGTTAATGACTGATGCAGGCAAACCCTTTAATGGTTTTTGTGCTATCATTTTAACTAACAATTCTGCATCGGTTGGATGAACACTCTCAAGCATTTCAATAAAAATGTTTTCACGCTTTGCTTGAGGCAAATCATCGCCACCAAAACCTTTCACAAAATACTTCAACTTTCTTGCTTCACGATACAATGCACCATGTGTGTCAGGATGCTCTGTTGGCGTATAAGGCGGTGCACTATTCGGAATATTGAACTCTAAACTTTTATCATACATAAGTTTCAAAATGTTTCTGAGTTCTTTTGAATTGTGCTGCTTCAAGTATGCAACTTTATCTACTTTCTTTTGGATTTTGATTGCTTCATTTACAATCTCGCCCATACCTAATGTTGTACTCATTTTAAAATTCCTGTATATTTTCCATTAAATGTCTTAATCTATTTTTGATGAAATAATTAAGAAGTTGACTTCTATCATTTACATCATCACTTTTGTATTTATCAATTGCTTCATTTTTAATATCTTCGGGAATCATTGATAAATCTACAAGCATTTCATTCCGTTTGAAATTACGTTGTACATCTTCGTTGCGGTTTTCTGTTGATTTCCACTCCGCAAGACGTTTCTTAGTGATTGGTTTCTGTCTTGTATTGACTACAAAACAGTTATCAGCAGACAATACGTTAGGCACACCATCAGACGCATCACCACGTACAATGTGTTCGTACAAGAACTCTTCTGGATCAGCGTGTCGAATCCATCGCTTACGTGTTGGATCATATTGCTTGACGTTTGCGTATTTGTGCAACTGAACATAATCCTTATCGCCTGATAGAATCAAGATAGGTTCACCGATGTTTAAATCACGACCTTCTAAGTGAACAATCGCACCGATAATATCATCTGCTTCAGCAGTTTCGACTTGAATTACTTTGTAAGGAAAGAACTCTTTTAATTCTTCACGAATCTTGTTAAGAGAGTTGAATATTGACGACCAATCCATCTCTGAATCTTCACGACTTTTCTTTCGTGCCGCTTTGTAGTACGGGAACAGTTGTCTACGCCAATAGTTCCTATCATCAGCACAAATGACAAGTTCACCAAATTCGTTGTGAAACTTCTGTCGATTGTATCGTAGTGTGTTTAAGATCATATGCCTTAGCATACTTTCATCCAGTTTCGCATCAGTGTGATTACCTATCTGTGCCATCAGATTTGAAATCATTACCTGATTAAGATCTACCAGGATCATAACTTACTCCATTATTTTTCATTATCATATAATTATATATCAATGTTACGAATAGTGCATATAACTCGTCAAAATATATTTTGGTTGAGATTTTGTCTTTTTCCCACAGTGAGGGAACATCCACATAGGAGGGAAACAAAACCCATTTCCTGCTACAGGTTTAATCATCTTTTCATTTGTTTGCACTTTAAACACTGTTTCTCCGCCTTCATCAACAGTGTTAAGATATATTTGCACAGCAACTGCTCTGATTGCTGATAGGTGATCAAGAACATCAATGTGCCAATCAAACTGATCACTATCAGGATTATACTTCTTGATTCTTAATTGCTCTAATGAATATGATACAGGAAGTGTTTTATTATTCATTCTGTACACTTCAAGCATTTTTAGAATCTTATCTGCTATAACAGCATGCAAATCTGGTTCAATTTTGTTGTCGGTTAGATTGAGTTGCGTGAAACTTGGTTTATTATCGTTATCAAATCGTTCGTGTAAATCTTGATTGTTCTCGAAAGCATCAATCAATGTCTCACACTCTTGACTATCTAACACATTTAAAAATTCATGTATCATTCTGGAAAAGGTTCCTTTCTTATTGCATCTAAAATATTATCAAGCGCTTCACGAGGATCGTCTATATCAAATACTGTATCAGCAACTGCTTGGAATGCATAATCTTGTTTGCTGGCACGATGAAATAGTGCTCTGATTGATTCGACAATACTCACAATATCAAAAACAGTGTCTGGGTTACCTTCAATATCATACCCCATGACTTCCATTGATTCAACAACCTCTTTCGCAATCACATAAGCGAATGACAAACTAAATGTCCCGTAGTCATTCTTTTCGTCAATTGTTTGTCGCAAATAACT
>Ga0181563_10004221_pt1 | contig 13404 bp, 11 predicted proteins | sample 011ome_25_FD_133759 | JGI IMG/M metagenome (GOLD analysis project Ga0181563, IMG submission 133759) | Coastal salt marsh microbial communities from the Groves Creek Marsh, Skidaway Island, Georgia - 011512CT metaG (megahit assembly) | ecosystem: Environmental > Aquatic > Marine > Intertidal... | reverse complement strand
TTGGCCCAAATGTGTTTACACTTTACAATACAGCTAGTACATCGGCTAACATCTACTACTTTGAGATATGGAACTATAACAATACTCAAAAGTTAGCGACTATGCGCCAACACAGAAACTTAGCAGGTGTCGTTCACATCGACGTGCAAAAGGTACTTGCAAGTAATATAGAGCCACAGCGAGGCTTAGAGGCCACATCGCAGTTGGCTACGTCAGGCCCTGAGACTCTAGAGTATAATGTTAAGTGTGGATACATCAGCACTACTGATACGCCTATCATAACATTCGAGTCTTCGACTACATACAAGATTACAATGGGTCGCAAGCCATTCCAAGATCTTGATTGGGATGAGACACCTTATGTTGGTCAATACACATTTGTAGCTTCAGGTTTACACACTATCTCAGAGCCAGGTAAATTGCTAACAGATTGGGATTATTCGATCCCAAAGTCTAGTCTAACTGGTGGTGTGCCAAGTGAGTTCTCAGCAGCTGCATACTCTGAGGCTTATGTACGTAATATACGTCGCGATGAGCAGTGGACCGTTAGCGCCATCAATCGAGCTGATGTCTCAGATGGCTCAACAGAAGTTATTAGTAAGTTTAGAGTTACAAGCTACAATGGTGCTACTCTAGTTGATGACATAACCATAGACAATACTGTAGCTAATGGTGGTGGACCTACTAGAGTTAGTCCATGTATCTACTCACTTCAAACATGGCCTTATAGAATCATCACAGCACAAGCAGGACCTGATATGTTAGGCCTATCAGCTGGCATCACACACTACTATGTTTGGTTTGAGGTCAGCAATGATGTTACTATAATTGGTTGTACTGATCTTAATCCAACTACTGGTATTTACAGATTTGATATCGATGAAGGTGAGTGCAACGACTTTACACCGATCCAACTTGGCTGGATGAACTCATTAGGCTTTAGAGACTACTTTACATTCCAAAAGAGAAATGACAACTCAATCACTGTAAAGAGAGATGAGTACTACGAGTTGCCAGGTACTTGGAACTCTAACACCTTTGCTATCGAAGAGTATGATCGTGGTCGACGCATCTTCTCACAAGACGCAGAAGAAACATGGACCTTACGCACTGGTTACCTAACAGATAATGAAGCACAGTATGTCAAGAACCTAATCTTGAGTGCAGATGTTAACTATCACATAGTAGAAGCCAATGACTCTACTTGGTATGCAGCTACCTTACAGACTAATAGATGGATTGAGAGAACATTTAGAAAGAACAAACTATTCCAACTAGAGGTAACCATTAAGGTTTCTAATAATGTAACTACACAAAGAGGATGAGCACAGTACAACTAGTAGTCAATGGAGTCTTTATAGATTTATATGATGAAGACCCTATCAAGCTAACGTATAGCATTGAAGACATTACAAACACAAATGTTAAAAGTGTGTTCTCGCGCACCTTTCGTGTTCCTGCGACTACTCATAACTATGAGTTCTTTAGTACGGCTTTTGAGATTAATGGCCTTGACTTTGACGTAACGCAAAAGTATGATGCTCAGATACTCGATAATGGTGCTTTGATAACTAGTGGTATCTTTATGATGAAAAAGATCTATCGCTCTGAGAAGACAGGTAAGATAGACTATGAGTGCTTCTTCTTAGGTGAAACCAGATCGTTCGGTTCTGTGTTAGGTGACAAGATGCTTACTGCCTTAGATTTTACTGAGTACTCACATGCTTTAAGTATGACAGAAGTTGTAGCTAGTTGGCAAGCCTATCCAGAAGGTGGTCTTAATGACGGCCTCTTTAATGGCGATATCTTATACCCACTCGTAGACTTCGGTAACTACTATAATTCGACTACGGGTGCACCAACTGCAACAGACATCTCTGGTAAGCCATCTACTGGTACCACTGGCGAACACTTTACTGAAAACAATGAGGGTTTACCAGCTAATCGCTTCAAGCCTATGATTAGAACCAAAGTAATTTGGGACAAGATCTTTGAAACAGCTGGTTTTACATACACATCAAACTTTATAGAATCCGATAGATTCAGACACCTTTACACTAGTGCGTGGGGTACAGAACCTGATAGAACAGTAGTCGACGATAGTATTGGTACATGGAGATATAATCTAGGCAATAGCCAGTCTATTAGCAGTACTGTGATATTCTCTGATCTAGTCTTCGGTGACAATTTAGGCTACAATCCACTTACAGGCATATACACTGTACCGACATCGATCAACGGCGTAGCTGTGCCAGCTTTAAGTACCTTTACATTTGGATACTCTATCAGTGGCGCAGTTAACGGAGATCCTGATGGTCCTGGTGGAGTAGACATTACAGCACGTGTAGTACACCTAAGTGGTGGAGTGTATACATACTACGACACAGACACTATAACAGCTGGTACTAGCCAAACTCTGTATTCGTTCGGAGCTGGAGCTATAAGTATAGCTGTTAGCCCTGGCGATCAAGTATATGTAGAGTTGTTCGAGTCAGCAGGTGCTATAGGACAGAATATAATAAACGCAGGTTACTTTACATGTAACGGAGCTGTCGACGGTGTGCAAATAGTCAGTAACCTAAGAAACGACTACAAGCAAATTGACTTCATCAAGGACATCATCACTAGGTTTAGACTAGTTATGGCTCCTGATAAACTAGACAGAAACAACTTTATCATAGAACCTTGGGTAGACTACATAGCTACAGGAGACTATTTCGATTGGACCAAGAAGGTAGACTTAAACAAAGATTTTGTGATCGAACCACTCTTCTTTACACAGACTGAAGAAATAGACTTTATAGACAGAGAAGACAAGGACTACCTAAATGATCTTAACATCAATGAGTTTGGCGAAGTGTTTGGTTACCTACACGTAGATAGCAATAATGAGTTACTAAAAGGCCATAGAGAAGTAAAGACACTTACGCCGCCTACACCAGTGACTCAGATTCAGCTAGGAGGTTACTCTAATGGTAAATGGTTTATTATACCACATATCTACGCAGTAGAACCAGGTAGTAATCCTAACTATATCTTGCAGAAGATACCTATGGCACCTCATACTAGACTGTTATTCTATAATGGTTTAGTAGATACGTACTTAGAGAATGGTGTGTCAGCACCGTGGTATGATGAATTGAACAATACATACTACAACTTTCCGATGGTTAGCTTCTACGAGGAATTTCCTAACACTGCTAATTCACTAAACCTAAACTGGCAAATCGAGACAGGCTACATCAACCAATCACCTGTTGCTAACGATCCACTTATAGGTCAATCAGCTTACACAGCTTACTGGAAACAGTACATCGATAGTCTCTACAGTAAATTCGGTCGTAGAGTTACAGTTTATGTAGAAATATCGTCAGAGGATCTAAGAGAGTTTAGCTTTGATGACCTCATCTTTATCAAAGACACATATTACTATGTTGAGAAGATCTACGATGCACCAATTGGCCAAGACGCATTGGTTAAAGTAGACCTAATTAAGATTGAACGTGCAGTTAATATTGATATTGTAATTCCACCAGATGATCCATCACAAGCAACACCGTGGAATACTGCACCAGAAAACTATAATGACGAAGACGACTTCTGGCAAATCAGATAACACATAAACTATATTTAAAGATATGGCCACTGAAAAGGAAATATTCATAAGTATCAACGGTACTCAGCAAGCTATCAAAAGCTTAGACGACCTACAAAAGGCAACTGCAGATTTAGCCAAAGGGTTTGAGGATGCTGGCGAAGCTGCAGAAGATGCGGGTACCGAGATAAACAAAATCGGTGGAGGCAATAAGTTATCGAAAGGTCTCGGTAAAATTGGCTCTATTGGTAAATCTGCCTTTAAAGGCATAGGCACAGCCATCAAAGCCTCTGGTATTGGTTTACTCGTAACAGTAGTAGCCAAATTAGTAGAGCAATTTACTAAAACAGATGCTGGTGCTAAGATACTACAAGGCAGTATGGCTGTACTTGGTGTTATCTTTGAAAAAATTGAAACAGCTGTATCATGGATTATTGATAATCTAGTTAGTGCCTTTACAAATCCACAGCAAGCAGTCGAAGATCTAAGAGCTGGTGTCCAAAGACTAGGTGATTGGTTTAATTCTTTAGGTGACTACATCAAACAAAACTTTATATTGATACTGCAAAAGATGCAGTCTAAAATACTTGAGGCTCGTATTGCTTGGAATGAGTTTACAGGTGACCAAGAAGAGGCTGATCTACTCAAAGCACAATTAGAGTCAATCAATGAAGAGATTGAAAATACTAAAATGGTTATCGATGAAGCAGCTCAAGAAGTAGCTGAGCCATTTGTAGCTGCAGCTAATCTTATATCTGATGTAGTTAGTGATATAGTCAAAGAAAGTGGAGCAGCTATTCAAGCTTCTAACGCAGCTATCGATGCAGCGAATAGGTTCGCAGCTTTACAAAATCAATTGATTGTACAGAATGCTGAGCTAAGTAAAGATTTAGAGTCACAGAAGAAGATCTCAGAAGACACCACACGCACATACGAAGAGCGAAAAGAGGCACTTGATGCAGTTATCGCTGCCAATGAGCAGTTAGCCCAAAACGCACTGATTGAAGCCAAAGCATTAGAGAACAAAGTAAAGCTACAACTAAGTATTGCATCTAACGACGAGGATCGTAGAGCACTAGAAGCTGAGTTAGCAGCTGCAACTGCTGAGCGTATCGCACGTGAGCAAGAAGCTGAGATCGTTAGACTCGAGAGTGCGCAGCTCAATAGAGAATTAGATCAAGAAGAATTAGAACGAGCTAAAGGTATTAACGATACGCTCGCTCAACTTAGATTAGAAAACGTAGAAGACGAGGAACAAGCTGCACTAGAAGGTCTTAGATTAGCCGAAGAAGCTACTATCAGAGAGCTTGAGTTACAAAGAGCCACTCAAGAGCAGATACTTGAGGCTCAGAGACTATTTGAGGAGCAAAGAACACAAGTAACTAAAGAGTTCTCAGCCAAGAGAGATGATGCAGCTAAAGAATCAGCTGATAAGCAAACTGCAATAGAGAAAGAGAGAGCAGATGCCATCAAAGCTGCAGAAGAAGATTTACAAGCTGCTAAGTTAGATGCATTTAGAGGTGGTATAGCAGCCATAGCTCAGTTAGCAGGCGAGAATGAGAGGTTACAGAACGCACTGTTTGTAGTAGATCAAGCTGTAGCTGCTGGTCAAGTCATACTCGGAGCTGTCAAAGAAAAGGCAGCTAACGCAGCTTATGCAGCAACCTTAGGTCCAGCTGGTCCAGCTTACTTAATACCAGCTAATGTTGCAACTAATGTCAGAGCTGGTGTTGCTTTAGCTACTATCGCAGCTACTACAATCTCTAAGTTGTCAGCTAAGAAACCTAGCGCAGCAGATACAGGAGGTAATGGAGGAGGTGGTGGAGCACCAGTATTTGACCCAACAGCTGCTATCGAACAACAGAATGCAGAACTTACAGGTACACAAGATCCTGGAGCTGCAATTACCCCCGGCGGACAGAATCAACAACCAATAAGAGCATATGTCGTTGCAACTGAGGTAACATCAGCGCAAGAGGCAAATGCACAAATAGATAACTTAGCAACATTATGAGCGAGAAGATAGACAAAATAGTAGAACTAGGTATCGATATCGATGACATGGACCAAGAGATGTTTGAAGATCTTGGTGTAGATGTGATATCCCTAGTAGAGAATCCAGCCATTGAGGTTGATTTCTTAGCATTTAAAAATCAAGAATTTGTAGATCCTACAGCAGGTGAATCAGAAGACGAGTTTATAGGTCGTTGTATGAGCGAGCTTGATGCAGAGTTTCCTGATGCTGAACAAAGATTAGCAGTTTGTTACCAATACTGGGAAGGTGAAGAGGAATTAGCTAAGAAGAAGAAAAAGAAGTCACAGTATGCAACAGAAGAAGAACAAGAACAGATCTTGGCTTTTGCACGAGAAGCCGGAGAGCCCATTATGGCAGAAGATACTATACTGGATCTTAGTGGTGCTGAGTTTAATACAGTTAGCAATGTGCTCGACGCGATCAAAGGGCTCGACATCCTTAACAGATTATCCATCAAAAAAGGAGAACCAGCTGAGATTCGTTACATGTATTCAGGTCCCAGAGCTGAGAGAAAGTTCTGTAGAGCAATGCAAAGACTCAACAAGCTGTTTACTAGGCAGGAAATTGCAGAGATGATGAACATTAATCGTGACTTTGGTCATGACGGTGCAGCATACTCTAAGTGGTCATTCAAAGGTGGACCTAATTGTAAGCACTTCTGGAGTGAAGTCGCAGTATTTAAAGGCACTGATGGAAAGAAAGTAATAATCAATAAGGGTCCAGCATCGGGACGTGCTGGTGTAGCTCCTTATGATCAACCAAAACATGGTTACTATTCACAACAGTTCGCGTTGGACGAGGATAAAAGAATCGCTGTTGGACCTGTAATGATTCCAAATAAAATGATTCTTAGACGCGATGAAGAAGGTAACGCATATTACGTTTACTTTACCAAAAAGACCATTGCTAAAATGGCTGAGAAGTTCTTGGCTAACAGTAAGCACAACAACACAGACGTCGAGCATGATGGAAATATCAAGACAGAGAATACTCTACTTGAATCTTGGATCACTGCAGATATGGTTAGGGATAAAGCAGCCACCTACGGATTTACAGTACCTCCTGGAACATGGATGGCAAGTTACAAAATCAACAACGAAGAAGACTGGCAAGCAATTAAGGAAGGGAACATTCGAGGTTTTTCTCTTGCAGGCAATTTCTTGGAAAGATTCAAGCCACAGCCTCAACTAACTGAGGATGATGAGCGTCTAGCTGAAATAAAGAAGATACTACGCGATGTTCAGTGATGAGAATGTAAACGTAATCAACTTAGGTGCCTTAGGTACAGTGGTCTTAGATTTAGAGACTACTCTAACTATACTTACACTATTTACAGCTATAATCTTAAATGTAGCTAAGATTTACAGTAATTTAAGAAAAGATAAAGTGTCAGATAAGTGACAATAATATCTAATATAGCAATAACGCAAACAAATTCTAATACTATGAACGCAAACGAAGCAATTAACAAAATCAAGTTGATGCTCGGGCTTAACGAGGAGACAACTCCTGCTATTCCTGAACCAACTATTGAGAATGTTGAATTAGCTGAAGCTACTCTAGTTGACGGAACAGTTGTCAGAGTTGATGGCGAGTTCGAACCAGGTAAAGCAATAGTGGTTGTCACCGAAGACGGTGATGTCCCTGCACCTGACGGAGCGCACGAAACAACTGATGGCTTAATCGTAACCACTGAAGGTGGAGTTATTGTATCAATCGAAGAAAAGGCTGCTGAAGAGGCTCCTGTTGAAGAAGAGACTGTTGTAGTCGAAGAAGCTTCTGCAGAATTCTCTGAGGACTTTGTCAATTCTATCGTTGATACATTAAAGCCAGCTTTAGATCAGATCGATGCACTCCGCAACGAGATCGCTAGCTTGAAGTCACAATTCAACTCATTCTCAGAGGCACCTGCCACCAAGAAAATCACAAACAATTTGCAAGACTACAAGCAAAGCGAGCAAGAAAAGCATGAAGCTCGTTTCGCAATGCTACAGCAGATTAGAAAAAACTCTTAATCAAATAACTTTTAACTATGGCTTATGATTTAACAGCTATTACTGCCTATACAGATGAGCTATCATTTGAACTTATCAGTAAGGTAGTTTTACAGACAGACCTAGCTCAGTACGTAAATGTACGTGCAGGCTTAAAAGGCACCGATGTCAAGATCCCACTCTTGTCAGGTGACTTCGTTACCGCAGACGGTTTAACTTGCGGATTCGATGGAACTGGTAATAACACCGACATCACACAAGTAGACATGACCCTTGTACCTAAAAAGTATAATCAGGCTATGTGTGCTACTTCTCTACAGGAGTACTTCTTAGGACAAGCTCTTGCTGCTGGCCAAATGGCTGGTAACGAAAGCATTCCATATGAGGAACTTACAGCTAACTATTTTGTTGAGCGTCTAACCAAGTGGAACGAGGACTTCCTCACACAAGGTGACGGTGCAGTCAACGGACTAGAGGATATCATCCAAGTTGCTAACGGTGCAGTTGCTCAAACAACTGTTGTTCCAGCTGCCTGGACGGCAGCCAACGCTATCGCACAGGCTCAGTCATTGTACGAAGCACTTCCAGAGAAGTCAATCAACAGAGATGACCTAATCATGGTTGTTTCACCAGCTTACAAGAGATCACTAGCTCTCGCTATTACTCAACAGAACTACTTCCACATCTCACCAGATGATGAGGTATTTGTTCCTGGAACTTCGGTACGTGTTGTCGAGAACTCAGGACTCTCAGGTAGAGATTATGCTTTCTGTGGACCATCACAAATGATCTTCATGGGTACAGATCTCACTGGCGATTTCGAACAGTTCAAGCTATTCTACTCACAGGATAACGACGAGATGAGAGCTATCATGCGCTGGAAGATCGGTGTTGCAGTCACTGAAGTTGACGCATTCTCTGAGAACACGCTATAATAAACCAACAAAAAAAAACTTACTAACAAATGCCTTGTGAAATTACATCAGGAATCAGCCTAGATTGCAGAGATAACGCAGGTGGTATCGAGTATGCTTACATACTAGACGCTACAGGTGAAGACATCACTGTAACTGAAGCTGCAGGCGTAGTAAGTGCAATCTCTGTTGGTGCTACATCTATCACTACTCTATCAGCTGATATGTTTTTGTTCGATCAAGTTCGCCAAACAGCGAACATGACTGAAACTGGAACTTTCTCTGATGAGAATGGTACTGTGTTCTTTAGCAATGTTGTCAACCTAGTTTTCAATAAGCTAGAAGCAACTAAGCTACAGCAGTTGACGCTACTTGCACAAAACGCTAAATTATTGGTTATCGTAAAAGATAACAATGGAAAGTTCTGGATGGTCGGTAACGAAAGAGGAGCAGTTGCTACCTCTTCTACCGCAGAATCAGGAACTGCATTTGGAGATCGTAATGGATTCTCCATAGAGCTAACGGGTCTAGCACCCGATGCCATGTTCGAAGTAACGGTTGCAGAATCGTAATTTCGTACCTACATATACAGCAGAAAAGGGGACTTCGGTCCCCTTTTTTTGCATACAAAAAGTCAGATAAATATATCTAACTCTGTAAACAGACAATAACTCGCATGGTTTTTGATTTTAGCGTAACGAGCGGTACAATATACGTAGATGGTAATTTACCGACTTACGACCTTTACAGACTTAGACTCGTTAGTATGTACAACAATAAGGGTATAGAAAATACTATTGGTGAGATACAACTAACCAGACTTACAGGTACTACTAGATACTCAGTCTTTACATACGACTTTGCAGGTGGTCCTATAGCAGATGTCATAGACCAAGATGGTAATGGCTACTATATGGCTTATTTTGAGGGTGCACCACCTAGCAGAGTGTTTGTAGAGCTAGCTAAGTATCCTGCTAAAGTCAAAACACAATTTACTGAAAGTTATCCAGAACAGTATGTGTCACCTAATGAGGACAACGAACAATACGTATATTATAGATCATGAAATTATTCAATGCTGTAAAGTTTGAGGCGATTCCTTTGCCTACATTTAAGGAAGTTAGAGGTAAGGATTGGATTGCTTATGGTGAAGACAATCTATGGCCACAAAAGATGATTGAGTTATATCAGTCATCAGCTATACACAACACAGCTATAAAAGCAAAAAAAGATGGAGTTTGCGGGGAAGGCATCATCGCATACGGCGATGCTATTGTAAACACTCACAATGAGACCTTGGATGAGGTATTCGCTAAAGCCACAGTTGATTACCTACTATTTGGTGGCTTTTCACTTAACGTTATATGGAACAGAGCTGGGGACAGAATCGCAGAGATATACCATCTGCCATTCAATAATATACGCTCTGGTAAACAAGATGAAAATGACGAAGTGACGCATTATTACTTTTCTAGTAATTGGGCTAACACACGAAAGTACAAGCCTGTCGAATACCTAAAGTATAATCCCACCGACACTAAAGGTGATAGCGCGTCTCAAATTTATTATTGTTACGAATACTCTCCTGGCAATGATGTCTACCCCCTTCCATCCTATATGGGTGCAGTCAATGATTGTGAGTTAGACTCGCGTATCTCAATATTCCACAACGCTAATATAAGTAACGGCGCGCTGCCTGGACTTTTTATTAACCTACCCAATGGTATGGCAAATCCTGAAGAAAGACAGATGATTTACCGAGATTTAGAGAGAGCGTTTAGTGGTGCAGAGAATGCTGGTAAGTTATTCCTAAGCTTCTCAGATGGCGCAGATCGCGCTCCACAAGTACAGACTATTGATAATCCTAACGACGATTATTACATCGTTTTAGAGCAACGTATTAGCTCTAGGATACTTACTGCACATAGAATTAGTTCACCATTATTGTTAGGTATTAAAGATGCAAGTGGCTTCTCTAACAACGCTGATGAAATAGAAGTGGCATACGCACACTTTATGGGCACGGTCATCGAACCTATACAAGAAGTACTAACTAAGAAGTTTGAGTATATCTTGAGAGGTTTCGGTATGAACGTAAAATTAGAAATCAAACCGAACCAGATAATCTACAAGAAAGAAATTGTAGACGACTCAGGTCAAGAAACAACAATAGAACAGACTAATGGCTGACGTACTTTTTATATCAGAAGGAAGACTAAAGAAGCTGACATCAGTTCATGAGAATGTCGAGCCGCAAGATCTTATGCCTCATGTACTTGAGGCTCAAGACATCTATATACAAGGCATGCTTGGTACTAAGTATTACAATTTACTTAAGGATCGCATTGTTGCAGCAACACTCACAGTTCCTGATCAGACTCTTTTGGACAACTATCTTGCTCCTACTCTGGCTAATTACGCGCTTTATCAAGCTCTACCTAGCCTAACTTACAAGATCTTTAACAAGTCGTTAATGCAACCTGACTCAGAAACTGCTATAGCTGCTAGTCTCGATCAAATGAAATATATCAGACAAAGTGTACAAGATACAGCAGAATTCTACAGAGAAAGGACGCGAGAATATCTTCGCGACAACGTATCGGACTTTCCTGCTTACAGTAATCCTGGTCCCGATGGGATGTACCCTGACAAGCAACCCGATTACTTCCACGGTATTGTCTTACCAAAACAAGGAGGATGTGGGTACTATGGAGATCCAAGTGAAATTAACGGACCAGATGCAGGAGCAGGAGCGTAAGATCAACAAGAAGACCGAGTTGAACCTACAAAAGGTTGAAGCCTTCCTGTCACGAACAGAAGAGGGTAAATCAATATTTAATAATAATAAGAAACAAACTAAATGATCATGGCTTTATCATCAAAGGCAAACGAGAGCTCATACGTACAAGCAATGTCCAATAGATGGGACAATGCTTTACCAGGTAACATGGAGGCACACACGCCATCAGGTACTGACTTCGACTACCCAGTTACACCATACCTAAGCGCAGCAGCTACGCTAACGTTTATTCCATGGGAAGGTGCAGCTTCTATAGCTGTTGCATTCCCAGCTGGTTGGGTACCAGTTAGAGCGAAACAAATCTCAGCTGTTTCAGCTGGCTCAGTATACGTAGCTTGGTAATATGTTTTTCGCAATTGCAAATACAATATTATCCCAATTTGGCGTAGGCACAGGTCCTACTCCACCGCCACCACTAATCTGGAATACGGCGACCAATAGATGGGATACTGAAACACAGACTTGGGATTAATGGGATTATCATTATTTAATAGACGAATCTGTAATACCTACAGCGGTGTCATAAAGACTTGTGATAACACACCTATTACAGTTACACCTAAAGCTATGACAGATGGTGTTGGTAACGATGTGCCTATCAACATAGGTACTTCTACTATATGTTATGGAGGCACACAGGACTTCTCTGGAGCTACTGTAATTGGTATAAGCGGTGCTACTGCAGGTTTAGTTAGTGGTGCTGGCACCAACTCGATGGTGAGCTCTGGATCGCTTGGTGTATTAGCTACAGCTGATGGTACTTGCTCGATATCGATAGGTAGTGGAGCGTATAACGATCAACAAAGATCTATAAGCATAGGCCAAGGAGCTACGGGTTTATGTACATGTACTATAGCTATCGGATTTGCATCCAACGGTAACGGAGTCTCCGCGCTGGCTTTAGGCAATAGCTCGACGGTAAGTGCTAACTGTGGTATAGCCATCGGTACCTTTGCGCAGGCTGGAGGCTTACATGGAATAGGCATAGGCTCATCAAGTAATGCGAGATGTATAAATTCAATAAGTATAGGACAGATTTCTGACGTACTTAGCGATTCAGCAACAGCAGTTGGAAATGCTACTTGTATAGGACCATCAGCTGTTTCATCTACAGTTTTAGGTACATCTGCTAGTGTTTTTTCTAATTACTCATTAGCAGTTGGTAATTCTAGTTGTGTCGGTACAAATGCTGATTACTCTGTATCTATCGGGCGTATGACTAGAGTATGTAGTACTACTTTAACAGGAGGTGCATGTTGTTCGATAGCTATTGGCCCTGACGCTCAAATAACTGATGGTGGAGGCCCTGATGGATCTTATCACAGCATCGCAATCGGACGAATTGCTGCGTCATGTTGTAGATGGGGAATTGCCATCGGCAATGAAAGTGTAGCTGGGGAAGACTCTGCCATATCAGTAGGATTGCAGACGGAGGCTAGAGGTAAATGGAGCATAGCACTCGGCAAAACCGCCTGTGTTGATACTGGAGCTGATTGTAGTACAGTTATTGGAGCTAATAGTTGTATAGGACCATCAACATCTAAAGGTATTGTTATCGGAACAAGTAATACACTTACTTCTGGAAATTCCGCTGTAGTTTTAGGTGAACTAAATAATGTAAGTACAGGTAATCAAATTGTAATAGGTCAAAGAAACTGTTCAACTCTTAATGGTTTTGGAATACTTATGGGTTATAGTAGTTGTGCTCTTAGCGGTAGTAATAATATAGTATTAGGATATGCTAATTGCGCCGTTGCACAAAATGGAATAAGTATAGGTAGAAATCAAAACATAAGTAACTTATCATACGACGCTATTAATATTGGATCTTATAGTATAGTTAACTGTATGTGTGGCATAGCCTTAGGCAGAAATACTCAAGTCAATCATACTCGTGGATACGTGATAGGATATAACGTTTCTTCTACTAGATCAGATGTTCTAACTACCTGTGAGCTCGAGACGTGCGTAGCAGGTTGCGGTCTAATAGTCAAGACGCCAGATGGATTAAACTCATACAGAATAGCCGTGGATAACTCAGGCAACATAACAACAGCATTAGCTTA
>Ga0181563_10004220_pt1 | contig 13405 bp, 8 predicted proteins | sample 011ome_25_FD_133759 | JGI IMG/M metagenome (GOLD analysis project Ga0181563, IMG submission 133759) | Coastal salt marsh microbial communities from the Groves Creek Marsh, Skidaway Island, Georgia - 011512CT metaG (megahit assembly) | ecosystem: Environmental > Aquatic > Marine > Intertidal zone... | reverse complement strand
TGAAGTAATAGAAGGCGTTATACTAATAGTAGGTGTCGGGGTTATACTACTTGTAGGTGTAATAGTCGGTGTCGGAGTTGGAGCTGTTCCAACTTGCAAAGGACAGGTCTTATCAAATTCGGGTATATAGATTGAATAATTACCCTCATAGTTTGATGAAACATAGTCATAGGGGATTGTTTGTGTTCCCAAATTGATTGTTCCACCAGAGAAGGGGTTAAAAGTGATTTGAACACTCTTTCCGTTAAAGTTATTACTATTAATTCTTATTCCTGCCATTATGTGTATGAATTTCTACTTAATGATGTTTGGAAATCATTTATTATACCTTGGAATGTCAACATTTCACTATCTGTTAATGCGTCACCAACATTATACCAACATACTGTTTTTTCTGATTGTGCCCCACTTAAATTGAAACCTGGTATATTTGCTCTGTTGTCACACAAGATTGATAAGTATCTATTATGCGTATTATTAGTACTTGTTGTTGGGCCTATAAATTTACCTTCATTCTTATATGCGTTAACTGTAGTACCTGAAATAGATGATGTAATAAATCCTGAACGAGTTGGTGGATAGGTTGTTGTATTATAACCTACTAATCCTCCGTGACCTACATAACCATTAGTTCCACCACCGAATTTTAAAGTACACATATTTGTTGAACCATTACCTCCACCACATTCATAACCAGTACTATCTACATCGGGGCCTTGGTTAGCATATACTGAAAGATGCCTGTCAGTTGGCTGTAAACTTGAGTCATATAGTGTATTTATACCACCATTAGTTAAATTACCCGTAGTTCCACTAACACCGTGAGTTACACCACCAACAAATGTTAAATCATAAGTAGTGCCTGATGTTCTGTCACCCATAATTGCGTGTGATGCTGCCGTTCCACCAACAAATGGGTAGAATATGGACATTTTACTATAAAAACCATTTGACTTAAGGTCTGTATATAATGTATTAGTAGCTGCTGATATAGTAGCATCAACTGTACCACCTGCTGATATTACATCAGCTAAGTAAGCTGCGGCATCAGCATCAAATGCTGGTGCTGATGAACTTGGAGTTGGGGTTAAGGTCGGGGTTATACTTGCTGTTGGAGTAATACTAATTGTTGGAGTAATACTAATTGTTGGAGTAATACTAATTGTCGGAGTAATCGTTGGGGTAATACTAATTGTGGGTGTTGGAGTGGGGGTCACCAATAATTCATAACTGAAGTCACAAGCTGGTTCACCTAAACCACCAATCCACCCTGCAACCCATCTTGCATTAGGTCTACCTGGCACAGGTGCACCTCTTCTTCTACCTATAACAGGTTTAACTCCCGCAGGAATCCAATTTTTCCCATTCCATCTAATCATTTTACTTGAATTAAGGCTAATAAAGATTAGGGGTATTTAAACCCCTAACCCTTATAAAATTATTTATTAAACAGCATCAAATGTGATACCACTGAATACAGCATCTATAGTTGTAGTAACTACGATTTCTCTAACTGCAGCTGGCTCAGCACCAGTAGCAGTGATGGTAGCACCATTTGCGTCTGTAAACGCAGCACCTGTTTGAAGTGTTGCATCATTTGCAGATAATCCATTTACCTCACCAGGGAACCAGTATCTTCCGTTGTTGTCTTCTACGACACAGAAGAATTCAGGTTGTTTGGTAAGTTCAAAGAATACATTTCTCAATAGGTAGTCCAACTTCGTCAAGTTCATAAGAACTGAAGGTTGGTATACGATTGAGTTTGATGTAGTATTAACAGATACGGTTTCTGTCATAGATGAACTCTGTTTAACAAGTTCAAATTTATACATAACGCCAGTTCCGCTAATTGCAGTTATTTGGTCGTCAGAATTTGTTGTGATAGTTGAGACAGTGTTACCACTAGCACCCAATACCCAAATTGCTTTTATTCCACCAATACTAGCGTCTCTACATCCAAGTTCAAGTCCATTTTCAATATAACAAGCCATTTTTTTTTTGTTTTAATTTTTAATTTATGGTCTTAAACCGATTAAGATAAGAATGAGAAATCACCAGGAGCGTGTACTCCAACTCCAAATCCTACTTTAGTAATTGATGCGACTGTGTCCTGGAAGAAGTCATACTGAACTCTAACAGCCATTCCATCCTCAGCAGCTAAGCCGATTAAGATGTTTTGTGAAGGGCCACAGTAAATTGCATTTTGTCCGTCAAGACCTTGTGTTGGAACAACAGCGATGTTTGAACCAGGTAAGAATACAGTTGTCTCAGTAGCTAATCCTGACTCATCACCTAATGTAAACAAGTTCATAGATGAGCTATTAGCAAGTGATGCAATGAATGCTCTGTAGTCTGAGAATGACAAGAAGATTGTCAAATCAGTTCTTCTCTGAACATTTGAAGGTAATGATAGAACAACAGTGTTCAATACATCAACAGCGTTTGATTGTGTCAATGCAGTGTAAGTACCACCTGAAACACCACCAGCTTCAATCAAAGCACCAACACCTGTGATTCCACAGTTAGTACCTTGCCAAATTTCTGTTTCCATAAAGTCAGCAGCTCTATTTGATAAGTCTTGAACAAATAACTCCTCAAATGGAATGCTCTCTTGGAACAATGAATTTGATAGAGCCTGTGAAAGGAAGTAATCTCTTAGTTCGTTTCCACAGTTATTCATTCTGTTTGACTTGTAACATCCAACAATCTCAACCTGAGTAATGTCAGTTGTTCCACTATCAGCGAGGCCACACACCTCACCTGATTGCCATGCAGGAGTGTTAGCCATAACACCAACCTTCATGCTTGTACCCTTCATACCAGGGTAAATTTTTGCGTATCTTGGGGTAACTGAACCCAATACGCTGTTAAGCAACATTTCGTCAGCTCTTTCTAATGAGAAAGCTGATAATGCACTTAAATCATACGAAAAGTTTAGTTTCTTTTTCATTTTAGGTATTTTTTAAGTTGCTCAGTTCTGAACTCTGCAAAACTTTGAGCCAATTTTTTATTGTTTAGTTTATTTGTTTTAATATTCTCAACTTCAGGTGATTTCTTGAAAGACTCAATCTCTTGATTAACTTTCTCAAAACCTTCCTCTGTTGAAGCACTAAACTGCGAGAATACATCTAAGACTTGAGATAAGGCTTTTTTAATTTCAGCCATTTCCTCTCTTAGTTTTGACATTTCGTCATCTTCTTTTACTTCAATCTCAATTTCCTCCTTGTCTTCGTGTTCTGCCATTTCTTCTTCGGTGTTTTCAGCTTCAACAACAATTTCAGCTTCGTCAGGTGTTTCATCAGCGGGGGTTTCCTCTTCAATTTTTATTTCGGTAACCTTGCTTTCAATATCCAACCTAACAACTTCACCTGTAGCAAGAGTATGTTCCATATCTCCAGGTGCGGGAACAATATTACCATCTTCAACAACAACATATAGTGTATCGCCTAATTCTAGGTCTTCACTGTCTGTATTGTTGGTGACTTGTGTTCCGTCTTCTAACTGTCCTGTGTAAAACTTTTGCTCAGAAGTAGCAAATTCTAAATTAAGAAGTTCTTTGATTTTTGTAATCGCTTCTTTTGGATTTAACATTTTAATAAGTGTTTTTTAGAATGTTTATTATTTCATTATATAAATACTCCTCTTTATTGAAAGATTGCTGTACGAGTTCAAATTCTCCTTCAACACTCAAACCTTTAACTTTACCTTCTTTAACATATTCCTTCCAAACTTTATCGTTCATAAATTTATAAGCAACCATCCAGCTACCTATTGGAACATCTTGTTCAGTAAAACCTAAAGAGTAGGCTTTATCATTTTCTGTACTAACAATCCAACTTTCTACCATATAAATATCATCATATTTCAAATTCGTATGTTCCAAGTTGGTATTGTTTGTTCTTTTTTCCATAAGGAATCTTTGTGCTATTTTCTCAATTGTATCTTTGGTAAAATAGACAAAATACTTTTCACCAGTAATTTCATCAATACGGGGTATCATTCTATCTGGTATCATTGCCGGTGAATATATCATCTTCTTCTCTTCATCGTGTTTGAATGAGAATTGGTTTTTAAAATTACTCTTTTCTCCAACATACTTACAAGGTCTAAAATGTTTTTCACCTTCATAATATGTTTCATCATATTCACCTTTACAACCCATCAATTCTGATTTCCATACAGCAACTTCTTCCATCTTATAAACAGGTAATCCATATTCATAAGTTACTGGATTGTCTTCTTCTTTAGATGCTGCATATACAACCTTTGGATTTACTTGACCTGCTTCACCAGGTGCGGGTGTTTCCATTTCAGCTTTTCTTTTACCCCTTGTTGCTGTCTTTGGTATTCTTTCATCAGCAGCAAATGATAACTCAACGAATATGTGACGACAATTCGCACCACCCTTATATATAAAAATGTCAGGTGATGTTCCTTTTGGTCGTGGAATAATCTTTCTGTTTTTATCTTCAGCTGTTAATTGTAGATTTAACATTTGTATATCTTCAAATCTAAAGACCAATTGTTTTTGTCCTATCATTCTCTGACAAAAATCTCTTGATGTATTGATAAGGGGTGAACCTTGACCGGGGCCTATGACATAGATGTATCTCCTCTTTCTATATGAACTATCCATTATAGATGGTTCATTGGGACTGCTAACAATTCTATAGAACTCTTGAGCAGAATAACGATTATTAACTTTTTCCCTATATTCTTCAATAAGTTCTTTTTGGTAATCTTCGTTTAATTCTTTTATATCGGTAATTACATAACCTTCGTCTAAAAGGTCTTGTAATTCAATTCCTTTTTCGTCTATAGATAATCTTTCAGTTGAGTTGTCGTCCCATAATTGTGATGCCTCAGCATGTGTAGCACAAGGCATATAAAGGGTCTCCCCTTCGTATTCGTGAGGGTGAGAACCACTACATCCCATACTTGCAGCTTCACTATCAGCTTCAGCACTTGTCTTATATAACGGTACTCCATCTATGTCTACCACAGCATCAAACTTGGATGCTCGGATTGGAACGCATCTAGGTACTTCTCTACCATCTTTTATTTTGGTTCCAATTGCTTCATAACCTTCTTGACAAGGGTTGGGGGTTATGAATTCTTCTTCTCTTGTTATTCTTCTTTCTAACCACTTTTCAGCAGCTTTACATTCATTCTTTGTTGAACATCCCCACATCGCCATTGATAATTTTCCACAACCGTCATCAAAAGATGTTGATACATCCAAATCTTTCATATGACGAGTAATGTAGTTTTTCATTCTCTTCAATGTATCTAATGAAACAGGTTTTCTCTGTGCTAATTGCTGTCCCCTTGTTTTACCAACTTGAGTTAAACAATCATTTGGGTTTCCTGTTTCTTCTATGTAGTTTAATGCAGATTGTGCTGCATCAGACATATATTGGGGATAATCATCATAACTAACAAATTTTTCTTTTGATAAAGTAATCCATTCTGTTTCTATCGCAGGTTGTTCAACCAAGGCAATTTCTGTTACCGAATTTTCATCAAATAATTCATCAGATATTTTTAATTCATATATTTTCATTATTTATAAATATTCACAATTTACTTAATTCCTGTAGTCTCTTCTCTATTTGTTGTGCATTAGTCATATCTTTTTCAAATACATACGCTCTAACAGGTATTGATTGGTTATTTTCCAAAGCTTCTACTATTCTTGAATCATCAAAAGATTGTTGAGTAGTAATTGTATTCATTAAGTTATTTCCTAACACAAAACCACCTTGAGAAAATTGTTGTGGATTTTGATTGTTTATCTGTTCAAGTATAGGTAAGAATCTTTCTGTTGCTTTTGCGTTTATTACATATTCACCATTTGATAGTAATGCAGGTATTGAATCAGATGTTCCACTACCAGGCCCTTCTACCAATCCACCTTCTGCAAATTGTAAAGATTGAGTATCTGCAATCTGTGATTGTATAACACCCAATTGTATTGATGTTGCGGCACCAACGATACCTGCAGCAATAGCACCAAATGGTGGGGGTAATTTTAATGCGTTTATTATAGCTGAAGCTGCATCAGCAACAGCTTGTAATTGTGTAAGTCTTAATTCTCTTAATCTTGCTTCCTTTTGTATTATACCTATTTCTCTTGCAGCATCTTCTTCAATTTCTTGTCTTAATGCTACGGCTTCCTCACTATCACCTACAATTTGGTCTAATAAATCTTTGGTGTTTTCTTGTATTCTTTCTACTTGATATTGTGAGTTCTCTGCTAATGCTTGACCTAAACCTTGAATACTTTGACTAATAGCTAAGTAGTTATCTACTGTTTCCTGTATTATTACTAATTCAGTCTCTTGGTTTTCTTTTAATAGGTTTTCTCTTCTCTTAAGGAATTCTTTTAATATCTCCTCCCTTTGTTCTTGAGTAAATTGTTCTAAGTCTATCGCCCCATCTGATACTTCTTTTAAGAAATTTGTAATGGCATTTAAATTAGATTGTAATGCTGATGGGTCAGGTGTTAATAACTTCTCAAAATCAAACTCATCTTCAATCTTATCAAAATTACTTATAATAAGACCAAACAATTCATCAAAGTCATTTGATGTATCACTAACTTCATCTGTTAATTCCTGTGTTGTAAACAATACACCTCTGATAGCATCTTCAGCTGCTGCAGTATTGGTAATAATATCAATAATTGCATCAGCCTGTTCTTCTGCAAGTTTTACAGCTTCTTCTTGTGCTTTCTTTCTATCTTCAGCAGATAATGCTTCAAGATTAACTTGCTCTAATTGAGTTCTTGCAATTTCATCAATAAGTTCTTGTCTCTTCTCATAGAATTGTGCTGTCCCCTTTTGAATATTTTCAAATTTCAATTGGAACTCTTCTATTGTTCCGTTAACCTCTTCAAAGTTAATCTTACCTTCCAATTGAAGTTTATTTGTAAGTCCATCTAATAGGGGTTGAATGATTGTTTTGAACTCATCTTCGGTTTTTACACCTAACTGTTGTAATGAGCTAAATGCTACCTCATATCCACTTAAAATCTGTGTTATTGCTTTTCTCTGTTCTTCAGTAAACTTATCAACATTCTCTTCTGATAAGAACTCTTCTTGTATTTCAGTTAATGTTTTTCCAAATTGTTCTAAATCACCGGTAGTGAATGCCTCGTTTAAAGTTTCTCTAACCTCATCCACTTTTGTACCGAATGTATCTACTTCTCCTGACGCATCTTTAACTGAATCAAAATATTCTGTAAATACATCCCCTAATGTTTGTCTACTTTCTTCAGCGGCTTCTCTTAATTGAACTTGTAGTTGTAATAACTCTTTAAGACTTTCTATTATCTCAGGTTCGGGGGTATCACCAAACTCTAATAAATTTCTATTTAGATTACCTACTGCTTCTGCTGCATCTTGTAAATCATCTGTAAAGTTTTCTAATTTAGTAGCACTTATTTCAGCCCTTAATTCTTTAATTCTTTTATTAACAGCTGCAAGTTGTGTTTCTAACGCTTCAGATTGTTGTTCACCTGAGTCAATTATTTCTAATAATTGTTCTTCTAAATCTTCTAATAATTCTATATTATCATTCAAAAACTTTGCGTAGTTTGATTGACCTGGTGTTAATTTAAGTTGTTCATTATACTCTTCCTGTTTCGCAATTATTAAATCTAAAAACTCTATACTATCAGCATATGTCAAGTTTAGGTCTTCTAATAATACACCTCTTTTAATTAGATTTATAGAAACATCAAAATCAAAGTCAGTAGTTTCTGATTGTGTTTGTTGTAGATTTGATATTTCTTCTTCTAATCTTTCAACCTCACTTATCGCAGTTGATAAATCAAAATCTTCTATACCTTCTATATAATTTTCTGTAGCCTTTGATAATGCATTTAGTTCTCTTGCTAATGCTTTTGATTGTATTTCTAATATTTTTTGTTTAGCTGCGTTTTCATCCAATACTTCATTATTCTCTTCAACCTCATCACTAAATGTTATAAATGCAGCTACAAGTGCTGTTATTGCAACAACAACAGCTGTTATGGGGTTTGCCAACATAGTTGTAAATAAAGTCCGTAGTGCCGCATTTCCTGCAACCGTAGCAGTATTTAATGCTCTTTGTGCGATGGTGGTTGCGATGACCCTTGCCTCAAGTGCACCCTCAATTACGATACGAGCTTGTAAAGCAAGATTTATCGCTTGAGTAGATTTTTCAACAGCATTATTAACATTTTCATTTTCTACACCAAATGACCTTAACGCTTCCTGTGCCAACAATATACCTGACACAACACTTTCACCAAATGCGAGATATGCTTGAGTTTGTTGTTGAGGGTCTAACCCCTCAAAGGTTTGTTCAAATCCTTTTAATGCACTTCTGGCTTCATTTAATTCTGCAGTAAGTTGTTGGAACCTTTCAGAACCAATTTCTGTTTCCTTTAGTTCTTCTGTTAATTGTTCTATTGCTGTTTCTAATTCACCAATAGTTGAGACGGCTTGTTTGGCTCCATCTACTTCTATTTGTATTGCTATTGTCTTTGCCATTGTCTATAAATATTTAACATGCAGTTGTTCCTAATGTTCCACTAGTATCTATAACCTCAAATATGTTTGTTGGAGTACCAGCACCTGTCGGATATAAGAACCTTGCAACTTGAACTGGTGTAGTACAATTGGAGTCAGTATATACTCTACATCCTGCAGCTAAAGTAGTACAATTTGAATATACTGTACTTGTTCCCGCAGTTTCATCGCAAACATCAACTTGTGAGATACTAGGGCCATATACACTATGTGAATTACAACAATCACTATCAGCATCTGGATTTGCAATTGCACAAGAATCACAATCATTATATAATGAATTTACTGTATATACAGGAGTTCCAAATTCAGTTGATGAACTCAAATAAAAACACTTATTATCTGAAGCTCTATAGAACGATTTATTTACTGATGGTGAAAGTGATATATCAACTTCAGCTAATATAGAATTAGCTGCATCACAACATTCTCTTGAAATCCATTTTTCGTAAACTATAGGTGAAGGGGTAGGAGTTGGAGTAATAGATGGGGTAATTGATGGACTTACAGATGGTGTCGGGAATGGTGCATTTGGTGATACTGTATAATCAGGTGCTGGTGGTGTTGTAAATTCAAATCCACCCAAATCTTTTATTAATTCAACTTCTGTTAGTTTATCATCTGTTAAACTAGCTTCATTAATCTTTTCAATTCTATAGAAACTATCTTTAACATAAATCTTATCTGTTAAATTTATCTGACCTACTTCATTTGGTTGTAGATAGAATCTACCAGTAAACTTCCTTGATTCAGTAGAATATTTCTCTTCGTGTGATTGTTCGTGAAATAGTGTATATAAATTATTTTTTGTGAACTGTGGTATGGCTGAGTTATTGTTTGCAAAATAATCCCAATGTTGTCTAAAGTTCAAATCAGAAAAAGTTTGCCATTGTTGTCCTACATTAAGATGTGATAAGTGATTTACTGCGGGGTATGTTGTTTGTTCTACTGCAGTTCCCCCACTCTTCAAATACCAAGATGTTGGGCCTGTACCAGTTTCACCAGTATAACAATATCTATTACCTACCCAAAAGAATAAGTGTGGTGCTGTCTTAGCTGCAACCTTATCACCATTATCGTTTATACGAGAATAGTCAGGTATAATCATCCAATCACTACCATCAATACTATCTGTTGGAGTGGGTCTAAAATCTAACTCTAATATTTCTTCCCCTCTTAATATATTACTATCGGTGAATACCAATCTTTCTCCATATATTTGATTGAAGTTATCTTCATAGTATTTCCCCAATCTTTCATCACCGGCTGATTCATATGTATATCTTCTTTCTCTTGGTAAATCAAATGAAAATGGTTGTATCTGATAATCTGTTGATATATCTAATTTCTGTGTCCAATCTTTTACTGTTCTATTGTCATCATCAAAATATAAGTCAAATGGTTCTGTTGTAATAATTCTTTCATCACTAACCAAGAATACCAAATTGAATGTCTTGATTATCATCTTCAAGAAATCAATTGCTTTCATATCAGGTAAGTTGAATGGAATATCAACTGTATCAAATGTCAAAGGTGGACTTGAGTATAACAACCATTGGGGTGCATCGTAATTTGAATCGTATGGTGTTGTTCGTAATGTCTGAAACTGATTAAAACCTGCTCCTGCACTTTCAGAAAATATAAAGTAAGGTCTGATATAGTCACCGGCATTTAAGGTCACTGTGAAGGGGAATAAGAGTTGTGTTGGACTATCTCCCGCACTTAAACCGGTCTGTGATGCAACAACTGTTCCAGTATCAAGACCACCGGCTGTTGTTGAGGTTTTGATGACATAATCAAATAAAATATCTTCATTTGTTGTTCCAACAGATTCATAAGCAAATCTAATATTGAATGCATAGGTACCGGTAGCTGGTGCTCTAAAGTATCTTGCATTTAAATTGAAATTACCAAGATAGTCATAACCATCGGGGTCTAATGTTCTAAACCTATGTCTTGCACCAGGTTCACCAAGTGCATCAGAATAGTTATATACACTACCTTGTCCTGTTTCATAAACTTTGAATAGGTTTAAGTTTTCACTAATTACATCATTATCTGCTTCGGGAATATCAACACCCAAAGAATCTGCATAAGCTAGATTCATATATAATGAACGGAAATATCTACCATTAATAAAATCACTATCAACTTGATAACCAACATAATTGATAATTCTATCAAATACTTCTTTAACTCTTATTGCAGGTTTCCAAATATTATTAGGTAATGCATTACCTGAATTATTAAAACAAGGGGAACTACCAATACAATAATCAAATGATGAACTACCTAATGGGTCATTCAATCCATAGTTTATCATTGGATATAATATCTTACCCCCAAATAGTCCTGCGGTATCACCTGAGTTAGCATACCAACTTGTGGTAATATTATCATATGTAAGGTCGTGATTTAAATCAGACCAATCTAATTCATTTAGATTTAAGTTTCCAATTAAATCTGCAAAATCAACAAGCTCTTGTATTATGTAAACTTCAAATTCATCGTATATTTCATTTCTATAAACACCATTCAATCTTAATGTACCTTTGAATACATCATTACCCATTGTCTGAACTACACAAGGAACAGAATTTAAGGGGTTATATCCCGTTGAATTTACTTCATAGAAATGTTCAAAGAATTCAGAGTTTCTCGTTGTTGCCGGTAATCTAAATGTCTTTGAATAATTTGACCTTCTTTCAAAATTTGATAAGTCCCCTTCTTGAATTACAATACTGATGGGTACATCATCGTATAAGTCAAGTGGGGTGTGAAAGTTATTCGTATCACCTGTAGCTACTAATAATACTGTTTGCATTACTGATTTAATAATCTTATATTATTTGCAAATTCGTATTGCAATGTTAAGTTGGTTATTTCTTTTCCTCTACCTGCCGTCTTCTTCTCAAACGATGTTGAAACAATATTAACGGGGAATACATTTCCGTTATCTAATATTACATAAACATCATTTGATGTATATAACTCTTCAAGGTAGTACATATCGGGTTCATTGATAAACCCTGTGTTTACTGTATGTATTTCTCTTATCTGAGTTGAATAATCTGTAAGTCCTCTACCATAAGTAGTTTTTATCGGATTGTTACTTCCGTAATTTATTGAGAACTTTTTATATTGTGTTCTGTCTATTTCTATCTGTTCAGTTTTCTTATAATTGAATCTGAAATAATCCCAAGTACCAAATCTGTTTTTGAATATGAGTTGTCTTGAGTTAAATGCGTCATACTGACATTGTATATTGAATGTAAATAATTCAGATACTGGTTCCCAACTAGAACAACCTGTATTGTCAGGAACATCAGATTGACTAGGTGCTCGTTTTGGTGTACCTGAACTTCTACTTGGTGAAGCTTCAGCCGGCCCTGAACCCCCTCTACATTCGTAAGCTGCAGTACAACTAACACAACTTGCAAATGGTGCAGTACCTGCGATAATTGCATCGTAATCAGCACTTGATGGTGAAATTGCATAATAACATTGGTCATTATATACTCTTATGGTACCAGTTGTTCCACTCTGCACAGCAAATACTGCTTGTCCTCCTCCACTACAACAAGATTGGAATAACCATTTTGTATAACCTAAAGGTAAACCACTCGGTGATGGTGTTGGAGTGATAGTTGGAGTGGGAGTCAATGTAGGACTAACACCAGGTGAGGGGGTGACACTTGGAGTAGGAGGTATTTCAATATTACCTAACAATTGAACTGTATAATATGCTGTATCGTCAGGTACCCATATGTTTTGTGGGCCTGCTCCAATATGTATTACATTCCAATTGCTTTGTGTTTCTCCTGATGGTAATGTGTATGAATTGAATGTATCAGTACACCCCGTTCTTGGGCCTCCTCCGTTATCTCTTATATTACTTACAGTATAACCGGTAATATATACATTAGCTTCATTATAGAAAATATATTCTACATCATATGCATACGATTGATTGGGTACAAGTTGTGTGTCAAACTTATAGTTCAATGCAGATAATGTGAAATAATCATTTAAACCTACTTCTCTAATTCTTGGACTATTGGTTAAGAACAAACTTTCTTGTGAGGGGAATAATCCATCATATCCATCCATCATTAGATTGTTTGTGTCATACTCTTGTAGATTGGAGAATATGTTTCTTCCCATAGTTCCCAAATAAGCTCTCTTTGCACCTGATGGGTATGCAGGGTCACCTTGAAACTTACCAACTCCTGTATAACCCGTTATAATTCCATTTGCATCAGCATGTTCTTCACCAAAAAACATTGCATATTCAATAACTTCTCCATTTGGTGGTTTTGAGAACCATTCAGTTTCGTGAACGAATATTTGACTATCACCTGAGAATGCTATTGGTGTATTTGATGCAAAGTTATCAATTACATCTTCTACAACAATAATCCCCAAACCTTCGGGGTTAGGGGTGGCTTTACCTTGATAAACAATCTCATTATCAATGACCATATCAAAGACATATCTGAATTTGTCTGCTGTATTTGTGTCTGCCGATATTACAAAATAATTATCGGGTGACATTGTTGGTTGTAGATTATCTACATTCTTTATAATACTAATCTGTCCCATTATATATTAATTATATTATCTTCGCTTTTTGACCTTACCAATATCTCTTCAATGAACTCTTCAAATCTATCTGCATATTCTTCTTCACCGGCTTCAATCATCTCATCTATGATATTGTCTATTGCATTATTTATGAAGTCTATTCCTCCAATTCCTTTCATCCAAATACTTTTACCGATGAGGTAAGTTATTGCATTTGTATCTAAACCAGGTATTCTAATACCCCT
>Ga0181563_10004206_pt1 | contig 13439 bp, 13 predicted proteins | sample 011ome_25_FD_133759 | JGI IMG/M metagenome (GOLD analysis project Ga0181563, IMG submission 133759) | Coastal salt marsh microbial communities from the Groves Creek Marsh, Skidaway Island, Georgia - 011512CT metaG (megahit assembly) | ecosystem: Environmental > Aquatic > Marine > Intertidal... | reverse complement strand
TCGCCCTTCGGGGTCGGGTGGAGCGCTTCGAGCACGCTCACCACCTCGGGGCCGGTCATGCGCCGATCCGCCGCGATGTTCCCCCACGCCTCGAGTTTCTTCGACGCCTGCACCATGCTCGCGAGCGCGCGGCCGGCTTGCTGCACGTAGGTTTCAGCCCCCGACGTGTGGCGGATCGTGATTCGGAAGCCGCCCCGCTCGCCCATCGCGATCGCGAGAGTGTTCGCGCAGACCACGCGGGTGTCGGTGGACATGAAGGTGATCGGCGTGCGCCCATCGTGCCCCGCGTAGGCGAGGGCGTAGCGCTTCATCACGTCGTTGCCTTTCACGCGGGACACCCCGGGAAGCTCCGCCAGCAGCCACCCGCGCGCGCCGTTGTCCCCGAGCAACCCGCCAGTGTTGAAGATCGCCCCCGTCCCTTCCGCTGCGGCGAGGACCGTCTTCGCCACCTCGGAGAACTGGACCACGCCATAGTCACGCCCGACCGTCGCGAGGTAGCGCCCGTCATCGCCCGCGATCAGCGCCTTCACGTCGGGAAGCGCCTTGCCGATGCCGCGCGCGAACACCTCGCGCTCTTCGACCGTGTAGAAGCCAGCGGCGTCCCGCGCCTGCTCCCACGTCGCGTTGCCCGGGAAGCTGTGGCCGAGGCGGTGCCAAATCGACTCGCGCGGTCCGCTGAAGAACATCCGCCTGTCCTGAAAGATGCCGTGCGCCATGGGTCCCTTCCTTCGTGGCCCGCGCGGAATTGCGCGGGGTGTTCCAGTGGATCCGGCGGGAGTCGAACCCGCGACAGGCCGAGGTCTTCGGTTGCCCACCCGGGCCGGACCCGTGCTGCTACTTCGTGAAGTTCATGCGCGCGGCCGCCTTCGAACAGGTTTCCTGCCACGCCAGCAGCGGGTGTTCAGCCTTCCACGCCTGCCACTCCCGCGCCGTCATGGTGCGCGGCCGCTGCATTCCCTTCGACTTGTCGAAGGGGTTGGGCCCCGTGACGGCCGCCAGCGCTTCCGCGGTCACCCCGAACGGGCGAACCGGAAGGACCGGGGCAAGCTCCGCAGCGAGAGCCGCGCGGGCCTCGGCCATCGCCGAGGGGGCCGCGAACCGCACCTCAGCCGGCCTCGGACGCGCCGCGCGCATCGCCTCGATCTCCGCCCAGCTGTCGGCCACCGCCAGCGCGACCATCGTGCGGGCGTTCACAGCGTCACCCACGCCAGGCCGGGGAAGCGGGACGCGTTCGCGTTCGCCGTCTCGCGCGCCGTCGCCACGCGCAGCGCCGTCAGCAGTCGGGGCCCCGGGGCGAGCGTCGCCCGCGCCATCGCTTCCAGCGTCGCCAGCGGCAGGGCCGCCAGCTGTTCGGTCAATGCATCCATCGTGCGTTACCTCCAGTTCGGGCCCGGACCACTCCGGCGCCACGCACCACCACATAGCAGCGCGCATGCCACCCGCGCCACTCTTTCAATCCACGCGGTTAGAACGCACTCCGCAAGCAATGCTGAGGCATTCGCGCTCCATATGTACTGGATTCGGTCAGCGGGGCGCCAACGTCGGCACCGTGACGCGCCGCGCTACCCGCTTCTCCGTGACGGTTGCGTCCAGCATCGCCGCCAGGCGTTCCGCCGTCTCGCGGCTGGTCGTGTAGGCGAGCGTCACGCCGTCTCCGCGCACGACTCGCAACCAGCGGCCGCGCGCGCTCGGGGCCGGCGCCTCTCCGGCGTCCCACTGCTGGCGCTTCTTCACCTCGGCAGGCGTCTCGGCTCGCTGGCGAATCGTCACGTCGCGTCTCCCCGTCGATCGCCGCGTCGTCTTCCGTCGCTGCGTCGTTGATGCTTGTGATGCTCGCGACGCCCGGAGCCCCTCACCCCCCGACCCCCCTCTCCCGCGCATTTTCTTCATCTCGTGCGCGCCGTCAATCGCGCACCCCGTCACGTCGTTCGAAAAGTGAGCAACTATTGGCGCGCTCGGGTCTCGCGCACGGCGCGGATCGCGGCGCCGATGGTCCGCATTTCCTCCGGGGTGAACACGTCCGCCCGCGTGCGGTTGCAGTCGTTGCAGCACGGGACCACGTTGCCGAGCACGTAGCCGCGCGTGTTGTCGAGTCGATCGAGCCCGCTTCCTGTGGGCGCCAGCGGCCCGCCGCAGTAGGAGCACGGTCCCGAACGGAGCGCGGCGAACTCGGCGAACGACAGCGACCACTCACGCCCGTTGAGCCGCTGCTTTCTTCCCGCCGCGAACTGTCCCTTGATGGTCCGGGCGTAGGTCGCAGCGTGCCGTGAGTTTGCCATGCTCACGACTCTACTACCTTGCTCACGTGTAGGTGCTTGACGCGCCGCGCCGCAGTGCCTCAAGCTCGGCGCGTGCCCCGCCCACTTTTCGGCGTGCAGTCATCCTCCCAGCGTCGCGGGGGGAAAGGGGGGCGCGTTGTGCGCCAGGCGCCGCGTGGCTGAGCCGCTCCGCGCCAACGGTGGAGACACCGGCCCGCTGGTCGACTCACGCGCCAACCTCAGTGTGGACCGCCCGACGCGCTTTGGAGGTCGAACGCGCAGCGTCGACGGTCGGACGGTGCAGAGGTCGCGCGAACGGCTCGCCGCGTGGGCAGCACGAACTGTCGGCGCGGTCGACGCGTGGCGCTGTCGCCGGTGCGGTGCTCAGCGCCCACGTGGAAGACGTCAGCCGCGGTGCGCGTGCGGTGCGGACCACCCTGCGCGGTGCGTCGACTGCGGCGGTGTCACGCGTGCCGTGGGGTCGCGGCGCACGTGCGTGCGGTGCGGCAACCCCCGCGCGTGAGGGTAACCACCTGTTGACGGGAGGCAACGCGCGCGGCGAGGATGCGGCGCATGACCTCACCCCGCGACGCAGGCACGAATCCCCGAGCTCGAGGCAGCAACCCCCGCGCGCAGCAGGCGCAGGAGGGCACCCCCCCGGCAGCATCCCCAGGGGGTGGGGGTCAAAAAGCGCGGCAGGAGGTGACGCCCCAAATTGCGGGAGGGGTTTCGCCCGAGGAGGCGGCGCTGCGGGAGAAGCTGGAGACGGACCAGGCCGGGGTGCTCGACACGACGGCGCTCGAGAACGCGCTGAGCCGGCAGGGGGTGGTGTACGTGCGGGAGCAGCTGTGGTCGGACGCGGAGTACCGCGCGCGGCTGAAGCAGGTGGTGCTGAGCAACGACGCGGAGGCGCTGGAGCGGAAGGCGGACGCGGATGCGCGGCTGCTGCTCGGGGCGGTGGTGCCCACGCCCCCCGCGGCGCCGGAGTCTGCGGAGGAGCGTCGGGCGGAAGAGGAGCGGTTCATGGCGGCGGCGGCGCAGGCCCAGGCGCTGGCGCAGCACGACGACGAGTGCCCGGTGCGGAAGGGGAAGGAGTGCAGCTGCCGGGTGCTGCTGCGGGAGCTCGAGTCGGGCGGGCTGAAGGTGCTTGAGGAGCGGCCGGTGCGGTGGATGGAGCAGGGGACGACGCGGGACGCGGTACTTCAGCGGGTGGACGACGGGTTGGAGGTGACGCGGATGGTGGCGGACCCCATCTCGGCGCAGAACCCGCCAATCAGGGTGGTGGAGCAGTTGCCGCCGCGGTGGGTGTGCAACCGCTGCGCGATGTCGATTCGGGGGACGAGCATCGACCACCGGTGCGACGCGGCGGACCTGAAGAAGGCGCAGAGTCCGCTGGCGCTGGCGCGGACGCTGCCGGCGGACGTGAAGTTCGGCGGGGCGTACCGGCTGACGCTGTGGCGGGACCGGGCGGGGGACTACCACCTCGGGGAGATGCTGGTGGTGGCGGGCCGGGTGGTGGATGAGCGGCCGATCGCCGGGCCGGAGTCGTTCAACACCATCGACGCGGCGCTGCTCGACGCGGCGGACCGGAACCTCTCGCCGTGATGGAAGCGGGCTGGATGCTGGTGGTCCTCACGTGCGCGGTGCTCGCGTACCGGCGCGCGGGGCGGGACACGGCGCATGACGAGCGGCTGAAGGCGCTGGAGGTCGCGTGGTCGATGTGGCCGCCGCCGGATGACGTGCTCGCGCGACTGGCGGACCTCGAGAAGGACCTCGACGAGCTCACGAAGTCCGGCAACACGATGAAGCAGGTGGTGGACCGGGCGAACGAGCTCACGAAAGACATGCTGGCGTTGAAGGGGCTGGTGGCGGAGCACCGGGAGGTGCTGACGGCGCTGCGCACGAAGTCGTCGCTCCGGCAGGCGAGCGGGCTGGACGGGTGAAGAACGCGCAGGCGAAGATTGACGCGCTGCTCGAGGCGCTCATCGCGCGGGCGAGCGCGGCAATCGGCACGCTCGACACGAAGTCGTGGGCGACGCCGCCGGAGTGGCGAGAGGAGGTCGAGTGGCTCATCAAGATGTCGAACCTGAACCAGGCGCAGTTGGCGCGGACGGGCCGACCTCCGGGGCCGTCGTCGAAGGTGGCGGAGGAGACGACGGACGCGGACCTGCTGAAGGAGCTCTTGAAGGGGCGCGACCCGGACCAGTTCCCCCGGCGGGGTCCGCGGAACGGGAGGCGGGAGTCGGCGGGCGGACCGCCACCGGCCGTCAAATCATCCTGAACAACGGCTCCAGCCTGTTCGGAATCGACGTCTCGTCGTACGAGCTCTGGCGCGGCAACCCCATCGACGATTCGGATGGCGAGATTTCGCTGCGCTTCAACCCGTGGCGCAAACTGCATGGCCCGCGATCGCCCGGCGCGCAGTACCGCCAGCAGTGCGCGGTGCAGGTTCTTCAGGACGCGATGCACGAGGCCGGCGTGTGGCCGTGGCTCGACGCGCGGCCGGTGGTGCGCATCAAGGCCGGGTGGTTGGAAACCCTGTTCCGCGCCGCCGCCTTTGGGGAGGGGTCGCGCTCGCCTGTTCGGCTGGTGAACCGCCGCGACCATGAGCAGCTTCTGCGGCTCGAGCTCGGGGCCGACGGCGGGTTCACGTACGACACCAGCCGCGGAACCGGCAAGTCGGAGATGATGCGCGTGGTGGCGATGGACCGCGCGCGCGGCGAAATCACCTTCGCGGCAGACGCGGTGGCCGAGCGGCCGCTGCCGCCGCGCTCGCGGGTGCCCGCGGGGCTCCAGAAGCATCGACTCGACGGCCGGCGCCAGCGGTGAGGTTCTACACGGTCCACATCGGCGAGGTATTTGCCACCACCGTGCTTGCGAAGAACGCGCGAGCCGCCGCGCATTCTCTGGGCGGCTACTGGAAGGCACAGGGCTACCGCGTCTGGGTCGTGGTTTACGCCACCGGCGAGGTGGTCGACGAGGAGCTTTGGAGGTGAGCGCGCTCGAGGACGTGAAGAAGACCGCGTTGGCGTGGTTGCGCGGCCTCCTCAGCTGGAAGCTCGACTCGAATCAGCTGGGGATGTTCGAGTGGTTCAAGGAAGCGAAGAAGGGCAACCGCATCCTCGTCGCGAACGCGTCTCGGCAGCTGGGGAAAAGCTGGTTCGCGCTCGTTCTGTGCCTCGAGTTCGCGATTCAGAACCCTGGCGCGCAAATCAAGTACGCCGCGCAGACCGCGAAGCAGGTGCGGAAGATTCTGCGGCCGCACATGCGGGAGCTTTTGAAGGACTGCCCGCTCGAACTGCGCCCGAAATTGCACTCGCAGGACGGCGAGTACCGGTTTCCGAACGGCTCGGTCATCACGATCGCCGGCTGCGACCGGGAAAACGTCGAAACGCTGCGCGGACAGCACGCCCACCTCGCGATTGTCGACGAGGGCGGGGCCATCGATGACCTCGAGTACGTGGTGGACAGCGTTCTGCTGCCACAGACGCTCAACACCAACGGGCGCATCTTCATCATCAGCACGCCCGCCGCGTCGCCGGGGCACCCGTTCAAGCACTACTGCGACAAAGCAGAGGCCGATGGGGCGCTGATCGAGCGGACCATCTACGACAACCCGCGAATCAGCGACGAAACCATCGCGGAAATCTGCCGGGCGCAGGGTGGCGAGCACTCCACGTCGTGGCTGCGCGAGTACATGGTGCAGCACGTCACGGATTCCGAGTCCGCGGTGCTGCCGGAGGCGACGCGCGAGCGCCTGAAGCTCACCACGCTGAAGCTTTTGCACCCGAACGACCTCACGTACCGCCCGCGGCACTTCACGACGATGGTTTGGATGGATCCAGGCTGGGCGCCGGACTTCTGCGGCATCCTTTGGGCCATCTGGGACTTCCTCGGGGCCCGCGTCATCGTCGAAGACGAGTTCATCATGCGCCGAATGGACACCGCGGCCGTGGCGGCGGTGCTTCGGAACAAAACCGACGCGCTTTGGGGGAAAAACCACTTCCCGTACAGCGCGGTGAGCGACCTCGACGGCCGTTTGCTCGCCGACCTCGCCAAAGAGGGCTGGAATTTCGTTCCAACACAGAAGGACAACCTCGATCAGGCCATCAACCACCTGAGGCTCTCGATTTCGGGGCAAAGCATCCCGTTTTTCACCCACCCGCGGGTCACCGGCTTCCGCCGGCAGTGCGAAAACGCGACGTGGAACAAAAACCGGACGAAGTTCACGCGGAACCAGCTGGACGGGCACTTCGACCTCGTGTCGGCCGCCATCTACGGCCGGCGGAACCTGCCCACGTGGCACAACCCGATGCCGCACGCCCCGCACGTAGACCCGAAGGCGGGGCTCATCCCGTTTGAGGACAAACCAATGTCCGGCGCTGGGAAAGCGCTGCGCAAGATTTTCAGGCTAGGTTGAGGCATGGACGGATCGACCCCACCGCTGCTGGCCGCGCAGAATGCTCCACCGCCGAAGCCGGAAGACACGTACTTCGCGAACCTGCCGGACGAGTTGATCGGCGCGGCCATCTGGGAACGGAAGCGCGAGTACGAGAAGTTCCTCAAGGCGTCGGGCCTCTTCGCCCTCTACAAGAAGATGCACTGGCGGTACTACGGGCACGACGTGGCGTCGCAGTTCACCACGCACGAAATCGGCACGGACGGGAAGCAGGGCGAGCTCCACGTGCTGCGGCTGAACCACCTGCGTAGCATCGTGACCAGCTGGCTCACCATGGTGCGCAGCCAGCGCCCCGCCGTCACCCCGGTGGCCATCAACGACGATTACGAGTCCGAGCTCGAGGTGAAGCGCGGGAAGGCACTGCTCGACCACATGCGCGGTCCGAGCGGAGCGAGCATCGAGTCGCGCGAGGGCGAGGCGCGGGAGTTTGCCGGCCTGTACGGCCACGGCTTCCTGCTCCAACGGTGGAACGAGGGGCTCGGGGACGTGGTGCTGCCGCCGGCCGCGGAGGAAGGCATCGCGATGGCGGCGGGCGAGGACCTCACGGCGCCCGTGCGCACCGGTGACCTCGAAGCCTGGGCGCTGTCGCCGCTCGACACCTTCTTCGATCCGCGGCGGAAGGACACGAAGTACCCGTGGATCCTCTGCCGGGTGTGGAAGCAGCGGCACGACCTCATCGCCCGCTTCCCCGCGTTCAAGGAGAAGATTCTCCAGATGAAGTCGCAGCCGGAGGCGGACGGCACCGACGGCATCGACTTTTCGTTCGCGATGATTCGGTCGAACGACACGGCCCACAAGAACCTGAAGGACGAGATTCCGCTCTACGTGTTCCTGCACCAGCGCACGGAGGCGATGCCCGACGGGAAGCAGGTGTTCCTGCTCGACGCGAACACCATCCTTCGGTCGGGCCCGCTCGGCTACAAGCACGTGCCCCTCCGCCGGCTCGCGCCCGCGAACATCGACCGCACGCCCTTCGGCTACTCGCCCGCGTGGGACCAGCTGGCGCCGCAGGAGGCGCACGACTCGCTCTCGACGATCGCGCTCACCAACGCGCGCTCGTTCGGCCTCGGAGTGATGACCAGCCCGTCGGGCTCGAACGTGGAGTTCGAGAAAATCGCCGAGGGCCTGGTGCTGCTGCCGTACACGCCGGGCATGGACCCGCCGAAGCCGGTGCAGATGCCGCAGACGCCGGACCAGGTGTTCCAGTTCCGCAAGGAGCTCATCGGCGAACAGGGCACCATCCTCGGCATCAACAGCGTGATTCGCGGGGACCCCGAGGCGTCGCTGAAGTCCGGCTCGGCGCTCGCGCTCGTGCAGGCGCAGGGCGTCCAGTTCTCCAATGACTTTCAGGAGAACGACGTTCGCTTCATCGAGGAGCACTCGCTCGACACCATCGAAATCTGCCAGCTGTACATGCAGGACGAGCGGAAGTTCGAAATCGTCGGCACGCACGTCGCGTCGCTCACGCTGCCGTTCACCGGCGACCAGCTGAAGCGCATCACCCGCGTGCGCGTGCAGTTGGTGAACCCGCTGTCGAAGACGCTCGCCGGCAAGGTGCAGATGGCGGACACGCTCGCCGAGCGCTTCGGGAACGTGCTCACCCCCGGCGACTACTTCCGGGTGCTCGAGTCGGGCAACGGGGACCACCTCACGAAGCGGCTCCAGCAGAAGGCGGCGTGCATCGAGCGCGAGAACGAGATGCTCGCCCTCGGCAAGCCGGTGCGCGCGCTCATCACCGACGACGCGCGGGCGCACGTGAAGAAGCACCTCGAAATCGTCGACAACCCGGCCATCCGTGAGTCGCAGGACCCGCTGGCCGTCGCCATCATCAAGGCGACGCTGGACCACATCGACGAGCACGAGAAGCTGCTGGCGCAGGCGACGGTGATGCGCCCCGGCCTGCTCGAGCTCACCGAGCAGATGCCGCTGCAAGCCGCGCTGCCGCCGCCTCCGCCGACCGCGGAGCCCGGCAAGCCCGGGGAGAAGCCCGAAGGTCCGCCGAAGCCGGCGCCCGGTCCGCAGCAGCCCGCCGCCCCGACCCTCCAGCCGAAGCCGGCCGGGGCCGATCAGCAGCCGCGCATGCCGCAGATGCCGGTGAACCCCTCCACCAACACCCGGGTCGAAAGCCCCGGACCCCACTGAAAGGACGCCGATGACCACCCCCGCCGCCGCCCCTGCTGCCCCCGCCGCCTCCACCCCAGCGCCTGCTGCCGCGGCGCCGGTGAAGGCCAACCCGCAGGGCGGCCAGCCGCCGGTGAAGCCCACGCCGGTTGCCGGGAAGCCGCCGGCCGCGGGGCAGCCTCCGCCGAAGCCCGAAGGCACCCAGCCGGCCGCGGTCCAGAAGTTCAAGCGGAAGGAGAAGATCGACGGGAAGGAGGTCGAGCTCGAGGCCGACGAGGATGCGCTGTGGGCGGCGTACCGGAAGGAGAAGACGCTCGATCGCCGCTTCGAGGAGAACGCGCGGGTGCAGCGGGAAATCGCCGCCGAGAAGGCGCGCGTGGAAGCGATGTACGCGGAACTCGCGGGCGACCCCACCGGGGAGAAGCTGCTCGAGGCGTACCTGAAGGCGCACCCGGAGTCCGACCCCGTGGAGGTGCTGTCGGCCATCCTCCAGAAGCGGCTGCACGAAGAGGAGCAGCTTCAGGACCCGAACATCCGCGAGCGGCGCCGGCTCGAGCGCGAGAACCAGCAGTTCCGCGAGCAGGCGGAGAAGGCGAAGAAGGAGCAGGTGGCAGCGCAGCAGAAGGCGGCCACGGAGGCGGAGCTCGAGCGGCTGGGCACGCTGTTCGGCGAAGCGCTCCAGGCGACGAAGCTGCCGCACAACGACATCACCGTGCGGCTGATGGCGGAGGCGGAGCACTCGAACCGGCGGAACGGAACGAACCTCACCCCGGCGCAGCTGGCGAAGGCGACCGAGAAGGCCGTCGACTCCCTCATCGAATCGGTGGTCGGCGACGAGAAGCTCACCGACGAGCAGGTGCTGGACAAGTACCCGGCGCTGGCGAAGCGCATCCACCGGGGGCTCATCGCCCGGCACAAGGCGCGGCAGGGGAAGATGGCGGGGCAGCCGACGGACCTGACCCCGCGGGCGAACAAGCCGACGACGGAGCAGGCGCCCGCGCGCCGCGTCGTGACCTCGCAGCAGGAACACGAGGCGTACGGGCTCGGGAAGCGGGCGCTTCGCACCATCTGAGCGGACCACGCCGGGTGTCCGCGGCGTCCAAAACAACCCGGCGATGAGGCCCCGTTCGGTACCCCTTCGCCGAACGGGGCCTTGCAGTTTCGGCCGACGTGGGCGAGCCTCGGTTGAGGTGAACTGGCGCACCGGGCAAGAGACCCCGGCGCCGTTGGACAACACGACGTGCGCCCACCCGCTGAAAGCGAGCCCTCGATCGGGATGTCGGTCGGGGGTTTCGTGTTTCTTGACGCGGCGCAGAAACCGCGCGTACTCTTTTTGACGCAGACGTAGCTCGCAGGCCCGTTGTCGATCGCGCAGGGCAGTCCGGTCAGCGAAAGCCCCGGGCGCCACCCGAAGCGAAAGAGCGGTCACCGAGGAGCCGGAAGTTCGGTTTCGCAGTGCCCCACCCTTTCCCTCGCGGAGTGCGCATCTCATGGCTGACACGGTAACGAGCGTCGACAAGCTGAACGGCTGGTTCAGGGACCTGCACGGCAAGTTTCAGGACAACATCCCCGAGGTCGCCAAGCTCGAGGGCATGATCGGCGAGATCGTGAAGGCCCAGAAGGTGGGCCGGAACTTCCTCTTCCCGGTCGAGCTTTCGCTGCCGCAGGGCGTGACCTACGCCGCGGCCGGAGCCGGCGCGTTCGCCTTCGAGGACACCATCCCGGGCGAGATGAAGGAGGCGACGATCGACGGGTCGCAGATCGTCGTGTCGGACATCCTCGACTACGAGTCGGCGGCCAAGGCGACCGAGGAGGGGGAGGCGGCGTACGGCGACGCGGGCGAGCGCCTCATCAAGCGGATGCGCAAGGCCGGGCACAAGCGCATCGAGCTCTCGATGTGGTACGGCCAGTCGTGGCTGGCGCAGATCGCGAGCGCCTCCACCTCGGGCTCCACGCGCGTCTGCGTCATCAAGACGGCGGAGTGGGCCACCGGCATCTGGACCGGCATGAAGAACATGCGGGTCGACGTGTACACCACGTCGGCGCTGTCGACGAAGGTCGGTACCGGCGCGACGCTGGTCGTCGACTCGGTGGACGTCGCGAACCGCACCATCACCCTGAGCGGCACCGACTACGCGTCGGTCCTCGCGGACCACTACATCGTGCCGCGCAACTCGGTCGGTAAGGACATGGCGGGGGTGAACAAGATCGTCACCAACACCGGGTCCCTGTTCGGCATCTCCGCTGCGTCGTACGAGCTCTGGGCGGGCAACAGCTACTCGTGCGGCTCGCAGGCGTTCACGCTGAAGAAGCTGAACGACGCGATCTGCGACGCGGTGGGCAAGGGCCTCGACGAGAAGGTGACGGTCTTCGTCTCCCCGCGCACGTGGGGCAACCTCTGCACCGACCAGGCGGCGCTGCGGAAGTACGACGCGTCGTTCGGGAAGAAGGCGGAAAACGGGTTCCGCTACCTCTCGTTCGCCAGCCAGAACGGCGAGTGCGAGGTGGTCCCGCACACCGTCATCAAGGAGGGCGAGGCGTGGGCTCTGCCGGTCGACCGGTTCATGAAGATCGGCGCGCAGGAGCTCTCGTTCGACGTGCCGGGCCGCGGCGAGCAGTACTTCGACAACGCGACCAACAGCAGCGGGCAGGCGCTCGCGGGGTACCGCCTGATGGCCTACGGCCACATGGCGATCATCCACGGTGCTCCCGGGATGTGCACGAAGATCACGGGCATCGTGAACAACTGATCGTGGCGTAAGCGGGGCCCCCACCTGAGTGTGCGGTGGGGGCTCCGATTGCCTCTCACGATCCACCGGAGCGAACGAAATGACCGCGATGGCAAACATGCTGCTGGCCCTTCAGATGCCGAAGGGCGTCATCCCGGACCTCGCCACCGATCGGCGGCAGGCGCTGCTCGCGCTCGCGCGGCAGTTCGAGGCGATGGCGAGCGGCATGGCCCCGGGGCAGCCCGGTGAGTCGCGGGTCACCATCGTTCCCGGCTCGACCAACGCGCAGCTGAAGGCCGCGCAGGCCATCGTCACCCTCGCCACCTGCGTCGCCGGCACGGTCATCGAAATCAACGGGGTGCGGTTCACCGCCATCTCGGGCACCGCGGTCCAGGCGAACAACCAGTTCGACATCTCGGGCGCGGACGCGGCGGACGCGACCTCGCTGGCGGCCATCATCAACGGCTGCACCTCCGCCGGCATCTCGGGCGTGGTGAAGGCGTGCAACCTCGCGACGACCGCCACCCTCGCCTCCGTGCTCGCGGGCGACACCATCACCATCGACGGGCTGGTGCTGACCGCCACCCAGATGGCCGGTGACCGCCCGGACACGTTCACGATCGGCGGGTCCGACACGGCCGACGCCCAGGCGCTCTCGACGTGCATCAACGCACACCCGGTGCTGAGCACCCGCTTCTACGCGGAGGACACGTCGGCCGGCGTCGTCACCCTGCGCCAGAAGTCCGGCACCACCGGCCTCCCGCTGGCGGCGTCCTCGACCATCACCCTCGGCGCCACCGCTCCGGCGGCCGTCGCGAAGGTGCTGCTCACCTCGACGCTCGAGGGGGCCCGGGGCAACGCCATCACCGTCAAAACCCTCGGGGTCGCGGCGAACGGGACGCTCACCTGCGCCTCGGTGGTCGCCACCGACACGGTGCTCATCAACGGCGTGACGCTCACCGCCATCGTGCAGCGCGCCACCGGCACGCTGACCGCCGCCTCGGCCGTCGCGGGCGACACGTTCGTGCTGAACGGCATCACCTTCACCGGCAAGGCGGGCGCTTCCGGCGTCGGCTTCCCCATCGGCTTCTCGGTGGACACGTCGGACACCGCGTGCGCCGCCGACATCGCGGCGCAGATCAACGCGCACCCGTCGCTCGCGGGCGTCGTGACCGCCACCTCGGCGGCCGGCGTGGTCACCATCCGCGCGGTCGCCGCGGGCACGGCCGGCAACTCCATCGTGCTCACGGGCACGGCGGTGCGGCTCGCCGCTTCGGGCTCCGGCACGCTCGCGGGCGGCATCGCGGTCGCGAACAACCAGTTCGACGTGTCGCCGGGCTCGACGAACACGCAGGTCGCCACCGACCTCGCGCGCTGCATCAACGCCTCGACCACCGCGCTCGTCTCCGGGCAGGTTCGGGCGACCTCCGCCGCCGCGGTGGTCACGGTGTACGCGACGAACCCCGGCATCCCCGGCAACGCCGTCACGACCTCGACCACGGGCGGCACCATCACCGCGTCGGTCGCGCGGCTCGCGGGCGGCACCACCGCGTCGGCCGAGGGCGCCGCGGCCACCGGCACCATCGCCATCTCCGGCGGGTCGGGCAACTACACGGCCACCATCAACGGGGTTGCCACCGGGAACGTGGCGTACAACACGTCGGACGCGCAGACGGCGACGGACCTCGCGGCGGCCATCAACGCCCTCTCGGCCCTCGCCTCGGACCACGTGCACGCCACCGCGTCCAGCGGCACCGTGACCATCACGGCGGTGCGCGGCGGGGTGCAGGGCAACGCCATCACGCTGGCAGGCACGGGCACGGGCACGACCGTCTCCGGCGCCCGGCTCACCGGCGGTGCGGCTCCCACCAC
>Ga0181563_10004197_pt1 | contig 13451 bp, 10 predicted proteins | sample 011ome_25_FD_133759 | JGI IMG/M metagenome (GOLD analysis project Ga0181563, IMG submission 133759) | Coastal salt marsh microbial communities from the Groves Creek Marsh, Skidaway Island, Georgia - 011512CT metaG (megahit assembly) | ecosystem: Environmental > Aquatic > Marine > Intertidal... | reverse complement strand
ATTTGCAATATGGACCTGTATTTAGCGATTATAATTTAGCTCTTCAATGCGCTATAGCTGGACAAGGTATCATATTAGGAAGCAGGCCAGTTCTTAATGATCTTCTTAAAAAAAAACTATTAATAGATCCCTTTAATAAAACAATTAAAACTGAAATTGGATACGACCTTGTTATTCGTAAGGAATTAATCAATAAAAAATCAATTCAGTTATTTATAAGTTGGATTGATGAGGAAAAGAGAAAAGCTAGCTTTAAGCCCTAACTCTAGACTTAGTTGGATCATAAAAAGGAAACTCAATTACTTTAGCTTTAATTCTTTTTTGATGGCCGTCCAATTTCCCTATCTCTACTTCTGTACCGATTTCGCAGTAATTAACATTCATTCGACATAACGCGATGGTTTTATTTAACACTGGTGATTTCATACCACTGGTAATAATACCCACTTGCTCTCTACCATTATTACCTGGGTGCACACAGTCGCCATGACCACAAACTTCATTACCTTCAATTTCCAAACCGACTAATTTTCGTTGAGGGTTTGCCTTACGCTCGATTAAGCTTTGTTTTCCAATAAAATCATCTTCCTTCGTTTTCAAAGGTACAGTAAATCCAATTCCCGCTTCAAAAGGATCTGTTTGATCATCAAATTCATAATTGGCAAAAATCAAGCCTGCTTCAATTCTTACTAAATCAAGGGCATCTAAGCCCATGGGGGCTATACCAAACTCTTTTCCTGCTTCCATTACAGCATCCCATACTTCCGGTGCTTTGCTCGGATGACAAAAAATTTCATACCCTAATTCACCTGTATAACCTGTTCTGGAAACCATCAACGGTATGCCGTCTAAACCTTTGAGTCTTGCAATCGTAAACCTAAACCATTCTAATTCTGCTAATGGCGTTTGATGCGCTGGTGTCCATATAATCTTTTTAAGTATTTCTCGACTTTTAGGACCTTGAACAGAGACATTGTGCAGATTATCAGTTGAAGATTTAATCCACACCTTAAGACCCATTTCTTTAGCTTTGTTTCTTAACCACTCTCCACAATATTCATCACCACAAATCCATCGGAAATTATCATGAGTCATTTTAAAAACAGTGCCGTCGTCTAACATTCCACCATGGTCATAGCACATAGCTGTATAAACTACCTGACCTACTGATAATTTTCTTATATTTCTGGTACACGTTCTCTGTAAAAGTTCTTCAGCATCAGGACCGCGAACTTCGAATTTTCTTAGGGCCGATAAATCCATAATAATTGCTCGTTCACGGCAAGCTTGATACTCTTGGAGCGCTCCGTGGTTTCTAAAATTAGAAGCCAACCAATACCCTTTGTATTCAACAATATTCTCAGTCAGACTAGCAACTCGGGGATGAAACCCTGTTTCTTTTGTTAATTTTGGATCTGCGTCTGTTTTCATTCTAAAAGCTACTCCTTTACTAAAAGGCTTATTGGGCCTGTAAACTCTAACAAATATATCTGTTGGATTCCATCCATTAGCAGCATCTACATCATCTGGGCAAGCAGAAGATACACATACTAAATTCTTCAATGCTTTAAACATTACGTAGTCCCCTGGTCTTGACCAAGGTTCATCAAAAATTAAGGCATTATTTGCATCAATCGCGGTGTTATAAAAAAGATTAATTGCATTCCACCCTAGTCTTTTGCGCAAAGTAAATTTATCTAAAACATAATTAAAGTTATCTGAGCAGTTAGGGTGCCCAAAGTAACCTAAATCATCATAAAACTTAGATGTACACGCTGTGCCAAATGTGTCATGTCTTCCAACCGTATCCCGATAAACTTCGACCATCGGCATTTGATTTTCATCAAAATATTTAGAGTGAAGACCAGGCAAAGGGTATGCGCCACCATTCAAATAGCGGCTATTTGTTGTATCGATCGCGAGTTCTTCACCTTTTTGGAGCTTCTTTGCATCAAAGGCCATAAAATCAGAGCACTGTCTACCTTGTACATCAATAATTTGAATAAAATCACCCTCTTGAACTTCATAAGACATTGCCGTGTATCGTTTTACAAAAATCTCTTCCACGGGATCTGCCAAAGGATCCGGTAGTAAAAATTCACCCTCTTCCCTTTTTCTTGCACGCTGAACGATTACTCTTAATTCAGAGGCGGGTACTTCTTCATGGGTTATTTCACTATGCCCTGGTGCAGAAATGATACATATGGAGCTTTCACTAGATGTAAATTCTTCAATTGAATTTGCCAGTGCGTCTTTTGAAAAAACTAGGACGGACTGATTAATTAAATTTACTTCATGACCCAAACGACGAAGTTTTTGTGATGCTATTTGAGCAGACTCATCATGACTTGTTAAAATATTTTTAGTTAAATCACCACTATGTTCTTTTTTTAAGCTGAGGGGACTTAAATCACATTTTCCTTTAGCATTAAAAACAACTAACTCCGCCTGTTGTAACCCCTCTAAATTTATAATTTTTATTTTATCACCTTGCTCTAATTTTAGAGTAAGAGAACCACCGGCAGTCACTAAATAGTTTTCTAAATCATTACCTAAAGCTGGTAGACCTGGCTCGTAAGGTTTAGTGACTCTAGGTATAATCATTTAATGCGACATCTTTGAAAATAAGTTTAACACAACAGCGCCGATTATAATAAGCGATAATCCTAAAACCCCCATCATGTCCACTTTGTTACCAAATAAATATATTCCTATGACTGTAATAAAACAGATACCTATTCCTGACCAAATTGCATACACATAACCAATAGACGCGAATTGGTTCAAACAACGTGATAAAAAATAAAAACAAATGATATAACAAATTGCCATTGAAATGGTTGGAAGTATTTTTGTATACCCGTTAGATAATTTTAAGGAAATGGTACCTGCTACCTCAAATACTATTGAGAGAAACAAATAAAAAAACTTTAACAATTAATCGATACCTAGTGCTTTTTTTCTATCTTGTGCCCATTTTCTAATAATCACATCGACACAAATTGTAATAAATGAAACAAATGTTCCCAGTATTAACGCTAAACCCGCACCATCTGGCCTAGAAAGTGCAGAGAAGATCATCTGACCTAAGTCTTCTGTACCAATTAAAGCACCTAAAATTACAAGTTGCATCCCAAATACCAATGTTTGATTTACACCTAGCATCATATGAGGAAGAGCTAATGGTATTTCAATATTTGACCATCTTTGAAACTTAGATACACCAGACATGGTGCCTGCTTCATGAAGTTGTAAAGGAACGCTTTTTAAGCCCCAAACCGTATATCTTGTTGCTGGAACAGTAGCGTAGACAACCGCAGCAATTAGTACCGAAGTATCTGTAATATTGAATAAAAAGATTACCTGAATTAAGTAAACAAAAGAAGGGAATGTTTCAAAAATATCACGTGCAATAGGAGTAAAGGTAGAACCTCTTTCAGTTTGTGAGAAAATTGTACCAATAATTATTCCATTAATTGATGCAGCAATTACAGCAAAGGTAGCCATATACATCGTTATTAATGCCCTATCCCAATATTCTGAAAAAGCGATGAAAAGCAGAAGGCCACAAACAATCAATGCTATTCTCCATCCTCCAATAATAAATCCGACCCCCATCGCAAATACAAATGTAGCAATAACTGGCATGCCTAAATAAAAATGCTTCATTGGGACCAAAATATTTCCAATAAAAAATTTATTAAAATCATTTAGGGCATAGAAAAAAGTTTCCCATACCCAATCAACTGCATGGTCAATATATGGGCCAATGGAAACTCCCTTTTCTATTGGAATAATATAAAAATAATTTATTTTGCTAAAAATAGTTGAGCCGACATAGGCTATAATTGAAAAAATTAACAAACTAGCAATTGATAAAACCCAAAATCTATTTCTTTGATAAAAGTTTAAATCAGCAAAATAATCATTAGCTTTATTTGCCCAAGCCTTTGTATACCTATCAAGAACAACAGCAATAATTACGATACAAAGACCAGCCTCTGCTGCTTTACCAATTTTTAAACTATTCAGTGCAATTTTAAGATCTAAACCTAAACCTTTTGCACCAACAAAAGAAGCGATCACAACCATTGCCAAACATTGCATAATTACGGTATTAACGCCGTTTAAAATATCTTTTCTTGCAGTAGGTATTAAAACTTTAAATAGCAATTGCCTCTTAGTGCAACCACTCATAATCCCTGCTTCGACTACTTCAGGTGCTACTTTTTTTAAACCCAAAATTGTATTTCTAATCATCGGAGGGGTGGCAATAACAATAGTGGCTAATGACCCTGCATGATCCCCTAATCCAAATAAGGCAATGATTGGAACTAAATATGCAAATTGAGGCATTGTTTGCATAACATTCAGTATGGGTTGAAGAGCTATTTCAATTTTTTTATCTAAATAGCCCCAAATACCTAAGCTTAAACCAATTGTAAAACATATTGGAGTGGTTATTACTACAAACGAAAAAGTTTCAATGGAGGGAACCCACTGACCAAAGACAGCAATATAAAATGTTCCAATTGCACCTATTAAGCCAAGTCTAAAACCTCCTAGTTGCTGACCAAGAAAAAAAGTTGCAGCAACAAAGGCTGGCCATGGAATAGCAAACCAATGTAAACCATGAGAAGAAACAAAAGAATCTGAAATCAACAACTTGATAGTCTTAGTTCCGCCAAGGAGCAACTCTCTAATAAAAGTAATTGCTATGTTCAAAGATTGAGATAGATACTGTGTAGCTATTCTAAAACCTGATTTTGTTTCATACATTTCAAAAATCGGATCCCATGTCTCGATTGGAAACCATGAATAGACGGTTTTATATATAAATTCATTGAGAATAAGAGGAATTGCTTTAAGTATAGGCGGGAGCCTCCAAAAATAGTTTCCCTCTTCATGACTGACTGAAAAGTATAATACTAAAAATACTATCAAGAGAATTCCAAATTGCATAAATTTGGAATTTTTAATTTTATCTATTAGACTACTGTGCACCGAATAAAATTTTGATAACTTTAGATTGATTAATCGAACCAACGACTTGATTTGTCTTTGGGTCCTTTACGCTCAATATCTCTTGAGTATTTAAAATTTTTTCAGCTACGGATTCTAATAATGCATCTGATGAAATGGAGTTAGAACCTGCGTTTTGAACGGGGCCATCCATAATCGCATTAACTCTTAAAACTTTTTCTCGTGGTACATCCTGCGTAAATTTCTTTACATATTCAGTAGCGGGATTCAGAACAATTTTTGCAGGAGTGTCTAATTGTTCAATGATACCATCTTTCATAATGGCTATGCGATCAGCTAATCTAAGCGCCTCATCAAAATCATGAGTAACAAACATAATTGTTTTATTTAGAACACTTTGTAGTCTTAAAAACTCATCCTGCATTTCTTTTCTAATTAAGGGATCTAGGGCAGAAAAAGGTTCGTCTAGGAACCAAATATCAGGCTCTACTGCTAATGATCTAGCTATTCCAACACGTTGTTGCTGACCGCCAGATAATTCTCTTGGAAAGTAATTTTCTCTTCCTTTTAAACCAACAAGTTCTACCATTTCCCTAGCTTTATGCATGCTATTATCGAGAGTGGTACCTTTAATTATTAAAGGAAAAGCAATATTTTCAATAACAGTTTTATGCGGGAGAAGAGCGAAATTTTGGAAAACCATTCCCATTTTTTCTCTTCTGAGTTCGATGAGTTGTTTGTTATTCATTAAACAAATATCTTCACCGTCAATTAAAATTTTACCAGAAGTTGCATCAGTAAGTCTTGAAATACAACGTAGCAAGGTCGATTTACCTGACCCAGAAAGACCCATTACAACTAACATTTCTCCTTTATTTACTGAAAATGTTGCATTGTTAACACCAACTATACAGCCGGCCTCCTGAAAAGTTTTTGCGTCAACCTTGCCATTAGAATTTTGTAAAAGTTTAGAGGCGTTATTACCAAAAATTTTATATACGGAAGTACAATCGATAACTGGTGTCATAAAATTACCATTTTTTGAAGTTGAACGCCTCTGAAAAAGAGGCGTTCATAATTTATAAAACTACTTCTTCCAGCCGTCTAACAATTCTCTATTGTTAGCGATGAAAGCAGTTGCAGCTTCAGCGTGTGTCATTCCATCTAGGTCAACATAACTTGCCATCTCGCCAATTTGAGTGGAGTCAAAAACCATTTTTGAATAGAACTTATAGGCTGAGGGATGTGTAATTGGGAACTTGATATGCGCACCCTTTTTTAGATATCCAATTGGAGATCCGCAACCTGCTGTTTCCATAGTACCGCCGTCTTCAATACGACATCCTGGAAAGAAAGGAGGGAATTCAATAAATGAATAACCTTCGTAGTCTGTGAAGTTTGGTGTCCAGTTAAATACAACTGTTCCTCTTCCTTCTTTTTTAGCTGCAGCGAGTTCTGCCCAAAGCGCATCAGCACTTCCTGCAAACTTAACTGTCCATAAATCAGAAAGACCTAGAGCTTCAACTCTTTGAGGAATAACATCACCGTGCCATTCAACTGGCCCTTCAAGCCATCTTCCTTTACCATCTGAGTCTGCAGTTACGAAATTTTTAGCACAGTCTGGTGAAAGCATCGCTTCCCAATTAGGTAGACCTGGGCATAAATTTTGTTCAACAACCCAATTCGGTACACCCATTTCTTCTAGGGTTGGAGCTTTGTGGTTACCAGTATCAATCACACCACCTTTATCCATAGCATCATAGAAAGGTTTCCCCATTGTGGATTCCCAAGTTTCATGAGCAACGTGAAGTTCTCCAACTCTCATTGCCTCGTAACGAGTCACTGATTCAGCTGGTACTAATTCAACTTCATACCCTAGCTCTTGCCAAATTTGTGCCATGACGTTTGCCATCACAATTTGACTTGACCAGTTTAAAACTGGCACTCTGATTGGATCTGCAGCTTTAGCGGTTAGTGATAAACAAGCTGTCAAAACCAATGCATAAAATAATGAAAAGATTTTTTTCATTTATTCCTCCATTTCCTATTATAATAGATATCATTATATTAAGATAATATAGAGCGCGTAAAAAGAGAAAAAATTCACAAAGTGGAACAAAAAAGACTTGAAATGAAGAATAAAATTAATAGCAAACAAATCTTAATATCATCAGCAAATCTTCATCATAATTTTAGAATTATTCAAAAAAAGGTTGGAAAATCAAAAGTTATGGGTGTCATAAAAGGTGATGGTTATGGCCACGGAATGAATCAAACATTCAAAACACTAAGAAAGGCAGGATGTAACAGTTTCTACGTTGCCCGATTAGACGACGCATTAGAACTTAGGGAAATTAACTCTAAGTGTTCAATAAATTTACTGGGTGGATTTACCACTTTAGAAAATATCAAAACCATTAGCGATAATCGCATAACCCCGATTGTAAATAATTTTGATCAACTAGTGCTTTTAAAAAACCATCCAACCCTAAAATTCATTTTACATTTTGATACTGGAATGAACCGCTTAGGATTTAAAATTTCTGAAACCCAAAAACTATTAGAACAAATCAATCCAAAAAACCTTTTGGCAGTAATATCCCACCTAACTTCTTCTGATGATGGAGATTTAAATGGATCAAGGATGCAATTAAATGATTTAATTAAAATCAATACTACTTTTAATAAACCTATGAGCATTGCTAATTCTGCTGGGATATTTCTTGATAAAAAATTCCATTTAAACTTTGTTCGCCCTGGTAAAAGTCTTTATGGAATTAATCCTTTTGTTCGAAAAAGTTTTGGACTGAAACCTGTGATGAGTATCTACGCACCTATTCTTCAAGTAGCCAACGTGGCTAAAAATCAAACCATTGGCTATAGTAAAACTTTTAAAGCCAAAAAATCTTTAAAAGTTGCCACCATTGATTTTGGGTATTCGGATGGTTTTTTAAGAAGCGGTAGTAATCAGGCAAAAGTCTATATTGAAAAATTTAAGTGTCCGATTGTAGGAAGAGTATCCATGGACTTAATAACAATTGATGTAAGTAATGTTCCTGAAAAATATCTTTACTTAGGTAAGCCAGTTGAAATTTTAGGTCCTCATCAATCTTATGAAAATATAGCAACTCAAACTGGAACTAATGAACATGAAATTCTGATTTCCTTGGGTAAAAACGCTAAGAGGGTTTATTATTAAAATATGTATGAGGCGCCTACTAAAGATATTCAGTTTGTTTTAAAAAATATTATTAATCTTCGGGATATTTTAAAAATAAACGATTATCAGGATTTCTCAGATGACTTAATAGACGCTGTTCTCGAAGAAGCCAGTAAAATAGCATCCGATATTTTAGCTCCCTGTAATTTAAGTGGTGATGAGGAAGGTTCCAAACGACTACCAGATGGAAAAGTCATAACCCCCAAAGGCTACAAAGAAGCCTATGAAAGCTTAAGAGATGGTGGTTGGTTTGGCTTAGAAGCCAAGTCTGAGTTTGGCGGACAACAAATGCCCCTATCACTCTCAGCTGCTGTCAATGAAATGTGGCATAGCTCCAATATGTCTTTTGCTCTTTGTCATCTTTTAACGCAAGGATTGATTTATGCTCTGCAAAAATCTGCTACATCAGAACAAAAAGATTTTTATATACCTAAACTCTCTTCGGGCGAATGGACTGGTACTATGAATTTAACTGAACCTCAAGCAGGTACAGATCTATCGGCCATTCGAACAAAAGCAGTTAAAGAAGGAGATCATTATAGAATTTTTGGTCAAAAAATTTATATCACCTATGGAGAACATGATCTCTCAGAAAATATTATTCACTTAGTGCTTGCACGAACACCTGATGCACCAGAAGGGAATAAAGGAATTTCTGTTTTTATTGTTCCAAAATTTCTTTCAAACAAGGATGGATCCATCGGCAAACAAAACGACGTACATTGTATTTCTATAGAAAAAAAACTGGGTGTAAAAGGTTCTCCTACTGCTGTACTACAATACGGTGATAAGGAAGGGGCAATCGGATATTTAGTTGGTCAAGAAAACCAGGGATTGAATATCATGTTTGAGATGATGAATCATGCAAGGTTTGCGGTTGGACTACAAGGACTTGCGATTGCGGAAAGATCTTACCAACAAGCCAAACAATATTCTTTTGAAAGAGTTCAAGGTGTTCCATTAGGCGGCAAACAAGGCGATGCTATTATCCATCACCCTGATGTTCTAAGACTCAATGCACTAATGAAATCAGAAATTGAAGCAATGAGAGCATTGGCAATTTATGGCGCATATAGCATGGATATGATAAAATCAGATGAAAGTGATTATTGGATAAATAAAACCTCACTTTTAATTCCCATAATTAAAGGGTGGTTAACAGAACGCTCGGTAGAAATAACATCTAGTGCAATACAAGTGCATGGTGGGATGGGATTTATTGAGGAAACAGGTGTGGCCCAGCATTACAGAGATTCAAGAATACTTCCGATTTATGAGGGTACGACGGCTATTCAGGCCAATGATTTAGTTTTCAGAAAAACTATACGAGATAAAGGTGAGGGAATTAAAAGTCTATTAAAAGAGATTAAAGAGGAAATTGATCAAAGTTTAAATGTTAGCACCTTTCAAAAGTCACAAACAAAAATGAATGAAGCAATTGATATTTCACTTAAAACAATTGATCATTTAATCGCCAGCTCTAACAACCAAAGAAAATCTGCTGTTTCAGGAGTTAATTATTTAATGATGCTTGGATATTTATTTGGGGGATGGATGATGTCCAAAAGTATTGTTGAAGCTTCCAAACTATTAGAAAAAGAAGGTGCTGATAAAGATTTCTTGGAGTCCAAAATAGTCAGTGGCAACATTTATATGAGTAATATTTTACCCCAAGTTCAAAACCTATCAAAAATTATTATCGAAGGCGATGATGATATTCTATCAATGAAAGTGAATTGGTTATAATTACGTACCAGAGTAATTAGGACCGCCTCCGCCTTCAGGCGTAATCCAATTAATATTTTGTGATGGCTCCTTGATGTCACAAGTTTTGCAATGAATACAATTTTGTGAATTTATTTTAAATATTTTTTTTTGATTTTGATTATCGATTTCTATTTCATATACACCCGCAGGACAGTATCGTTGAGCGGGTTCATCAAACTCATTTAATGTAAAATGAATTGGCAAATCTGGATCTTGAAGCTGTAAATGACAGGGTTGATTTTCTGCATGGTTGGTTGCAGACAAATAAACGGAACTGGGTTTATCAAAAGTCAAGACACCATCATATTTGGGATACTCTATTTTTGAAGCCTCAGCTGCTTTGATTAACGTTTGATGATCGGCATGTTTATGGTTGAATGTAAATGGAAGTTTTCCTTGAAAAATTTTTTGATCTAGTGCTGTAAAAATCATCGCTGGGATTAAACCCCACTGAAAACTCGGCTTTACATTGCGAGATTTATGTAACTCCTGATAAACCCAAGATTGCTTAAACCTCTCTTCATACAAGTCTAATGAGCTATTTCTTGTTAAATGCTGATGGATCACCTCCGCTGCAATCATTCCACTTTTCATAGCGGTATGTGACCCTTTTATTTTAGGCATATTTAATGTCCCCGCGTCACATCCTATTAACAAACCACCTCGCATGGACATTTTGGGTAGGCTTTGAAGTCCACCCTCAATTAAGGCACGTGCACCGTAGGATATTCTCTTAGCTCCTTTTAAAAGCTTGCTGATAGCAGGGTGAGTTTTGTACTTTTGAAACTCATCATAGGGAGATAAATAAGGATTTTTATAATCCAAACCTACCACATAGCCTAAGTAAAGTTGACTGTTTTCAGCGTGATAGGCAAATCCTCCACCGTATGTATCGTGAGTTAATGGCCAACCCACTGTATGCATCACCTTACCTAATTGGTGGTGGATAGGGGCAATTTCCCAAATTTCTTTAAAACCAATTCCATACTGCTGAGGCGACTTATCTTTATCCAAGTTATATTTTTTAATAACTTGTTTGCCTAAGTGCCCTCGGCAACCTTCTGCTAGTACTGTGACCCTGGACTTAATATTAATACCTGGTTCAAAATTTTCTTTGGGTTGTGAATTTTGATCCAACCCCATATCACCTGTTTGAACGCCTATTAAATTATCGCCATCATCGAATAATAAATTTTTAGCTGCAAAACCAGGAAATATTTCTACCCCTAAGCTCTCGGCCTGTTCTGCTAACCACTTACAAAGATTTGAAAGACTAATAATATAATTTCCATGGTTTTGTAAAACCTTTGGTAATAAAAAATTGGGAACCTTTATTGAACTTGCGTTAGTTAAAAATAAAAATTCTTCTTTATTAACTTGGTTTTGAACTGGGCAATTTAATTCTTTCCAATTAGGAATTAGTTCATTTAGTGCTCGTGTCTCGAATACATTACCGCTGAAAATGTGAGCGCCCACTTCAGATCCCTTTTCCAAAATACAAACATTAGTTTCAGGATTAATTTGTTTTAATTTAATTGCGGTCGATAAACCAGCAGGTCCTGCCCCTACTATAACTACATCATATTCTAATTCTTCTCTTTGGATATCAGTCACTCAAAACAGAATAGATTATTTAGATTTAGGATTCTATCTTATTCAATAAATCTAATTCAGCCATTAATTCAGGGATGACTTGAAAAAGGTCACCGCTCAATCCGTAATCAGCAATTTTAAAAATAGGAGCTTCTACATCTTTATTAATAGCAACTATAACTTTACTGTCTTTCATACCTGCTAAATGCTGAATGGCACCTGAAATTCCAATGGCAATATACAAATCTGGAGCCACCATTTTACCTGTCTGTCCCACTTGGTGTTCATTACCTATGTAACCCGAGTCTACTGCTGCTCGAGAGGCACCCACTGCGGCTTTCAATTTATCAGCCAACTCATAAATAAGCTTAAAATTATCCGCATTTTCCAGTCCTCTACCACCTGAGATAACAATCTTAGCGTTAGATAAATCGGGTCTATCTGATTTTGTAACTTCACGGTTAATGAAACGAGTTTGAGATGGGGTTTCAATATAAGGGATATTTTCAATTAATGCTTCACCCCCCATCGTTTCACATCTTTCAAATGCAGTTGGACGAATTGTAATGAGATTTAATGTTTGAGGAGATTGAACGTGAGCAATTGCATTACCGGCATAAATAGGTCGAATAAAAGTTTGTGGGTTCTCAATGCCTATCACATCACTTATTTGAGAAATATCTAATAAAGCCGCAACTCTTGGAAGTATATTTTTTCCATAAGTAGTTGCTGGGGCTAATATGTGCGTATAATTTTTTGCTATTGATAAAATAATTGGTGAAATTTTTTCTGCAATGACATTATTTAATCCTTCATTATCGCATGTGATTACTTTTTTTAGTGCTAAAATATTTTTTCCTTCATTTGCCAGATTTTCAATTTTACTTCCACAGATTAATAAATGTATGTCATCATTAATTTTAGAGGCAGCTTCAATAACATTGAAGGTGGAAGAGAGAAAAGCTTGATCGTTATGTTCTGCTAAAACTAAAACTGACATTTAAATAACCTTTGCCTCATATTTTAGTTTTTGAATTAATTCTTTTACATCGCTAACCATAATTCCTGCTTTTCTTGTAGGGGGTTCGATAACTTTTATTGTTTTAATCTTAGGGGTAGTATCAATACCTAGCTCTCCTATATCTATAACATCTAATGGTTTTTTCTTAGCTTTCATAATATTAGGGAGTGAGGCAAAGCGTGGGGTATTTAATCTTAAATCGCAAGTTAAAATAGCTGGTATAGTGAGTTCTAAATTTTCTATCCCCTCGTCAATTTCCCTTGAAATTGAGAGAAGGTTATTTTCAATTTTTAGTTTTGAAATAAAACAACCTTGGGGCCAGTTTAACAAAGCAGACAAAAGTTGCCCGGTTTGATTGGCGTCATCATCAATAGCTTGTTTACCCAATAGAACTAGATCTGGTTTTTCGTTCTCTACAATAGATTTTAAAACCTTGGCCACAGCTAATGGTTCTAATAATTGATCAGTTTTGGCTAAAATAGATCTATCAATACCCATAGCCATCGCAGTTCTTAGAACATCCTGTGATTTATCATCGCCAATTGACACCGCGATAGTCTCTGAGGCAACCCCCTGTTCTTTTAATTTTATAGCTTGCTCAATGGCATTCTCATCTGGCGGGTTTACTGACATTTTAACATTTTGAGTTTCGACACCTGATTGGTCACTTTTAACTCTAATTTGCACTTTGTAGTCGACTACCCTTTTGACTGCTACTAGAACTTTCATAAAAAACGAATATAAATTAAATTAGATTAACAAGAAAGTTATTTCGATGAAAATTATCAAATATAAAAAAAAGAATATTACAAAAAATTTTTCAAATTTAGAGTTTTCAGTATCTCAAAAAGGCAAAGAATTTCAAAT